>Ga0070695_100001652_pt1 | contig 12527 bp, 12 predicted proteins | sample KBSK1252metaG_FD_65471 | JGI IMG/M metagenome (GOLD analysis project Ga0070695, IMG submission 65471) | Corn, switchgrass and miscanthus rhizosphere microbial communities from Kellogg Biological Station, Michigan, USA - KBS K1-25-2 metaG | ecosystem: Host-associated > Plants > Roots >...
GACGACCGGCATGTTCAAGCCTTCTTCGCGCAGCTGGCGCAGCACGCGATACCCGTCCAACCCCGGCAGCATCAGATCCAGCACGATGAGATCCGGCGGCAGCTCGCGCGCGCGTATCAATCCCGATGCGCCGTCAGCGGCGAGCTCGACACCATATCCTTCGATCTCGAGGTTGTTACGCAGGCCGAAGGCGAGATCCTCGTTGTCTTCGATGACGAGGATCCGTGCCAACGGCGCCGCACACACGCTATGCTCCGGCCGCTGCCGGACGCTCGCATTCGGATGCAAGATCTGCATGGCTCGCGCCCGGGAGCTCGATGGCAAAGCGCGCGCCGACGGTGCCGCGTTCGACTTGAACACGTCCATGGTGAAGGTCCACTAGCTGTTTGACGATCGCGAGACCGATGCCAGTCCCGCCGCTCGATTCAGTGTGACTTCCCGCGCGATAGAACGGCTCCCAGATGTGCGCTGCGTCGGCGAGGGGAACGCCGGGTCCCTGATCCTCGATGGCGATCACCGCAGCGCCGTGGTCGCAACCACATGTGACCGTGATCGTCTGGCCTGCTGGACCGTACTTCAGTGCGTTGTCCAGGAGATTGAGCACCATTTGCCGCAGTGCGCCGGCATCCACGGGGACGACGATCCTGTCTTCGATGTGTCTCGCGATCGACGCGCGTTTGGCTCGCGCCAGCGGTTCGAAGCCGTCGAGGATTTCGTGCAGCAGTTCGTCGAGCCTCGCGGGAACCGGTGTCACGCGCGACGCGCCGCGGTCCGAGCGCGAGAAATGCAACACGTTTTCGATGAGATGCGTCAGGCGCTGCGACTCCTGGACGATGATGGCCAGGGAGCGGCGGCGCTCTTCGGTCGAGCGGACGCGATCGAGAAGCAGCGTCTCACCGAACATGCGGATCTGCGCCAGCGGCGTTCGAAGTTCGTGTGAGACGCCCGATATGAAGTCCGCCCGCAACCGCATCAGTTCGCGCTCCCGGCGAAGCTGGATCAGCGCAACCACGACGAGTCCGGACGTCAGGATGAGCAATCCGATCAAGAGCGGCACACGATTGCGAGGCACCCCGCCGATGATCAGGCGTTCGGCGGCCGAAGGCTGGAGCGCAACACTCAAATGCAACTCGCCCAATTGGCGCTCGAGGACGGTCTCGCTGGCGTACTGCGACCAAGTCGATGAGGACGCAAAGATCTCGCGACCACCGGCGGTCGCGAGTCGAGCCGTGAGGACGTCGCCCGTCTCGCCGGCGAGCGACGGCGGAAGCAGCGGCGACTGTTTCAGAACCCGCGCGAAGATATCGGTGACCAATGCCGAATCTGCCATGACGCCGATGATGGGCCGATCCGCCGCTCGCCTTTGATCCGGGACGCTCCATGCCAGCACATACGGCTTTGTTCCCTGGTCATCGACGAGCAGCAGCGGTCGGTCGGTCTGCAGCTGACCGCTACGGACCTCTGCGAGCGCGGTGATCAAGAGTGCACGGGCTCGCGTGGGCAGTGGATCGCCGCTCGAGACGAGATCATTTCCGGTGATCGAGGTCATGAACACGCTGCGGACCGCAGCGAGGTTCGCGCCTCAACCGTCCGCGCCTCTCAGCAACTGGGTCAGGTCTGGGAGAGTGTCGCGCCCACGGCAGCTCCTCGACAGGCTCGCGAGGTAAGACCCGAGGACGTCGTTCAGTTCACGTCGCGCCAATCGCGCGAATTCCCAACTCGCGAACGTGGCGTAGTCGCGCAACACATTTTCGGCCGTCGCTCGGTGCGAACGCGCTGCGTACTGCGCCTGATAGGCCAACGCAGCGGCCACGGCAAGTGTGGACACCAGGAGCAGGACGATGAACGTAGAGCCTCGTCGTCGGCTGCGCATGGCGTCATTGTAGAGCGACGTGTTCGGTGGCGGGTCATGCGCATGTCAGAGAATTGTCAGAAACCGATGAAGTTCATCAAGTTCTGACATGAATCTTGCGCAGCCTCCACCCAGCGCGCGCTGACGGCCGATACGATTCAGTCCTGTCGGGCGGTGGCGACTGGAGGTGCTCATGCGCGCGCAGATTCGCGATCGATTCCTAGTAGCTCTAGCGCTCCTGATGTCGGTGCATTGGGCGAGTGGTCAGGCGTCACCCGCGCAGTCTGCCCTCGCGCAGCAGCAAGAGATCGCCCGCGAGACCTGGCAGAAAGTGGCGGACATCTTCGAGGCCATGGCGGTCCGGCCCGGCGCAACGGTGGCGGACGTCGGCGCTGGCGACGGCTTCCTGACGACGCGTCTCTCGCGTGGCGTCGGCCCGGCAGGCAGGGTGATCGCAGTCGATGTCAGCGCGCGGGCGATCGACCGGTTGCGGGCGCGTGTTGCGCAAGAAGGCTTGTCGAACGTCGATGTCATCAAAGGCGACACCGACGATCCGCACCTGCCTTCGGCGGCGATCGACGCGGCTGTCATTGTGAATGCGTATCACGAGATGGGCGCCTACCCCGCGATGCTTCAACATCTCCGGAATGCGCTCAAACCCGGCGGCCGGCTTGTCATCGTCGAGCCAATTTCTGACAAGCGGCGCGACGCGTCGCGTGACCAGCAGGTCGCCGCTCATGAGATTGCCGTCCATTTCGTCGAACAAGAAGTGCGCGACGCGGGATTTCGTATCAGGCGTTTTCAGGATCCATTCACGATGCGGCAAGAAGTCAGCGAGTGGCTTCTTGCCGCCGTCCCAGATTCGGCCGCGCCGGCTCAGGGCGCCATCTGTCCGATCCCACCAAAGACATCAACCTCCTCGACGTCGCCGGCGACCGATGACGAGGCGGCGCTCGCCAATCCGGATTTGCGGATGGCGTTCGACACGTTCAAGAAGCGGCGCGCGGAAGACTCGATCGTCGTCATCGACGTGCGCAGCGAAAGCGAATTCCTCGCCGGACACGTTCCGGGAGCGACGTGGATCCCAATCAACAGATTGACCGAGCAGATTCCGCAACTGCGATCGAGAGGGAAACCGATCGTCACTTACTGTAGTTGACTGGCCGAACAAACCAGCGCCCGTGCGGCGCTCGAACTGAGGCAAGCAGGACTGACCGACGTGTGGGCCGTAGCCGGCGGCTACGAGAAATGGACGTCGGACGGTAATCCGATCGTCAAAGGCAAGTAATCAACTGCTGGCGTCATCGACACGGACGCCCGACAGGCGCCCCGAGATGCCGATCACTTGGGCGCCTCCTCGATGGTGAGTCCTCCAAGTAGCGAAACTCGACGATGCGCTCTTGACGCGGACTGAACCCAGTCATGCGATCGAGAACACGCAAGGCGCCCACGCCTGATTCTGACGATCGTCGAGATGATTCACGCCGTTGAGGTCGTGGTCACGCTAATCGCGCGGACTGTCCAGTCTATCGTCGGACGGAAGCGGTCTCATTCAGTCATCGCGCCGCCGGTCCGACGGTAGACCGACCCGACATCTTCTTCCGGTTTCCAGTCGAGGAGATTCGATCAGCGTCTGCGATGTGTGGTCCGAGTCGTCATGTAAAGATCGTAGCCTCCGAATCCGTCCGGGCGATCCGAGCCGAAGAACAGCGTCTCTCCATCCGCGGATAGGGCAGTCGTTTGTTCATTCGAGGAGCTGTTGACGACATCGCCCAGGTTCATGGGCGGCGACCAGGGATCGAGCACGTTACTCCGCACTGAGGTCCACAAATCCCGCTGGCCGATCGCGCCGAGCCGATTGGAGTGAAAGACGATCTCCAAACCGTTGCGTGAGAGCGTCGGACTCGCATCGATTTGAGGCTGTTGAGTTCTGGAACGGAAACAGGCGTGCCGAAGGCGCTCGCCACGTATATGTCAAAGCTGCCCAGCCCGCCGGGACGCGTGCTGTAGAAATAGAGCTGCGACAGCCCGTATTTCCTGCTCTCGAAATACTTCGGCGTGCCGTCGGACGCTTCGGTGTTGATCGCCGAATTGAGGGGCACGGGCGCCTCCCAACCGAAATCGTCGCGCACGTTTCGACGGTAGGACACCCAGATGTCAGCAGGCTGTGTCGGACTGAGCCTGGCAAAGAACAGGTGATGTTCATCGCGCGAGAGGGCAGGCGCGCTCTCACAAATCTCGCCGTTGACGGCCGCACCGAGATTCTGAGGCGTCTCCCAGTCATCGTGGACGCTCTCGCGTCGCGCCACCCAGATGTCGCAGTTGTTGCTGCCCGGGCGATTCGATTGAAAGTACAGCGCACGCCCGTCGTTCGAGATCGCGGGGCCGCTCTCCTCGTATGGCGAGTTGATGGCCGATCCGAGATTGACCGGCTCGGACCAACCGGATTGCCGCGATGCGCGCGCCGACGGCGTCAGTGCGGCCACCGCCGCCGCTGCTGCGATGAGAGCGGTCAGGTGTCGATTCATGGTCGTTCCTCCTTCCTGTAAACGCGGAAAGAGATCGCAAAAACGTCAAAGCCTTGTGACAGCCTCTGCCGCGCCCGACCAAAAGGCCCATGCCCGACACGCCGGACGTCATGGCGCTGTTGCTCGCCTGGACCGCGGGCGAGCCCGCCGACGACAGCTTCAGCGAATCTGCGGAAAGGTCGCGGTCATCAAACGCAGCATCGCGCTGCAGGCCGCGCCGTGATGCTTCTGCGGATGATCGATGAGGTGGAAGTCGCGAACTGGTAACGGGAGCGCCACATTCAGTCGCACGAGGCGACGTGCCTTGAGCTCGTCCTCCACGGTCAACTGCGACACGATCGCGATCCCCAGGCCCGCCATCACCGCACGCTTGACGGCGTCGGGACCATCGAACGTCATGGTGCGTGCTGGTGTCAGACGATGGCGATGAATCCATCCGTCGAGTTCACGCCTCGTCGCGGAACCGTCCTCGCGCAGAATCCAGCACTGGCGTTCGAGGTCTCCTCGTCGAAGCGGTTCTTTGCCGCCGATCGCCGTCTCCGGCGCACGCACCGCGACGAGTTGGTCGCGGCATAGCAGCTTGGCGCGCAGCTCCGTGGTCGGCGGTCGACCGGCGATGACCGCCATGTCGAGATCGTTGCGGATTACGCGTTCTGCGATCTCGTTCACGGCGCCAATCTGAAACTCAAGATCGAACGAGGGGTGCGCCACACGGTACTTGGCGAGCAAAGCGGGGAGGAGATACAAGCCCGGCGTGGCGCTGGCGCCCAGTCTGATGCGTCCCACCGCGCCGCTCGTGACTTCCTGCATCCGCTCGCGCGCGCGGTCGACGGCCGCAAGAATGCGCCGTGCCTCCTCCAGCATGACCTCGCCAGCGACGGTGAGAGACACGCGGCGCGCCGCCCGATTGAGCAGCTTCGCGCCGATTTCCTGCTCGAGTTGCGCGATCTGGTGCGAGACCGCCGGCTGCGAGACATTGCAGGCGCTCGCGGCACGCGCGAAATGACGATGTTCGGCGACGGCCACGAACGTCTTCAGGTGGGTCAGATTCATTGATAAACGCAGCTTATCGCGAGCATTCTATCATTTCATTTGACGAATTGAACGGGCCCTCGTAAATTCGACTCGCGTTCGAAAACGAAATGGTCCCCGACATGATGCACACGTTCGTGATCTTCCGCGTCCGCCCGAACAACAAAGAAGAGTTCGAGGCGATTCACCGCCGGCTGCTCGCGCACACGTGCGGCATGCCCGGTTGCATTGAGGTCGACGTACACCGGTCGGCCCGGGAGCCATTCGAGTACATGGTCCATGGCCGGTGGGGGAGAGCAAGGCCGCGTTGGATCGGGCACATCAAACGGGGGCTGAGTTCCGCAACCTATTGCACAGCTGCCAATCGAGCAGCATAGCCTGTCCCGAGCGAGCTTCTTCGAGCCGGCGTACCGGTTTGTGCACGATGACGCATCAGGAGGTGCGCGATGACTCTTCAGATTGGCGATCTCGCTCCGGACTTCGAGGCGGACACCACCCAGGGCCGCATTCGGTTTCATGACTGGATCGGCAATTCCTGGGTCGTACTCTTCTCGCACCCGAAAGATTTCACGCCCGTGTGCACGACGGAGCTCGGTTACATGGCGAAGCTCAAACCCGAGTTCGATAAACGCAACGTCAAGGTCATCGGCCTCAGCGTCGATCCGGTCGAGCATCATGCGCGCTGGTCGAAGGACATTGAAGAGACGCAGGGCTTCGCGCCCAACTATCCAATGATTGGCGACACCGATCTGAAGATCTCGAAGCTGTACGGGATGTTGCCCGCGAGTCTCGAAGGCACGTGCGACGGAAGAACGGCCGCCGACAATCAGACGGTTCGGAACGTCTTCGTCATCGGCCCTGACAAGAAAATCAAGCTCGTGATCGTGTACCCGATGACGACCGGGCGCAATTTCGATGAAGTCATGCGTGTCATCGACTCGCTGCAACTGACGGCGAAACACAAAGTGGCGACACCCGTGAATTGGAAGCAGGGCGAAGACGTGATCATCGCCGGCTCGGTTTCCGACGAGGAGGCGAAGAAGGTGTACCCGCAAGGGTGGAAAGCGCCGCGGCCATACATCCGGATCGTGCCGCAACCCGGCGCGTAACCGTCACAACGACAGGAGAACATCATGGCGCTCGCTTGCCCGGTTGACCTGGACAGCATCAGATTGCGACGCGAAGTCCAGGACATGTACTCACGCGTGGCCGTCGCACCAGATGGTTCGTTCCACTTCCATCGCGGTCCCGAATACGCGGTCCGGTGGCTTGGTTACGATGCCGGTGAACTGGCGGGGTTGCCACTCGATGTGACCCACGCGTTCGCCGGTGTTGGCAATCCTCACGCGATCGCGCCGCTGCCACCCGGCACGCATGTCGTCGACATCGGATCGGGTGCCGGCACCGATTTGCTGCTGGCTGCGCAGCACGTCGGCGTATCCGGCCGCGCGACTGGTATCGACATGACCGCCGACATGCGCGAACGCGCGCAAGCTGGGGCGCGCATGTGCGGTTTGACGCATGTTGATGTCCACGAGGGCGATGCGACGGCGCTTCCGCTAGACGATGCTTCTGTTGACGTCGTCATGTCGAACGGCGTGCTGAATCTCGTGCCGGAGAAGGAACGAGCGTTTGCCGAGATTGCCCGCGTCCTGCGGCCGGGAGGTCGGCTCCAGATCGCAGATATCGTCACCGGCGTCGAACTGTCGGAAGCAATCAGACGCGACATCGAGCTCTGGACGGGTTGAATCGCCGGCGCTCTGCCGGAGGCAGAGCTCGTCGACGCATTCGTCGCCGCAGGCTTCCGCGACGTTCGCATCACACACCGCTACGACTGCTTCCGCGGCACATCGAAGGAATCGACCGCACGGAAATTCGGCGTCATGGGCGTCAACCTCGCGGGGGCGCGCGCATGATCTTCCGCCAGTTCCTTCATACCGATCCCGTCGGCGCATCGTACCTGTTCGGTTGCGGCGGACGCGGTGTCTGCGTAGTCGTCGATCCGATTGAGGACATCGACTCCTACGTGCGCGCCGCGTCTGACACGCGCATGCGAATTCAATACGTGATTGACACGCACGTGCACGCGGATCACGTCTCGGGCGGACGCCGCCTCGCCGAATCGTCGGGTGCCGAGTACGTGTTGCACACTGCCGCCGCGAATGGTCCGACGCGAGGCGTGACCGACGGGCAGCCGCTCGAGCTGGGCAACGTGGTCATCAAAGTGCTGCACACGCCGGGTCACACGCCTGAGCACATCTCTCTGCTCGTGCTGGATCGCACACGCGGCGCCGAACCGTGGATGGTGTTCACCGGTCACACGCTGATGGTCGGCGACATGGGACGCACCGAACTCGCGGGTGGTGCCGAGGACGGCGCGCAACTGCTTTTCGAGAGCGCGCGTCGCCTGCGAGAGCTTCCCGATTACGTCGAAGTATGGCCCGGCGCGTTCGCGGGTTCGGCCTGCGGTCGCGGATTGAGCGGCAAACCCTCGTCGACGATCGGGTTCGAGCGCCGTTTCAACCGGACGTTCAGCCTCGACGATCGCGCCGAGTTCGTCGCCGCGATGCTGCGCGACATTCCAGCTCCGCCGCCTCATGCTGCCGAGATCCGCGCCATCAATCTCGCGGCCTGAGCCGGATCTCACGCTCGGTCTCGGTCGAAACTGGCGACAGTTCACGCTGCTCGTCGTCGTCAACGCCTTCGTCGGCGGGATGGTGGGTCTGGAGCGGGCGGTGTTACCGCTGCTGGCTGAACGCGAGTTCGGTCTCACGTCGAAGAGCGCGATGCTCTCGTTCATCGTCGGCTTCGGCGTGGTGAAGGCCGTCACGAATCTGATCGCCGGCCGTCAATCGGAGCGCATCGGTCGAAAGCCGTTGCTCATCTTGGGATGGATCGTCGGATTGCCGATTCCGTTTCTGCTTTGGTGGGCGCCGAGCTGGAATTGGGTGACGGCTGCCAATGCGCTGCTCGGCGTCAATCAGGGATTGTGCTGGTCGACGACGGTGGTCATGAAGATCGATCTCGTCGGTCCGAATCGTCGTGGCCTGGCGATGGGCCTCAACGAGTTCGCCGGGTACGGGGCAGTCGCGCTGGCCTCGTGGGGATGCGCGCTTGTCGCGGATACATACGGCTTTAGAACGGCGCTCTTCGTTTCGGGTGTCGTGGTGGCAACGGCCGGCTTGCTGCTGTCGCTCTTGTTCGTGCGCGACACGACCGCGTTCGCGCTGAGCGAAGCACGTTTGCAGCCCGGTCGCAGCGTTCCAGCGCCTTCGATGAGGCACGTATTCCTGAAGACGAGTTTTTCCGACCGCAATCTCTCTGCGTGCAGCCAGGCGGGCTTGGTCAACAATCTCAACGACGGCGTGGCCTGGGGACTCTTTCCATTACTGTTCGCGAGCCACGGTCTCGGTGTGGCAGACGTCGGAGCGCTCGCCGCGATCTATCCGGCTGTCTGGAGCCTCTCGCAAGTTGGGACCGGCGCTTTGTCTGATCGATGGGGCCGCAAGTGGCCGATCGCGGGAGGGATGGCCGTGCAGGCAATCGGCATCTGGATCATCGCGGGCGCTGCCGCGGCGCGGCCGTACGGCGCGTGGCTGGCTGGCAGTCTGTTGCTCGGTCTCGGGACAGCACTCGTTTACCCATCGTTGTTGGCGGCGATCGGCGATCGCGCCCAGCCAGGGTGGCGCGCATCTGCCGTCGGTGTGTACCGACTCTGGCGGGATCTGGGTTATGCAGTCGGCGCCGTCCTGGCAGGCTTCCTCGCCGACGTGTTCAGTGTTTCAGTCGCGATCGCGGTCGTGGGACTCCTCACACTTGCATCCGGTGTCATCGTCGCGATTCGGATGGACGAAGGATAGCTATCGCTTATGCCGCATCCGCTGCCGTGGTACGTGGCGGGTCCGCTCATCGGACTGATTGTTCCGGCGTTGCTGCTGATCGGCAACCTATACGATCCTGAACCGCGACGAAATCACGGAGCGCTTCGAGATCGCGAAACCGGGCAAAGAATTCGAGTTGTACTCGGAGGCGCGCTTGAGCGCGTTCGTCAGCGGCAGCCAGCGCGACTCGTCGATCGCGCGAAGCGCCGCCTATTGAATCGAGAGCCCATCATGGCCGACGTACTAATCGCATTCAGAAAACGTGCCCGTTAAACGGCCGTGATTCGTGAAGCATTCCACGATTCGAAGGCGCTGACGATCAAGGGCAGGCGAACAGGCTGAGGCGGTCAGCGTCGTGGCTGCTGTCGGTCGCGCGACAACTGCATCAGCTTTTTGATCCAGTTCAGAACCACCACGATCTTTCGTTTAGAGGACGGATCTTGGTTTCACGTCGATCGACTTTCCTTCTGCGGCCGCGACATGCGCGTTCGGGTCAACTCGCGTGGCGACATCGGCGGAGCGTATTCGGACGCTGCAAACGTGTCGCACGGGTTCATCCCAGTCCAAGCTGACGATGCAGCGGATCGCTGATCCGTGCCTTGGTGCGACGTCAGCGATCGAACGTCTGCCTCTTGAGGGCGGGCGTCCAACGGGTGTATGGTCAGTCGGCAAAAGCGAGGTACACGACGATGAGATTCAAACAGTTGGTATTGGCCGCGCTCGCCGGTAGTGCACTGCTAGTTTCGTCGGGGGTCGCTCGCGCCGAGGACATCAGCGGCACCATCGTGCGGACGTTGATGCTCTCGGAAAACACGCGTCTGGTCGGCGACGTGACGTGCACCGTCACGGGCGCGCCGTGCATCGCGTTCGGCGCACCCAACATCTCCCTCAGCCTGAACGGTTTCACGATCACCGGACCGACGGACGCCGCGACCGGCTGCAAAGGGACGAACGTCGGCACAGAGTCGGGGATCAACACCAATGGGCAGAGCAACGTCGGCATCCGCGGCCCTGGCGTGATCCAGCGATTCCAAGGCGACGGCATTCTGTTCAACGGGACCGTCAAAGGCTGGGCGCAAGGCGTCACGACGACGACGAACTGCATGTCCGGAATTCGGGTTGGTCCGACCTCGTCTAGCATCAGCGTCGAAAGCAACGTCGCAGTCCGGAACGGCACCCCCGCAGCCGCCTGCGGCGGCATATGAATCCAGGGCAACAACAACTCGTTCCGGTGGAACGAGACGAGCGGAAATGGATACGCGACAGGTCCGGCCGTCGATTTCGGTCTCGGCGTCATGGGCAATAACAACCTCGTCGAGGCGAACACCGCCGTCGGCAACTCGAACGGCATCGTGGTCTTTCCGAACGCCAACAACAATGCCATCCGCCAAAACGTCGCGGTCGGCAATCCACCCATACAACAGTCCAACAGCGTGCCGAACGTGCCGGCGGGCGGCGGTGTCGATATCTGGGACCAGTCACCCGCGAGCAACAACAACAGCTTCGCCGGGAACATGTGTCTCACGGCCATCAATGCGCCGTGTCCTGCGTTTGCGACGCAGGCAATTCCTCGGAGGCCGGGGAGCTGATGACTGGGCAATTGATCCGATGAATCTACACATTCGAGCGGCAATCCTGGCGACGGCGTGCCCTGGTTACGCGCGATGAGCTGCTGCGCGACGTGGACGTCCTCATGAAGAAGTGACGTTCCGAGATACGCGGCTGAAGCGCGTCGATCGTGCGATCCAGAACTGACGCACCCGCGATAAGCCGCCGAATGGCCGCGCGGGCGCCCTCGGGGGAAAGCCGGTCCAGCGCATCGACGATTTGTTGTTCGGTCACTTCGATCTGAGGCACTGTCGCCCTCGCATTTGCACCAGCGTTGCACCACCTCAGGGGCCCTGGTCGAGTTCCGACAATCCGCAGCATCACGCCGGCGGCCAGCCGCGCGGATCGCGTCCGTACACGTTGGCATCGTCAACAGCGCGCGATCAAGGTGCTGGTCCCGACTTGTCCTGCGCCGTAGGCGAGCGGCTGCCCACGACGATCGCGATGCGCACAGCGCGAACGTTTCCTGTCGCCTGCTGCGGGAATTGCCCGCGCGTGGCGCACCTCGTGCGGACACGATTTCGCGGGAGGCGCGTGATCGCGGTTGTCCTCAGACTTTTGGAGAAACGCGACAGTGGTGTCTCCGCCGGGCCACGGCATTTCGTCGCGAGCCACGGTATTTCGGAGTCCCATGAACGCTGATCGCAGCCGCATCCAGCGCAACTATTCAAAAGGAGACACCATGGCCGCAGCCAGTGCGACACAAGAACGCAGCGAGCAGGCAACTGAGAAGAGTGCGATCCGTCCGTTTCATGTGAGTGTTCCGGAAGGGGAACTCACCGAATTGCGCAGGCGCATCAACGCGACAAAGTGGCCTGAACGAGAAACGGTTCCAGATGCATCCCAAGGAGTACAGCTCGCGACGATTCAAAAACTCGCGCGGTATTGGGCGACCGATTACAACTGGCGGCGGTGCGAGGCGCAACTGAACGCCCGCCCCCAATTCATCACCGAGATCGATGGGTTGGACATCCACTTCATTCACGTCCGCTCGAGACATGAAGATGCGATGCCGCTCATCGTCACCCACGGCTGGCCGGGCTCGCCGATCGAGCAGCTGAAGATCATCGATCCACTGACCAACCCCACGGCTCACGGCGGCAGCGCGTCGGACGCCTTCCACGTGGTGATCCCGTCGATGGCCGGCTACGGGTTTTCAGGCAAGCCCACGACACCCGGTTGGGACCCCGCTCGCATGGCGCGGGCGTGGGTGGAGCTGATGAAGCGCCTCGGGTACAGCCGATTCGCGGCGCAAGGCGGTGATTGGGGTGCCTTCGTCACGAACGTGATGGCTCAACAGGCACCTCCGGAGTTGATCGGCATCCATGTGAACTTCCCCGGTACCGCGCCCTCTGACGTTGCCAAGGCGCTTCAGTCCGGCGGGCCGCCGCCGGCGGGTCTCTCGGCTGAGGAGCAGCGGGCATACGACCAGCTCGCGTTCGCCTTCCGGAACCTCCCTACGCAATTGATGATGGCCGCACACCCGCAGACCTTGTACGGGTTGGCGGACTCACCGGTCGCCCTTGCCGCCTGGCTGATCGACCACGACGTGGCCAGCTACGGGCACATCGCGAAACTCTTTGTCGATGGGGAGCCCTACGGCGACCTCACACGGGACGACATCCT
>Ga0070695_100001661_pt1 | contig 12514 bp, 8 predicted proteins | sample KBSK1252metaG_FD_65471 | JGI IMG/M metagenome (GOLD analysis project Ga0070695, IMG submission 65471) | Corn, switchgrass and miscanthus rhizosphere microbial communities from Kellogg Biological Station, Michigan, USA - KBS K1-25-2 metaG | ecosystem: Host-associated > Plants > Roots >...
CTGAGGCTGCAGCAAGTTCGACGCCAGCAGCCCCTGGGCATCGGCGCCCTTGGCAAAGTTTGGTTAACCGGGGTGTCCGGGTCGGCCGGCGGTGGCCCGGGAGCCGCGACGCGGGGCGGGGCAAGTGCGCAAAAGACGTCAACGATTGTGCCAGCCTGACACGCCGCCCGCCGCCCAAGTCGTGTCAGATGGCCCACGCCGGGCGCTTAGCATTTCGCGCCGAGCAAACCAACGGCAGGCCACAAGGACCCGTCGTGGGCGGCATGTCGGCAGCGGCGGGGAAGCGCAGGCCGGCCGCAGGCTTACTCGGCGCGACTGCCGTTGCCGACCGCGGCCTTATCCGCCTTCGGCGCTTTGCTGGCGGCCACCGAGTTCGGCTTCCTTTCGGGTTTGGCCTTTTCGGCGGCGGCTTCGGCGCCGGCCGCGACCTTGCGCTTTTGCACCTTGGCGACGGGCCGGCGCCGGCGGCCCGTGCCGCATTCATAGGAAACGACGGCCTGGCGCATGGTCATCGGCCCCTTGGCGTCCTCGGCCATGGGCATGCTGTCCAGACTTTGCGGGGCGAACAGCGACTTCCAGGCGTGGGTCTGGAACCCGTGCTCAAGGAGACTGGCGGCACGCGTGGTGCGCTCGCGCCCCGTTGCCTCCCCCAACACCACGGCAATCAGCCGCTTGCCGTCGCGCGTGGCGCTGGCCACCACGTTAAAACCGCTGTCGCAAATAAACCCGGTCTTCAAACCGTCGGCGCCCTCGTAGTTGGCGAGCAAGCCATTGTGCGTGCGCAGGTGGCGGTTGCCAATGCGCACATCCATCAGCGCCCAAAGGGGCGCGTACTCGGGATAGTCCTTGACGACGGCCATGGCGAGCTTGGCGAGGTCGCGCGCCGTTGTCACCTGCTCGGCGGCCGGTAGGCCGTTCGCATTGACGAACTTGGTGCGTGTCATGCCAAGCCGGGCGGCGGTCGCGTTCATCGTTTCAACAAAGGCGTCCTGCGATCCCGCAACCGCCTCGGCGAGCATGACGGCCACATCGTTGGCCGACTTCACGATCAGGGCCTGCAGCGCGGTTTCCACCGTCATTTCCGCACCGACGGGCAGACCCACCTTGCTCGGAGGCTGGCTGAACGCGAGTTCCGAGCAGCCGATCTTCTTATCCAGGGTGACCTTGCCGGCCTTGATGGCGTCGAAGACGACATAGGCGGTCATGATCTTGGTCAGGGAGGCGGGATGCCATTGATTGTCTTGGTCCTCGGCGTAAAGGACGGTGCCGGTGCCGGCCTCGAACAGCAGCGCCGGTCCCGCCGAGGCGGGCAGCGCCCACAGGCCGACCAGCATCACCCTCACGATCAGCGCCAGCATGCAGTTCCCTCGATCGCTGTTAAGACCGATCAACGCTCCTCACGCGGGATCGTTGCGACTCAGTGTGCCCGCAAATGGTCATAAACTCTGCCCTCGCGCCGCACAATCAATGATGCGGCCGGATTGCGGCCAGAGCCGGCCCAAGTGTTTCACCGCCGCCAATCTGTGGCAAGGAAGGCTCAAGCTTGGCCTGGGCCTCCCACCGCGCGATCAGCTCGCGGGCGAGTTCGAAGGCGCGCACGAAGGAGGGCTCCGCGCGCAAGGCCCGTTGGAAATAAGCCTCGCCGAAGTAGGTCCACTGGCGCCGGTCGTCGCAGCCAAACGAGCTGCGGTCGGCGCGGGCTGCGGCAATGACGAGCGTGGTGGGGTCTGCCAGGGCGGGCAGGAAACTCCCCGAGTGGCAGGCCGAAAGCACGATCACGCTGTTCTTGATACCCGAGCGCTTCAGCATGTCTTTCAGCTGGGCTGGCCGCAACGGTTTGAGGTCGAAGCGGGGCATCTCCACCACGAACAGGCCATCCTCGCCGTGCGAGGTCAAAAACAGGAACAGGACGTCGCGACTGGGGTCCATCAGCTTGCCCAGATGCTGCAAGGTGCGTTCCAGGTTGCCGGTGCTGGCGAGCGGCAAGGCGGCAAGCGTGCTGGCGTGGTTGACAAGGGCGATCGAGCGACCCTCGGTGCCGTAGCGGGCATCGAAGAATTTGCGCACCGCAAGCACTTCGCGCTTGAACACTTCCTGCGGTCCATAGCCCGCAAAACCCACGAAGTAGAGGTGCGGTTGCCCGGGTACCGCGGGCTGCAGCCCCTTGAGGGTGCGGTCGAGCAATTCGGTTTGCCGCTGCCAGGTCCTGGCGGCCTCGGGCGAAGGCCGCGAGGCCGCCGCCACCGGGTCGCCGACGCCGAGCCAGAGGAAGCCGACGACACAGGCGCCGAACATAATTCGCACGGCATGGTGCCACCCACGACCCGTGCCCGACCGCGACATCATGTGCCACACGATATGCATGTCCCTCACGATACGCCTCACGCGACGTGCCTCACGCCATGATCGCACTGCAACCACCAAGCCGACGTCGCGCCCACCGAGCCGTCGCCCCGCTGTTGAGGGGCGCGCGCGTTCCTAGAGTGCCGAGCGAAAGTTCCACCTCTTTGTTCCCTGCGTGCGTCAGGAGCGCCTCAACTACGGCAGGCCGATGGTTGAGGCCAAGACAAATGGGCGCGGGAGCCCTAACGCGCGAGCGGCATCACCTCTTCGGCAAATCGTTGCATGCGCTCGAGGGTCTCGCCAAGCGTGGCGGTCTGGAAGGTGAGGCAGAGATGCCGCACGCCCGCCGCCTCGAGCGCGGCGATATCGGCAGCCATCGCCTCGGAGGTCCCTGTCAGCAGGCGACGCTCGGCATCGCTCACTCCGTCCGCGGTCCAATTCACCGGCCACAAGACAAGGAAGGCCACATCGATGCCGCTAGGGTCGCGCCCGGCCGCCTCGGCAGTTCGGCGCAGCTCGGCAACGCCGGCCTTGAGGCGCGCTGCGGTGTCCAGGCGGTAATGTGGATTGTTGGATGCCGGGTACCAGCCGTCGCCGACCCGCACCGCGCGCCGCAGCGCCACCGGACTTTCGCCGCCGATCCAAATGGGCGGATGCGGTTTGCGCACAGGCTTGGGGGCAAAAATTAGATCCTGGAAGCGTGCGTGCGTCCCATGCATGACGGGCGCTTCCTCGGTCCAGAGCAGCTTGAAGGCATCGATGAACTCGTCGGTAACCCGCCCGCGGTCGGCGAACGGCGCTGCGCCGAGGGCCTCGAACTCCTCCTTGAGCCAGCCGACGCCGCAGCCCACGATCAATCGTCCCTGCGAGAGGATATCGATCGTCGCCAGCATTTTGGCGGTAAGCACGGGCTGGCGTTGTGGCACTACCAGCACCGAGCTCAACAGCTGCAAGCGCTCCGTGCGCGCGGCCAGGAACGCCAGCGTCGGGATCAGATCGAGGCACTCCCCAATGCTCGCGGCCGCCCACTTGTGGTCACCGCTATAGGGATATTTGGAGGCGATCCCACGCGGCACAACGACGTGATCATTAACGCCAATGAAACCGAAGCCGAGCCGCTCGGCACTCTCGGCGACCGCGAGGTATCCCTGGCGCGTGCTGCAGTCTCCGCGCGTCGACGTGGCCACGCCAAAATCCATGGGGCTCCCCTTTTGTGATCGCCTGCCCGCCAGTGCGGGCGTTGCCCGTTTAAAGATCCGCGCTGCTCGGTTCCTCCGTTATACGGTGAGGCTGCCCGCCCTGTCAGCCGCCCACGCGGGGATCCGCCCCCCAGCCGCGGCGAGGGCCTGCCCCTGGCGGCGGCCTAGCGCCCACGGTTTGGGGCAAATGCCGGACCGCGGGGGTGGGAAAACGTCGGCGTGGCCTGTGAGCGCCAGCTGGCCGTTCAGACGTCAAGGTTGGCGACTGCCAGGGCGTTGCTTTGGATGAACTCACGGCGCGGCTCGACGATATCGCCCATCAACCGAGAGAAGATCTCGTCGGCCTCGCCGAGATCGCCGATCTTCACCTGCAGCAGCGTGCGCGTCTCCTTGTCGAGCGTCGTCTCCCAGAGCTGCTCGGGATTCATTTCGCCCAGACCTTTGTAGCGTTGCATGCTGATACCCTTGCGGCCCGCGTCGTAGACGGCATCGAGAAGGCCGCGCGGCCCGAACACGGGCGTCTCGGCGTCTTTGCGTCTGAGCCTGGCCGGCGCGGCATAGATTTCCTCCAGGTGCGGCTGACGCTCGTTCAGCCGCCGCGCCTCCAGCGAACCGAGCAGGGCGCGGTCGAGCATGTGCACCTCCGTCACGCCCCGCACCTCGCGTCGGAACACATAGCCTTCGTTGCCAAGCCGACCGCTCCAGCCGCGTTCGGTCTCGTCGGCTTGCAGGTCGAGGCGGGCCGCAATGCTTGCAGCCTTAGCATTGGCCTGCTCGCTCGACAGCAACAGCTTTTGCTCGAAAGCACCGGCAACGGCCGCCTGCTCCACGACAAAGCGCGCGTAGCGTGAATGCACGTCTTCGATCACCTTGGACACCGCGCGCGCCTGCTCGACAATGTCGCGCAGGTCGCGCCCGGCGCGGACTTCACCGCTGCCGAGGGCCAAGGTCGCTTCCTCGAGCCCGGCATCGATCAAATAATCCTCGAAGGCGCGCTGATCCTTGAGGTAGGTTTCCGATTTGCCCTTGGACACTTTGTAGAGCGGCGGCTGAGCGATGTAGAGGTGACCCTTTTCGACCAGCTCCGGCATCTGCCGGTAGAAGAACGTGAGCAGTAGCGTGCGGATATGCGCACCGTCGACGTCAGCGTCGGTCATGATGATGATTTTGTGGTAGCGCAGCTTGGACAGGTCAAAATCGTCGCGGCCGATGCCGGTCCCCAGTGCGGTGATGAGGGTACCGATCTCCTGACTGGAAAGCATTTTGTCGAACCGCGCCCGTTCCACGTTGAGGATCTTGCCACGCAAGGGCAGCACAGCCTGGAATTCGCGATTGCGGCCCTGCTTGGCGGAACCACCGGCCGAGTCGCCTTCGACGATGAACATTTCGGTATTGGCGGGATCGCGATCCTGGCACTCGGCAAGTTTGCCGGGAAGCGAATTAATATCGAGGGCACCCTTGCGCCGCGTCAGTTCGCGGGCCTTGCGAGCGGCCTCGCGCGCCGCGGCGGCTTCGACCACCTTGGTGATGATGATCTTGCCCTCTTTCGGGTGCTCCTCGAACCAAGCCGCCAGCTGATCACCGACCACGCTCTCGACCACGGTCTTCACTTCCGAGGAGACCAGCTTGTCCTTGGTTTGGCTCGAGAACTTCGGGTCCTGAACCTTGATGGACAACACCGCCGTCAATCCCTCACGCGCGTCGTCGCCGGTCAGCGCGATCTTCTCCTTTTTCGCAATGCCGGTCACATCGGCATACTTGTTGATCACGCGCGTCAGCGCCGCCCGGAAACCGGCGAGATGGGTGCCGCCGTCGCGCTGGGGAATGTTGTTGGTGAAGCAAAGCACCTGTTCGTGATAGGCATCGTTCCACCACAGCGCGAGCTCGATGCCGACGCCATCCTTCTCGGCGCCCAGCATAATGGGCGCTTCTACCAGGGGCACTTTCGAGCGATCGATATAGCGCACGAACTCACCGATGCCGCCTTCGTAGCGCATCTCTTCGCGTTTCTTGTCGGCATGGCGCTCGTCGGCGAGCACCACGCGCACGCCGGAATTGAGGAAAGCTAGCTCGCGCAGGCGATGCTCGAGTGTGGTGTAGTCGAATTCGGTGACGTTGTGAAAAGTCTCGGTGGACGGCCAGAAGGTCACCTCGGTGCCACGCTTGCCGCCAGCGTCGCCAATGACCTTGAGCGGCGCCTCCGTGACACCGTTGCGGAAGCGAACGAAATGCTCTTTGCCGTCGCGCCAAATTTTCAGCTCGAGCACATTTGACAGTGCGTTGACCACCGATACGCCGACGCCATGCAGACCGCCCGACACTTTGTAGGGGTTCTCATCCTCGCCTTCGCCGAATTTGCCGCCGGCGTGCAGCTGCGTCATGACGACCTCGGCGGCCGAGATGCCCTCTTCCGGATGAATGTCGGTCGGGATACCCCGGCCGTTATCGCGCACGGTGCACGAGCCATCGGGATTTAGCGTTACCAGAACCTCGCTGGCGAACCCGGCCAACGCCTCGTCGATGGCATTGTCGACGACCTCGTAGACCATGTGATGCAGACCCGAGCCATCATCGGTGTCGCCGATGTACATGCCGGGACGCTTGCGCACCGCATCGAGCCCCCTCAAAACTTTGATCGTCTCGGCCCCGTAGCTTTGGGCACCATTGGTCTTTTTGGCGGGCTTCGCGCTCATGGAACTGGGTCTCGATTTGGGGGATTTTTGCTTGCCTGAACTATACACCAACTGGGGGCGGAGATCACGCTAAAAACCACGCCAGATTGCGCAAAATAGTGTATATATTTCAATGCGTTATAGGGACACGGAACGGCGTCATGGAACCTTACGATGGAGCGCTCAGGCGGCCCTCGGCGAGGTCAAGGAACTGCGCCCACGGGGCGAGCCCCGCAAAGGCCTGGGCATCGGTTCCCGTCATCCAGGCCTGGCAGCCGAGCCGGGTGATCTCGGCAAACAGCGCCTGCCGGCGAGCGGCGTCGAGATGGGCCGTGATCTCGTCGAGCAGCAGCAGGGGGGCGGCACCGCCGCGATGTTGGCGGACAAGATCAGCGTGCGCCAGGATCAAGCCGATCAGCAATGCCTTCTGCTCGCCGGTAGAACAAAGCTTTGCCGGCATCTCCTTATCGCCGTGACCCACCATCAGATCGGATCGGTGCGGACCGGAGCGCGTACGCGCCGCGGCGCGATCGAGCGCGCGCTCGCTTGCCAGTAAGCTACAGTAGTCGTCCTCGACATCGACGGCGGCCCGCGTCGCCAATGCGTTTTCGAGCAGCCCGGAAACGGCGAGCTCCGCCCAGGGAAAGGCGGCATCGACGCCGGCGCGGCGGCGCTCGTCGATGGCGCTCGCCAATTCGGCGACCAGGGAAAGGCGCGCGGCGGCGATCGCCACACCCGTCTCGGCCATGCTGCGCTCGAAGGCTTGGAAGCGCGCGGCGTCGTTGACCTCCTCCGCCAACAGACGATTGCGTTGCTGCATGGCACGCTCGAAATGACCGACCCGGGTGCGGTAGCGCGGATCGAAGCAGGCCACCAAACGATCGAGGAAGCGCCGGCGTTCGGAGGCGGGGCCGGCGAAGAGACCATCCAAGGCCGGCGTGATCCAAATGAGCTCGACGTGTTCGTCGAGCGACGAGGCGGCGTGCGCTTCACCGTCGATGCGCACCAACCGCCCGGCCCGGCCGACCTCTTCCGGTTCGAGCGCAAGCCCGGTGCCGAGTTCGACTGGACCCAACCTGCCGTGCACGCGCGACCAAACCGTCCAGGTTTTGCCGCCGGCCCCTGCCAGTTCCGAGTAGGGCGCGCGCCGCAGGCCCTGACCGGAGGTCAGCAGCGACAGCGCTTCGAGCAGGTTGGTTTTGCCCGTGCCATTGGCGCCGCACAGCACAACCGGCGTGGGGCCAACCTGGAGCGAGATCCGGCCGTAATTGCGAAAGTTGGTGAGCTGCAGACGCTCGACCCACAGGCGGGATGCCCCGGCGGAGCTTGGCGCTCGTTGGTCGATGGCGGCGCCCGGCGCAGCGATCGACCCACGTCCCACGACGGTCACACGCGCATCGGCATCAGCACAAAGAGCGCACCCTCGTCGCTCGCGTCCTTGACCGTGGTGGGGGAACCCGGATCGGCGAGCTGGAAGTGGGCCATCTCGCTCTCAAGCTGACTGGCGATATCGAGAAGATACTTAGCATTGAAGCCGATCTCGAGGGGGGCCGCCGTATATTCGACGCCGATTTCCTCCGTGGCGCTGCCGCCTTCCGGGTTGTTAACCGAGAGGACGAGCTTGTCGGCCTTGATGTTGAGCTTTACCGCACGCCCGCGCTCGCTGGCGATGGTGGATACGCGGTCGACGGCACTCTTGAAATCGGCGTTGGGAACTTTGAGGTCTTTATCGTTGCTCTTCGGAATCACGCGCCCGTAGTCCGGGAAGGTCCCATCGATCAGCTTCGAGGTCAACGTGATGGTGCCAATGGCAAAGCGGGCCTTGGATGACGACACGCCGACCTCGACGGTCTCGGCGGTGTCCTCCATCAGCCGATGCAGCTCGTGCACTGTCTTGCGCGGCAAAATGATCCCCGGCATGCCCTCCGAGCCCTTTGGGCTCATCAGCTCCGCCTGGGCCAGGCGATGTCCGTCGGTTGCCACCGCGCGCAAGGTCGGTTGTTTGCCGCGCGTTGCGGTGTGCAGATAGATTCCGTTCAGGTAGTAGCGCGTCTCTTCCGTGGAAATGGCAAAGCGCGTCTTGTCGATCAGGCGGCGCAGATCGGCGGCGGCGATTTCAAAGTTATGGCTGAACTCGCCGGCGGCGAGGTCAGGAAAATCTTCCGGCGCCAGGGTCTGCAGGGCAAAGCGGGACTGTCCGGAGCTCAGCGTTAGGCGCTCTTTCTCCGGGTCGCGTTTGATCTCCACCTCGGCGCCGTCGGGCAGCTTACGTACGATGTCGTGCAGGATGTGCGCCGGCACCGTAACGGCTCCAGGTTGCGAGACGTCGGCGGCAGCCTGATCGAGCACCTCGCGCTCCAGATCGGTCGCCTTGAGCTCAAGGGCTTGGCCGGACGTCTTGAGCAGAACGTTGGAAAGGATCGGGATGGTGGTGCGACGCTCCACCACGCTCGTCACATGGGCGAGCGCCCGTAGAAGCTCACTGCGTTCAATGACCAGCTTCATGCCGTTTGCCTCGCCGGTTACCCTCCCAAGATCACCGCGGCGGCCCGCCGTTGGCCGGAACGACCGTGCCGAACCTTGAGAACCCACGCTTCTTCTTAGGGGATTCGTACCCTCAGGCAAGGTGGACCCGAGCCCGCCGGTTTGCAAGCGCGAACCGCCGCAAATGCACTTTGGCAATGGCGAAAAGCAATGCAGGAGCGGCGCCGTCGTAGACGCCGCTCCTTCCCCGCCGCCTCTCCGCCCCCAATAGGCCCCCTGGGTGGCGGATTCCGTAAACTCCTGGCGCTGGGACCTATCGATGCAACTGCCGCTTGAGCTCCTCGATCTCGTCCTTGAGGCGCGGGTTCTCGCCCACCTCCTTGTCGATTTTGCGGATCGCGTGCAGCACCGTGGTGTGGTCGCGGTCCCCGAAGCGGCGGCCGATTTCAGGCAATGATCGGGAGGTGAGGTGCTTGGCCAAATACATGCCGATCTGGCGGGGACGCACGACCGAGCGATGCCGGCGCTGCGAAAGGATATCCTGCTTGGAGACGGCATAGTGCCGCGAGACGATGCGCAGGATGTCCTCGATCTTGATGCGCCTCGGCTCGATCCCCTGCACCAGATCACGGATGATAGTCTCGGCGATGTCTAGGGTCACCGGGGCATGCATCAGCTGCCACGTCAGATAGAGACGATTGATGGCGCCCTCCAATTCCCGACCGCTTTCGGTGAGCTTGTCGGCCAACAACTCCACGACCGCGCTGGGAATTTCGAAGGAGGGGTCCGTGGCGCGCTTCTCCTGGGCCCGCTTCTCCAGAATCTTGAGACGCAAGGCCGGGTCGAGCGAGCTGATCTCCGTCACCAATCCGCGCTGCAGCCGCGAGCGCATACGATCGTTGAGGCCGTCCAGTTGCGCGGGGGGCCGCGCCGAGGCAACCACCACCTGCTTGCCCCCATCGAGCAACGAATTGACGATATGTTCGAACTCCTGCTCGGTCTTCTCTCCGCGCATGAACTCGAGGTCGTCGATCAGCAAAATGTCGATCAAACGGAATTTGTCCTTGAAGGCCAGAGCATCCTGGCTCTTGATGGCCTCGACGAACTGATAGCGGAAGCGCTCGGCCGTTAAATAGAGCACCTGGGCTTTGCTCTGCCGCTTCACTTCCCAGGCGATGGCGTGCTGCAGGTGCGTTTTGCCAAGCCCGACATTGGAATGCAGATAAAGCGGGTTGAAGGCCCGATCGTCCGCCAGCACCGTCTCGGCCACCTGCGTAGCGGCGGCGTGTGCCATGCGATTGGCCGGGCCGACGACGAAGGTATCGAAAGTATAGCGTGGATCGAGCGGGGAGCCCTCGAAGCCGCTGGCGTGCGTGCGCCCGACGAGGAAGGCCGGGCCCGGCCGCGACAGCGGCCGACGCTGCTCGCTGCTGGGGACTTCCACCGCGGCTGCGGTATTGGGCTGGCCGGCGGTTTGGCTGGCCTGGCCCGCCGGTTTTGACATGCCCGGCTGGCGCACAACGATGTCGATTCGCTCGGCGCCCTCGAACTCCGCGGCGCAGCATTCCAACAAGTCGTCGGCATAGTGCGATTGGATCCAGCTTTTCAGGAATTTGACGGGTACAGTCGCAATGACCAGGCGACCGTCGAAACTCTCAAACTCCAAAGCGTTAAACCAGCTGGAGTAAATGTCCTCCCCCAGCCGTGCCTTCAAAATCGCACGTACTTTTTCGCCCCGCTCGTTGCAGGACTTACGGTCGTTCGGTTTGGCCGCTGACTCAGACTTGCTGCTACGCGCATCTACTCCAGACGGAACATGACCCTCAACGGAATGAGACATTCGACTTCCCCGCCACTAATGGCCGCAGACTGCAGCCGTGCCGCCTCCATATCGTGCGACGCCGCAAACTCCACCATCCGCCGTACATGATTGGACGGAGCGGCCGCATCACACCTATTTCAAGTTGCGCGTTGGCGTTATCCCTGAGCCCAGGGAAGCCCTCTGGCTTTCCAACCCGCTACTTGCCCTCTGTGCCGGTGTGGGTCCAATGGTCCCTCAAACCCCTCCGTCACATTGCGGCAACGACGATATCCTGCCGCTGCCATCGCCCGTGCCGCCTTTAGGCTCCGGCTGCCGGAACGACAAATGAATAGCAGTTCGCAGTCTTTATTGGCGCCGATGTCGCGCAGCGTTTCGCCGAGCCGCTCCACGAATGCGGTATTCGGACGATCGTCTGGAAATCCTTGCCACTCGACAAGGACCGGACGCTTGCCGATTGCGTCGAGGTCTGGAAGCCCAACGTAGGCCCACTCAGCGATGGTTCGCACATCGATTAGGACTGAGGCCGAATCCGCCTTGAGCCTCGCCCACGTATCCTCAACAGATACACCTTCGATGTGGATTTCTTCCACGCCGCAACCCTCAACGCCGCATATTTGCCGTGAACCCCCGGCTACCCAATGAACCAGATAAGGCGATCGCCTTTTCCTGGTTCGCCTGAGATTTACGCACGAAACGCTTTGCTTACAGCAAAGAGGCCAATAGTTGCCGAGCTACGCACACACCCAACGCTCGAACAACAACGCGGACCAACTCGATGGGGACTTCGCTAGGGCCGCCCATCTGGAACGTATCTAAACCAGAGGTGCGCGCGCTGGCAACATTGCCCACCGCATTCACATTTTCTTGCAGGCGCTCCGGGTTGTTCACAACGCCAGTGCAAAAAGCCTGCAAGCAAACCTCAAGTTTGGGGAAAAGCCTGTTGAGTCTACGTTGAGATTCGCTGGACAGCTTGGTCGCGATGGGGTGCCCAACCGCACCTTGAGCATGAGCGCCGTTCAGCCAAGATTCCGTTTGTGCCGAGTCCGAGCGTGGTCCCCCTAGCCCCTGGGGATGTGCAGTAGAGCCCACACAACCCGTTGGATTCATGCCCCTTCGTCCGGCTTGCGACAATCACAGCCGGCGCAGCTTTTGCGACAAATGTGCAACAGCTTCATGAACCGACTGGAGGTGGGGATGCTTGCGGCCCCGACGCCATCAACCCATCGCCTTGATGCGGGCGGCCAGTCGAGAAACCTTGCGCGCGGCGGTCTTTTTGTGGACGACGCCCTTCTGGGCGTTGCGCACGAGAACGGGCTCGGCTGCCGCCAGCGCGCTGCGGGCCGCCGCTTTGTCGCCGGCCGCCAGGGCCTCCTCCACCTTGCGCACTTGCGACTTGAATTGCGAGCGCCGCGATTTGTTGATCTCGGTACGGCGGAGCATCTTGCGCGTTGCCTTTTTGGCCGAACTCGTATTGGCCATTGGGCCATCTCCTTTTTGAACATATGCGGGTTGAGCGGGCGCCCCGAAGGCGCCGCAATGCCGGCTGCTATAGACTGTCACAATTGCCAGGGTCAACAACGGCCGCCGGGCTAAGCCCCATCCGGCTGGGCGGCGAGCCCGTTTCAACCGTGCTTGAAGTCGGGTTTGCGCTTCTCGACGAAGGCCGCCATGCCCTCCTTCTGATCCGCCGTGGCAAACATGGCGTGAAACACGCGCCGTTCGAAACGGATCCCCTCCGCCAGCGAGGTCTCGTAGGCCCGATTGATGGTTTCCTTAGTCATCATCACCGACGGCAGCGACATGGAGGCGATGCTGCGCGCCGTTTTCAAGGCTTCCTCCACTAAGCTCGCGGCTGGCACCACCCGGCTTACCAGATTGGCGCGCTCGGCCTCGGCCGCATCCATCATGCGCCCCGTCAGGCAAAGCTCCATGGCCTTTGATTTGCCGATCTGGCGAATGAGGCGCTGCGTGCCGCCCGAGCCCGGCATGACGCC
>Ga0070695_100001662_pt1 | contig 12512 bp, 8 predicted proteins | sample KBSK1252metaG_FD_65471 | JGI IMG/M metagenome (GOLD analysis project Ga0070695, IMG submission 65471) | Corn, switchgrass and miscanthus rhizosphere microbial communities from Kellogg Biological Station, Michigan, USA - KBS K1-25-2 metaG | ecosystem: Host-associated > Plants > Roots >...
TTGGCGGCGTTGGCCGAGGTGATCGCGACGAACTCGTTGGGCGTGAAGCGCCCGGCATTGACGCCGTGATGCCACAGCACCTGCATCCGGTCCTCGACGCCGCCGGTGCCGTTCGGAATCTTGGTGAAGTCGCTCCGTCCCATCGCCTTTTGCGGCGCGCAGAAGCAGCAATGATCGGTCGCCGTCGTCTGCAGGTTGCCCGACTGGAGTCCGCGCCAGAGCACCTCCTGGTGCTCCTTCGCGCGGAACGGCGGGCTCATCACATAGGCGGCGGCGGTGGCCCAATCGGGATGGCGATAGACACCGTCGTCGATCAGCAAGTGCCCGGCGAGGACCTCGCCGAACACGCGCTGGCCCTCGTTGCGCGCGCGCGTGATCGCCTCGAGCGATTGGCGGCAGGAATTGTGCACGATGTAGAGCGGCACGCCCAAGACTTCGGCGATGCGGATCGCGCGGTTGGCCGCCTCGCCCTCCACCTCGGGCGGGCGCGAGAGCGGGTGGCCCTCGGGCCCGGTGATCCCCGCTTTCAAGAGCTCGTTCTGCAGGCGGAAGACGAGCTCGCCGTTCTCGGCGTGGACGGTGCAGAGGGCGCCCAGTTCGCGCGCGCGCGAGAAGCTGTTCACCAGCACTTCGTCGTCGGCCATGATGGCGCCCTTGTACGCCATGAAGTGCTTGAAGCTGTTGACTCCGTGCTGCTTGGTGAGCGTGCCCATGTCGCGATGCACGCTTTCGTCCCACCACGTCACCGCGACGTGGAACGAATAATCGCCGGCCGCCTTCTCGGCCCAGCCGCGCCATTTCTTGTAGGCCGCGAGCAGGTTCTCCTTGGGCGCCGGGATCACGAAATCGATGATCATCGTGGTCCCGCCGGCGAAGCCGGCCGCGGTGCCGGAGTAGAAATCCTCCGAGGCCACCGTGCCCATGAAGGGCAGCTCCATATGCGTGTGCGGATCGATGCCCCCCGGCATCACGAGGCGGTCGCCGGCATCGACGACGTCGGTGCCCACCGGCACATCGAGCTTCTGCCCGACCGCGCGGATCTTGCCGTCGGCGCAAAGCACGTCGGCGCGGAAGCTATGCTCGGCGGTCACCACCGTGCCGCCACGGATCAGCGTGGCCATGGCTCGCTCCTATTTATTCAAATATCGGCCGGCGCCGCGGGGCCCGGCGATGGCGCAAAGTCTAGCGCGGAATCGGCGCGTGAGACCAGCGCGTGCCGCTATGCCCCGACGCGCTCGAGCCGGCGCTGGACGCCGCCGTCGGCGCGGTCGGTCTTGCCGAAGAGCACGCGATTGACGGCGGTCGTGGGCTGCGGCCAATCCGGACACATGAGCCAGAGGCGGAACATGATCCGCTGGCGCTCCGGCTCGGGCCATTCCTCATAGTCGGTGCGGCCGTGAACGGTCGTCCGGTTGTTGAGGAACTGGATGTCGCCGGGCTCAATCGCCATATCGAGGAACACACCCTCGCGATTCGAAACCTCGTGGAAGAACGCGATCGCCTCGGGACCGCCGGGCGGCCACGGCTCACCCGTCTTCTCGACCGCCCATGCGGCAAGCTCGGCGATGAAGGTGCAGTGCAGCGGACCGTCGGGATCCTGGGTCAGGACCGGAATGCTGGTCGGCGTCACCGGCAGGTTCGAGCTGCGGTCGTCCTGCGTGACGTAGAGGCGGAAGCCGCGCAGCAATGCGGGAACGAGATCGGGACGCTCGGCGAGAAAGACGTTCCACACCGTGGCCGCGCTGGCGATGCGGCTCAAGCCGCCCGTTTTGGCCTTGCGGTAGCAGAGCAGCCCGACGATGTCGCAAGGATCGCGATGCATGTTGATGGCGCCGCCGCGGCGATAGGGCCGCTCGTTGCCGGGCTCGCGGTAATCCTTCACTTCCCCGAGATAGTCGCCGCGGTAGCTCTGCGAGACCGGAATGCCGAGATGGGTGCCCATGCCGACATAGATCGTGCGCAGCGTGGGCGCATCGTAGCGCGCGACCGCAAGGCCTTTGACGAGCACGAAGCCGCGGCCGGTGCGAAGTTCCGGGCGCAGCGCCGTGAGCTTCGGCCCCAGACCGGGCAGCGGAAAATCGGCGCTCGCGATGTCGCGGAAGTCGAGCCGCCGCGCCATGACCGCGCGAGCGGCCCCCTCGAGCTCGGCGATGTCGCCCGCATCGAGCCGCAGGATCCAATCGCTGCGCCCCGCGAAATCGGTGCCGCGCCAGGCCATCGGCCCGGCAATCGGCCTCGGAGGGACAAACGGGTTGGCGATCATCGTTCGGTTCCGTTCAATCCGGTTCGTTTCCAGTAACACATCGCCGCGGCGGATTCCTGCGGCCCATCGGCAAGTCCGCTATGCGGACCGCGGCACGGTCGCTCAAGTCTCCGCTGCCGGCTCCAGCGGCGCGCTCGCGCTTGACGCCGTGTGCGGATCCCAGACGTGATGCACGTCGTCGGGCGGCACGGCCGCCATCAGCGCCTTGGTGTACCAATGGCGCGGCGAGCGGAAAACGGTATCGGTGTCGCCCTCCTCCACCGCCTCGCCGCGATACATGACGATGACCCGGTCGCAGAGATAGCGCACGACGGAGAGATCGTGGCTGATCAGCACCAGCGCCACGTCGTGCTGGCGGCGGAGATCGGCGAGCAAGTTCAGGATCTGCGCCTGAATCGAGACGTCGAGGCCGGAGACGATCTCGTCGGCGACGAGCACGCGCGGCGTGTTGCATAGCGAGCGCGCGATGTTGACGCGCTGGCGCTGGCCGCCGGAGAGCTGCGACGGGTACCGCTCGGCCAGCTCGGGCGCCAGCCCGGTTTCCGCGAGCAGCGTCTTCGCGCGCTCGAGGCGCGCGTTCCACGGCGAGGTGCCGGCTTCCATCGGCTGCGTCACGATCGAGGCCACGCGCCGGCGTGGATTGAGCGCCGATTGCGGATCCTGGAAGATCATCTGGATGGCCTCGACGCGGCGCGCGGCGTGTGCCGAGAAGCGGCCGGTCACGTCGCTGCCGTCGAGCACGATGCGGCCGGCGCTCGCCACTTCGAGCCCGAGCAGCAGGCGCGCGAGGGTCGACTTGCCGCTGCCGCTCTGCCCGACGATGCCGAGGAATTCGCCGGCGCGCAGCCGGAACGAGATGTTCTTGACCGCGTCGACGCGGCGCTTCTTCCACCACAGCAGCGGATCGCGCAATACGAAGGTTTTGCTGAGCTTATCCGCCTCCAAGATCAGGCCGCCGCCGTCGCCGCCCTTGCCGTGCGGGGCTTCGCCGCGCGCCAGCCCGGCGGCGGCCAGGCATTTTCCGGCGGCGCGCACCCAGTGACCGGGCGACGTCTCGACGAGCGGCGGCGGCGCCGCGACGCAGCTCTCGTCGGAAATCGGGCAGCGCGGCGCGAAGCGGCAGCCGCCGATGTCGGCGAGGGCCCTCAAGCCCGGCATGTGCTCCGGCAGCGACACCAGCCGCAGCAGCGCCCCGTCGAGGCTCGGGCTGCAGTTCCGGAGCGCCTGCGTGTAGGGATGGCGCGGCGCCGACAACAGCGTGCGCGCCGGCGCCTGTTCGACCACTTCGCCGGCATACATCACCGCGATCTCGTCGCAGACCTGCGCCGCGAGGCGGAGATCGTGGGTGACGAACAGCACCGCGGTCCCGAGCTTGCGGCAAAGATCGGCGAGCAGCGCCATGATGCGCGCCTGCGTGATCACGTCGAGCGCGGTCGTGGGCTCGTCGGCGACGAGGAGCTTCGGCCGGCTCGCGAACGCCATCGCGATCAGCACGCGCTGGCACATGCCGCCGGAAAGCTCGTGCGCGTAGCGGCCGAGCAGCGACGCGGGATCGGGCAACTGCACCGAGGCGAGCGCGGCGACGGCCTGCGCGCGGCGCTCGGCGCGGCCCGCGACGCCGAGCTTGGCGAGATGCTCGTCGAACAGCGAGCCGACGCTGCGCACCGGATTGAGCGACGTCATCGGCTGCTGCGGGATGAAGCCGATGTCGCGCCCAAGCAGCGCCTGGCGTTCGGCCGTCGCGATCCCGAGCAGGTCGCGCCCGGCAAAGGTGAGGCTGCCCGACGCCACCGTGAACCCGGCCGGCAGGATGCCGCCGATGAGCCGCCCCACCATCGATTTGCCGGCGCCGGATTCGCCGACGAGGCCGAGCACGCTGGCGGGCTTGAGCGCGAGATCGAGATCGCGCAGCACGGCCACGCGGGCGGAGCCGGCCGGCGCCTCGACCACGATGCCTTTGGCCTCGAGCAGCGCCGTCATGTCATGGCGCGTCATTGGATTTCGCGCTGGCGCAGCTTCGGATCGAGCGCGCGGCGCAAGCCGTCGCCGAGCAGATTGAAGCCGAGCACGGTGATGATGATGGCCATGATCGGCAACGCCATGCCCCAGATCGATTGGAACATGTCCTTCCGCGCATCGGCGATCATGACGCCCCAGGCGGGAACGGTCGATTCGACGCTCATGCCGACAAACGAGAGGATCGCCTCGACGATGACGGCGATGCCCATCTCGAGGCTGAGGAGGGTCAGCACCAGCGGCCCCACAGCCGGCAGCACTTCGCTCCAGAGCGTGCGGAAATGCGAGAAGCCGGCGAGGCGCGCCGCATCGACGTAATCCTGGCGCCGCACGACCAAGACTTCGCTGCGCACGACGCGGCAGAAGCGCGTCCAGTCGACGAGGATGATGGCGAGGATGACGTTGCCGAGCCCCACCCCGAAGCCGACGATGAGGATCAGCGAGAGCACGACGGGCGGGAACGACAGCCAGAGCTCGACCGCGCGCGACACCAGCCAATCGATCAAGCCGCCGAAATAGCCGGCGACGAGCGCCAGCGTGGTGCCGAGCAGCATCGCGCCGAGCGAGGCCGTGACGGCGACGAGCACGGCCACGCGCGTGCTGTAGATGAGGCGCGAGAGCGTGTCGCGGCCGAGATTGTCGGTGCCGAGCGGATGCTCGGGCACGCCGTCGGCGCTCCAGGCCGGGGGCAGCAGCTGGGCGAGAAGATCCTGGTTGTTCGGGTCCTGCGGCGCGAGCAGCGGCGCAAAAAGCGCGCAAATGACGATGACGAGGACGATGCCGCCGCCGACCAGCACGCGGCCCGAGCGGAGGAGCCGGCGGATTCGCGCCCGTCCCTCGTTCATCGGGCGCGGCGCCGGCACCTCTTTTTCGGCCGCCGTCATCGCCGCACGCGGAGCTTGGGGTTGAGCAGCAGCACAAGCACGTCGACGGCGAGGTTGATCACGAGAACGGCGAACGCATAGACCAGCGCCACGCCTTGGATGATCGGGAGATCGGTGTTGCGCACGGCCTCGACCATCATGTTGCCGATGCCGGGGTAGCCGTAGATCACCTCGACCAGCAGCGTGCCGCCGAACAGGAAAGAGAACTGGACGCCCATCAGCGTCAGCGTGGGCAGGAACGCGTTCTTGAACGAATGACGCAGCAGGATCTGGCGCTCGTTCAAGCCGCGCAGGCGCGCCATCGTGACGTAGTCCTCCTGCGCCACCTCCATGAGGCTCGAGCGCAGCACGCGCATCAAGAGCGGCGCGGTTCCGAACGCGAGCGCGAGGGCCGGCAGCAGCATGTGCTCGAGCGCGTTCACGAACGCGCCCGGCCGTCCGGCGATGAGGCAGTCGAGCAGGAGGAAACCGGTCGTGTGCGGCACCGAGACGCCGGGATCGAGCCGTCCGGAGAACGGCAGCCAGTTGAGTGCCACGCCGAAGAGCAGGATGAAGAAGATCGCCCACAGGAATTCGGGCACCGACATGATCAGCGTGCTGGCCACGTCGGCCGCCTGCTCGCCGGCGCGGCCCTGGAGGCGATGCATGACGAGGCCGCCGGCGAGGCCGATGACCGTCGCGAAGACGGCGGCGACGACCACCAGCTCGATCGTGGCCGGCAGCGATTGGCCGATCAGGCGGAAGACCGGCTGCGCGTAGGTGATCGAATTGCCGAGCGTGCCGGTCGCGATCTTCGTCAGCCAGATCCAATATTGCTCGTGGATCGGGAGGTGAAGGCCGAGCGCGCGGCGCAAGGCCTCGACCTCGTCGCGGGTCGCATTGGGCGGCACCGACATGGCCACCGGATCGGCCGGCAGCAGCCGCAATACGACGAAGACGAGGATCGAAGCGAGCAGGACGATCGGCAGGGCGACGATGATGCGCTTGGCGATGACGCCGAAGATGCCGCCGTTCATTGCCTCACGCGCTTCTCATAGGCCGGGACGCGAAGCGGGCGGCCGGCATGCCGGCCGCCCCGCCCTGCGATCAGGTCCACGACCAGGTCTGCGGAAGCGACCAGCCGTTGGCGTATTCGACGATCTTGAGGTCGGACTTGTAGGCCCTGGTCAAGACCGTCTGCAGCAGCGGCATCGCCGCGCCCTCGTTGACCGCGTATTTCTCGATGTCCTTATAGCCGGCGATCCGCTCGTCGTAATTGACGGTGCCGAACAGCTTCATGATGCGCTCGCCGACGCCCATGTCCTTCCACGACGAGAACGGCAGCTTCGGGTGCAGCAAGTAGCCGGCGAACATCTCGGGGTCGCCGGTCGCATTGTCCCAGGTGTAGAGCGTCGCTTCGGGCAGCTTGTTGGCGCGATTGAGCTCGAAGTACTTCGTCTGCTCGATGACCTCGATCTTGGCCTCGATGCCGACCGCCTTCCACATCTGGGCGATTGCGCGCGCCATGTCGTAATCGCCGGGGAAGTAGCCGTTCGTCGTCGCCATGCCGATCGTGATCGGCTTCTGCGGGCTGAAGCCGGACTTGGCGAGCAGCTCCTTCGCGAGTTTCTGATCGTAGGCGAACTTGAACGACGGATCGTAGCTCGGCGTTCCCGGCACCGTGATCACCGAGAGCGGCACCGCCTTGCCGGCGAACATCGCGCGCGAGAGCGCCGCCTTGTCGATCGCATGGTGCGCGGCGAGGCGGACGTTCTTGTCGGCGAAGGCCTGATCGCTGCGGATCTGCAGCAGGATGATGCGCGTGATCGGCTGCGCCTCGGCCTTGAAGCCCTTCATCGCCGCGAGGCGCGCGACGTCGCGGATCGGAATCTCGGGCACCCAATCCGCCTGGCCCGATTGAATCGCGGCCACGCGTGCCGAGACGTCTTTCATGATCAGGATGGTGATCTTCTTGATCGAGGGCTTCGGCCCCCAATACTTGTCGAACGCCTCGAGCACGATGCGCGAATTGCGCTCGTAGGAGACGAGCTTGTAGGGGCCGCTGCCGATCGGCTGCTCGCCGAACTTCTCCGGACCCACTTTCTCGACATAGTGCTTGGGCACGATGAAATTGGCGAGGAACGCCATCCACGGGATCGCGGTCGGCATCGGCGCGGAGAGGATGAACGCGCACTTCGTGGGCGATTCCACCTGGACGTCGGTGAGGTTGCGCCAGACCGTGGCGATGTCGAGCTTTTCGCCCTTCTGCTTGCGCTCGAGATAGGTGTACCGGACGTCGGCGGTGGTCAGCTTCTCGCCGTCGTGCCAGACGACGTCGTCGCGCAGCTCGAGATCGACGCGCTTGCCGTCGTCGGAGAGCTTCCACGCCTTGACCACGGCCGCGACGACCTTGAGATCGGGCGCCTGGGTCAGCGGCTGATCGAAGATCATCTTGTAGATCGACTGGATGCCCGGATTGGTGCGCACCACCGGATCCCAGGTCGGCGGATCGACCGGCCAACCCATCACCAGGCTGTCCTTGGCCTGGGCCAGCACCGTCCCGGGCAGCGCCAGAGCCGTTGCACCCGCAGCGGCCGTGCCGACGAAGCTGCGTCTTGTGATCGAGTGTGATTTCGACATGTTCGGTTCTCCCTCCTCAAGGCATGTGCGTGCCGAACCGCGCCCGGCCGCTTCGTTCGCGGCGGTCGCGCGATTCTTTGCGATCAAAATCCGTGCCAATCACCCGACCGCTCGAAGGCATCGGCGGCGCGATAGATCGTGCTCTCATCCCAGTGCTTGGCGACGAGCATCATGCCGATGGGCAACCCGTCCCGCAAGGCGCAGGGAATGCTCATGGCCGGGTGGCCGGTGCAGTCGAACGCCGTCGTGTTCACGATGGGGACGAAGCCCGGCGTCATCTGCTCGGCGCGCGTTCCGTTGGGCGGCGGCAGCTTGACGCCCGCCAGCGGCGTGGTCGGCATCAGCAAGAGATCGTAGCGCGCGAGCGCCTGATCGTAGGCATCGCGCAGCTGCATGCTCAGATTTTGCGCTTTGGCGTAGTAGCGGCCGCGATAGGCCGCGTGCAGGTGTTCGCCGGCCAACACGCCGAGCTTCAGGATCTCCGAGAACATGTTGGCGCGGCCGCGCCAGGCCGAATGGGCCTCGAGCATGCTCGTCGCGTAAAGGCCCTTCCAGCCCTTGCCGAGCCCGTTCTCATGGAACACGTGCTCGTAGATGCCTTCGATGGCGATGCCGGCCCAGATCGCGATGCCCAGCCGGTGCATGGGGATCGAGACATCTTCCACGATCGCGCCGAGCTTCGCGAGGCGCTTGACGGCCTCCTGCACCGCCGCGTCGACCCGCGGCTCGCTCACATCGTGGCCGAAGCCCTCCTTCACCACGCCGATGCGCATGCCCTTGACGCCCTGCCCGAGCGCCTTGGTGTACTCGGCCGGGCGCGGCGCGTATTGGCGAGGATCGAGCCCGTCGGCGCCGGCCAGCACTTCGAGGTAGAGCGCGTTGTCGGCGGTGTTGTTGGTCATCGGGCCCAAATGATCGAGCGTGTGCTCGACCGGGAATCCGCCGGTGTAGGGCACGAGGCCCCACGTTGCCTTCATCCCATAGATGCCGCAGAACGCCGACGGCAGCCGGATCGAGCCGCCTTGGTCGCCGCCGATCGCGAGATCGACAAGGCCCGCGGCCACCAGCGCGCCGCAGCCCGATGACGAGCCGCCGGTCGTATATTCCGGATTGTGCGGATTGCGCGTCGTCGCGATCGCGTTGGTGTGGCTGCTGCCCGAGTAGCAGAAATACTCGCAATTCGCCTTGCCGAGGATCGTGCCGCCGGCCTCGAGCGTGCGCGTGACGACGGTCGCGTCGATATCCGGCACATAGCCCTGCAAGGTGGAGGCGCCGTTCATCAGCGGCACGCCGGCGACACAGATATTGTCCTTGATCGCGACGGTCTTGCCCTTGAGCTTGCCGTTGGCGGCGCCCTCGATGCGGCAGAGCACGTACCAGGCGCTGTACTTGTCTTCGGCGGGCTCGGGCGCGCGCCAGGCGCCGCGCGGGAACTTCACCGGCGGCATGCGCTCGGGAACGCGATCGAGCACGCGAAAATATTGATCGATCGTGTCGCCGATGATCGTCGTGAATTCGGCGACGTCGGCGGGGTCGAGCGTAAGCCCCACGCGGTCGGCGGCGGCCTTGATCTCTTGCTGTGTCGGACGTTTCGCGCCCATGCGGATCTCCCTCGGGCCGGGTACGCGGCCCCTCGCGGATGCTATGTCGCCGGCGCTGCGCTCGCCAATGCGAATCGCGCGCTGGCCGTTTGCGCGCGGCCGCCCGCGATCGTCCCATCATTCCGCCGTTGCGCGATGCCGGCGTCACGCCGGCGCGTTCGCCGCGCCGCGGCCGCACGGCGCTGTTTCAATCGCAGTATCGAAGAAACACTTCTTGACACGCCGCGGCGGACTCCAAAAGATGCCGCCGCATCGGCCCCAATCGCCGCCATTGCGGGCGGCGCAAGAGCGGGCAAAGGCGATCCGCCACCATGAAGAGCAATGCGATGCCTCCGGGCGATAGCGCGAGACACCGCCCAACCGCCGGCCCGCTCCCATGAAGAGCAACCGTGCTTTTGCCCGCGCCGAATTGCGCATTTTGGGGCGGCAGATCCGGCTGTTGCGCGAGCGCCGCGGCCTGTCGCTGAACGATTTGGCCCGGCAGAGCGGCGTCAGCGTCACCGCGATCCGCAATATCGAGCTTGGGCACGCCAATCCCGGCCTCTTGACCATGGTCGCGATCACCGACGTGCTCGGCATGCCGATCGACGAGTTCGTGCAGCTGATCCAGCGCGCCAACAAGACCGTGCATGTCTCGCGCGCGCCGAGCGCGCGGCAGCGCGTGGCCGCGGTGCAGCGCTCGCTCAGCGACATCTACGAGCCCAATATCCGCGGCCGCATGCTGGCGCTGCCGGCCGGCACCGACATGGTGGCGTCGCGAAAGTCGGAGACGGGGCCGCATTTCGCTTTCGTGCTCGAGGGGAACGTGCACCTCACGATGAAGGACGGCGCGGCGCACGCCTTGTCCGCCGGCGATTCCATCCATATCGCCGATCAGCCGCCGCGGATCGTCGCCAACCGCGGCCGGCGCGCGGCCCGTGTGCTGTGGGTCAAGGACAGCCGCGGCGAGTTCGTCCGCGGCGATGCGGCGATTGGCCGGGGACGCTGAACGCGATGTCCGCCGCCAAGACACGCCGCTACATCGTCGCCACCGACGTCGGCGGCACCTGCACCGACACCATCGTGTTCGCCGAGGGCGAGCCCGTGCACATCGGCAAGGCGCTCTCGACCCCGCCCAATTTCGGCGACGGCGTGATCGCCTCGGTGCGCAACTGCGTCGAGGGCATGGGCATCGGACTCGAGCAGCTCTTCGCCGAAACGCGCATTTTCGTGCACGGCTCGACCGTGGTCGACAACACGGTGCTGACGCGCGACGGCGCGGTGACGGGGCTCGTCACCACCGCCGGCTTCGAAGACACGCTGTCGGTGACGCGCGGCGCCTATGGGCGCTGGGCGGGACTGCCGGAAGACGAAATCAAGCATCCGGTGGCCACCGAGCGCGCCGCGCCGCTGGTGCCCGATGAACGGATCTGCGGCGTTCCCGAGCGGATCGACTACAAGGGCGCCGTGGTGCGCGACATCGACGATGCCGCGACGGAAAAGGCGCTGCGCTATCTCGTCGAGCAGAAGAAGGCGTCGGCGATCGCCGTGTCGTTTCTCTGGTCGGTCTACAATCCCGCGCACGAGCGGCGCGTGCGCGACATCCTGCGCCGCGTCCACCCCGAGATTTTCGTGACGCTCTCGAGCGACATCGCTCCGGTGCCCGGCGAGTACGAGCGCACCTCGACGGCCGTGCTGAACGCCTATGCCGGCAGCATCACGCGGAGCTATTTGACCGGCCTCCAATCGCTGCTGCGCAATCACGGCTATTCCGGGCCGGTGATGATCATGCAGGGCTATGGCGGCCTGCTCCCGGCCGAGGAAGCGGCCGAGCGCGCCGTCGGCCTCATCGAATGCGGGCCGGCCGCCGGCGTCATCGGCGCCAAGTTCCTCGGCGAGCTCATGGCCGACAAGGACATCATCGCCGCGGACATGGGCGGCACCACGTTCAAGGTCGGCGTCATCCAGGACGGAGAGATCGAATACGCGCGCGAGCCGATGGTCGACCGCTTCCACTACGTGGCGCCCAAGATCGAAGTCGTGTCGATCGGCGCCGGCGGCGGCAGCATCGTCTCGCTCGACCCCAAGACGCGGGTGCCGCTGGTGGGGCCGCGCAGCGCCGGCGCGCGGCCGGGGCCGGTGTGCTACGGCCAGGGCGGCACCGAGCCGACGCTGACCGACGTGCTGCTGCTGATCGGCTACATGGATCCCGGCACGTTCCTCGGCGGATCGATCAAGCTCGACGTCGAAGGCGCGCGGCGGGTGTTCAAGAGCAAGATCGCCGATCCGCTCGGCATGAGCGTGGAAGAAGCGGCCTTCGGCATCTATCGCGTGGCTTGTGCGCAGATCGCCGATCTCATCCACGAGATCACCGTCGAGCGCGGCCTCGATCCACGCGATTTCGTGCTGCACGCGTTCGGCGGCAGCTGCGGCTTGCTCTGCGGCGTGTTCGGGCAGGAACTCAACGTCCGCCGCGTGATCGTGCCCTACGCCGCGTCGGTCAACTGCGCGTTCGGGCTGGTCGCGGCCGACATCGTGCACGAATACTCATCGACCGCGACGATGCCGGCGCCCTCGCCCGCCGCGGACATCAACGCCATCTTCGCGCCGATGGTGGAGCGCGCGAAAGCCGATCTCGCGAAAGAAGGCTTCGGCGCCGATCACATTCGGCTCAACTGGTCGGTCGATCTCCGCTATTCGCGCCAGGTGCACGAGGTTGCGACGCCGGTGCGCGCCGCGACTCCGCTCGACGAGGCCGGCGTCAAGCGCCTCGCCGACGACTTCGAGCAGCTCTACGAGCGGAAATACGGCCGCGGCTCGGCCTATCGCGACGCTGGCATGGAAATGACGATGTTCCGGCTCTCGGCGCGCGGCCTGACGGCGCGGCCCCGGATCGAGAAGGCCAAGCTCGGCGGCGCGTTGGCCGATCGCGCCCGCATCGGGCGGCGCAACGTGTTCGTCGACCGCCTGAACGGCATGGGCGAGGCCGACATCTACGATTTCGGCAAGCTCGCGCCCGGCAACGTGATGCGCGGGCCGGCGGTGATCCATACCCCGATCACGACGATCGTGGTCCAGGACCGCCAGACCGGCCGCATGGACGAATACCGCAACATCGTGATTGAATTCGACGGTTGAGAGGACTCTCGA
>Ga0070695_100001664_pt1 | contig 12507 bp, 15 predicted proteins | sample KBSK1252metaG_FD_65471 | JGI IMG/M metagenome (GOLD analysis project Ga0070695, IMG submission 65471) | Corn, switchgrass and miscanthus rhizosphere microbial communities from Kellogg Biological Station, Michigan, USA - KBS K1-25-2 metaG | ecosystem: Host-associated > Plants > Roots >...
TGGTTCGCGGCGACGAAGGACAGGACCTGCTCGAGTACGCGCTGCTCGTGGCGCTGATCGCCCTCGTCTGCTTCGGCGCGATCGGGCTCGCCGGCGGCAAGGTGAACGCAATCTTCACCCAGATCACGAACGCGATCTAGCTCACGACAATTGGAGGAGATGATGAACGCGCTTGTTACTTACGTCAGCAGCCTGGTTCGCCGCGAGGAAGGCCAGGACCTGCTCGAGTACGCGCTGCTCGTCGCGTTGATCGCGCTCGTCTGCTTCGGCGCGATCGGTCTTGCGGGCGGCAAGGTGAACCAGATCTTCACCGACATCACGAATGCGATCTAGTTTGACCAGACTGGACGGAGGCGGAGTCATCCGCCTCCGTCCGACGAAGGCGGGGTCGAGGATCCATATGCAAACAGTACTGACACTGGTGGCGCGACTGGCGCGAGATGAGAACGGACAGGACCTGCTCGAATACGGGCTGCTGGCCGTGCTGATTGCGATCGTCGTGATGGCTGGCGTCACGACCCTCGGCCAGACAATCAACGGACTTTTTTGGACGACCATTGCTCAAAACTTTTGAACCGATCGTCGTGTGCGCCGTGGCGGGCGGCGGCGCGTCGAGCGCAGCGATTGACCTTCGCGTGCGCCGCGTGCCGAACCCGATGACCCTCGGCATTACCGCGGTCGGACTGATCCTGGCGGCGTTCCAAGTGACGAGCGTCACCATCGGCGGCGCGCTGGTGGGACTGGTGCTCGGCTTCGCGCTGATGCTGCCGGGACACGTGATTGGCGCCACCGGCGCCGGCGACGTCAAGTTGATGGCGGCGCTCGGCACGCTGCTCGGTCCCGGACGAACGGGGAGCGCTTTCATGTATACGGCGATGGCCGGCGGCGTCATCGCGCTGATCGTCGCAGCAAGGCGCCGGCGGATGCGCGTGACGATCGAGCGGACCGCGGCGCTCCTGAGCACGTCGGCCGCGGCGGCCGACATCGAGCATCCGCGTGAAGACAACCGGTTCGCATACGCGCCGGCCATCGCCGTCGGCGCGTTCCTGGCGGCCCTGGGACTCTGATTCGGACTCTCGATTCGCGACCACCGACTGCGACTAGCGACCAAACGACTGGGACTGGTGACTGAGGACTAGGGACTGAGGACTTTATGACTCGCATGCGCGTGTTCATCGTGTTCGTGATGGCGATTACGGTCGGCGGGGCGTTCGCGTTCGCCACCTACAACTACGTTCAGAGCATGCCGGCGAAGACGGTCACGATTCCGACCAAACCGGTCGTCGTCGCCGCCTCCGATCTGGACGTCGGCGCCGAGCTTCAGCGCGACGACATCCGGATGGTCGACTGGCCGGCGAACGCCGTGCCGGCCGGCGCCTTCAGCGATCCGAACGAGCTCTACGGACGCGGCCTGGTGCTCCCGGTCATTCAGAACGAGCCGATTCTGCCGATGAAGCTCGCGTCGAAGGATGCCGGCGGCGGGCTCCCGCCCGCGATTCCGCAGGGCCTTCGCGCGGTGTCGGTGCGCGTCAACGAAGTCATCGGCGTCGCCGGCTACGTCCTGCCCGGCACGCGCGTCGACGTCGTCGTCGTGCTCAACCCGACGGATCAGCATCGCGACATCACGTCGAAGGTGATTCTGACGAACGTCCAGGTGCTGGCGGCGGGCACGAAGATCGATCGCGAGACCGACAAGAACAAGCCGATCGCGGTCACCGTCGTGACGCTGCTCGTCAGTCCCGAGGAAGCGGAGCGCCTGACACTGGCGAGCAGCGAAGGCAAGATTCAGCTCGCGCTGCGCAACCCGCTCGATCGCGAAACGCCGGCGACCCGCGGCATCCGTCCGGCCTCGCTGCTGGGCGCGGCGCCGATCGTCCGCGCCGAGCGTCCAGCGGGCAGCGCGCGTCCGTCGTCGGCGAAGGCGGAACCGGTAGTGGTGGCGGCGCCCGAGCCGGCGACCGTTGAAATCATCCGTGGCGACAAGCGCGCACGTGAAGTCGTGCGCCAGGAGAACTAAATCATGCGTCGGCTAGCTTTCATCTTCCTGATCGCAATCGCTCACAGCTCGATCCTCTACGCGGGGGCGGGCGACGCGGAGAGCGTGCACCTGATGGTGGGCCGCTCGGCGGTCCTCGACACCGGCGGGACGATCGCCCGCGTGTCCCTGACCAGCGCCGACATCGCCGACGCCCTCGTGACGTCGTCGAGCCAGGTGCTCATCAACGGCAAGATGCCGGGCACGATTTCCCTCTTCGTCTGGGATCGCGGCGGCGCGCTCAAGCGCTACGAGGTCGTCGTCCAGCGCGACCTCGCGCGGTTGTCCGAGCAGCTGATCAACCTGTTCCCCGGCGAGTCGATCACCGCGCACAGCAACGGCAAGTCGGTGGTGCTCTCCGGCAGCGTCACGCACAAGGACGTCGTCGAGAAGGCGTCGAGCGTGGCCGCGGGCTACGTCGACAAGAAAGAAGACGTCGTGTCGCTGCTCCAGGTGCGCGAGTCGGGCGCCAATCAGGTGCTCCTCCGCGTCCGGTTCGCCGAGGTGAGCCGCAACGCGCTGACCGAGCTCGGCGCCGGATTCTTCACGAGTCCGACCGGCGTCAAGAACACGCTCGCACGCGTCACCACGCAGCAGTACCCGTCGCCCACGTTCACCGATCTCAAGTGGACGAAAGAGAGCGGCGATTTCGGCGCGCCGGTGACGAGCGCGGAAGGCAAGTTCAACTTCGGCGACTTCCTGAACTTCTTCCTGTTCAGCCAGAAGTACGACCTGGGCACGATGGTGCGCGCGCTTCAGAGCCGCGGCCTGTTCCAGAGCCTCGCCGAGCCGAACCTGGTCGCCGAGAGCGGCAAGGAAGCCAGCTTCCTCGCCGGCGGTGAATTCCCGGTGCCGATCGCGCAGCCGACCAACGGCGGCACGAGCGTCACGATCATGTTCAAGGAGTTCGGCGTCCGCCTGAACTTCACCCCGATCGTCAACGGCGACCGCGTTCACCTGAAGGTGCGGCCCGAGGTGAGCACGCTCGACTTCGCCAACGGCGTCACGCTGCAGGGCTTCCGCGTGCCGGCGCTGTCGACGCGCCGCACCGAGACCGAGCTCGAGCTGGAGAACGGTCAGACGTTCGCCATCGCCGGCCTGATCAACAACACGATGAACAAGACGCTGCAGAAGGTGCCCGGCATCGGCGACATCCCGATCCTCGGCCTGCTGTTCAAGAGCCAGGCGGCGCAGAAGGATCGGACCGAGCTCGTCGTCATGATCACGCCGGAGATTCTGCCGCGCGGATCCAGCGGCGTGTCGCCGAATCTGCCGAAGCTCCAGGAACCGTTCCTGCCGCCGCTCGATCCGAAGAAGTCGCGCGAGCAGCCGGCGCCCGCGTTCAAGGGCGCGCCGTGGGTGTCGACGGCCCCGGCCTCGTCTCCGAATGTGGCGCAGGGCTCGGCTCCGGCGAACCAGGGCTCGTCGCAGACCACGCTCGACCCGGCGGATGCCGCCGCGGCGGTATCGGCGCTGAACCCGACGACCAAGCAAGTGATGAGGCCGGAGACGACACCGGCCGCGCGCCCGGCCGATTCGAATACGACGACGCCGCGCAAGCTGACGCGCGACGAGCAGACGGCGTTCGAGCACGCCAGGCAAGAAGAGCAGGCGAAGCGCGGGACCGATCAGCGCACGCAGGCGGCTGCCGCGAAGCAGCTCGCCCGCCAGGCGGAGGTCGATCGGAAGAAGGCGCAGGAGGACGGAAAGCGCCTCGCCGAAGTGCAGAAGCGCCAGGCCGTGATTGACAAGGCCGCGCAGGAGCTCGCCGCGAAGCGCGCCGCCGAACAGGCGAAGAAGCAGGCCGAGATCGACAAGAAGAACCAGAAGGCCGTCGCGGAAGCGGAAGCCAAGTTGAAGGCAGCCCAGGCGGCATACGACGCCGAGATGGCGCGCTCGAAAAAACAGTAGGCGGAGCAGCGAGAAGTCAATGGCGCACCTGGTCGGACAGATAGTCAGCGAAGACGACGCGTTCAAGAAGCACGTAGGCCGCTTGCTGCGGGCCGGCGCGATTCCCGTCAGCGTCCTCGACGATCGCTCGTCGCGGGACGCGACGCCGCCCGACGTGGTGATCGTCGACGCGCGCGGCGACAGCTCCTCGGCGATGGCGAACATCGAGCGCCAGCGCGCCGCCAATCCGGGCGCGGGCGTGTTCGCCGTCGCGCTGATGGCGGATCCCGAGGTCATCCTGCAGTCGATGCGCGCCGGCGCGAACGAGTTCTTCACCTGGCCGCCGCCGGAGGAATCGTTTCACGGCGCCATCCGCCGCACCGCCGCGCGGCGCGAGACGGTGCAGGGCGCGAAGCCGCCGGCGACCACGCTCGTGTTCTTCGGGTCGAAGGGTGGTGCCGGCACCACGACGGTCGCGGTGAACTGCGGCGTCGAGCTCGCCCGTCTGAGCAAGCGGTCGACGGTCATCGTCGATCTGAAGGCGGGACTCGGCGAAGTGGCGCTGTTTCTCGGCGTCCGGCCCCGGTTCAGCCTGCTCGACGCCATCGACAACCTGCACCGGCTGGATCGCGAGTTCCTGCGCGAGCTGGTCGTGAAGCACAAATCAGGGCTCGAAATCCTCGCCGGATCGGATCACTTCGATCGGCCGGGCGCCGCCGACGCGGGCGCCATCGAGGAGCTGCTGCGGCTGCTCGCGCGTCAGTACGAGTGCATCCTCGTCGACGCCGGCAGTCAGATCAACTCGTGCACGGTCGCCGCGCTGTACACGGCCGACCAGCTGTTTCTCGTGGCGAACCCCGACGTGCCGTCGGTGCGCAACGCGCAGCGGCTGCTCGATCGCGTGCGGCAGCTCGGCGCCGCCGGCGAGCGCGTGCGCGTGCTGCTGAATCGCGCGGCCGAGCCGTATCCGATTCCGCCGAAGCAGATCGAAGGGGCGCTCGGCCATCCGATTCACCATACGTTCCCGAGCGACTACAAGACCGTCTCGACGGCGCTCAACTCGGGCGTGCCGCTCGCGCTGGCGGGCAACTCCGAGATTGCGGGCCAGTTCGATCGGTTCACGCGCCGGATTCTCGATCCGGGCGCCGAACCGCCGGTCGAGCCGTCGAAGAAGGGTCTCCTGGGTCTCGAGCGCATCGCGTCGCTCTGGTAAACGAACATGAGCTCAATAGCCACTCCCACGCCGGCGGCGGGAAATCGACCCGGCCCCCGCGCGCCGCAGCCGCGCCAGCAGTATCTCGATCTGCGCGCGAACATCCACAAGAAGCTGCTCAACCGGTTGAACCTCGAAGCGCTGGCACAGGCGGATCGCTCGCGCGCCGAGAGTGAAATCCGGACGCTGCTGCAGGAGCTGCTGTCGGAGGAAGGCGCGCCGCTCAGTCTCTCGGAGCGCGAAGCCCTGTTCGGCGACATCCTGGACGACGTCTTCGGACTCGGACCGCTCGAGCCGCTGCTCCGCGACACGTCAGTGAGCGACATCCTCGTCAACACATACAAGAACGTGTACGTGGAACGCGGCGGCCAGCTCCAGCACGTCGCGACAACCTTTCAGGACGACCGACACTTGATGCGTGTGATCGATCGAATCGTCAGCGCCGTCGGCCGGCGCGTGGACGACAGCTCGCCGATGGTGGACGCGCGGCTGCCCGACGGATCGCGCGTCAACGCGATCATTCCGCCGCTCGCCGTGGACGGACCGCTGTTGTCCATCCGCCGTTTTCCGGCGGAGCGGCTGAAGGCGGACGATCTCGTCAACCTGCGCGCGATGACGCGGCCGATGCTCGAGTTCCTCTCGCACTGCGTGAAAGCGAAATTGAACGCTCTGATCAGCGGCGGCACCGGCGCCGGCAAGACGACGCTGCTCAACGTGCTCTCGGGGTTCATCTCGGAGCGCGACCGCATCGTGACGATCGAGGACGCCGCGGAGCTCCAGCTCCATCAGGAGCACGTCGCGCGGCTCGAAACGCGTCCGCCCAACGTCGAAGGCAAGGGCGCCATCCGCCAGCGCCAGCTCCTGATCAACGCCCTGCGTATGCGCCCCGACCGCATCGTCGTCGGCGAGGTGCGTGGTGAAGAAGCGCTCGACATGCTGCAGGCGATGAACACCGGCCACGACGGATCGCTGACGACGGTGCACGCCAACACGCCGCGCGACGCCCTGAGCCGTATCGAGACGATGATCGCGATGGGCGCCACGAATCTTCCCGAGCGCGCGATGCGCCAGCAGATCTCGTCGGCGATTCAGCTCGTCATCCAGCAGACGCGACTGAGCGACGGATCGCGCAAGGTGACGAGCGTCTCGGAAATCACCGGCATGGAAGGCGACATCATCACCATGCAGGAGATCTTCCTGTTCGAGAAGATGGGCATCACGCAGGACGGCAAGGTCATCGGACGCTTCCGCGCCACCGGCGTGCGGCCGAAGTGCTGCGACCGGCTGAAGGCGTCCGGCATCCATCTGCCGGCGGACATGTTCGAAGGGGTGACGGAGGTCCGCTGATGCTCACACTGCCACTGCTCGCCTTCGTGGTCATCTCGGGCACGATCTTCGGCGGCTACATGGCCGTGACGTATCTGCCCGGCCTGCTCGCCAGCCGCCGTCTCGAACGGCGCCTGCGCGACGTGTCGGGGTTCGACACGCCGGCCGGCGAACCGGGCGCGACGGTCGTCCGGCAGCAGGACGACGGCCCGCTGCCCGGCCTCGATAAATTCGTGTCGCGCACGCGCGCCGGCTCGTGGCTCGGCCTGTTGATCGACCGCTCGGGCGTGAAGACCACGCCCGGCGCCGTCGTCGGCGTCGCGCTGGCGATCGGGACGTCCGCGGCGCTGGTCGCGATCCTCTTTTCGGGAATGGCGTGGGCCGGCGCGCTCGCGGGCCTGGCCGGCGCGCTGATGCCCATCGCGTTTCTGGTGCATCGGCGATCGGCGCGGCAGAAGCGTTTCGAAGAGCAGTTTCCGGAAGCCCTCGACCTGCTGTCGCGCGCGATTCGCGCCGGACATGCGTTTCAGACGGCGATGGGCATGGTCGCCGAGGAACTGCCCGACCCGGTGGGACCGGAGTTCAAGAAGACCTTCGATCAGCAGAACTACGGCCTGCCGCTGCGCGACGCGCTGAACGAGATGGCCGAGCGGATCCCCATTCTCGACGTCAAGTTCTTCGTCACGGCCGTGCTCATCCAGCGCGATACCGGCGGCAACCTGGCCGAGATTCTCGACAACCTCGCGCACGTCGTGCGCGAGCGTTTCAAGATCCGGCGGCAGATTCGCGTGCACACGGCACATGGGCGGTTCACCGGGTACGTGCTGCTGGCGCTGCCGGCGGCGCTCTGCATCGCGCTCATGTTCATCAATCCGGAGCACATGAATCTGCTGTTCAAGGAGCACATGGGACACCTCATGCTCCTCGGCGCCATCGTCCTGCAGACAGTCGGATTCATCTGGATCCGCCAGATCATCAAGATCGAGGTGTAGCGTGTCGCTGCTGATTCCGCTGTTGGCGTTTGCGTTCGCGTCGCTGCTCGTGACGGCGGCGGCGCTCGCCCTTTCCCCGGGAGGCGTATCCGCGATCGAGCGGCGCCTCGGCGAAGTCACGGGCGCGCCGGAGAAGCCGATCGAGGTCGACCGCGGCTACGAGGAGATGGTCGTCGCCGCGCTGAAGCGCATGGGCGCCGTCGCTCCGAGATCGGCGAAGGAGATGGGCAAGCTGCAGCAGAAGCTGGTCTACGCCGGCTATCGCAGCCGCGAAGCGCTCGTCATCTTCTTCGGCATTCGCCTCGTCGTGGCCGCCGCCTTCTTCCTCACGCTGGCCACGCCGATCTTCTTCCGCCCGAATTTGACCTTGGCGCTCGCCGGCAGCGCGCTCGGGTATCTGCTGCCGAGCATGGCGCTCGGACGCCTGGCCAGCAAGCGTCAGCATCGCATCCGGTGCGGACTGCCGGACGTGCTCGACCTGATGGTGGTCAGCGTCGAAGCGGGCCTCGGTCTCGATCAGGCGATTCAGCGCGTCGGCGAAGAGCTCGCCTTTGCTCATCCGGATCTTGCCGATGAGCTGCGGCTGATCAATTTGGAACTGCGCGCCGGCAAGGGTCGCCTGGATGCGTTGAGAAACCTCGCGGAACGCACCGGGGTCGACGACGTGTCGTCGCTGGTGGCGATGCTGGTCCAGACCGATAAGTTCGGCACCAGCGTCGCGCAGTCGCTGCGCGTGCATTCCGAGACCGTCCGAACCAAGCGCCGTCAACGCGCGGAAGAAGCGGCGGCGAAGACGGGCGTGAAGATGGTGTTCCCGCTCGTGTTCTGCATCTTCCCGGCGATCTGGGTGGTCACGATCGGTCCGGCGGCGATCAAGTTCGTGCAGGTCCTCTTTCCGATGGCGTCGAAATAATGCTGCTCACCTCAACGGTTGATATCGCGGACACATCGCTGACGCCGCAGCCGCCGCGGACGCTCGAGGACCTCGGCCTGGCCGTCGATCAGCTCGAGCAGCTGCTCATCAAGACGCTGTTCAACGGCGAAGCGAGCGGTCACACCGTCGCGGAGCGGATGCGGGTGCCGTACGCGATCCTCGAGCCGCTCGTCGAGCGCGCCCGGGCGGAACGGCTCATCGAAGTCAAGGGCGCGTCCGGTTCCGGCACGGCGGCGTTTCGATACGCGCTGACCGACCTGGGCCGCGACCGTGCGCGTCAGTACCTCGACATTAATCAGTACGCGGGCCCCGCGCCCGTGCCGCTCGCGGCGTACATCCGCTACATGCGGGCGTTGCGCGAGGCGCGCGGCGTCATCGATCGCGAGCGTCTGCGCAGGGGCTTCTCGCACCTGATCATCGGCGACGACGTGCTCGAGCAGCTCGGCCCGGCGGTGAACATGGGCAAGGCGGTCTTCCTGTACGGGCCGCCTGGAAACGGCAAGTCGGTCATCGGCGAAGGCATGGGCCGGGCGCTCGGCGGCGAGATGTACATCCCGCACGCGATCGACATCGACGGCCACGTGATGACGATGTTCGATCCGATCAACCACGAATCGCTCGAGACCGAGAGCCCGACGAGCGTGGTCGCCGCGGCGCCGTGCGACCGGCGGTGGCTGCGGATCAAGCCTCCGGTCGTGGTGGTCGGCGGCGAGCTGACGCTCGACATGCTCGACCTCACGTTCAACCCGCTGTCGAAGTTCTACGAGGCGCCGATTCAGCTCAAGGCGAACGGCGGCGTGTTCCTGGTCGACGACTTCGGCCGCCAGCGCATGCGCCCGCAGGAGCTCCTGAACCGCTGGATCGTGCCGCTCGAGAGCCGCGTCGACTATCTCACGCTGCACACCGGCAAGAAGCTCCAGGTGCCGTTCGACGTGCTCACGGTGTTCGCGACGAACCTGGATCCGAACTCCCTGGCGGACGAAGCGTTTCTCCGCCGTATCCCGTACAAGATCGCGATCGGGGATCCGACCGTCGAGCAGTTCACGCGCATCTTCGAGATGAACTGCCGGCGGCATCAGCTCCGCTTCCATGAAGTGATGGTGGCGTACCTGCTGCGGCGTCACTTCACCCCGGCCCGCCGGCCGCTGCGCGCGTGCCACCCGCGCGATCTCCTCGATCAGGTGATGGCGCTCTGCCGCTATCGCGGCACGTCACCGAAAATCACCCGCGAGCTGATGGACCGCGCCTGCGCGTCGTATTTCGTCGACGATCGCGAGGTGGGCCATGTCGCGTGAGGCCGCCGGCGATCTCATCGCGCGCGCGATCATCGCGGCGCTCTTCGGCCTGATGTCGTACAACCTGCTCGCCGATTTCATCCAGACCGGCCATGTCACGGGCCTGCTGCTGCTGGTGAGCGAAGCGCTCGTCGTGGTGCTGACCGTCATGCGGCGCCGCACGCATCTCGTCGATCGATCCGTGGCCGCGACGGTGACGACGGCGCTGTCCATCGCCGGACCGCCGCTGTTGCGCGCCGGGCACGTGCCCGGGCTGCTGCCGGACATCGCGACCGCGGTCGTGTCGGCGATCGGCCTGGTGATCGTGATCGGCGCGAAGATGACGCTGGGCCGGAGCTTCGGCATCGCGCCCGCCAATCGCGGCGTCGTCGCGAGCGGGCCCTACGTGGTGGTCCGACATCCGATTTACCTCGGGTATCTGATCACGCACGTCGGGTTTCTCGCCGCCAATCCGACGGCGTTGAACCTCGCGATCGTCGTCCTCGCCGACGGCGCGCTCATCGTGCGCGCGTTGATGGAGGAGCGGCTGCTGAGCGCGGACGCGGCGTATCGGACGTACTGTCAACGGGTCGCGTGGCACCTCGTGCCGGGCGTCTTCTGATGCTGATCAACCAGCGCACCGGCGAAATCGTGGCGCAACACGTCGAAATCGCGGATACGCGCGCGACGCGCCGGCGGGGTCTGCTGGGTCGGGATTCCCTGGGGGCCTCGTCGGCGTTGATGCTGTCGCCGTGCTTCGCCGTTCACACGGCGTTCATGCGATTCCCGATCGACGTCGTGTTCGTGGATGGCGAAGGACGCGCGGTGCGAATCGTTCGCGACCTCACGCCGTGGCGGATCGCCGGCGCCTGGGGCGCGCAGCGCGTGTTCGAGCTGCCTGCGGGTGAGCTGCGGGGGCGCGACGTGCGCGTCGGCGATCGCCTTTACCTGGAAGCCGCAGGCGCAGCCGGCGCTGCCTCGTCGTCGTCGCCCGTCGAGAGCCTGCGCAGGACTGCTTCGAAGCCGGCCTGCTCGGGATCGTAGATCCCCCACTCGTCCTGAACCGGACGGGATGGCTGGGACGGCGACACCTGGAGCTTGGATTCAGGGTTCATTGCGTCTGCGATAAAGGGCAACGTCCATGCCCGGCGATTCCTGTAAAAACCCGCCTGGTTCCGTCGTTTTATGCCTCCAATACGAGGGTGGGCTGACGATTCCGCCGCGGTTCTTACGAATCTGACCGCGTCACCGCGTGTCGGGAGTCAGACGTGTTCGTCCACGTCGAGCCTTGCGATCGTCGCGCCGAGGTGGGACGTCGCGTCGTCCCAGAACTCGATGACGCGCGCGTGACGCTCGAGCGCGGCCTGCACGATGCCGCGCTGGACGCCGCGTCCGCGGCCGTGCACGACCCGCACCTCGCGTAGACCGGCGGCGGCCGCCGCCTCGATGTATTCCGCCACGACCGACGGGATGTCTGCGGGCGCGAAGGCGTGGAGATCGATCTCGGCCTCGATCGGAATACGGACCGGATCGGGCAAGTCAGTCTTTCCTGTACTCAGCCGTAACCACGGTCTTGATACCGCCGCGGACTGAGAAATCTCCTACGACGGTCATGCGACGTGGCTGAATGGCGCCGACCAGATCGTCGAGGATCTGATTGGTGACGTGCTCGTAGAAGATGCCGCGGTTGCGGAATTCGATGATGTAGTACTTCAGCGACTTCAGCTCGATGCAGCGCGCGTCGGGGACGTACGAGATGCGGATCTCGCCGAAGTCGGGGAGGCCCGTCTTCGGGCAGAGCGACGTGAACTCGGGACACTGAATGAGAATCTCGTAGTCGCGCTCGGGCTTCGGGTTGGGAAACGTCTCGATCGTCGAGCTTGACATGCGCGAAAATTCTAGCATCCGCCTTCGCTCAACGCTTCGGCGTGATTCGCCGGAGCTTCAGCGGAGGCGATTCCCGGCCAAAAACCGCGGTTTCGCGCCGAGCGCGGTTTGACACTGGCGATCAGGGCGCGCTAGGATACGGCGTTTTTTCGAACGAAACCGCGGTCAGCGCTGCGCGCGCGAGGATCCGCGGTGACGAATCACGCGCGTCACGTAGGGAGAACGCCGATGGCAGACGCCCGCAGGATGGGCAAATCCGAACTCTTTTCGCACTTCGCCGAGCGGTTCGAAGTGAAGCGGACGCAGGCCCGCGAATACTTCGACGAGCTGACGGCGCTGGCCGAAAAGGAGCTCAAGCGCTCGGGCGAGTTCGTGTTGCCTGGAATGGTGAAGCTGGTGGTGCAGAAGCGCAAAGCGCGCATGGGCCGCAATCCGGCGACGGGTGAAGCGATCAAGATTCCGGCGAAGACCGTCGTGAAGGCGAGAATCGCCAAACAGCTCAAAGACGCGGTGCTGCCGCGCAAGTAGACGGCTGTTAATTGGTCCGGAGGCCCCTCCCCTCGGCGACCGGCCTGCGACCCGACACGCGTTCCCCACACCACACGTGAGAGCGACGGCGGATCAGGTGATCGGCGATCGGAAGATCGCCGATCGCACGGCGGCTCCGCCTTCGCTCGCATGCCAAACACAGGAGCGAGCGCCGGCGGGGCCGATCAGGCAGCATTGGCGCGCGCGGCCAGCAGCCGGCTGTAGAGCGTCGCCGGCACGAGCCGCGAGGTCCTGGCTTCGAGGTTGATCACCGAATCATCGTCGAGGATGATCCGGTCGTCGGGCCCCAGCAGAATCTCTGCGCTGTACCGCCGCATGCCGCGCTGCGTCCGCACTTCGAAGTACCGCACCGGAAACGTCTGGTCTTCGATGGCCAGCGCCTCCGTCTTCACGAGTTTCCGAAACAT
>Ga0070695_100001665_pt1 | contig 12507 bp, 13 predicted proteins | sample KBSK1252metaG_FD_65471 | JGI IMG/M metagenome (GOLD analysis project Ga0070695, IMG submission 65471) | Corn, switchgrass and miscanthus rhizosphere microbial communities from Kellogg Biological Station, Michigan, USA - KBS K1-25-2 metaG | ecosystem: Host-associated > Plants > Roots >...
GAGAGGATCTCGCCGGTGTCGAGGGCGACGACCGTGACCTCCTGCTCGTCGACGATGGCGAGGACCCGTCGGCGGGCGGGGTCGAACCCGCGGCGATCGCGTATGCATCGGCAGCGATCTCGATCCGGGTGGTTTCACGCACGAACAGGACCGAGACACCGAGACCCAGGCCGGCGAAGGCGAGTCCCAGGAACAACGGCCGAGGACGGAGACCAGCCTGCTCGGCGATGAATCCCGTGGCCAGGGCGGTCAGGACGACCGCGCCGTAGCCGGCCGCCTCGTGAGGCCCATAGCGAATCCGCGTCGGGCCGGGCCGACCAGATCGATCTTCATGATCACGGTGCTCAACCAGGCCATGCCTACGTTGATGCCGGACAGGACGTTGGCGACCATGATCCAGCCCCACTCCGGCGCCCAGATGAGCAGCAGCGGAACCGGCAGCCCGAACAGCCAGCCCGCCACGAACACCGGCTTCGGCCCGTACCTGTCGGCCAGGGCGCCCGCGGCGTGGTCGGACAGGGCCTGGGTCACGCCGAAGGCCGGAACGAACGAGAGGACGGCGGTGAAGGCCGTCAGCCCCGAAGACCTCAGTGGCGAGCAGCGGCAAGACCGTCCGCTCCTGACCGATCATCCCGCGCCGACCAGGCCGTTGACGCCGACGAGCAGCGCGAACTGGGCAGCGTTCTCGCCCAGGCCGAGTCTCGGGAGCAGAACCGTGATCATCGCCCGAGTATGGGTGGCGGCCTACTGGCGGAAGCGGGCGACGGCGCGAAGGACGATGGCCAGGGCCAGCGCGCCAGCGAGGACTGCGCCGGGGCCGAAGGAGCGCGGGATCGGCCGGAAAGTGGCGCCCGCTGCGGTGATCTCGATGTAGCCGATCGGGTCGGCGGCCACGCCACCGCCGCCACCGGAGCCAGACCCCTCCGGGCCTTGGCCGCCGCCGGCGCCGATGCCCCAACGCACGCGTGCGACCGGGATCACGGTGATGCCGTCGCGCTCGACCGAATCGCCAAAGACCGCCTTGGCCCCCGCCTTGCCGCCGACCTGGGCGGCGAGACGTTCGAGCAATCGCGAACCCAGGTCGTTCTCGGCTGACTCCTGTGCCTGCTCTTCTGCGGTTGTCATGCGGACAGGCTAGCGCTCAGACGCGATGACGACGGCAGCGAACTCTCGGAGGATGCCTGCCCACCCCTGCGGTGCACCCGGGACACCGCCCGAGTCGAAGATCGCCCGCATCTCGTCTGCTCGGGTGCCGAAGCGGTCGAAGTGGCGGTGCTCGAGATCGACCCGGGTCTGATTCACCCCGATCGGCTCGAAGCGAACCTCGATCTCGGTCACCAGGTCAGGATCGAACTGGAAGTCCGGCGTGATCTGCCAGGCCAGAACGAGCCGCTCCGGCGGCTCCCAGACCAGGACCTTGCCCCAGTCGGCCTCAGTTCCATCGACCCCTCGCTCGAACCAGCGCCCGCCGGCAAATGGCTCGATCACGGCGATCTGGAAGTCGGACGTGCCGATGTGGTAGGTCGATGGCCACCACGTCCCGTGGCGAGCAGTGAACACCTCGAAGGCGCGTTGCTGATCGGCTTCGACGGTCACCGACTTGCGGACAGACGGCGTCATCGGTTGTCGCTTTCGACGGCGGCCTTGTAGGCCTCGAGCGCCTGGTCCCAGAGGCCGTCCAGCCAAGCTCTGACCGCCGTGATCCCGGCCGGCTCGATTCGATAGCGCCGCCGGGTGCCGTCCTGCTGCGCCGTGACGAGGCCGACGGCCTTGAGCACCTTCAGGTGCTGGGAGACCGCCGGACGGCCAACCGGCAGCCGCCGCGTGATCTCGACGACCGGCAGGGGTCCGCCGCGCAGTTGTTCAAGGATCGCGCGGCGGGTGCCGTCGCCGAGGGCATCAAAGAGGGCATCGGTTGAGACCTTCGAGGCCATCGTGGCTGCCGCCCTGGGCGCCAGTCTGGCCCGGCTCGAAGCCGTCGACGCGCTCCTTGGGGGACGCGGCTGATGCGCTTGCAAGCCGTCGAGCGCGGTCATCGCTGGAAGGAGCGGTTGATTCTGGGCATCGTCAGCCGAACGATGGGCGAGGCCACCGATGTGCAACGGGTGCTCTTCCACCGACCCGAGTTCCTGGGCCGCCCCCTCGGCACGATCACCCATCACGCCATGCGGCTGGCGGGCGACTGGTCGATCGCCGAGCGCGAGCTCTTTGCCGCCTACCTGTCGAACCAGAACCGATGCGAATTCTGCATCGTCTGCCACGGCGAGTACGCGAGCCAGGCCGGCGATCGGGCGCTCGTCGAGCGGACTCTTCGCGATGGCGTCACCGGCGACGCTCGGATCGATGCCGCGCTCGAGTTCCTGAGCGCCTTCGCAAGCGGCCCCTCCGCGATCACCGCCGACCACGTGGACCGCCTTCGCGGCGCCGGGGTCCGCGACGAGGCGATCCGTGACTTGGCCCAGATCGCCTTCGCGTTCAGCGTCATCAACCGGGTCGCGGACGCCTTGGAGTTCAAGGTCCCGGAACCGGCGCTCTTCGCCAAGAGTTGGCCGCGCATGCGCGACAGCGGCTACCGCCTCTGAGTCGACCGGTCCGTCCCAAGGGGTGGCCGCCACGTCGACTCTCATTGCGGCATCGGAGGATCCGGACTAGGGTCATTCGGACACCAGGAGACCGCGGGATGACAGTGACCGTCGAAAAGCGGGACATCGACACGGTGATCGTGCACGGGTCGCTGGCCGGACTTCTCGCTGGGCTCGTCCTGGGTACCACGACCGTCATCGCCAGCCTGATCCTGACGGGTTCGGCATCCTGGCCGTTCCGCTTCGCAGCGTCGTTCGTCGCTGGACCCGACGCACTCGACCCTGCCTTTCCTCTGGGCGCCGCCCTCCTGCTGGGCAGCGCCCTCCATTTCGGGCTGGCAGCTGTCTTCGGGGTCGTGTTCGTCGGCCTGCTCGCCCTGACGTACCAACTCTCGGCCCGGCGGTGGTTACTGATCCTCTATGGCTCGCTCTTCGGCTTCGGGATCTGGGAGATCGACTTCCTCGTCGCCGTCCCGACGTTTTTCCCGTTTCTCGTCGGACGGATCGACGTCGCCACTCAGCTGTGGAATGGCGTCCTCTCGTACCTCTTCATCTACGGGCCGGTCCTCGCCGCCTACGTCATCGTCGTTCGACCGGGGGTCATCGATGACTGGCGGGCCGTCGGTCCCCCGGCGGGTACGTTCGCAGCGCCCAGCCGCGAGGTCCGCGACTGACGTGGACAACCTCGATCTCGGCTTCCCGCTTTGGATCCGCCTTACGCACTTCTTTAACATCCTGTTCCTGTCGCTGCTGATCCGATCGGGCATCGAGATACTGGGTGGGCATCCGATGCTCTACGGAAACGACCACTCCACGCCTGGGTCGGAATGGGTCCGGTTCACTCCGAAGCGGATGCCCGCCGGCCAGCTGTGGACGGCCGAGGACGAGAAGCAGCCGTACAGCCCGCTGGTCGCGCTGCCTGGTCGCGACCATCTCGGACTTGGTCGCTACTGGCACTTCGCCGCACTCGGCGGCTGGATCGTGACCGGCGCCCTGTATGTCCTGCTCCTGTTCGTCAGTCCACAGTGGCAGCGCCTCGTGCCCACCTCGTTGGATATCTTTCCCAAGGCCGCCGAGGCGGCTCTGGCCTATTTCCAGCTCGAGGCGGCACCGGCTGGCGACCCATACAACGCCCTCCAGCAACTCGCCTATTTCGGGGTGATCTTCGTTCTGGCGCCACTCCAGATCGCCACGGGGCTGGCCATGTCGCCGGCCCTCGCCGGGCGATTCGCGTGGTACCCGAGGCTGTTCGGTGGTCGACAGGCCGCCCGCAGCATCCACTTCCTCGGCCTGATCGCCTTCGTCGTCTTCACCGTGCACCACACGGCGCTCGTGGTCGCCGACGGCCTGACGAAGGGTCTGTCCAAGATCGTCCTGGGCATCTCGGGGGAACCGACGCCGGCGGAGGGAACGGTCGCGATGGGAATCGCCATCCTGGCGATAGGGTCGGTCGTGGCCATCCACATCTGGGCAACTCACGGTTCTCTCGTCGACCCTCGCAGCATGCAGAACCGTCTGCAGCGTCTCGTCGACCCGCCGCAGCGACTTCTGCTGCAAAACCTCGTGTCTCGTCAGGCCTGGCCGCCAGACGCCATCACTCCGGTCCCTCGTCCAAATGGGCGGCCACCGCACGACCCCGACTGGCAGCAACTCGCCTCCGACGGCTTCCGGGCCTTCACCTTGGAGGTGTCTGGCCTGGTGGAGCAGCCGCTGAGTCTGTCGCTCGACGACCTGCGTACCCTGCCGGCTGTGAGCCAGACGACCAAGCATGTCTGCATTCAGGGCTGGAGCCAAGTGGTGAGCTGGAAGGGCCTATCACTGGCCGTTCTGCTCGAACGGGCGCGCCCGCTGCCAGAAGCCCGGTACCTGCTGTTCAGAACGTTCGACGACAAATGGGAGCACGCTGGCGACCACGGCTACTTCTACGGAGTCGTCGACCTCGACATTGCCAGACATCCCCAGTCCATCCTTGCCTACGACATGAATGGTGAGCGACTGCCGGTTCCCTTCGGTGCGCCCCTCCGCCTTAGGCTCGAAAGCCAGCTTGGTTACAAGATGGTCAAGTGGGTCCGCTCAGTCGAGTTGATCGACGACTACCGGACGATCGGTGAGGGCAAGGGTGGCTGGCGCGAGGACGTCCTCTACTACAGCCAGATCGCACCCATCTAGGTAACCGGATCGCGCAGACGGACAAACGGCGCGTCGCGCGCTGGCGGTTTTGGCGCGGCCTGGCTTCGTGCTCGCATCTGAGCTCGAAACCGCCATCGGCTCGACGCCGCTGTCGGCAAGCGTTCAAGTCCGGCGCCCAGCGGGGGCTCCGTCGACGCGATCGATGAGTCCCCAGCGCCGCGCATAGCGATAGTTTCACGTCCCGTTCACACGAATACGGCCGACTGTTCAGGTTGACAGGCGATGGTGGCTCATCGACAGAGGCACCAGCCATATATCACGACCCTTGGCAACGAGCGCTCAAGGACGAGCTGTTCACCAGGTTGGTCCACGTACCGCCAGCCCGAATCGCGCCATCGGCCGAGGAGCATGGCGGTCGATAGCTCGCCTGACGCGGTCCGCACTGACGCCCGAGGTCATCGATCCCTCTGCTGAAAAGGAGAGACGCGATGCTTCGAACCGTGGCCGCCACCCTGATGGCCACCATCCTCGTGTCGGCATGCTCGGCTGCCAACAGTCCCGCCCCCTCGCCAGGGACGAGCCCGGCCGCAGGGACGAGCCCGGGCGCGTCGACCGGCTTCGATCCTTCGGCGATCTCCGGCACGGCCATCCTGTCGGGTTGGCAGTCGTCCCCGGCCGAGGGCAATGCCCTGACCCAGACGCTGCTCCAGTACCAGTCGGCGTTCCCGAACGTCAAGGTCGATTACGAACCGCTTGGAGGCGATTACGCCGCCGGCATGGCGGCCAAGTTCGCCTCGCGCGACGTCCCCGACGTGTTCTACGTCGACGCGGGCTACGCCCAGCAGTGGATCGACCAGGGGTACCTGGCTCCGCTCGACGATTACATCGCCAAGTCCGCGTTCGATACGACCCAGTTCTTCGACGGCTACGCCTCGATCTTCAAGGGCGCCGACGGCAAGACCTACGGCCTGCCGAAGGACGGCAACACGATCGCCATGGCCTACAACACGGCCCTCGTCCCAACGCCACCCAAGACCATGGACGAGCTCGTCACGCTCGCCCAGTCCCTGAAAGGCAAGAACGGCCTCAAGGCGCCGCTGTGCCTGAGCCAGGGACTCGACCGCGGACTCGCCTTCCTGTATGCGCAGGGCGGCTCCCTGCTGTCCGAGGACGGCAAGACCGAGCAGATCGACACGCCAGCCTCGAAGACCGCGGTCCAGTGGTACATGGATCTGTTCAAGAACGGTCTCGGGATGAGCGCGGCCGACATCGGTGACGACTGGTGCGGTACTTCGCTCGGCAAGCAGCATGCTGCGATCACGTTCGAAGGCGGCTGGCTCGACCCGGCCATGACCAGCACGTATCCAGATGTCAAGTACGCCTGGGCCGTGATGCCGACCGGCTCGTCGGGCAGCCCGGTGACGATCTCGTACACCGTCAGCTACTCGATGGGGGCGGATTCGAAGAACAAGGACCAGGGCTGGGTGGTCCTGTCGTACCTGGCCGGCAAGGAAGGCATGACCCTGTGGACGCAGGGTGGTGTCGCGCTTCCATCCCGGAAGGACGTGCCGACACCGGCGGGCAAGGATGTTCTCGCGTCCGAGTCGACCTATGCCCGGCCTGGTTCAGGGTTCATGCCCGGCTACAACGACGTCCAGAAGGCATTCCAGGACGCGTTCCTCAACCAGGTCCAGAAGAAGACGTTCGATGCCGGCCCCGTCGTGGAAGCGACCAAGGCGGCCATCGACAAGGCTCTCGCTCAGTAACGCCAAGACTCGTGGCCATCACGACGTCCGGCGGACCCCCGTCGATCACATCGGCGGGGTCCGCTCGGGCGCCATCCGATCAGGCGACCCCGAAACGCGCACCGGGCGCCCGTCGCGCGGAGGCCATCGCCGGCTACCTGTTCGTGGCCGTGCCGATGGCCTTGTTCCTGATCCTCAACATCGGGGCGTTGCTGTACGCCGTCTACATCAGCGTGTGGCGCTGGAACCTGCGCACCGGCCCGGTCACGTTCCTCGGGATCCAGAACTACCTCGATGTGCTCGACGACCCGACCTTTCAGCGGGCCGTCCAGAACTCGGTCTACTTCACCCTCGTGTGGGTACCGTTGACGATGGCGATCGGCCTATTCCTGGCCGTCGTCGTGAACCAGAAGATCCGCGGCCAGACGTTCTTCCGCGCCTCGTTCTACTTCCCGGCCATCGCCAGCTCCGCGGCGATCACGACCCTGTGGATCTTCATCGTCTCCCCATACGGCCTGTTCAACGGCATCCGGGCCGCCCTGCCCCTGGACATCCTTGGCAGCGTGTTCGGCTTCCCGCCGAACCAGAACTGGATCCACGATCAGGACACGGCGCTCAACTCCGTGATCATCCTCAACGCCTGGACGACGTCGGGCACATTCATGCTGTTCTACCTGGCCTCGCTCCAGTCGATCCCCCGCGAGGTCTACGAAGCCGCGGCGGTCGACGGGGCGGGCGCCTGGCAGACCTTCCGGCGCATCACCTTCCCGCTCCTGCGCCCGGGTCACTACTTCGTGGCCACGGTCGCGGTGATCGGTGCGCTCCAGCTGTTCGACCAGGCGATCTTCGGGGGCGGCGTTAACGGCGACCCGAACAACGCTTTGATGACCATGGTCCTGTACCTGTACAACCAGGCCTTCAAACAGTTCGACTTCAGCATGGCCGCGGCCGTGGGGGTCATGCTGTTCGCGCTGATCTTCTCGGCGACCCTCGTCCAGCGACGGCTGTTCGGCCGCGATCCGGAATGGTGAGGGCCAGGCGATGACGGCGCCGGCCAAGGCCACTACGGTGCCGGGCCACGCGGTCGAAGTCCACCCGGTGGGTGGCCGGCCGCGGTGGCGGCGCCGGTTGGCCTACACGATCCTGATCGGGTACGCGATCTTGATGTTCATCCCGTTCGCCTGGTCGGTCATCACATCGTTCAAGACCTTGCCCGATTCGGTCAACCTGAACATCATCCCCCAGCCGTTCACGACCGCTGGCTGGGAATACGCGCTGACGAAGCTCGACCCCCCTCTGCCGGTTCTGTTCGTCAACAGCGCGATCATCGCCGTAGCCGTGACCATCACCAACCTCGTCCTCGGGAGCATCGCCGGGTACGCCTTCGCTCGCATCCGGTTCCCGGGCCGTGAGATCCTGTTCCTCGTCGTACTGGCGACGCTGATGATCCCCGACCAGCTTCGGCTGGTCCCCGTCTACGTCATGTTCAGCACGATCGGCCTGACCCGGGGGCTGGGCCAGTACGTCGGGGTGGTGACGGTCTTGGCCATCTCGGCGACGACGATCTTCCTGATGCGACAGTTCTTCCTGTCGATTCCGCGCGACCTCGAGGATGCGGCGCGGATCGATGGCGCGGGCTTCTTCACGACGTTCTGGCGGGTGATGCTGCCGCTTGCAGGCCCGGCCCTCGCCGCTGTGGCGATCCTCCAGTTCCAGGGCACCTGGAACGGATTCTTCTGGCCGGTCGTCCTGCTCCAGGACCCCGACCACTACACGCTGCCGCTGGGGTTGTTCTCGTTCGTCACATCGGGTGGGTTCAGCACCAACTGGCCGCCGTTGATGGCCGTGGTGGTGATGTCGACCATCCCGATCCTGATCCTGTACATCTTCCTGCAGCGCTACTTCGTCGAAGGCATCGCGGCCAGTGGCGTCAAGGGCTGAGTCCGCTCCCGTCGCGCGGTGGCCCGCCGTCCGGCCGGCGGTCCGCGCCGCGCTGGGGGACTTCTACGTCAACTCCTTGCGACTCGTGGCCGCCAACCTGCTGTGGGGCGCGACGCTGATCGGCGTCTGGCTGGCGTTTCTGATCACGCCGCTGGGCGTCCTGCTCCTCCCGCTGCTGGCCTTCCCGACCGCCTCGATCTTCCGGATCGCCGTGCTGGTCGTCCGCGGCGGCACGGTCTCGTGGTGGGACGGTCTGCGCGTCTGGCGGACCGATGCGGGGCCCATCTTCCTCCTTGGCATCGTGCTCGTCGGTTGCCTGTCCGTCTTCGTCGTGAACATCGCGTCAGGGGTGCTGAGCGGTGGCGTCATCGGCTGGGGCGTCGCGACCGCCGCGTCCTGGGGTTCCGTCGTCACATGGCTGGTGTCCTGGACGGCGTGGCCGATCCTGCTCGATCCCGCCCGGGCAAACCGCCCGGTTCGCCAGCGGTTGCGCACGGCGGTCCTGCTGGTGCTTGCCTACCCGCTCCGGATCGGGGTGCTGGGCGCCGTGCTGGCGGTCGTCCTGCTGGCCAGCACGGTCGCGCTCATCGCCCTGATGACGATCTCGGTCGCGTTCGCGGCGCTCGTCGCGACCCGCTACGTCCTGCCTGCGGCCGACCGTCTCGAGGAACGTATTGCGGCCGGAGCGTTAGCGACGGGCCGGGCGGCGGCGCTGCGGCGAGGTTCGTAGATCCGCTCCCGCGCAAAGAGTTCTACGTCTAGTCCGCACCGATGCAGCTCATCGCGGAGCGGCGACGACACGCTCCGTACCGCCACAGTCACGGGGCCGAATCCGCAGCGTCGGTGGGGCGACGAATCCGATCCTCATCGGTGGGAGCGTCGGCCGCCTCAGCACCGGCGTCCTCGATCTGGACGTCCAGGTCGCCCTCGAGGTCCTGGACCGTGGCGATGGTCCGATCGCCGGAGCGCTCGAACGCCAGACTGACGGTGGCGTCCCCGACGCGAAGGCCGCGCACCTCCACGTGCTCGAGGAACGGTGGCAGCCTGGGACGGACGACACGCAGGCGGCTCTCGAACGCTTCGGCGACCAGCCCGAGGCTCGTGGTCAGCAGATGCGGCGTGGCACCGGCGGCCCAGGCCTGCGGATGGCAGGCGACCGGGTAACGGACCGGCGTTCCGAACTCGGCTCGAGCGTAACCCGCGAAGCATTCGGGCAGGCGTTGCTGGGGAAAGTCCATCGCCGCCTCGACGAGCGCCACGAAGATCTTCTCGGCTTCCTGATCGCGGCCGTAGCGGCGGAGTCCTTCCGCGATCAGCCCGTTGTCGTGCGGCCAGACCGTTCCGAGGTGGTAGCCGATCGGGTTGAAGGCCGCCGCCTCGCTGGACAGTGTCCGGACCCCCCAACCGCCGAAGAGGTCCTGTCCGAGCAGCCGAGCCCCGACAGCCTGGGCGTGATCGCTCCGCGCGATGCCCGACCAGAGGACCTGCCCGGCGTTCGACGTCACGACCTCGCATCGTTGCCCGTTCGCCTCGAGAGCGAGGGCATAACAGCCGAGATCCTCAGACCAGAAGGCCCGCTCGAAGCGATCGCGCAGTACGTCCGCCTCGTGTCGGAGTCGGTCGGCGAGGTCGCCGTCACCGTCGCGCTCGAAGAGGGAGGCGACCTCCCGTTTAGCGGCGTACACGTATCCCTGGACCTCGGCGAGCGCGATCGGCGGCGTGGCGATCTCGCCGTCGGCGGCGACGATAGCGTCGCCGGAGTCCTTCCAGCCCTGGTTCATGAGCGCATGTTTCGTCGTCGAGTCGTAGGCGACGAAACCCGAGTCGTCGAGCACTCCGAAGCGATCGATCCACCCCAGCGCCCGCTCGACGTTCGGGCGGAGCTCGTGGAAGAGGTCCAACGATCCGACCCACGATGCGTGTCGCGCGAGGAGGACCAGGAACAGCGGCGTCGCGTCGATCGAGCCGAAGTACGGCGTCTGCGGGATCTGGTGAAGACGCGCCAGTTCGCCCACTCGGAGCTCGTGGAGGATCTTGCCCGGTTGCTCGTCTCGCCAGTCGTCGACTTGCTCGCCTTGGCGCCGGGCGAGGAGCCGCAGCGTCTCCTCGGCGATCCGGGGGTCGTACGCGAGCGTCTGGTAGGCCGCGATGAGCGAATCACGGCCGAAGAGCGTCGAGAACCAGGGCACGCCGGCGGCGTAGTAGCGCTGGCCGCCGAGCTCGCCACGCAGGGTGAGCAGATCGTCGAACGATCGAGCCAGTGCTGCATTGACCGACAGGGAATCGGTGGACACTGAGACCGGCCAACCGTCGCCGGCCGATCGCTCCGTGTCCTCGGTTCGGCTGTCCCGATGCGCGGCCTGGCGCCTCGCCCCGCGGCCCTTCGGAGCCCGTCGCTCGATCGGGGTCGCGCCGGGCCTCAGCGACTCGTCGAGGTCGAGCCGGATCTCGATCTCGGCCTCGCCATGAGCAGGAACCTCGACCCACACCTCGCAGGACGCGGCATCCCTCGTCGCGGGTTCTGGTTGTACGGAGATGGTCAGTGTCCGGTCCACCCCGTCGTGACCGTCGTACCGGAAGATGAGTCGTCCGGTCTCCCAGCGTGGATCGTGCAGGGTCCCGGCCCGCTCACGGAGGAGACCCCGAACCGTGAAGATGTCCTGGAAGTCGGCGGCAAACGCCAGACCGATCGGCAGTCGGGCGGCGTCCGCGTCGTAGCTCCGGCACGTGATGCGGTCGACGAGGCGGGCAGCATCGCCATCCAGCTCACGACTCCATCGAATGGCGAGGCGCTGCTGGGCGATCGTCCGGCCACCGCCGAGGACGATCTCAGGCGCCGTGAGCTCGAGCATCGCCAAGCCGCCGGTCACGGCCGTCGAAGCGAGCGGATCGGGCTTTGCGCCGGCAACCCTCAGCTCGTACCCGGAGAGGAATCTCGTGTCATGGTGATAGAGCCCGAACCCGTGCGAGCCGGAAAGATCGATCTGGCCATCGGGCGGGCACAGGAAGAAGGGCTCGCCTTCCTTGATGACGATGGCATCGGCGATGCTGCCAACGATCGACGCGCTGTGCTTCGTCAGGACATGCGCCTTGCGCTCGGCCTGGTCCTCCGTTCGGGACGGACGTGTCGCAGGCTCTGTGGCCGGGGTCGCGCGCGTCGGATCGGGAGTCGTCATTGCGTCTGGCGCCTCGGGCGCGATTCGCGTCTATCCGTATGCGATCGGCACACGGAGGATCGACCGAGCCCGCTCTCGCCCAACAGCAGTGGGATCCGCGACGACAAGCTCGTGGAGATCCCCGCCGGCCCGGAACCCCGACTCGGCGAGGAATGCATAGAGCTTCCTGATCGACGACACCTCTTCGTCTACGCCGAGATGCAGGATCTGTACCGCAGGGCCCTCGGTAAGGTGGATGAGCCGAATGAGCGGCAGGTCGCGACCGCCTCTGCGCCGTGCCTCGTCGATCGCGTCAACGGCCATGGTCTCCGACGCGGCATATGGGAGCTCGATCATCTGGCGCCAGCGCGGTGTCGGGCTCGATAGCACCTCCATGATCTCGTCAACCGTCAGCCCAGGCTCGACCGCCCAGGTCACCTCGAGCACCGATCGCACAGGCTCAGCTCGCCGAGCACGCAGCAACATCTTGCGAACGATTTCGCCGACGGTCCGAAGCAGGGTCGTCGCGAGGCGGAAGTCCTCCGCACTGCGTGGGCCGGCACCGTTGATCGCCAACAGGCGCCGCTCCGGTACGCCCACGAGCAGCGGACGGTGCGTCGATGCGTGCCGCAGCTCGAATGGCGAGCTCGACTTGTATGCGCGGGAGCGTCCGTCGGGCAAGTCTAGACCCATGGTCGTTCTCCACAACGGGCTCGCCGACTGTTCATGCGAACTCCGCCAGCCGGTCGGCTATCTGCCGGATGACGAGAGCCCCGTCGGCCCGTAGACGCTCCGGGTCCGCCGAGAGCGCCAGGCCGATGAGTTCGCGCCGACGCCGGACGACCGCGTCGACGATCTCGCGACCGGCCTCCGTGAGGACGATGTTCGTCGCTCGTCGATCGTCGTCCGAGCGCAAGGCGGTCAGGAGTCCTTGGGCCTCGATGCGGCGCGCGA
>Ga0070695_100001666_pt1 | contig 12506 bp, 12 predicted proteins | sample KBSK1252metaG_FD_65471 | JGI IMG/M metagenome (GOLD analysis project Ga0070695, IMG submission 65471) | Corn, switchgrass and miscanthus rhizosphere microbial communities from Kellogg Biological Station, Michigan, USA - KBS K1-25-2 metaG | ecosystem: Host-associated > Plants > Roots >...
ACCCCGACGGCGGGGCCGAAAAACTGCGCGACGCAATCGCGCGGCGCTTCAACCTGGAGAAGGCCTGCATTGTCTGCGGCAACGGTTCCGACGAGCTGATCTCGCTGCTGGCCCGCGCCTATGCCGGGCCGGGCGACGAGGTGCTGTTCACCGAGCACGCCTTCGCGATGTATCCGATCGCGACGCTCGCGGCCGGCGCCAAGCCCGTCGTGGCGAAGGAGAAAAGCCTCCGCGCCGACATCGATGCGCTGATCGCCAAGGTGACCGATCGCACGCGCATCGTGTTCCAGGCCAACCCCAACAACCCGACCGGCTCCTATCTCACCAAGGACGAGATCGAGCGGCTGCACAAAGCGCTGCCCGAGCGCGTGCTGCTGGTCATCGACGCCGCCTATGCCGAGTACGTGACGCGCAACGACTACACCAACGGCATGGAGCTCGCGGCGAAAGCGCCGAACGTGGTGATGACGCGCACCTTCTCGAAAATCTACGGCCTCGCCGGATTGCGCCTCGGCTGGATGTACGGGCCGGCGCCGGTCGTCGACGCGATCAACCGCACGCGCGGGCCGTTCAACGTCACGCTGCCGGCCCAGGCCGCGGGCGTGGCGGCGCTCGCCGACGTGGCCCATGTCGATCTCGCGCGCACCAACAACGACCACATGCTCGCCTGGTTCTCGGCCCAGGTGAAGTCGCTCGGGTTGGAATGCCCGCCCTCGGTCGGCAATTTCGTGCTCGTGCGCTTCTCCCAGGCCAACGGCAAGGATGCCAACGCCGCCAACGATTTCCTGCTGAAGCGCGGAATCATCCCGCGCAAGGTCGGCGGCTACGGCTTGCCGGATTGCCTGCGCATCACGATCGGGCTCGAGGCCGAGATGCGCGCGACGGTCGCGGCGCTCGCCGATTTCGTCAAGCACTGAACCCATGCCGCGCGGCACCGGCGCGCCGGTCCATTTCGATCGCGTGACGCTGATCGGCCTCGGTCTCATCGGCTCGTCGCTCGGCTGGGTGCTGAAAAAGCGGAACTTGGCCAACGAGGTCGTCGGCCACGACGCGAAGCCGGCGGTGCGCGCGAAAGCGCTCGAGCTCGGCTTCATCGACCGTGCGGAAGCCGATATCGGCAAAAGCGTCGCCGGCGCCGAACTGGTCGTGGTGTGCGTGCCGATGCTGGCGATCGGGCCGGTCTGCGAGGCGATCGCGCCGCATCTCGAGGACGGCGCCATCGTCACCGACGTCGGATCATGCAAGACCATGGCGCGCGACGCGATGGTGAAGGCGCTGCCGAAGCACGTGCATGTGGTGCCCGGGCATCCCGTTGCCGGTACCGAGCATTCGGGGCCCGAAGCCGGCTTTGCCGAGATGTTTCACCAACGCTGGTGCATCCTTGCGCCGCCGCCGGGCACCGACGCCAAGGCGGTGCGGACCGTGCGCAATCTCTGGCGCCAGGCCGGCATGCATGTCGAGACCATGGAGGCCGAGCGGCACGATCTCGTGCTCGCCATCACCTCGCATCTGCCGCATCTCATCGCCTACACGATCGTCGATACGGCGGTCGATCTCGAATCCGACATCAAGGGCGACGTGATCAAGTTCGCGGCCGGCGGCTTCCGCGATTTCACGCGCATCGCCGCCTCCGATCCCACGATGTGGCGCGACGTGTTTCTCACCAACAAGGAAGCGGTGCTCGAGATGCTCGGCCGCTTCAACGAGGACCTCTCGGTGATGCAGCGCGCGATCCGCAAGGGCGACGGCGCCACGCTGTTCGACAAGTTCACGCGCACGCGCGCGATCCGCCGCAGCATCATCCACGCCAAGCAGGCGTGAATCCGTCTCGCCCATCACATCGTCATCCCGACCGAAGCGAGCCGTCTTCGGCTCGCGAAGTGGAGGGATCGTGGTGCAGCGGCCGCGTGAAGCTGCGTCGCGATCCCTCCACTGCGCGGCCGCGCCAGGGGCGCGCCCGCTTCGGTCGGGATGACGATTACTAATATGGCGCGACAAATGGCTTCCCCGCCAGCCTGGCGGCAAGCCGCCCTTTCGGTGGGCATTCCGGCGCTGTTCGTGCTGCTTTGGTCCACCGGCTTCATCTTCGCCAAGCTCGGCTTGCCGGCCGCCGAGCCCGCGACGTTCCTCACGGTCCGCTTCCTCATCGTTATCCCGCTGCTGACGGTTTTCGCGCTGGCGCGGCGCTCGCGCTGGCCGAATTGGCGCGGCGCGGGCCACTCTGCCGTGGTCGGCGTGCTGCTGCACGTCGTCTATCTCGGCGGCGTGTTCGCCGCGATCGCCAAGGGCGTGCCGGCGGGCGTCTCGGCGCTCATCGTCGGCATGCAGCCGCTCTTGACCGCGACGCTGGTCGGCCCGGTGCTCGGCGAACGCGTGAAGCCGGTGCAATGGACGGGCCTGCTGCTCGGACTCGTTGGCCTCGTGCTCGTGCTGCGCGAGAAGATCGCGTTGGGGCAGGGCAGCGTGTTCGGTTACCTGCTCTGCTTCGGCGCGCTCGCCGGCATCACGCTCGGCACGGTCTATCAGAAGCGCTTCTGCACGCGGATCGACCTCGTCACCGGCGGCATCGTGCAATTCAGCGCCGCGCTCGCCGTTGCCGCAATTCTCGCGCTCGCGTTCGAGAGCATGCGCGTCGTCTGGTCCGCCGATTTCGTGATCGCCGTCGCCTGGCTCGCGCTCGTGCTCTCGGTCCTGACCGTGGCGCTCTTGATGTGGCTGATCCGCCGCGGCGCCGCGGCCAAGGTGGCGAGTCTCTTCTATTTGACGCCGGCGGTGGCGGCGCTGATGGCCTGGCCGCTGTTCGGTGAAACCTTCGGCCTCATCGGCCTCGGCGGCATGGTCCTGACCGTTCTCGGCGTGGCGCTCGCGAATAGATGAAGGGAACAGGAGGCGGGGAGACGGTGAGGCTGGGAAATGTGCGCGAAGCGCGCCAAAGTTTTTCTCCCCGTCTCCCCGTCTCCTGTTAAATTCCCTTCGCTTTGAGGGAGAAGATCGATGGCCGTTTCCCGCAGCGTGATGTGGGGCGAGCTCAAGGGCATGCGGAAGGTCGAGACGGTCGAGCAGATGCCGTCCGAATACCGCGAGACCTTGCTCAAGATCATCTACGCGCTCGCCTCGACCGAATTCGCCTCGGTCGAGCAGCACCAGGAATGGATCAACAAGGGTCCGACGGCGGAAGACCGCTTCGCCCAGGCGCAAATCTGCGCCGACGAGGCGCATCAGGGCTTCATCGACAGCCGCATGCTGCGCAGCTTCGGCCCCGAGGGCGAGGTGCTCGCCGACCGCCTGCTCGCCGCGAAGATGGGCGAGCATCCGCTGCATGTCTTCAACGTGCCGTTCGAGAGCTGGGCCGACCTCTGCGGCTTCTGCTTCCTGCTCGATCACGTCGCCTGGTATCACCTGCGCGCGTTCGAAGATTCGAGCTTCGCGCCGTTCGCGCGCGAAATGACCACGATGGTGCACGAGGAGCGCTTCCACGCCTCGTTCGGCGCGCGCCGCATCAAGGATCTCGTGCAGAACAAGCGTTATCAGGATCTCGCCAAGGCCGGCCCGGCCGAAGCGCAGACGACCGTGAACAAGTGGTACCCGCACGCGCTCGACACGTTCGGCGCGGCCAAGTCGAAGTTCAGCGATCTCGCGGTGACGTACGGGATCCGCCGCTGGGGTAACGAAGAACTGCGCCAGATGTGGAAGGCCGATCTCGACCAGCAGATCGCGGCGATCGGGCTAAGCGTGCCGGATCAGAGCGCGGGCCGGCTCATTCACTAGGTCGTGTACTCACAAAAAGCGTCCTAAGACGCGTCAATTTGGCTGACTCCAAACGCCCGCCACTGTCCGCTTTTGACGCGAACCGACATGGCCCGCGTCATTCGATCACCTCGTCGGCGCGGGTGAGCAAGGAGTCTGACAAGGCGAGGCCGAGCGCCTTGGCGGTCCGGAGATTGACGATCAGCTGGAACTTCGTCGGCTGCTGGAACGGCAGTGTGGCCGGGTTCGCACCTTTGAGAATGAGATCGATGTAGCCCGCCGCGCGGCGAAACATATCCGGGAGATCGACCGAATACGCCATGAGCCCGCCCGCATCGGCGTTCTCGCGCAAGACACACAACGTTGGCAATCGCGCCTGGATCGCGAGTTCGGCGATGAGCCGTCCATGCAGGATGTTTTCCGATTGGGGCCAGATGGCGACGGCATCCGCGCGATCCCGCAGTAGGGTCGCAAAAGCACGCCGGTAGGTCTGCTCACTTACCGGGGCGTCTAGAGGCGCGCCAGTGACCCCAATGCCCACGCGCTGGGCAGCCTTTCGAACTTCGTTTCCGTTCCAGCCTTCCCAATAGTGCCGCAGCGCCAATTGTGCGACTCGGGACGTCCCCGGAACAGCTTCCTTCAGCAGCTCCAGGCGTTTCGCAAATATTTCGGCGCCGGTATCGAAAGCGAAGCCGGTGATGTTGCCGCCCGGCCGCGCCAGGCTTGCCGCATATCCCAAACGAACCGGCTCACTCGCAATTGCCACAACGGGAATCGTCGTCGTCGCCGTCCTGACCGCTTCCGTAGCGTCCTGGCGCGGCGTGAAAATGACGTCGGGCTTGGCGCTTATGATTCGGCGGACGAGCTCGGGAATTCGCCGGCTGTCGCCCTCGGGCGAGCGCTTGTCGATGACCAGATTCCGCCCCTCGATGTATCCCAGCCGGCGCAGCTCGTCGTGCCACGCGCGCCATTGGCGCAGCCTCGAGGTTTCGCTCAGGTCTACGGCCGTTTCTCCGCCGGCAAGGACCGCCACATGGCTGATCCTTCCGGCCTGCTGCGCGCGCAGCGCGAGCGGCCAAGCAACCGCCGCGCCAAAAGCTGGAATGAAATCGCGCCGCCTCATGCACCACCTGCCAGCTGGCAACCATAGCAGGACCGCGCGAGCCCCTTAATAGCTTCAGCAATAGCTTCAGCTCGTTATATTTCGGCTGTCGGCACTTAGCGGACCACCCTGGGCGTAAGCCCGGCCCCGCGCGCGCCGCTTATGAGTACACGCCCTAGCCGCGCCGCGGGCTCTCACTTCCCGTCCGCCGCTTGCGGCGAACGGACCCCTGCTCTCCCACTTCGTGGGAGAGATAAGAGTGCGCCAAGCGAAGATTTTTTCTTTTCTCTTCTGCGCAGCGGGAGGGAAGGGCCCATTGCTGCGCTCCTCGTGCAGCAATGGGAAGTAAGGGCGCGCGCTCAGACCCCGACGGCCGCGCGATACACCTCGAGCAGCGCTTCTTCCTCTTCGCGGTCGGCGGCGTTCATCTTGCGCAGCGAGACGACCTTGCGCATCACGCGCGGCTCGTAGCCGTTGCCCTTGGCCTCGGCGTAGATCTCGCGGATGTCGCCCGAGAGCGCCTTCTTCTCTTCCTCGAGCCGCTCGATGCGCTCGAGGTATTTCCTGAGCACGTCGGCCGCGACCGCGCCGGCTTTGGCTTTCTTGCTGTGCTCGATCGGCCCCGTTCCGTCCGCCATGGCGCTCCGTCCCTGATGTGAGTGCGACGGCGCGAAGCTAGCGAAACGCGCTTCGGCGACAATGAGGATTTCTTCGCGCGCTATCCACCGCCTGTGAACAGCGGGGACGACCGCGTCGCTCGGCAAGAGCCGAGCTTCCGTCAAATCGCGCCTTAGGCGATTTGACCAAAGCAACGCTCTTGCGTTGCGACGCGTTCAGGCGGCGAGATCGCGCGCGGTGAGATCGTGCACGAGATGCGGCGCGCCGTAGTCGGCGAGCACGCGCAGCGGATCGCGATAGGCATCGTCGCCGGTCCATTCCGCGCGCGGCTTCTTCTTGCCGTCGAGCAGCGTGCCGAGGCGCCGCCCATGGGCGACGATGCGCCTGCCGAAATCGAGCCGCTCGCGCTCGTAGCGCGCCAGCGCCGCGTCGATGTCGGCAGCGTCGTTGAGCGCGTCGGCGAGGCAGGCGGCGTCGAGGGCCGCCTTGGTGACGCCGGCGGCCACGTGCGGGCGCGCCACGAACGCCGCGTCGCCCAACAGCACGACGCGGCCGGCGACGAGCCGCGGGGATTCGAGATCGGTGATCGCCTGCAGCAGCGGCTGCGCCGTGCGGCCGATCACCGTGGCGAGATCGGGCGCGAAGCGCTGGGCCGCGTCCTCCTTGATCGCGCGGATCACCTCGGCGCGGATCAGCGGCGGCGGAATCGACGCGCCGTGGTGCACGCCGTCGGCGTCGGTGCAGAGGTCGCGCAGCGCCGATGCGCCGGCGGGTCGATACCAGATGAAGTAATAGCGCCGGTGGCCGGGCCGCGTGTCGTCGCCGTGGCCGGGAACGGGCATGGCCAGCGACATCTCGCCGTCCGGAAACGAGAACGCGATCTTGTCGAAGTAGTTGCGGTGGATCGCGGGCGGAACCTCGCGCTCCTCCATGATGCCGCGCCAGGCCACGTAGCCGGCATAGCGCGGCTCGATCGCGGGCATAAGCTGGCGCCGCACTGTCGACAGGTTGCCGTCGGCGGCGATCAACAAATCGCCCTCGGCGACGGCGCCGCCCACGAAGCGCGCGATGACGCGTTTATCCCGCTGCTCGACACGCTCAAGGTTCATGCCGGCACGATAGTCGGCGTCGGGGATCGCCTCGCGCAGCGGAAGATAGACGCGCGACCAGGTGCTCGAGGCGTTGAGCCGTTCCTGCACATGCACCGCATGCCCGGCGGCGTCGAGCCAGACATAGCCGTTCATCGGCACGGCCATCGACACGTCGAGGCGCGCGCCGGCGCGGCGCATGGTTTCGACGAGTTCGCGCGTGGTGCCGAGGCCGGCGCCGCGCGAGGCGAGCGCGCCGGTCGAGCGCTCGAACACGGTCGTGGTCCAGCCCGCCCTGCGCAGCAGACCCGCGGCGAAGAGGCCGCCCAGCGAGCCGCCGATGATCAGCGCATGCTTGCCGGTCGCCATCGCGGGCGGGCGGGCGCGCGGCAGGTCTCAGGCCGTCAATGCTTGTGCGAGTGCGTGAGCTTCGCCTTCTGGTCGGCGCTCGCTTCCTTCTGGTGCTTCTTCTTCCAATCCTCGTAGGGCATGCCGTAGACGATCTCGCGCGCTTCGGGGTCGCTGAGCGTCACGCCCTTCTCCTCGGCCGCCGCGAGATACCATTTCGACAGGCAATTGCGGCAGAAGCCGGCGAGATTCATGAGATCGATGTTCTGCACGTCCGTGCGCTCGCGCAGATGCTTGACGAGGCGGCGGAACGCGGCGGCTTCGAGCTCGGTGCGGGTCTTGTCGTCCATGACGGTCCTCGGCCAGAGGCGTAGCTGTGCCCAATAAACTGCGGCGCGACGCCGCCGATGTCCAGGGCGCGTTCCGCGGGCCGAAACGGGAGCGGGCCGGGGCTGTGGAATCCCGGCCCGCAGATCGTCAAGATACGGGGCGTCGCGCGGTGTCCTCGTTGCCATGAGGGGGTTGCCCTCCTGTCCGGCTCGCCGAGGTCGGACGCCGTCTCGTGGGTCTCGAGGCGCGTACGCACCCGAGACACGAAGAGCGCCCCACACACCGCGCAACGTATATCTTCTCTCACGCAGCGCCGATACGCGCCTTGATCTGCGTCAAGCGCGGCGCCGCCGCGTTTCCCGCTCAGGACGCGCCACGATGCAGCCGCGTGATGCTGCGTACCACCGCCGCCACTTCCGCGTCGGGCAGCGGCGGACGGCAACGCACACGGTTCCAGCACAGCAGCAATTCGAGCACCACGTCGGTGTCGACCTCGCGCCAAAGCAGGTGGCCGGCGAGCGATGCCATGGTGTTGTTGCGCTGGCCTTCGCCGACGCCGCGGCGCAGGAGATCGATCCAATATTGCGTCGGGTGGCCGGCCCCGCCCGGCGGCGCCTCGATGAGATGCAGAAGAGCCGGGCCGAGCGGAGCCAGGCTGCGCTCGTCCGGCGCGTGGCCGGGCAGCCAAGCATAGCGCCGGCCCGACGGGTGCACCGACGGCGGCGCCACGACGAGGCCTCCATCGCCGCGCAAATCCACGCCGGGCAGCACGCCCGCCATGTTGACCGTCGGTCGTCCGGGATGCGCGAAATAGAGATGACGGCCGCCGCCGCCGGTGTGGCACTCGACCGTGTCCGGCAGCGTGCCGTGCTCCGCCGCGAAGCGGGCGAGCGACTCGGTCCCGCCATGCGCGGGATCGATGTCGACGACGACGATCCCCGAAATGGCTCCGGTGACGATGGCGATATTCGCGTCGGGCCAGCGGAGGAACCATCCCTCGATCTCGCGGCGTTCGGCGCGGCGCGTCTGGAATTCGCGCCAGGCGGCGAGCGGGCGCTTCTCGCGCGGCGTCATCGGGATGACCGACCAATCGCGCGCCGCATACGCGAGGGCGGCTTCGAGCATGGAAGGGGCGAGGCGGGCCATGGAACCTCCTTTGCCAGCGTCGCGTTACGCCGTAAGGCGGGGCATGCGTTGATCCGGATCAATGCGCTGTTATGCTCGTGCCGGCTTCAATGCCAGACAAGTACTCGTTCCCTCGCCATTCGTGTCCTGCGGCCGGAAGAAAGTTCAAAATGGAAACCGAACCGAAAATCGTCTTTGAACACGTCGACGCCTCCGATGCGGTGCGCCAGCGCATCCTCGACGAGATCGCGCATCTCACGCAGTTCCACGGGCGGATAACGTCCTGCCGCGTGGTCGTGAGCGCGCCCGAGAAGCACAAGCACAAGGGAAATCTCTATCAGGTGCGCATCCATCTCGTCGTGCCTGGCCGCGGCGAAATCACGGTCCGGCCGAGCACCGCGCGGCATCAATGGAACCAGGATCCGCTGGTCGCGATACGGAACGCCTTCGATGCGGCGCGGCGCCAGCTCGAGGATAAGACCCGCCGCATGCGCGGCGACGTGAAGGCGCACGAGGGCCAGGACCACGGCACGGTTGCGCGCATCTTTCCCGACGATGGCTACGGCTTCATCGCGTCGGCCGACGGCCAGGAAATCTACTTCCATCGCAACAGCGTGGTGGGGGAGCACTTCGCCGACCTCAAGCCGGGCGCCGCGGTGCGGTACGTTGCCGAGCCGGGGGAAAAGGGCGCGCAGGCGAGCACGGTCCACATCGTCGGCAAGCACCACGCCGCCTGACGTTCTGCTAGACGACGTCCGCGACCGTCTCCGCGATCAACGCGTCCACCACCTTCGTCAGCGCCTCGCGCTTGTCGGCGCCGGCCGCGCGCGCGAGTGCGTAGGTTTTTCGCTGGCGGTGCGCGCTGGTGCCGCGCGCGATGATCTCCGGCGCGCGCGCCACGTCGGCCGCGCAGCCGAGCGCGGCCGCGTCTTCGCGCGTGAGCTCGACGAGCTCGCCCAGGAGATGCGCGTAGGGCACGATCTCGCCTTTGCCGAAATCGACGAGCCCCTCGTCGATGCCGTAGCGCTGCGCGCGCCAGCGGTTCTCGCCGATCAGCATCGCCGCGTACCGCCGCCAGCGCTGGTTCGCGCGCTTCAGGCGCCACAGCATCCGGAGAATGCAGACATAAAGCGCGGCGATGGTGAGCGTGTCCTCCATCAGCGTCGGCACGTCGGTGATGCGCATTTCGAGCGTCGGGAAGCGCGCCGACGGGCGCACGTCCCACCACAGCTTCGAGGCGTCCTCGATGAGGCCCGTCTTCACCAGGATGTCGACATGGCGCTGGTATTCGCCCCAACTGTCGAATTGTTCGGGAATGCCGGTGCGCGGTAGCTCGTCGAACACGGCGATGCGGTAGGATTTGAGGCCTGTGTCCTCGCCGCGCCAGAACGGCGACGAGGTGCTGAGCGCCAGGATGTGCGGCAGGAAATAGGCGATCTGCGACATGAGATCGATGCGCAGCTCGTTGTCGTCGAGCGCGCAGTGAACGTGCATGCCGCAGATGAGGAGCCGCCGCCCGACGCCCTGAAGGTCGCGCGCCAGGATCTTGTAGCGCTCCTTGTCGGTCGGCGTCGTCGATTCGTAGCCTGCGAAAGGGTGCGTGGCGGCGGCGACGATGGCGAGGCCGAACTCGCCCGCCACTGCGGCCGCGGTGCGCCGCAACTGCTTGAGCTCCGCGCGCGCCGCGGCGATATCGGCGCAGGGCCGGGTCACGAGCTCGACCTGGCTGGTCAGGAACTCGGGCTTCACCTGCTCGCCGAGCTTGGCCTCGAGTGCGGTCATGAACGCGTCCGGCCGGTCGTGCGCGAGATCGCGCGTCTTCCGGTCGACGAGGAGGTATTCCTCCTCGATGCCGAGGCTGAAGCTCGGGCCGCCGTCGCTCATGCCGGGCGCTCCGTCCGGGGCAACGCGATGCCAGCCGCGGCGAAGGCCGCCGCGAACGCGTTCCCCGCGATGCCCGCCCAATGCTCGATGCCGGCGATGGTCGCGATCATGTCCTGGCGGATCTCGATCGCCACATGGGCGAGGCCCGCGCGTTCGGCGTGGGTCACGATGGTGTAGCCGACACCGTCGCGCGCCGAGTAGGGCTCGTTGTCGCCAACCATGAGTTCTGCCTCGCCGCGGAACGCGTCGAGGAGCGGAAGCGCGATGCGCCGGTCCTCGTTCCAGAGCACGCCCACGTGCCAGGGCCGGCGCGTCTTCTGGTACACCGGCGTGAAGGAGTGGATCGAAACCACGGCCGGCGGCTCGGCATGCGCGGTCTTGCGCGCGATCAGCCGAGCAACCGCGTCGTGATAGGGCTTGAACAGCGTTTCCGCGCGCAGCAGGCGCTCGCCTTGCGAAAGTCCGCGATTGCCGGGCACCGCGATGCCATCGCTCTCGGCCGGAATCGACGACGGGTCGTTGAGCGCGCGGTTGCAGTCGATGACGAGGCGCGAATAAGCCGTCAATGCCAAGGGTGCGTCGAAGCGGCGCGAGAGGCGGCGCGCCACCTCGGCGGCGCCGATGTCCCAGGCGATGTGTTCGCGCAGCGGCGCGGGCGCCAGGCCGAGATGACGGAGCGCGCGCGGCACGCGATTGCTGGCGTGGTCGCAGACGAAGACGAGCGGCGCGGCGCCGCCGGCATTGACGATCTCGAACGGCGGCGGCTCGTCGCCGGCGAGCAGCGGGTGGAGGGCGTGGGTCAAGCTCACGGGTGCGTTCGCGGGGCAGGGGTTTAGATGCCGCCAAATGGCAGGCGGGCACAAGCGGCGCAGGCCGTCACGGACCAGCCCAGTCGAACGGGATGTGCTTGCTCGAGTTGATGGTCCATTGGAACTTGAAGCCGAACGCGTCGACCGAGCAGACCGTCGACTTGCCCCAGGTGACGATCTGTCCGGGTCCCGTCTCGGAGCCAGGCGGATTGGCGAGCTGCGGATATTTTCCGGGCAGGCTCGTCGGGCCGGTGATCGCCTTGGCCCAGGCCTTAACCTTGCCCGCGATCTCCGTGCCCCAATGCGCGCGGTCGGGCGCGATCTCGAAGGCGATCTTCGCGCGTTCCACGCCGCGAACCTGGCGGCCTTCGGTGAAAAGCTGAGCGACGAAGCCGGGGAATCCTCCGACTTGACCGCCGAAAATGCGCGGCAGCGCTTCGGCCTGGCGCGCGTCGGCGCGCTCGTCGATGAAGATCCCGGCCATCCCTTTGACCTTGCCCGCCCAGAGATCGCCTTCCCATCGCCCGACGCGGACGAAGCTCAATCCGTCGAGCTTGACGTCGCCGAAGCGGCCTTCGCGGATGTGCCAGAACAAGACCGATTCGCAGAAGCCGTTGTCCGGCGCCTGCGCGAAGGTGCAGGGGCACGGGACGGCGCAGCTGCAATTGTCGAACCAGTCGCCGACAATGCGCCACCGTGGGATTTCGGCCATACCGGAACTCCAACCTTCGCTGCGTGAAATATCGCGTGCACGTGAAACGCGAGCAATGCCCGCGCGGTGATTATACCGCGACAAGTTGCGTGCGGGCGGCAAAGCCATGCGCCGGACGAATGTCGGTCCTGCCGCGACATTGGCGGCGTGGCCCTGCGTCGGCACAACGGCGTAAAAGATGCGGCCACCGCACCCGGCTTTTTCCGCCATGTCACGAACGAGGTCCTCCGCGACCGCTGCGCCGCCCCGGGCCGATGCCGGGCGCTGGGCGCTGTTGGCCTTGTTCGCGGGCGCCGTCACGATCGGCTTCTCGGGCATCTTCGTGCGCTGGTCCGAGACCGGTCCGATTGCGACCGGCGTCTACCGCATGGGCATCGCCGGCTTGGCGCTCTGGCTGCTGCCATTCTTCGTTCCGGCGGCAAGGCCGCAGATCAGGGCGAAGACAACGCGCAATGACAAGCTGTTGCTCGTGGCCGGCGGCGTGCTCTTCGCCTCCGACATCGCCGCCTGGCATCCGGCGCTGCTGCTGACGACGATTTCCAATGCCACCTTCATCGGCAACGTCTCGACGATCTTCGTCGCGGTCGGCGCATGGCTGATCTTCAAGCGCCGCGTCGGCGGGCTGTTCATCCTCGGTATGGCCGTAACGCTGGCCGGCGCCGCCTTGCTGATGGGCGTGAGCTTCCAGTTCGCCGCCTCGCGCCTGTTGGGCGACGCGCTGTCGCTGGTGGCGGCGGTGTTCT
>Ga0070695_100001668_pt1 | contig 12496 bp, 14 predicted proteins | sample KBSK1252metaG_FD_65471 | JGI IMG/M metagenome (GOLD analysis project Ga0070695, IMG submission 65471) | Corn, switchgrass and miscanthus rhizosphere microbial communities from Kellogg Biological Station, Michigan, USA - KBS K1-25-2 metaG | ecosystem: Host-associated > Plants > Roots >...
CACAGGCATGGAAGCAGGATCGGTTGCAGGCTGCGGGACTGCACCCACTCAAGACTGTCTATGTCCCCGTGGACTTCGAAGCACAGTCGCTGGCGCGCGAGCTGCTGGACCACGGCTTCGATCCTGCGAGCCCGGCGGCCGTGTCCTGGCTTGGAGTGGCGCCGTATCTGGAGGAACAGACGGTGTGGAGAACACTCGAGTGGGCAGCTTGCGTCGTGGGCGCCGCCGGGCATGTCGTATTCGACTACGGGTGCGAACCAAGGTGGTGGCAGCTCGGCCAGCGCGTCGCCCTGCGCAGGTTGGCCGCGCGGGTCGCGGCGGCGGGGGAGCCGTTCCGGACGAGGTTGCAGCCAGCCTACGTCCGTCAGCGGCTCACCTCCATCGGGTTCACAGCGGTGACGGACTGGGACGCGCGCGAACTGAACCTCCGTTACTTCGCGGGGCCGGGGGGATGGTCTTCGGGTTGGGGGCAGTGGCCACATGGTGATCGCCGCCATGTCGAGACCGGACTCACTCCGGGATCGCGACGCGTACAATGAGCCATCTCTGAGCCAGCAGGACTGATGGAGTCGCCGATGCAGCCCACGTGCGATGTGGTGTCGATCTCACCTCTTCTGCTGGCTCTGACCCAAGCCGAGCTGCCGCGCCCCCACATCCCGCTGCGCATCCGCGAGATGTTCGACATCGTCTACGGGTGGCTCCGCGACGCACCCGTGCGCCAGGCGGGCCACAACTACGCCCTCTATGACCGGTGCACGTCGCAGGCGTTGCGCGTGCAGGTGGGATTCCCGGTCTCGGGGTGGTTTGCCGACACGGAGCGGGTCAAGTGCGTGGAGCTTGCGCCCGGTCGGGCGGCGCATGCCGTTCACGTCGGCTCCTATGCCGATCTGCACCGCACCTATGCCGTCCTCCATCCATGGTGCTCTGGGCAGGGCCTGGCGCTGACCGGCGAATCGTGGGAGGTCTACGGCGACCCCACGGAAGACCCGTCCAAGCTCGCCACCGAGCTGTTTCTGCGCATCGCAGAGCCACCCAGCGTGTCCAAGTGATCCTGGCCAGCGCCACGCTGGTCATCCTGGTCCTGGGGAGCCAGGCCGCCTGGCAGCCCTCGGCCGGCCACACGCAGCTGCTGCTCTGGCCGGGGACGGTCCCCGATGCCCGAGCCCTCGAGGGGCCTGAAGTCGCCGTGACCGTGGTGGACGCCGAGGGTAAGCCGCGGCTGGTCGGCGGCAAGCCATGGGTCTACGTGGACAAGGTCGCGCAGCCCACCATGACGGTCTACGCGCCGCAGGGACGCAACACGGGCGCCGCCGTCCTGGTCTTCCCGGGCGGCGGGTACAACATCCTGGCCATCGACCTCGAGGGCACCGAGGTCTGCGACTGGCTGACGTCGAAGGGAATCACGTGCGTGCTGCTGAAGTACCGCGTGCCCTGCGTGAAGGTCGGGCCCTACCGCGATTGCCCGACGGCATTGCAGGACGCGCAGCGGGCCCTGGGGCTGGTGCGATTCCGGGCCAGGGAGTGGAATCTCGACCCGCGGAAGATCGGAGTGCTCGGCTTCTCGGCGGGTGGGCACATGGTGGCGGCCATGAGCACGCATTTCGCCAAGCGCCTGTACCCGCCGGTGGATGCCGCGGACGAGGAGAGCTGCCGCCCCGATTTCGCGGTCGCCCTGTACCCGGGACATCTCGCCGTCCCGGAGAAGGGCTTCGCCCTGAACCCCGATCTCCGGGTGACGAGCCGGACGCCGCCCACGTTCATGCTCCAGGCCGAGGACGATCCGGTGGATCCCGTGGAGAACACGCTGGTCTACTACGCGGCGCTCCAGAAGGCCGGCGTTCCCGCGGAGCTGCACGTGTACGTCAAGGGAGGGCATGCCTTCGGCCTGAGGCCGACCGAAGCGCCCATCACGCGCTGGCCGCAGCTCGTGGAGACCTGGCTGGAGACGATCGGCATGACCGCGCGGCGCTGAAGGGCCCGGTGCGGATCGCGGCCACGGCCGGAGGAGCGGAGGAACCATGAGCCTGGACGCGGACGGATTCGCGGTCCTGCTCCCGGAAGCGCAGCAGTGGCGCCCGTCGAACCTCATGCGGATCCCGAACGCGGATCTGCTCCGGACCCTCGGCGGGGGCGCCCACCTCGGTGGCCGGCTGTGGCGCCTGCCCCCGTACTCGGCCAACACGTGGCACAAGCACGTGGACTCGTGGGAGCTCTACTTCCTCCTGGAGGGAACCGGGCGTCTCCGCGTGGGGGAGCGCACGATCACCGTGCCCAAGTACGGGAGCGTGCTCGTGGCTCCTCCCATGCTGCGCCAGGTGTTCAACGACACCCCCGCGGAGGCTCTGTGGCTGATCGTGGCGGCGCCCCAGGAGAGCGCCGCCACCCTCGAGAATCGGGCAAACGTCTACCCGGAGGATCCCACGACGCTTCCTCCCGAGCTCCGGGGAAGGACGTGGCCTCTCAGGTCTTCTCCGCAAACACCTTGAGCTTGCCCAGGGCCGACTCCCACTGCCTGGCGATGACGTCCAGAGTGCGCCTGGCCTCCTCGATCTGACCGGGCTCGAGCTGCCACAGGCGCTCCCGGCCCGACTTCACGTCGCGCACCACCCCGGCCTGGGAGAGGACGTGGAGGTGCTTGGTGACGCCCTGCCGGCTGATGTCGGTGTTCGCCGTGAGCTGGGCGATGGAGAGCGCCCCCCCCGCGCAGAGCACGGCCACGAGCTTCAAGCGGGTGGGATCGCCGAGGGCCGCGAAGGTCCTGGCCTCGGCATCCCACCCGCGCTTGGCTGCCGGCTTCCCTCTACGCGGTGACATGGCGCGCGACGTTGGCGAGCTGGATCTCCCAGCCGGCGGTGTTGCCGCGGAACGCCTCCAGGCGGCGATGCGGCGGCACCTTGTCGAAACCGGACTCGCTGACGGTCAGCAGCGTGGCGCCCCCCGGCCCGTCCTTCAGGGTGAAGGTCACGAGGGTGGGCTCCTCCGCCGTGTAGTCGGCCCCGGGCTCGATGGCGTGGGGATGCCAGCGATAGGAGATCAGGCGCTGCGGCTCCACGCGCTCGATCACCACGTCGAAGGTCACGTGGGTGTAGCCGGGGATGGTGATCTGGCCCCGCGCGCGCTTCCCCGGGGAGAAGGTCTGCCCCTCCAGGCGCGCCCCGAACCAGGTGCCGAACTCCTGGGCATCGGAGAGGGCGCGCCACACGCGCTCCCGCGGGGCCTGGATGAGGACGCTGCGCTCGATGGTGTCGGTGGTGGCGGTCTCGGTCATCTCGCTCTCCTTTACACAACCAAAAGGTTGCCTGTCGAGATGATGGACCATGAGCGGATAAAAAGCAACCGGCAGGTTGCCAAACTATTTCCGCACCGCTTCCCGCGCCGGCTTCCTTTGCTCCCGCTCCACCTGCAGCCCCACCCGGGTGATGTCGGGGCGGAAGAAGAGCGCCACCGTCCAGTCGAGCACGATGCGCAGGCGCCGGTCCCAGCGCGGCATCTGGAAGAGGTAGTAGGTCCGGCGCAGCCACCAGGCGGGGAATCCGGTCAAGCGCACCCCGAACGCGCGCGCCACGGCACGCGTGTGGCCGAGGGAGGCCATGGTTCCCAACGGCCGGAAGAGAAACGGCGCAGGCGGACGCCCCTCCAGGACCGCCAGCAGGTTCTTCGCGAGCTGCCGCGCCTCCCGGATGGCGTGCTGGGCCAGGGCGGGGTAGAGGCGGCCGTCCGGCCCCGGGATGGCGGCGCAGTCCCCCAGCGCCCACACCTGGGGGTGGCTGCGGCTGCGCATGGTGCCGTCCACGACGATGCGGCCGCGGGCGTCGTGCTCGACCGGGATGGCGGCGGCGACCGCGCTGGGAACGATGCCGGGAGCCAGCACGATCGTGGCGGCTTCGATGGTCTCCTCCGCCAGGCGGACCATCCCCGGCTCGATGGCACGGACGGGAGTCCCCGTGCGCACGTCGGCGCCGCGGCGGCGGAGGACGCGGGAGGCCACCGTCGCCAGCGACGGATCGATCTCGGGGAGGATCCGGGGGCCGGCCTCGAAGAGCAGGAACCGCATCTCTTGTCGCCGGATGCGCGGGTAGAAGCGCAGGACGTCGTCCGCGAAGGCAGTGAGCTCGCCCAGCAGCTCCACCCCCACGAGCCCGCCTCCCACCACCACCACCGTGAGACGGCGGCTACGCTGCCCGGACTCGGCGGTCGCGTCCGCGCGCTCGAGCTGCTCGATGAGATGGTTCCGCAGCACCAGCGCATCGGCCATGGTCTTGAAGGTGAAGGCGTGGGCGGAGCCGGGAATCAGGGTCTCGTTCGTGGAGGCGCCCAGCGCCACGACCAGATGGTCGTAGGAGAGATCCTGCCCGGTCCCCTCGCCGTCCACGACCTGCACCCTCCGCCGCTGCACGTCCACGCTCTTCACCGCGGCCTCGATGAAGCGCGCCCGGCGCAGCGCGGGGCGGATGGGCTGAGCGGAGTGCCGCAGCTCGAGCCTGCCCGTGCAGGCCTCGAAGAGGAGGGGGGTGAGCACGAAGAAGTTTTCGCGGCTCACGAGCGTGAGGTCGAGGTCGCGACGGGCGCGGGCCAGGCGCTCCAGGTGCCGCGTGGTGGCGACACCGGAAAACCCTCCCCCCAGCACCAGAATGCGCATCTCTCCCTCGGAGGAGATCGTTGAGCGGGATGGTACTACCGCGGCACGGTACGACCGGGTCCCGGTCACAACGTCAGACGCCTCCCCACGGCCAGGGGCGCCAGGACGCCCTCCCCGAGCGCGGCGGCCATGGCGGAGATCGCACGCCAGCCGGTGCAATGCCCGGCGGCGATGAAGGTCAGGCCGAAGCCCCCCAGGGCAGCCACGGTCTCCGGGATGATCTTCTCGTTCGGGCCGGCCAGGTGCAGCCCGCCGACCAAGCCGTAGAGCGGAGCTTGGGGGAAGGTGGCGCGGGCGTGCTCGAGCACGTTGATCACCCCGGCGTGCGAGCAGGCGGTGAAGACGACGATCCCCTTGCCGGCGACATGGACGGCCAGGAAGCGCTCGTCCACCATGATCTCGTCCAGCTCCCAGCCCTTGCCGTCGAGCGTCCGCCGGTGCTGCCCCTTGAACCCATGCTCGAACGAGGTCACGCGGGGGATCTCGCCGCTGACGTAGGCCATCCCCTCGAGCACGACTTGCGCTTCCGTGGTGTTGATCACCCGCGCGCCGTGCGCGCTCAGGGCCTCGACGCTCGGAACGTCCTCCATCGGCCGCAGGGCGTCGTTCCCGAACCGTACCGCTCGGGTGCGGAACATGTCGGGATGCGCGTAGTAGGGGATCTCCCGTCCGCCGTTCCTGTCCCGGATGAGCTGCAGCGCCCGCAGCATGGCGCCGGCGTGGTCCCAGTGCCCGTGCGACAGCACGATCGCCTCCACCGGTCCCAGGTCCACTCCCAGGCGGGACACGTTCTGCTCGAACGTGCGGTCCTCGGGACCGGAGTCGAACAGCAAGGTGCGGCTGGCGCCCCCCTTCTGCACGCGGACCAGACAGGACAGCCCGTGGGCGGCGCAGCAGAGGCAGCTTCCCCCCAGGACCCAGCTTCCCTGCCGGCGCCGGTTCAGGCCGGCGAACTCGGTCTCCACGAAGGACGGGACCGAGGAGAGGCTGTCCGTGACGTTGTCCACGAGGACATCGATCTGGAGTCCGTCGACGGCGGTGAGCTCGCGCACGCCCCGTACTCTACCCGAGTCCGCGGAGATGGTAGGGTACGCCGCAGTACCATGAAGCCCCGCATCACCGTGATCACGCTCGGCGTGCCGGACGATCCACCGAAGGAGCGATGAAAGGTGCGCTACCTCGCGCTTCTCCGGGGCGTCAACAACATCGGAGCGGGGAAGCGCGTGGCCATGGCCGACCTGCGGGGCCTCTTCGAGGGCCTCGGCTTCACGGACGTGCGCACTCTCGGGAACAGCGGCAACGTCGTGTTCACGGCGCCCCCAGGGAGCCGGGCCGAGCTCGTCTCCCGCATCCGCGAGGCGCTCGCCTCCAGGCTCGCGCTCACGGTCTCGCTCATCCTTCTGTCGGCGTCCGAGGTCGCGGCCGCGGTGCGGGGGAACCCGCTGGCGAAGGTGGCCGTCAACCCCTCGCATCTCCTCTTCTTGGTCCCTCCCCGACGATCCGATCTCGCGCGAGTGCGGCCGCTGCTGAAGCAGCGTTTTGCGCCGGAGAGGCTGGCCCTGGGGACGCGCGTGGTCTACCTCTGGTGCGCGAAGGGCGTGGCGCGGAGCCCGGTGTGGGCGGCGGCGGACCGCGCCCTCGCTCGCACGGGCACGGTCCGGAACATGGCCACCTTCACGAAGGCGATGTCCATCATGGAAGCGAACGAAGGCAGGAGGACGGCATGGCGACGAAGCTCGACAAGGTCCTGAAGCGGGAGCTCGAAGTGAACGGCGAGCCCTATGTCCTCACCCTCTCGCCGGAGGGCCTGAAGCTCGTCCCCAAGGGGAAGCGCAACGGGCACGAGCTCTCCTGGAGCGCCCTGGTCAGCGGCGAGGCGGCGCTGGCGGCGGCGCTGCAGGCCTCGCTGGCGAAGAAGTGAAGGAGTGAGGTTCGAGCACTCCGCGGTCGTGGACGGCGGCGTGGAAGAGGTGTTCCAGCTCACACAGGACTACGGGCGGCGCCTGCAGTGGGATCCCTTCCTCCGCAAGGCGGAGCTCGTCGGAGGTGCGGTGGAACCGGGTGTGGGCGTGCACGCCTGGTGCGTGTCCCGCCTGGGCCTGGGCATGGAGACCGCGTACGTGTCCTACAAGCCTCCGCACCTCGCCGCCGTGACGATGACGCGCGGCCCCAGGCTCCTCCGCCGCTTCGGCGGCACGTGGGAGTACGAACCCGTGGCCGGAGCCAAGACGCGCGTGACCTTCCGCTACTTCCTGGACGTGCGTCCCTCCTGGCTCGAACCCATGCTGGAGCCTCTCGCGCGCGGGTGGTTCGCGTGGGAGACGCGGCGCCGCGTCGCCGGCCTGGCCCGCTTCCTGGAAGGGCGCCCGGGGCGGCTATGATGCGCGGCATGAACTTGCCTTTGGTGGCAGCGATCGTCCTCCTGACCGCGGCGGCTCAAGCGCCCGACGGGCCGGTGCCCGTCGAGGAGGAGCCCAATCACAAGACGGTCTTCAAGAACGACTACGTGCAGGCGTTCCGGGTCACCCTCGAGCCCGGGAAGGCGACACTCGTGCACGTCCATGCCCACGACGACGTGGCCGTCCGGCTGAGCACGGCCACCATCGAGGCCGACGGCCCCGGCCAGCCGGCGCCCGCACGCGAGGACACGGTGCCCGGCGCCGTGTCGGCGCGGGGGAACGAGGCCAAGCCCCTCACCCATCGCGTCAAGAACGTCGGCACCACCGTGTTCGACGTCCTGGACGTGCAGGCCCTGGCCCGGCCGGAGGGTCCCGAAGCGCCGGCCATCACCAAGCCCGATGCCGAGAACGCCCGCATGCGCGTGTACCGGTACGCGCTCGAGCCCGGGGCGGCGACGCCGCAGCACACGCATGCCCGTCCCTACCTGGTGGTGGCCGCCACCGACGTCCAGCTCAAGATGACGGCCCCCGCTGGCCGCGCCATGGAGCACCCCGTGAAGGCGGGAGACCTGCACTGGGTGGACGCCGCCGTGACGCACACCCTCGTGAACGCGGGCACGGAGAAGGCCGTGCTCGTGGAGATCGAGCTGAAGTAACGTGCGCCGTCGCCCGTTCCTCACCGCCGAATGGCGCGCCCTGCTCATGGTCAACTTCGCGGTGCCGGAGGCCGTGCTCCGGCCCTTCGTCCCCCGGGGGACCGAGCTGGACGACCACCGGGGGGTCACCTACGTGAGCCTCGTGGCCTTCCGGTTCCTGAAGACGCGTGTCCTCGGTCTGCCCGTTCCTTTCCACCGCGATTTCGAGGAGCTGAACCTCCGCTTCTACGTGCGCCGGGAGACTCCCCAGGGGAGTCGGCGCGCGGTCGTCTTCATCCGGGAGGTGGTCCCGCGCGCGGCGATCGCCGCCGTGGCGCGGGCGATCTACAACGAGCCCTACGTCGCCCTGCCCATGCGCTCGAGCGTCGGCGGCACACCGCCGGCGGTGGATTACGCCTGGCGCTGGCGGGGGCAGTGGTTCGCGCTCCGTGCCCGAGCCACCGGAGAAGGTGTCCTCCCCGAGCCGGGAGGCCACGAGGACTTCATCACCCACCACCTCTGGGGGTACACGCGCCAGCGCGACGGCGGCACCCTCGAGTACGCGGTGGACCACCCTCCCTGGCGCGTGTGGCGGGTGGAGGGACTGGAGCTGGAGCCGCCGCCGGGTGCGTTCTATGGACACCCGTTCGCCGACCTCCTGCAGCGGCCGGTCTCGGCGTTCCTCGCCGAGGGCTCGGCCGTCACCGTCTTCCGGCCGACCCACCTGGAAGGCGCGCGCTAACGCTTGGGCCGCACCAGGCCCACGTGCAGCCGCGAGAGCTCGGTCTGGGCCCGCACGTCCACCGCGGTGCGCAGGTCCTCGGGGAGGGTGGCGAGGTCCACGGCCGCCCAAGGCGTGCCCGGACGCGCCAGGTGGGCGCGCAGCGACGCCTCGTCGAACGCCTCGACCGTGTAGACGCCGTCCGTGTAGTAGGAGAAAGCCTCGGGGAGGTTGGCGAGCCGCCAGGCCAGGACCGGGGTGCCCTCCGCGCGCGAGCCGGCGGTGAGGGTGGCCAGCTCCTTCGAGAAGGACCGAGCCGACTTGATCGGCTCGAGGCCCGGCTCCACCAGGTAGACGCTGGCCAGGAAGATCACGCCGAAGGCGGCGGCGGCGGTGACCGCCGCGGTACGGATCGCGCGGCCGGCCGCGAGGAAGACGACGATGCCGCCCACGGCGGCCACGATCCCCAGGGGCAGGAGCGGGAGCGGTACGGGGGAGCGCTTCCCCACGAAGGGGAGGGCCACACCCACGAGGAGGGTCAGCGCACCGGTGACCTGGAGCGGCAGCGTGACCCAGCGGCGCGCGATCGCACCCCGCTCGGCGGCGTCGAGGAGGCGCGCCGCCAGGATGGCGAAGGCCGGGTAGGCGGGCAGCACGTAGAGGTTCCGCTTCTCGGTGGAGATGGAGAAGAACACCACGATGAAGACGAACCACACGAAGAGGAAGCGATCGAGGGCCTCTTCGCGGCGCCGCCGCCACGCCAGCACCAGGGCCCCGGGGAGGAGCCCGGTCCAGGGGAACAGGCCCGGTGGCAGCGCGCCCAGGTAGTACCAGGGCGGCTGCTTGTGGTGCATCCCGTGCACCGCGCGGTTCACGAAGTGCTCGCGGAGCGCGCCGACGACCGAGTACTCCGGGCCCCACGAGGCCCAGCAAGCCCAGGCCCCGCAGAGGACCAGGAAGAGCAGAGGGCCGGCGAAGGGCGCGAAGCGGCGCCACGCGCCGAGGTCCCGCTCCCAGATCAGGAGCGCCAGCGCCACGCCCACCGGGAGCATCACGCCCACCGGCCCCTTGGCCAGCACCGCCAGTCCCGCGGCACCCCAGAAGAGGAGGCCTGCGCGCCGGCCCTCGGCCCGGCCGCTTCGCCAGGCCCAGAACGCAGCCAGCGCGACGGCGATCAGGAACGTGAGGAGGGCATCGATCTGCGCCGAGCGCGCCTTGTCCCAGAAGAGGTAGGTGGTCGCGAGCACGAGCGCCGCCGGCCCCCCCGCCAGGCGCAGCACGAGCAGGACGGTCAAGAGCCCCGCGAGCGCCGAGGGGATGCGCGCCGTCCACGGCGTCACCTTCCCCGCCGGGAACGAAGCGGCGGCGATGGACCAGAAGAACAGCGGCGGCTTGTCGGTGGTGACGACGCCGTTCACGTGGGGGACGGCCCAGTGCCCGTCCACCACCATCTCCCGCGCCCCCTCCGCGAAGTAGGGCTCGTCCGGCGCCCACAGGTCGCGATGCCCGAGCCGCAGGAGGAAGAGGAGAGCGGCGGCCACCAGGGCCGCGCGGCCCCAGGTCACCCGGCCACCGCCTGCGAGAGGGGAGGGGGGTCCGCGAGGGGCACGGCGGCGCCCTCCCCCCAGGTGCGGTCGCACCAGAGGTCGAGAGCCAGCAGCGTGAACAGCGGCTTGCGGTGGTCGGCGCGGTGCGCGAGGTGCTCATCGATCAGCGCCGTCACCGCCTCGGGGCGGAACAGGCCGCGCGCCGCCACCCGCTCCGGGGAGAAGCGCGCCGCCACCCGCGGCCCCAGCGAGCCCCGCATCCAGCGCGCGAAGGGGATGTTGAACCCGCGCTTCCTCCGGGTGAGGACCTCCCGGGGCAGGCGCCGGGCCGCCGCCAGGCGCAGCACCTTCTTCGTGGTGAGCCGGGAGAGCTTGGCGGAGGAGGGGAGCCCGGCGGCGAACTGCGCCAACTCGTGGTCGAGGAAGGGGGCCCGGGCCTCCAGCGACGCCAGCATCGTGGCCCGGTCCACCTTGGTGAGCAGGTCGTCCTGCAGGTAGAGCACGAAGTCGCTGTAGAGGAGGGAGGCCAGCGCGTCCGGGAACCGGCGGCCTTCCAGGGCGGCCCGGGCGGCGCCGAACGGGTCGTCGCCGGCCAGCAGATCGCGCAGGGGCTCCGACAGCAGCACCTCCTGGCGCAGCGGCGAGAGGCTCCCGAACCAGCCGTGGTGGCGCTCGATCCGTCCCCGCTCCGCCCCGTCCAGGAAGCGGCGGAGCAGGTAGGGGATCCCCACGTCGCCGCGTCCCTCCGGGGCCAGGCGCAGCACGGCCGCGCGCAGCGGGCCGCGCAGGGGGGCGGGGAGCCTCCCCCAGGCGCTGGCCAGCCGGTCGCCGAGATAGGTGGGGTACCCCGCGAACAGCTCGTCCCCACCCTCGCCGGACAGGACCACCTTCACCTTCTTCCGGGCAGCCAGGGCCAGCAGGTGCGTGGGGATCGTGGACGCGTCGCCCAGCGGCTCGTCGAAGCCGGCGGCGACTCGCCGCAGCCCGTCCTCGAGGTCGGCCTCGTCCAGCACGACTTCCTCGTAGTCGGCCCCGAAGCGCTCCGCCGTCACCTTCGCGAAGCGGCTCTCGTCGAAGGCCGGGTCCCGGTGTCCCAGAGAGAAGACGGGGACCCCTGGCCCCACCTGCGAGGCCAGGTGCGCGAGCACGATGGAGGAGTCGAGGCCGCCGGAGAGGAACACCCCCACCGGCCCGTCCGACTGCCGCCGGCGCGCCACGGCCGTGGCCAGGCGCGCGTCGAGCTCCCTCGCCAGAACCGGGAGCGGCCGCGCCGCCGGCGGCGCCTCGTAGAAGCGAGCCAGGTCCCAGTAGCGCCGGACGCGCGTGACGCCGTCCTTGCGCACGAGGACGTGTCCGGCGGGGAGCTTGTGGATCCCCGCGAAGGGGGTCCGCGGGGCCGGGAAGAAGTCGTGCAGGAGGTAGCGGCGCAGCCCCACCGGGTCCAGGCGCGGCGGCCCACCGAGCGCCGTCACCATCGCGCGCAGCTCCGAGGAGAAGGCGAGCGAGCCGTCGTCGCGCTCGCACCAGAACAGCGGCTTCTCCCCCGCCCGGTCCCGTCCCAGGAGCAGGACGCGCCGCCGCTCGTCCCACAGCGCGAAGGCGAACATCCCGTCCAGCGCGTCGACCAGGTGCTCCCCCATCTCCTCGTAGAGGTGAGGCAGGACCTCGGTGTCGATGGCGGTCCGGAAGCGGTGGCCATGGGAAGCGAGGCGCTCGCGCAGGGATCCGCTGTTGTAGATCTCGCCGTTGCAGGCGGACCAGATGGCCCGCTCCTCATCGGCCATGATCTGGGCTGGCGAGGCCACGTCCACGATGGCCAGGCGGCGGAAGCCCAGGTCGCAGCCGTCCCGCCGGGCCAGCCCCTCCCCGTCGGGGCCGCGGTGCACGAGGGTCGCCGCCATGCGGCGGACCGTCTCCGCTCGCTGGGGGTCGAGCCCCGGCCTGCCTACGATTCCGGCGATGCCGCACATGCGGTGGGTCGGGAATTCTACGACACGCCCCGCGCCGCCGTCCTGCGTCGCTGGACCGGGAGGGGGAATCGGTCTAACGTCATCCCAACTTTCGATGGCCGAGACCCGGCAGGAACGCGCGCCCGCGGCTGGTCACCCGTTTCTCGCGGGGGGCGGCGAGATGGGTGCGCGCATGCGCACCATGGACTGGTCGGGGACCCCGCTGGGGCCGCCGGAGGGCTGGCCCCAGAGCCTGCGCAGCCCGCTGAGCATGCTGCTCCCCTCCAAGGCACAGATCATCCTGTTCTGGGGACCGGAGTTCACGGTCTTCTACAACGACGCCTACCGCCCGGTATTCGGGGCCAAGCACCCCCACGCCCTGGGCGTGCCCGGCTCCCAGGCCTGGAGCGAGATCTGGGACAGCATGCTGCACGGCCTCCTGGAGGGGGTGGTGCGCACGGGGGAGGCCTTCTGGGCCACGGACCTCCTCTTCATCATCGAGCGTCACGGATTCGTGGAGGAGACCTACTTCGACGTCTCCTACGATCCGGTGCGGGAGGAGTCGGGGCACGTCGGCGGCGTCTTCTGCATCGTCACCGAGACCAC
>Ga0070695_100001670_pt1 | contig 12490 bp, 14 predicted proteins | sample KBSK1252metaG_FD_65471 | JGI IMG/M metagenome (GOLD analysis project Ga0070695, IMG submission 65471) | Corn, switchgrass and miscanthus rhizosphere microbial communities from Kellogg Biological Station, Michigan, USA - KBS K1-25-2 metaG | ecosystem: Host-associated > Plants > Roots >...
AGCGCGCGATCCACCGCGACCGCGGTCGCCAGCCGGTAGAGGTCGCGCTCGATGGCCGAGTCCGGGAGCACGCCGCCGAAGCCGCTGGCCGCCCGGCTCGCCTGCTCGACCGCGAGCAGGCGGTAGCGGTCGAGCGCGGCGCTCTCGCCATCGCGCGCGTCGAGCGCCCGGGGCAGCCACACCCGCTCGCCGTCCGTCGCCGCGAGCGCTTCCCACCGCCGGAGATGGCGCGGCCGCCGCGCGAGCAGGCGCGCGAGCCACGTCGGGGCGGGATCGGCGTCGGCGGGGAGGATCGCGAAGGCCTGCCCGAACAGCGCGCGCAGGAGCAGCTCGAGGCGCGGTCGCACCCGGACGAGGGCCAGGATCGGGGGCTGGTCGGGCGGCCGGATGCGCCACCACAGATCCCGCGCGCCCGCGGTCGCGAGCCGGGCGCCCTCGATGATGAGGCCTTCTGGCTCGCCCATCGGCGCGCCTAGAGCGTGGCCGCGATCACGTCCTGCGCCGCGGCCAGCAGATCGGGATCGTCGGTCAGCGGCGCGGCGATCGCGACGCGGCAGGCCTCCCGCGGGGCCACGCCGCTCGCGATGAGGCGCGCGGCGGCCACGAGCAGCCGGGTGCTCGGCACCTCGGCCAGCCCCCGGTCGCGGAGCCGACGCAGCCGCCCGGCCAGCGCCACCAGCTCGACGGCGCGCGCACGATCGACGCCGCCCTCGTGGCCGACGATGGCCGCCTCGCGCTCCGCGGGCGGGATCGTGAACTCGAGCGCCACGAAGCGCTGCCTGGTGCTCGGCTTCAGGTCCTTCAGGAGATGCTGGTAGCCGGGATTGTAGGAGACGACGAGCTGAAAGCCCGGGGCGGCCGGCACGAGCTCTCCGGTCTTGTCGATCGGGAGCACGCGCCGGTCGTCGGTCAGCGGGTGGATCACCACGATCGTGTCCTGACGGGCCTCGACCACCTCGTCGAGGTAGCAGAGGGCGCCCGCGCGGACCGCGCGGGTGAGCGGGCCGTCCTGCCACACCGTCTCGCTGCCCTGCACGAGATAGCGGCCGACCAGATCGCTGGCCGACAGATCGTCGTGGCAGGCCACCGTGACGAGCGGCCGACGCAGGCGCCAGGCCATGTGCTCGACGAATCGGGTCTTGCCGCAGCCGGTGGGGCCCTTGAGCATGACCGGCAGGCCCCGCGCGTGACAGGCGGTGAAGACCTCGACCTCGTTGCCGGCGGCCAGGTAGAACGGCTCGCTCGCGGGAGGCGGCCGGACTCCATCCGTTCCGGCGAGCTCGCGCACCGCGGCCGGTCGGTGCGGGCTCATCGGGGAGAGATCAGGCGCCGGGCTGCGCGGGGGCGAGCCGCTCGGCCGGGGCGGCCTCGACGGGCCGGCCCGCCAGGAAGAAGAAGTCCCAGAGGTACAGGGCGACGCCGGCGACGAAGAGGGCCCCGGTCGCGGCCAGCATCAGGAAGTGCACCTGGAGCTTGAGCTGGGTCTCGAGGTACCCGATGCCGAGGATGCGCTCGAGATAGGTCTGGGTGATCCCGGCCGCCGCGAAGGCCATGGTCATGCCGAACATGCCCGCCATCTGCAGCCAGAAGGCCCAGAAGCCGGCGCTGGTCTCGCGCGAGTCCTCGCCGCGGCCGGTGAGGCCCGGCAGCGCGTACGTGATCATGCCGAGCACGATCATCACGTAGGCGCCGAAGAACGCCATGTGCGCGTGCATCGCGGTGATCATCGTGCCGTGCGTCCACTTGTTCACCGCCGGCCAGGTGTGCGCGAGGCCGAGGATGCCGGCCCCCAGCGCGGAGAAGATCGCGCTCCCGATGGTCCAGTGCATGGCCATGTGGTTCGGGTGGCTCAGGCCCGCGCGGCGCATGGCGTAGTAGGCGTACATCGCCATGGCCAGGAAGGACAGGGGCTCGAGCGCGCTGAAGAAGCCGCCCAGCGGCAGCCAGTAGTGGGGCACGCCGATCCAGTAGTAGTGGTGCGCGGTCCCCAGCATGCCCGAGATGAACGTGAGGCCGACGATCACGTAGAGCCACTTCTCCAGGACCTCGCGATCCACGCCGGAGAGCCGGATCAGGAGATAGGCGAGGATTCCACCCTGGATCATCTCCCACACGCCCTCGACCCAGAGGTGCACCGTCCACCAGCGGTAGAAGATCGACACCGTGTAGTTGTCGAACTCGAGCAGGGACGGCAGGTAGAGCAGGGCGGAGCTGGCGAGGCCCGCCACCAGCACGCCCTCAGTCGTCGTCAGGCGACCCCCGGCCCGGATGGTCATGCCGATGTTGTAGAGGAACATCAGCATCACGACCACGATCACGATCTTCAGCGGGAACGGTTGCTCGAGGAGCTTGTTGCCGGCGGTCCACCGCAACACGTAACCGACCACCGCGGTGACGCCCATCGCGGTCCAGAGGCCGAGCTGAACGTAGGCCAGGCGCACGCTGTGGAGCTCCACGCGGGATTCCTCGGGCACGACGTAGTAGGCCGCGCCCATGAAGCCGGTGAGGAGCCAGACCAGGAGCAGGTTGGTGTGGATGGCCTTGACCACGTCGAAGGGCAGGAGCTGGAGCAGGGGGTCCGGGCCCAGGTACTTCGCCACCGCGAGCAGCCCGAAGGCGACCTGGAGGCCGAAGAGCAGCATGGCCACCACGAAGTACGCGTACGCGACGCGCTGCGACGAGTAGCGCATGTCGGGCCTCCCTACTTGAGCGTGAGGAGGTAGGCCACGATCTGGTCCACCTGCTCCGGCTTGAGGGTCTGCCCGTAGTCGCTCGGCATGAGCGACCGGCCCCCGGCCGAGAACGTCGGCCCGGCCAGCACGTGGGCGTTGGGGTCGAGGATCGACTCCCGGATGTAGCCGGCCGCGTCCTTCGCCTGGCCGTGGTAGGCCCCTTCGCGCACCCGGCCCGACGCGGTGGCCGCGATCCCCGACAGGGTCGGTCCCACGATGTTGACCCCGGGGGCGATGGAGTGGCACGCCGAGCAGCCAGGCGGCGTGGAGTTGAACGCGACGCGGCCGAGCTCGATCGGGTCACTGGACGCGGGGCTCGCGGCGGGCCCTCCCACGTTGGCCCCCGGCACCGCGCTCCCCTTCACCAGGATGGGGCGCGGCGGCCAGCCCTGCGTGTCGATCTTGCTGACCCACCCGAGGAAGGCGATCAGGGCGGTGATGTCGGCGTCGCTGAGCCCCAGCGTCGGCATGAGCCGACGATCCCGCTCCTCCGAGTAGAAGCGCGACGGGTCCTTCAGGAACTCGCGCAGGTATGCCGAGCCCCGCTGGGTGGCGATCTGGGTCAGGTCGGGGGCGTAGTAGGCGCCCTCGCCCAGGAGCGTGTGGCAGTTGATGCAGTTGTTCCGGTGCCACACGTTCTTGCCCGCGATCACGCTCGCGTCGATGGCGGCCGCGTTGGTCAGGCCCGGGATCTTCCGATGGCTGTCGATGGTGAGGGCCACGAAGACCAGCGCGCTGAGCAGCGTGCTCGCCACGAAGAAGGCCCGCGTACCACGCTTGGTCACGGTCGCACCGCCCGGCCGGATGCGCGGGCCCGGCGCACCGTGAAGACCGCGGTCGTGACGAAGGCGGCCACGCCCGAGACCGCGGCGATCGCGACGAGGACGTCCGCCAGGAGCGGCAGATCGAGAGCGGCGCTCAGGAGCGCGACGCTGACCGAGAGCGCGGCGAGGGAGAGCAGGACGAGCAGGGCGCTCGTCATACGCCGATGCGGCTGAAGTTCGCGAGGGCGATCCAGCCGGTGTAGGTCAGCGCCGCGGCCATCACGGCCAGGACGACCCAGGCCAGCGTCCTGGCCAGGGGCCACGTTGCCCCGCTTGGTGGAGTCATGCTCACCTCCTCGGCTAGCGAGGAGGGTAGGAGGCGGTCCGGCGGCTGTCAAGGCCGGAGCGCCTTCTAGTGCATTTGCATCACCCGGGTGACGCGGGGCGCTGCGGGAACGGCGCGCGCGACGAGGCTACTACCTCCACCCGCGGCGGCCGGTCTCCTGCCAGGACTTGCTCCCGGTGGCCTGCACCGGGATGTTCTTGAGGAAGAGGAGCGCCATCGCGTCCGAGTCCACGCGCCAGACGACCGCGGAGACGTTGAGCGTGCCGCCCTCGGGCGGGTGCAGCTGCAGCTCCACCGGCGTGCCGGGCTGCATCTCGCCGCGGGGCCTGAGCTTGACCCCGTTGGCGCTCAGATCGACGGTGTGACAGCGGAGTCGGCGGCTGCCCGACATGACCCAGGCGGTCCAGGAGACGCCCGCACGAGAGTGAACGCGACGGCTGCGCTGCTGCTGTAGGGTGTCCATGGCGCTAGACGGAGAGCAAGGGCCGGGCCATCCGGAATTGTGCCGGGAAACAGCCGGTTACGATGGGGGCCGCGCCCCGGTCGGCTTCCCAGGATGGTAACGGCGGGGCGCATTGTGGGTAAGGAAAGGGACGATTGACAGCGCGCACGGCTCGGGGCAGCATTCGGGGGCCGCGCAGAAATTTCCGCCGGGAACAGGAGACCGCCCGATGAGCAAGACCCGCTCCGAGTGGAGTGAAGAGGTGGCCCGCCACGCCGACGATCTGGTCGCCCTGCGTCGCGACTTCCACCGGCACCCCGAGCTGAGCCACCAGGAGCGACGCACCGCGGAGATCATCGCCGAGCGCCTGCACGCCGCGAAGCTCGAGGTGCGCACCGGCGTGGGCGGCACCGGGGTGGTGGGCGTGCTCCACGGCGACCGGCCGGGGCGCACCGTGGCGTGGCGCGCCGACATCGACGCGCTCCCGCTGACCGAGCTGCTCGCCGCGCCCTTCGCCTCGGGCACGCCGGGCGTGATGCACGCCTGCGGACACGACGGCCACACCGCGGTCGGGATCACGATGGCCGAGATCCTGGCCGCGCGGCGGGCCGAGCTGCCGGGCACCGCGGTGTTCCTGTTCCAGCCCGCGGAGGAGGTGCTGGGCGGCGCGCGGCCGATGATCGACGCGGGCGCGCTCGAGAACCCGCACGTCGAGCAGATCTACGGGCTGCACTTCACGACCCAGCAGCGGGTCGGGCGGGTCCAGGTGCGTCCCGGGCCGTCGATGGCCTCCGCCGACGCGTTCACCGTGGAGGTGCGCGGCACCGGCGGGCACGGCGCGATGCCGCATCTCTCGATCGACCCCATCACCGCGGCGGCCAACATCCTGCTCGGCATGCAGAGCCTGGTGTCGCGCGAGATCGCGGCCCAGGAGACCGCGGTGCTGACGGTGGGGCAGATCGTCGCGGGCACCAAGGGCAACATCCTGCCGGACCGCGCGGTCATGCGCGGGACCATCCGCGCGTTCGACGCCGGGGTGCGCGACCACCTCGTCACGCGGCTCGGGGCGTTCGTCTCGCACGTCGCGCAGGCCTACCGGGCCGAGGCCGAGATGCGCCTGGACGGCGGCTCCTGCCCGGCGGTGGTCAACCCCGCGCCCGAGAGCGCGTTCGTGCGCGAGTGCGCGAGCCGCGAGCTGGGCGACGACGCGGTGACCGACGGGCGCGTGGTGATGGCGAGCGACGACATGAGCCTCTTCCTGCGCGAGCGCCCGGGCTGCTACTTCCGGGTCGGCATCGGGCCGGACGCCGGCGCGCCCCGCCCGCATCACGCGCCGGAGTTCGAGATGAACGAGGCGGGGCTGCCGGTGGGCCTGCGGGTGGGCCTCGCCGTCATGCGCTCCGCGCTCGGCGGCTGACCCGGCCCCCGCGATGGGGCGGCTCGACGGGAAGGTGGCGGCGGTGACCGGCGCCGCGTCCGGGATCGGCGAGGCCACCGCGCGCCGGTTCGCGGCCGAGGGCGCCGCGGTCGCGCTCGGCGACATCGACGCGGAGCGGGGGCGTCGGGTGGCGGAGGAGATCCGGGCCGCGGGTGGCCGCGCGGTGTTCGCCGAGATCCACGCCGGCCGCGAGGCCGACGCCGCGCGCTTCATCCGGACCGCGCGGGAGGAGCTCGGGCGGCTCGACGTGCTGGTGAACAACGCGGGCATGCGGCTCTACCAGACGGTGGTGGAGGCGAGCGAGGAGAGCTGGGACGCGATCCTCGCGGTCAACGTCAAGGGCTACGCGTTCTGCGCGAAGGCGGCCATCCCCCTGATGCGCCAGGTGGGCGGCGGCAGCATCGTGAACGTGGCGTCGATCCGCTCGATCGTGGCGGGCGGCAACATGGTGCAGTACGACACCACCAAGGCCGCGGTGGCCGGCCTCACCCGCGCGATGGCGCAGGACCACGCGGCCGACGGCATCCGGGTCAACGCGGTTTGTCCGGGGCCGATCTTCACCCGCTTCCACGAGCGGCGGGCCGAGGCCGCCGGGCGGACCCACGACGACTTCCGCGCCGAGTTCGGCCGCGGCACCATGCTGGGGCGGGCGGGCACGCCCGGCGAGGTCGCGGCCTGCATCCTCTTCCTCGCCTCGGACGACGCCTCCTACGTCACCGGCGCCTCGCTCTACGTCGACGGCGGGCACACCGCGCGCTGACTATCGCCCGCGGCCCAGCAGGTCCCGCAGGCCGCGCACGATCACCCACCCCAGGAGCAGGTCCATCATCACCGCCGCGAGGCCGAAGGCGGCGCGGCCCGACCACTCGCTCGGCGGCCCGGAGATCGACACGAACGGGATCGAGATGCTCCCGCCGAAGTGGCGCGGGCCGGGGCCGAACGCGACCCAGTCGAAGATGGCCGCCATCGAGCCCACCACGCCCGCGCCCAGCAGGAAGGTCCGCCAGGTGGTGCGTGCGGCGGCCTCGGGCGTCTGGGCCGGCGGGGTGGTGAGCAGGAGGATCCCGACCAGGAAGAACGCGAGGCCGGCCGCTCCCACCACCCAGTGCGGGGCCTGGAACTTCGACTCGGCCGCAGGGATGATGCGCAGGGCCACCAGCAGGATGACGAGCCCGACCACGCCGAAGAGCGCGCCGAGCCACGTCATCGCCCGGGGCGAGAGCGTCTGGGGCGGCATCCGGGGCGGGCCCTAGGGGCTCTGGATCTCGCGCACCGCGCCGGGCAGGCCGGTGGAGCCGGTGTTGAGCCCGGCCTTGCGGAGCATGCGGCTGCCCGCCTCGTGGCCGAACAGGTCCGGCCCCATCGCGGTGAGGCCGCCGTCCACCACGATGACCTGGCCGGTGATGAAGCGCGAGTCGTCGCTGGCCAGGAAGAGCGCGGTGTCGGCGATGTGCTCGGGCAGGCCCAGGTCCGGCCACGGCTGCTTCTGCCGCGCGAGGCGATCCCACGCCTCCTCGCGACGCCCCATGGCGAGCGGGGTCTTGATCATGCCGGGGGCGATCGCGTTCACCCGGATGCGATGCGCGGCCAGCTCGGCCGAGACCGACCGGCTCAGGTTGGCCACCGCCGCCTTCGCCGCGGAGTAGGCGTGGGGCCCGGCGCCGCCGCCGATGCCCGCGATCGACGCGGTGTTGATGATGCTGCCGCCGCGGCCCTGGGCCTTCATGCGGGCCGCGCCGTGCTTGATCCCGAGGAACACGCCCCGCACGAGCACCGCGAAGGTGAAGTCCCACTCCTCGACGGTGGTCTCGCCGATGGGCCCGAAGGCGCCGCCGACCCCCGCGTTGTTGAAGAGGCAGTCGAGCCCGCCGAACCGCTCCCCGGCGAGCGTCACCAGGGCCGCCACGTCCCGCTCCGCGGAGACGTCGGCCCGGAGCGAGGCCAGCCGGTCCGCGGCGCCCTGCGCGCGGGCGAGCGCGAGGGTCTCGGTGAGGCTCGCCTCGTTGAGATCGCCGACGACCACCCGCGCGCCTTCACGCAGGAACGTCAGCGCGCTGGCGCGCCCGATGCCGCTGCCGCCCCCGGTGACGAGGGCCACCTTGCCGTCGAGCCGTCCGCTCACGAGCCGTCTCCGCTAGCCGCGCGGCTTCACCCAGGTCTCGGACCACGCGAGCGTGGCGCTGCTGCCCTGGCGGTCGCCCCGCATCTCGGGCCACACCTGGCCGGACGCCACCTTGCCGTTGACCTCGAGCTGGGCCGCGCGGGCCGGGAAGAACGTGCTGAACACGCCGATCGGCCGGTCGTTGAAGCCGGGAGGGGCGTTGAGCACGAAGGGCTCGATGCAGTCGTACCAGGACAGGGTGACGCGGGCGTCGACGGCGGTGACCGTCTCGGTGGCGGTGGACCACGGGCCCCCGTGCCGGTCGAAGCGCGCCGCGATCACCGGGAGCGACGTGTCCGCGAAGGCGGGGAAGAGCAGCTTCTCGATGGTCGTCTGCAGCCACCGCGCCACCGCGATGTTGTCGCTGTAGATGCGCACCCGCCCGTCGGTCAGCGTGGACTGGAGAAAGAGCGCGTGGCCTCCGCCGGCCGGGCACCAGAGGACCCGCCAGTGGCTGGCGCGGTCGGAGAGCGTGGTGCCGCCGTCCGGGCTCAGGCGGATGAAGGAGTTCTCGCCGGTCATCAGGACCTGGTTCGGATCCACTGGCGGCATCGGGGTCGTCTCCCTTGAGAGGTTTGGGTGCGCGATCGCTCCCGGCGCGGTACATTCACCCGGCAGCCGGTCCCGACGAAGATACGAGGGAAGCCCGCTCCGAGCAAGCGGGGAGAGGAGAGCGACGATGGCCCCACGCGGCCTGTTCCTGGTCCGGATGGACGTGGCCCACGATCACGAAGCCCGGTTCAACGAGGTCTACGACAAGGAACACGTGCCCCTGCTCGGGGCGGTGCCCGGGGTGATCCGGGCCAGCCGCTACCGGCAGCCGTCGCCCACCGAGCCCCGCTACCTAGCCGCCTACGAGCTCGAGAACCTCGCGGTGCTCCAGAGCCCCGAGTGGAAAGCGGCCGGGGAGGCCGGCCGCTGGCCCAAGGACATCCGGCCCCACACCATGAATCGGCATCTCACTGCCTACGAGTGGGTGGGGAGCAGCCCGGGGCTCGGCTACCGGACCCCGTACGTCTTCTGGGTCATGATGGACATCGAGCCGCACCGCGAGGCGCTCTTCAACGAGCTCTACGACGTCGAGCACGTGCCGCTGCTGCTGAAGCTGCCCGGCTGCGCGAACGTCGCACGCTACCGGACCGACACCCCGGGGGAGCCGCGCTACCTCGCGGCCTACGAGGTCGAGCGGACCGACCTGCCCATGTCCAAGCTCTGGAACGACACCTCGGACATCGGCCGCTGGAAGCCCGAGGTGCGGCCCTACACCTACAACAAGCGGTACATCGTGAGCGAGCGCCTCTGATGTCGACCGACATCGCGCTGACCGGGCTGGCCCTGCCGCTCGCGGAGTTCCCGGCGATCGCGCGCGAGGCGGAGAGCCGGGGCTACCGCACCGCCTGGGTCGGCGAGGCCTCCGGCGCCGAGGCCATCGTGCTCTCGACCCTCATCGCCACCCACACCGCCACGATCGGGATCGCCAACGGGGTCATCCCGGTGCAGACCCGCACCCCGATCGTCTACGGGCAGGCCGCGGCCACGCTCGCGCATCTCGCGCCCGGACGGTTCGGGCTGGGCCTCGGGCTCTCGAGCGAGATCATCGTGGGCCAGTGGCACGGGCTGCCCTTCACGCCCTCGATCCAGCAGATGCGGGAAGCGGTGCAGATCATCCGGACCGCGGCCGCGGGCGAGCGGGTGAACTTCGAGGGCAAGTTCTACCGGCTGAAGAACTTCCGCCTCGCCATCCCGGCGCCGCCGACGCCGCCCCGCATCTACCTGGCCGCGCTCGGGCCGCGCATGTGCGAGCTCGCGGGTGAGGTGGCGGACGGCGTCCTACTCAACTGGATCCCGCCCTCCGCGATGGGCACGTCGCTCGCGCACGTCGAGGCCGGCGCCAAGCGCGCGGGCCGCCGCCTCGCCGACCTCGACATCGCGGTGTACGTGCGGACCTGCGTCACCGACGAGCGCGACGCCGTGCGCGAGTCGCTGGCCCGGGACATCACCGGCTACGCGATCGTGAGCGTGTACGCCCGGTTCTTCGAGGAGTGCGGCTACGCGCCCGAGGTGGCCGCGGTGAACGCGGCCTGGAAGGCGGGTGATCGGGCCGCCGCGGTGAAGGGGATCTCCGAGCGCCTGCTCGACGGCCTGGGCGCGGTGGGGCCGGCCGACCACTGCCGGGAGCAGCTCGCCGCGTTCGCCCGCACCGGGGCGACGCCGGTGGTGCTGCCCTTCGCGCCGGCCGGCCCGACCGCGCGCGCCTCCATGCTGCGGACGTTCCGCAGCTTTCCCTGAGCAGTTACCGGGCCGCCGCTGTGACGAGCGGCTCGTACGCGCAGCCGGGATCCTCGGCGAGCGAGTCTCCGGTGAGGGCGTAGGCCCGGGCCCGGCTGCCCCCGCAGCGCTCGCGCCACTCGCAGCGCCCGCAGCGCCCGCCGAGCCGCGTGGGATCCCGCAGCGCGACGAACAGGGGGTCTTCGCGGTATACCGCGACCAGATCGTCCCGGCGCACGTTGCCGGTCGGCAGGGGCAGGAAGCCGCTCGGGCAGATGTTGCCGACGTGGTCGACGAAGACGAAACCGTTGCCGTCGGTGACCGCACGCGCCGCCCGCATCACCCGCGGTGACCCCGGCAGCGTCGCGGCCGCGGGCCGGAGTGCGCGCGCGCCCACCACGCGGTGGTAGTGGGGCGCCTCGGTGGTCTTGATGCCGAACGGGACCCGTCGCTGCAGGTCGGCCGCCCAGCCGAGGACGCGCTCGATGCCGTCGGCCGGCAGGGCCTGATCGGCCTGGGCGCGACCCACCGGGATCAGGAAGAAGAGCGCCCACAGGGCCACCCCCCATGCCGCGACCTGCCCGGCGAGCGCGGGCAGATCCGCCACCGTCTGGAGGCACACCGTGGTGTTGATCTGGAGCGGCAGGCCCAGGACGCGCGCCTGCTCGATGATCCGCATGGTGTGGCGGTGGGAGCCCCGGACGCGACGGAACGCGTCGTGGGCGTCGGCGGTCGCGCCGTCCAGGCTCACCGCGAGCCTTGCGAGCCCCGCGTCCCGCAGCGCGCGCAGCCGCTCCGCGGTCGCGGCTCCGGTGCCGCTCGGGGTGAGCGACATCGTGAGGCCGAGGCCGGAGCCGTGGGCCACCAGCTCGGCCACGTCCGGCCGCCGGAGCGGATCGCCGCCGGTGAGCACGACGAGCGGCGGCGGGTCGCCGAAGGCGGCGATGCGCTCGAGCAGCGCGCGTCCCTCCTCGGTGCCGAGCTCCCGCGGATCGCGGCGCGGGATCGCCTCGGCCCGGCAGTGAACGCACGCCAGCGCGCACGCGCGCGTGGTCTCCCAGATCGCGATGAACGGGCTCCGGTCGAACGCGCCCGGCATGTCACGCATGGTCCCCGCCTCCTCGCGAGCAGCGTAGCGCCGGGCCGGCCCAGACCACTATGACCCCCGTCATAGACCGGCTCCGCGGCCGCCCGCCCGCTAGCGCGGCGCGGCGGCGGGCGGCATCCGGACCCGCCGCCACATGTTCAGCACGAAGAGCGCGGTGCCGACGAGCTGTCCGAGCCCGCCCAGCGCGATGAGCCCGCGCAGGGCGAGCGGAGCGCCGATCGCCACCAGCACCTCGGCGCCGGCGCGCACCGCGGTGGCGACGGTCATCGTCCAGTAGACGGCCTCGGCGAGGCCCGGCCGGTAGGAGGTATCGTCACGCGCCGGGCGCGGGAACATCCAGGTGGCCACTCCCATCACCATCATCAGCATGAAGCCGACGAGCAGCAGGTGGGCGTGGGCGGTGACGAGGAGGCGGGGCGGGTAGTGGTCCAGCCAGAACTGGGCCACCACGATGTACGCGCCGATCGCGAGCCCGGCCATCAGGAAGACGAAGCTGGTCTTGATGTACCGCCGGACCTGCGGCGTCACGTGGGCAGGATAGCACGGGCTTGATACACTCCCTGGGTCTGGAGGGCGATCCACATGTGCGTCGCGCGACGATCCGGCTGGGCCCTCGGCCTCATCCTGGCCGTCGCCATCGGCACGCCCGCCGTCGGCGCGCGCGCGCAGTCGGGCGAGGCGCCGGCGGAGGGCGGCGGCCCGATCCCGCTCGCCGAGGTCGCGGCGCGCGCGGCCGAGATCCGGAGCCTCCTCGAGACGCAGGACGCGGCGATCAGGCCCAGCCGGGAGATCCAGGCCATCCTGGAGCGACTGCCCAAGCTGGCCGACGACCTGCGCGCGCGGCTCGACGAGACCGCGGCCCGGCTCGAGTCGAATCCGCCCCTGCCGGTGATCGAGCAGCTCGGCAGCGTCTGGGAGGCGACGCGCGCGAAGCTCACGATCCTGGCCAGCGCCTTCGGGGTCGGCGCCGGGCTCGGGCTGCAGAACCTGGTGAACAACTTCGCCTCCGGGCTCATCCTGCTCTTCGAGCGGCCGATCCACCTGGGCGACGTGGTGCAGATCGCGGGGATCGGGGGTGAGGTGCGCCACATCGGCGCGCGGGCGACGCTCGTGCGCACCGCGGACGGGGCGGAGGTGTTCGTGCCCAACTCGGTGCTGATCGCGCAGGCGGTCACCAACTGGACGTACTCGGACCTGCGGCGGCGGATCGTCCTGCCGGTGCGGGTGGCCT
>Ga0070695_100001672_pt1 | contig 12488 bp, 6 predicted proteins | sample KBSK1252metaG_FD_65471 | JGI IMG/M metagenome (GOLD analysis project Ga0070695, IMG submission 65471) | Corn, switchgrass and miscanthus rhizosphere microbial communities from Kellogg Biological Station, Michigan, USA - KBS K1-25-2 metaG | ecosystem: Host-associated > Plants > Roots >...
CGGCTGCTGCAGCGGATCGAGCGACTGCCGCTTGCGGAGGCGCGCGGGGTCGTGAAGGCGTTCGCCGCCTACTTCACGCTGGTCAACCTCGCGGAAGAGCAGGAGCGGGTTCGGGTGCTGCGGCGGCGCGAGACCGAGGCGAGCGCCTCGGGACGCCCGATGGACGAGACGGTGACGGCGGCGCTGCTCGCGCTCAAGGACCAGGGCGCGCTGCCGGACCAGATCCAGGCGATCCTCGACGGCCTCTTGATCATGCCGGTGCTCACGGCCCATCCGACCGAGGCCAAGCGCCGCACCGTGCTGGTCAAGATCGCGCGCATCACCGAGATCCTGCATCAGCTCGACTTCGCGTCGCTGACGCCCGACGAGGCCGAGACCGCGCTGCTGCGCCTGCGCGAGGAGATCGTCTCGCTGTGGGAGACCGAGGAAACGCGCAACTACCGGCCGACGGTGCTGGACGAAGTCCGGAACGGCCTGTACTACTTCGAGAGCACGCTCTTCGACCTCGCCCCGGAGCTCGAAGCGCGCCTGCTGCGCGCGCTTCAGTCGGTCTGGCCGCAGCATGCCTTCCGGATGCCCCACTTCCTGCGCTTCGGGAGCTGGATCGGCGGCGACCGCGACGGCAATCCGTTCGTCACGGTGCGCGCGACGGAGGAGACGCTGCGCGAGCACAAGGTGGTGGCGCTGCGGTTGTACCTGCGCGCGCTCGACCGCATGCACGGCCACCTCAGCGTCGGGTTCGCGGGCGAGCCGCCCGCGGACCTGGTGGAGAGCTTGAAACGCGACGGTGAGCTGTTCCCGGAAGAGTCGCGACGCGCCGGCGAGCACTACAAGCGCCAGCCGTTCCGGCAGAAGCTGGCGTTCATCTACCGGAAGCTCGAGGCCACGCTCGAGGCGGCGAGCCGGCCCTGGCGCGCCGACCTGCGCCCGCGGCCGGGCGTCTATCCGGACGCCGCGGCGTTCCTGCAGGACCTGCGCATGGTCCAGGACGCCGTGCGCGCGCGCGCCGGGCGCCGCCTCGCCGAGGGCCGTTTCGGGACGCTGATCGCGCAGGCGGAGATCTTCGGGTTCCACCTGGCCAGCCTCGACCTGCGCCAGCACGCGGAAAAGCACTCCGCTGCGCTCGAAGAGGTCTTCGCGCGCTACGGCATGGCCGAGGGCTGGTCGCTGTGGAGCGAGGAGAAGAAGTGCGAGCTCCTGACGCGCGAGCTGATGAGCCCGCGGCCGCTGCTCGGGCGCCTGGAGTTCAGCGATGAGACCAACGAGACGCTGGAGCTGTTCCGGCTGGCGCGGCGCGCCCACGAGCGCGTGGGCCCGCAGTCGATCGAGGCCTACGTCGTCAGCATGACGCGCGGGCCGAGCGACCTGCTGGCGGTGCTGCTGATGGCGAGCGACGCCGGAGTCGCGGGCGCGCTCGACGTGATGCCGCTGTTCGAGACCGTCGCGGACCTGCACCAGGCGCCGGAGACGATGCGACGGCTGTTCCAGAACCCCGCGTACGCGCGGCATCTGCAGGAGCGCGGCGGCAGCCAGCCGATCATGATCGGCTACAGCGACTCGAACAAGGACGCAGGCTACGTCTCGGCCAACTGGGAGCTGCACCGCGCCCAGCGCACGCTCGCGCAGCTGTGCCCGGAGCACGGTGTGCGGCTGACGCTGTTCCACGGTCGCGGCGGCTCCGTCGGCCGCGGCGGCGGGCCCACGAACCGCGCGATCCTGTCGCAGCCGCAGGAGTCGGTCGGTGGCCGGCTGCGGCTGACCGAGCAGGGCGAGGCGATCACTGCGCGCTACGCGAACCGCCATCTCGCGCGCCGCCACCTGGAGCAGCTGCTGCACGCGGTGCTGTGGTCCACCGGCAAGCAGCCGATCAAGAGCCCCTCCCGCGGCGGCAGCTGGCACCAGGCGATGGACGCGCTCGCGCCCGAATCGGAGCGCGCCTACCGCGACTTCGTCGGTGCCCCGGAGACGCTGCCGTACTTCGTGCGGACGACGCCGGTCGAGGAGATCGGCCGGCTCAACATCGGCAGCCGGCCCGCCACCCGCGGCGGCGACAACAGCCTGAACTCGCTGCGCGCGATCCCGTGGGTGTTCGCCTGGACCCAGAGCCGCGTCACGCTGCCGGGCTGGTACGGCCTCGGCACCGCGATCGCGAGCTGGGCCGGAGACGACGAGGCGCGCTGGGAGACGCTGCGCGCGATGTACCGAGAGTGGCCGTTCTTCCAGACCATGATCGACAACTCACAGGTCTCGCTGCGCAAAGGCGACATGCTGATCGCCGAGGTGTACTCGTCGCTGGCGGAGGAGGCGCCGCGCGAGCGGGTCTTCTCGAAGATCCGCGACGAATACGACCGCAGCGTAGCCTCGCTGTGCCGCCTGACCGGCCAGCACGACCTGCTCGAGCAGCAGCCGTGGCTGCAGCGCTCGATCCGCGTGCGCAATCCGTACATCGACCCGATGAACTACGTCCAGGTCGCGCTGCTGCGGCGGCTGCGGGCGGCGCCGCAGGGGCCCGAGAAAGACGCGCTGCGCGAGGCGGTGCTGCTGTCGGTGAACGGCATCGCGGCGGGGCTCAGAAACACGGGCTGAGCCCCGCGCGATGGCGCGCGGCTACTTCGGCTGCGAGACCGTGCGCAGGTAGGGCTTGAGCGTCTTGAAGCCCGCCGGGTACTTCTTCTTGGCGTCGTCGTCCGAGACGGAAGTCGGGATGATCACGTCCTCGCCCGGCTTCCAGTTCACCGGCGTCGCGACGCTGTGCTTGGCCGTGAGCTGGATCGAGTCCAGCACGCGCAGCACTTCGTCGAAATTGCGGCCGGTGCTCATCGGGTAGGTCAGCGTCAGCTTGACCTTCTTGTCCGGGCCGATCACGAACACCGAGCGGATCGTGGCGTTGTCCACCGCCGTGCGCTTCCCGCCGGTCGCGTTCGGATGGATCATGTCGTACAGCTTGGCCACGTTCAGGTCCGCGTCCCCGATGATCGGGTAGTTGGGAGCCGCGCCCTGCGTCTCCTCGATGTCCTTGGCCCACTTCGAGTGATCGTCGACCGGGTCGATCGAGAGACCGATCACCTTCGTGTTGCGCTTCTCGAACTCCGGCTTGAGCTTGGCCATGTAGCCGAGCTCGGTCGTGCACACGGGCGTGAAGTCCTTGGGATGCGAGAACAGGATCGCGTAGCCGTTGCCGATCCACTGGTGGAAGTCGATCTTGCCCTGCGTCGTCTCCGCCGTGAAGTTCGGCGCCTCGTCTCCAATGCGCAACGCCATTTCGTCCTCCCTTACGGAAAACGAGATCTTAGCCCCGGACGCCGCGCGGGCGTCGGCCGGCCGTTATTCAAACAGTGCTCTGGCCTTCGCGAATGCCTCCTTGCCGATCCTGGAGCCCGCGATGCGCGCCGTCATGTCATCTGGGCGGACGTGGATTCCACCATAGATGCGCGATTGCCCGGCCTGGTCGGATGCGTCGAAGTAGGTCGCCCATTGGATGGGGATGTCTTCGCTCGGCCCGACTTCGAACTGAAGGAAGGTGTTCTTCGGCGCCACGAACTCCGCCAAGCCTCCGGGAAAGAACTCGCTTCCGGTAAAGGCCGCCAGGACCTCGGCGGCGGCCCGGCTGAACGTGCTGTGTCCCGAGTTGTAGCCGGGAAAGGCCGGCGTGACGAAGGTGTCGAGTTGATACGGGAGCCATTCGGCGGCGCGGATCCAACGCACACCGCTGGTCTGACGCCTCCGGTCCGCAGGTTGGCCGGGCCACGTGTGCACGGCGATTTCGCCGACACAGGAGACCTGGATGCCCGCGTTTCCCTGCGAGTCGACGCACGGCGCCGGTCTTCCAACGGAATCCGTGCAGCACCGGATGCCTGCGTGTCTTCCGTCGGGCCACGTGGCGTTCGTGATGAGCTCGGAGAGGCCGGGAGACAACGGCAATTGCCGCTGGGTGGCGAGAAAGCGAATCGCCGAGATCGGCCGCACCGAGTCGTAGATGCGTTTCAATCCCCAGCAGTTGACCGCGGCATCGTGCAAGGCCGCGTTGAGCGCGAAGTAGATCTTGACGTCCCAGGCCAGCCGATCGAGCGCGGGCCCGACTCCCTGAAACCGATGGGTCGCCTGCGGATGATCGGAAACCTGGTTCGCGAGCACGTTCCAGTGCCCGGGGGGTGTCTCGGATGCAGGGCCGTCGGCCCAGAACTCCGCCAGGACCCGCGCGAAGTCGCCAAGCTTGACCACCCTCGGCGCGTAGGCTTCTCCCGTTGCCGGGTTCCGTCGATGGCCAGTGCCGTCATTCGCGCCGAGTGAATTGTTGCCGTAGGCGCCGGGAGAGATGTCGATCAGGGTTTCCAGTTCCGGCGAGAGCATCGAGCTCTTCTGCAACACCTCCATGATGTCGTTCTTGAACTCCGCGTCGCCTGCACCGCCGAGCAGCGGCGGACGGCCCGGATCGATGTAGGAGTTGTTCGCCGTCTTGGGGCCGAGCGCGAACGGTCTCACATTTCCCCATTGGGGACCGACGAACGCCTGCGTATTGTTGGGGACCGGGATTCCGTTCTGGGTGAACGTCACGTCCAGGACCAGGGGCTGCCAGGCGTTCGGATCGATCATGGTGTTGCCTGGGAACTTGACGATGAGGGGCGCATTGACCGGCCGGTAGCTGGGGTCCGAGTAGTTTCCCGCCTGATTGGAACCGTCGGAATCCCCGAAAGCGATGACGGTTGCGGCCACTCGGTTGCCCACCGCGGCCGGCGAATCGCCAGAGGTGTTCGTCGTCCTGGTGTCATAGCCCAGACTCTTCATCAGGTCGTCGAAAGCCGCGAGGGACCTGCTGGCGTTGACCGACAGCGCATAGCGGTTCCCGAGCACCCTGTAGGCCGCAAAGCTGATGGCTTCGTCCCGCGACCTGGCGGCTTCGGCGGCACTCAAACCCCTCCGCTTCTCCGTCGTCAGGTAACCGGCGGACGTGGCGTTGTAGACGGCCCACGCGTCGTACATCGCAATCGACAGATGCCAGAGGTTGCGGGCATGAACGGGCGGCCGGGGCAGGTCGATCCGAATGGCATCGAGAGTCGCGTCATCCCACTGTCGGGCGACTGAAGGCTTCGTCGGGTCGGTTGGGCTGGGCGGGTCGCCGCAGCGGGCGAGGGCGATCAGGCCAAGCGCCGACACCGCGATCAGGCACGCACGCCGAACGAATCCCATCAATGCTCGGGTCGCGGGACATGCTAAGCGAGTCCGAGTAGCCTCTGGAGGTCCCTCATGTGGAAGGTGTGCCTCTGTGGCCTCGCCGTCGCCGGGCTTTCGTGCGGCTCGGGTTCGAGCGGTTCGAGCCCCACGGCTCCGGGCCCAACTCAGGGCCAGACCCTCGCGACGTTCACGGATCCGACGAACGGCCAGGCTACGAGTGACGTCCGCGACGTGGACGAGCAGGTCATGCGTTTCGAAACGCCGAGTGGTGTTCTCATCTGGGCTGCCGACGGCAGCCGGCACACCGGCTGGCTCGTGAGTGGGGACTTCCTCGACAGCGCGCGCCAGTTCCAGGTGCGCTTCGGAAGCAGAAGCGGGCAGCGCCGCGCCTATTTCACCGAGTCGGTGAGCGGCACGATCTGCAATCTCGAGGTCAGCGGCGGCCAGTTGAGGATCTCGGCCACCAGCGAGCGTCCCTGATTCCTCTTGGGAGGCTCCGGAACATGGTGGTGATCGACGACGACCTCAAGGGCAGCGAGGTGCGGCTCTGGAAGCTCATCGAGGAGCGCACCCGGACCGGCGCAAACACGCGCGCTATCGACGAGCGCATCTGGGACCTGTTCGGCGAGGACGCGGCGGTGATGTTCACGGACCTCTCCGGCTTCTCGCGGCAGGTGGCGGCCTTCGGCATCATCCACTTCCTGCAAGTCATCTACGAGCAGAAAGCGCTACTCCTGCCCATCGTGCAGGCTTACGACGGGATCCTGGTGAAGATCGAGGCGGACAGCTTCCTGATCGTCTTCCGGCGCCCGCGGCGGGCGCTGGACTGCGCGATCGCCATGCAGCACGCTTGCCAGGGCGTCAACCAGAGGCGCGTGCCCGAGGAGCGGATCCTGCTCTGCGTGGGCATCGGCTGGGGCCGCATCCTCCGTATCGGCGACAAGGACTGCTACGGCGCGGAGGTGAACGCCGCCAGCAAGCTGGGCGAGGACACCGCCCGCGCCGACGAAGTGCTGATCACAGGAGCGGTGCGCGAGGCGATCGGGGAGATCCCCGGCCTTTCTTTCGAGGAGCTCCAGGCCAGCATCCCCGGCACGGACAAGGCCTACCGGGTCCTGTACGAGAAGCTCCTCTGATGATGCGCTACCGCGCCGCCTTCCTGGCGTTCATGTTCTGCAGGAAGTTGAGGACGAAGACGATCTGGGGGTCGAACACCCTGACGCCGGCCTGGAGCTCCGTCGTCTCGGACATCAGGAAGCGCCCGTCGGGGAGGGCGTCGTAACCCGTGTGCGTGCCGACCTGCGGGCGGTCGAAGCGGTCCGGAAACAGCATCACCGGCGTCTTTACGGAGGCCGGGGGACCGGCCTCGAAGCGCGCCTCGAATACCGAACTCTGATCACGAAAGAAGATGCTGCGGCCGTCGCGCGACCAGATCGGCTGCTGGCCGCCTTCGGTCGTCACGCGCAGTTTCTCGCCCAGTCGGGGGAACGTCTGAACGTAGACCTCCTCGCGCCCGGACTCGTCTGAGACGTACACGATGTGATGTCCGCTCGGCGAGAGCCGCGCGCTGTGCTCTCGAAAGCGCGTCTGCAGGAGGACGCTGAGCTTCCCGCTCGCCACGTCCAATGTGAAAAGGTCGGGGCCGGTCTTCGGATCCTGCATCTGCAGGACCAGCATCTTCCCGTCCGGGGACCAGTCGTTCAGGTGCAGGTGGAGGTCGCCTTTGAAGAGAGTTTCGTCGGTCCCGCTCCCGTCGGCCGCTTTCCGGTAGATCGCGCGCGGCACGTCAGGCCGCGAGCCCGTCCAGGCGATGGAGCGCCCGTCCGGCGACCAGACGGGCGTTTCGTCCTCTCCGACGGCGGTCGAAAGGCGAAGCAGCGTGCCTCTGGAGAGATCGACGACCCAGACGTCGTTCTCGTCGTCCTGGATGTGAACCGCGGCGCGTCGGCCGTCAGGCGAGACCTTCGGGTCGGAGAAGTAGCGCGGCTCGCCCGGGAACGTCGTCGCCGCACCTGTGCGTGAGACGACGGCCAGGCGGGTCGGCAGCGCGTCGCTCGCCGCCGAGGCGTACACGAGCGTGCCGGAGGCGGACACGTCGAAGACGTAGCTCCGATACACGTTCAACTCGGTCACCGGTTCGACCAACTGCGGAGACCCCTTCGTGCGCCGCGCCGCGAGGTCGATCGGCACGGCCATCACTCCGGCCGCCGAGGCGTACACGAGGTGCCCTGTCGCGGCGTAGCGCGCGGCGTCGCCCGCCACCAGCACGCTGGCGCAGTCCTTTGCATCGCGCGAACACACGATCGTCTCCGTGCTGTCGTCCACGCCCGGGCGCGCCCGGTTGTACAGGAACCCCCCTCCCGGCAGCGACTGGGGCCACGAGTACGCGACGTAGCCCGGCTCCACCGCGGCGAGCGTCTGCGGCGCGCCCCCCTCGGGCGGTACGCGGACCACACCCGCACCGGTGCCGACGAGGATGGAGCCATCCTCGCTCCAGCTCGCCGTTCCCTCGCGGGCGGGCAGCCGGATCGGGCTTCCCCCGGCGAGGTTGACCTTCCACAACGAACCGCCGGCCGAAAAGCCGAGCCACGTTCCATCCGGCGAGAAGAACGGGAGCGCGCCGTTGATGCTGCCGGGGACCTCCGAGGGCGCGAGCGACTCGAGCGGCTTCACGAAGATGCGATCGCCGGCGGCGAAGGCCAGCCGAGCGCCGTCCTCCGAGAGTGCTATGGAGTTGATCAGTCGCGTCCCGCGAGGCAGACCGGCGCTGGGCCGAAACGTGTACGTGAGGCGCACGAGCGCGGGAGTCGCTGGCCTCGGTGACAGCCCTCGTGCGACCAGCGCGCCTGCGCCGCCGGCCGCGAGCGCCACGACGAGCAAGCGGGCTAGGCCGCGCGTCGTTACTCCAGGCCGTGCCACGGGAGTTGGCGGCTGATCGACGGACACGGACCCTGCGCGACCGAGAGCGATCGTCGCCTCGCCGATATCCCGCAGCCGCAGCTTGGGGTCTCGTTCGAGACAGCGACGCAGGAGCGGACGGACTTGCTCCGGCATCGCCTTCGGCAGCGCGGTCCAGTCGACCTCCTGGCGCAGCACCGCCGCGAGGGTGTCGGAGACGGTCTCGCCTTGGAAGAGCCGCCGGCCGGTGAGCATTTCGAAGAGCACGACGCCGAAGGACCAGATGTCCGCGCGCTTGTCGACCTTCTTCCCGCGCGCCTGCTCGGGACTCATGTATGCGGCGGTGCCGAGGATGATGCCCGCGGCCGTCGCCTGGTTCGTCACGGTGGGCGAGTGAGAGAGAGGGTTCGAGCTGCTCCCGCCGTGGTCTCCCTCGAGCGCCTTCGCGAGGCCGAAGTCGAGGACCTTCACCTTCCCGTCGGGAGTCACCTCGACGTTCGCGGGCTTCAGGTCGCGATGGATGATTCCGTGCTCGTGCGCTTCCTCGAGGCCCTCCGCGATCTGCCTCGCGATGCTGATCGCTTCCTCGACGGGGACGGCGCCGCGCTTCAGTCGCTCGGCCAGATCCTCGCCAAGGACCAGCTCCATCACAAGGAAGTGCGCGGTCGATCCGTCCGCAAGCGGCGCGGCCTCGAAGCCGTAGACGTGAGCGATGTTGGGATGGTTGAGCGAGGCGAGCACTTGGGCTTCGCGCTTGAACCGCGCGAGACGTTCCGGATCGCTCGCCAGCGCCGCGGGCAGCACCTTGATCGCGACGTCGCGGTTGAGGGTCGCGTCCCGCGCGCGGTACACCTCGCCCATCCCGCCCGCGCCCAGTGCGCCGCTGATCTCGTACGGGCCGAGGCGTGCGCCGGAAGCGAGCGTCATCACTTGCCGAGCCCGTGCTCGAGCCAGTTGAGCACCAGGTTCAGGTGCCGGCCGCGCGCGTCCGACTCCACCATCAGGAACTCTCGGCCGTCCGGGCTCAGGCTGTAGTTGGGGAGAGTGAGGTTCTGGCCGTAGGCGTGGCGGCCCTCCATCAGGACGCGTGGGACACCCATCCGCATTTCGGGCAGCGTCGTGACGTCCACCGAGAACATCTTCGCGCCGGACCTGTAGAAGATCTGGCGGCCGTCACGGCTCCAGATCGCTTGGATGCTGTCTTCGCTCGACACCGGCCACCTACGATCCGGTCCGCCGATCGGGCGCACGTACACCTGCATGCGGCCCGCTTCGTTCGACACGTAGAGCAGCCATTTCCCGTCGGGAGAGACTTGCGGTCCACCTTCGTAGGCGTTCGTCACCAGGAACGGCTTCACTTCGCCGCCTTCCGCGGGCGTCGTGTAGATGTCGCCGCCGGTCGCCGCCGCCAGCCTCAGGAGGTAGAGCGTGGAGCCATCCGGGGTGAGGCTGCTCGGGTAGTCCGTCGCGTTCGTACCCGGGAGGATCTTCGCGCCGCCCTCGCCGTCCGCGTTCTGACGCCGGATGCCTTCGGGCGAGCGGAAGTAGAGGCTCTTGCCGTCGAGAGACCAGAGCGGGAAGCCGATCGTCGGGTCTTCTTCCCCCGACACGCGATTGAACGTCTCGCGCTTGGGGTCGAGCGTGAACACGCCGCCGATCTCGGTGAATGCGATCAGTCTCCCGTCGGGCGACACGCGCGGGTTCAGGAAGCCCCTCTCACCGCCGCCCGCGGGCCGCGCGGAGCCGTCCTTCGCGATCCAGGCGAGTCGTCCATGCAGGATCGCTCGCGGCGCCGAGACCAGCACGCCCGACCGGGACACCGCCGCCGCGACTCCGCCGAGCGGTGAGACCGAGACGCTCTCGCGCAGCCGCAAGAGGCTGGCCGGCTCGACGCCGGCCGGACCCAGCGCCCCGAAGAACAGCGCGCCATCGCGCTCGAACACCAGGCGCCCCGCCGAGGCGTAGATCGCCTGGCCCACACCGTCGAGGATCGTTCTGCGGGCGCCGCCGTTCGAGGCCACGAGTTCGAGCCGGTTCCGCATTCCACTCGGTGTCTTGCGGCGCGAGGTGAACAAGACCGCCTTGTCTCCGTCGACCGGCACCGGCCATGAGACCAGTCCTTCGCCCGCGGCCGCGTCGGCCTTGACGAGCTCGCGCTCGGCGCCCGCGCTCGACCGGACGACGATCCGATCGCCGCGTGAGAACAGCAGCGATCCGTCGCCGAGCCAGGCCGCTGCGGAGTAGATCGAGGCGCCGGTCGCCAGGGGCTCGACCACGCCGGTCGCCAGGTCGACCAGCTTCAGCCGCGTGTCCGCGGCCACGAAGGCTGCCCTTCGCCCATCGAGCGAGAGGGCCACGTTCGACGCGGAGTCGGTGCCGGCAACCGGACGAAAACCCGCTTCTTCCAGGGGACGGAAGTAGACCTGCCTGACACCGGCCCCCACGCCGACGAACGCGACTCTTGAGGCGTCAGCCGACGTGCTCGGGCCGGAGAAGAACTCGACGTCCTGGGGCAGCACCAGCTCGGAGCGGAGCGCCCGTCCCGCAACCGCACCCGGCGACCACACGCGAGCAGAGAGACCCGCGGCGAGAACGGCCAGCGCGCCCGCGAGGCCCCAGGGCAGACTTCGCTTCCAAGCCGCGGGCCGCGCGTCCGGCTCCGGCGCGGCGGCGGCGGGTGCGCCGCGCGCGAGCTGCTCCAGCAACACGCGCGCCTCTCCGATGTCGCGCAGCCGGTTCTTCGGATCCCGTTCGAGGCAGCGTCCGATCAGCCGCCGCAGCTCCCCCGGAAGCGCCGCGGGAAGACGGGCCCAGTCGGGCTCGCGCGTGAGGACCGCGGCGAGCACGTCGCTGACCGTCTCGCCCTCGAACAGCCGCCTTCCCGCGAGCATCTCGAAGAGGACAGCCCCGAAGGCCCAGATGTCGGCGCGCTTGTCGACGGCCTTGCCGCGGGCCTGTTCCGGCGACATGTACGCCGCGGTCCCGAGGATGATGCCCGCCTGCGTGCCGGCGTGAGCAAGGGTCGGAGACTGCGAGAGGTCCGCCGACGGCCCCGACGCGGCCTCGCGTGCGTACGCCTTGGCGAGTCCGAAGTCGAGCACCTTGACCTTGCCGTCCGGCGTGACCTTGACGTTCGCGGGCTTGAGGTCGCGGTGGACGACCCCGTGTTCGTGCGCTTCCTCGAGCGCCTCGGCGATCTGCTTCGCGATCGAGAGCGCTTCGTCGACGGGAAGCGCCCCGCGCTTCAGCCGCTCGGCGAGGTCCTCGCCCAGGACGAGCTCGAGCGCGAGCGCGACATGTCCGTCCAGCTCCTCGAGACCATGGATCGCCGCGATGTTGGGATGATTCAGCGATGCCAGCACCTGCGCTTCGCGGCGCAGCCGCGCGACGCGCTCCTTGTCCTGCGCGAACGCCGCTGGCAGCACCTTGACCGCCACGTCGCGGTTGAGCTTCGTGTCGCGCGCGCGGTACACCTCGCCCATCCCGCCCGCGCCGATCGCGCCGCTGATCTCGTACGGGCCGAGCCGCGTCTGCGGCGCCAGGGTCATTGCGTGAGCAACGCCGGCCGGCGCGCGCCGTGTCCGGTCGCGCGCTCGAAGGCGTGCGCGAGCTGCAGCACGCTCCAGTCGTTCCGGTGGCGGCCCACGATCTGCAGCCCGACGGGAAGCCCGGCGGCCGTGAACCCCCCGGGCACCGAGATCGCCGGCGTCGCCATGAAGGTCACGTACCAGCACGAGCGCATCCAGTCGATGTAGGTCGCCATCGGCGTCCCCGCGACCTGCGTCGGATATGGCGTCGTGACGTCGAACGGCGCGACCTGCGTGACCGGCAGCACGAAGTAGTCGTAGCGCGCGAAGAACTCGCGGCTCTGCGCGTACAGCGACGCCTGGCGCGCCAGCGCCCGGGCCACGTCCGGGCCGGTTCCACGCTCGGCCTCGGCGATCTCCCAGCGGATCGTGTCCTTGACCCACTCCGGCCGCTCGGTCACGAGCGTCTTGTAGCGCTCGTGATACGACAGATGTCGCAGCGTCAGGAACGCCTCGTCGACGCCCGTGAAATCCGGCTCCGCCTCTTCGACGACGCAGCCGAGCTGCTCGAAGACGCGCCGGTTCGCGTTGACGACGCTCACGATCTCCGGCTCGAAGGGGATGCCGCCGAGCCCCTTCCACCAGGCGACGCGCGTGCCCTTGAGGCTCTTCTCGAGCGGGGCGCGGAAGCGCGCGCCGTCCTCGTCGATCGAGAGCGGGTCGCCGGGGTTCGGGCCCGCGATCGCGGAGAGCAGCAGCGCGACGTCCGCAACCGTGCGTCCCATCGGTCCGGCGACCGACAGCGGCGACCACGCCGACTCGTCGCGCGCCACGCGGCCCGGCGAGGGGCGGAAGCCGACGACGTTGCAGAACGCGGCGGGATTCCGGAGC
>Ga0070695_100001673_pt1 | contig 12487 bp, 13 predicted proteins | sample KBSK1252metaG_FD_65471 | JGI IMG/M metagenome (GOLD analysis project Ga0070695, IMG submission 65471) | Corn, switchgrass and miscanthus rhizosphere microbial communities from Kellogg Biological Station, Michigan, USA - KBS K1-25-2 metaG | ecosystem: Host-associated > Plants > Roots >...
GCCCGAGATACGCGGTAGCCGTTTTCCCCAGGGAGTACGACGTCGAGCACGACCAAATCCGGCTGGAAGCGGTAATACGCGACCAAACCTTGTTCGCCATCGACCGCAGTCTCCACCCGAAACCCCTCCCGCTCGAGAATCCGGGCCACCAACCGACGCAGAAGGCGATCGTCATCCACCACCAGAACTCGACGCGGTTCTTGGCTCATCGTGGTTCTCGCCATCACTCGCTAGGGAATGGACGGAGTGGCAGACAACTGTGGATTCAGGAATCGCTCGGCCTCCGCGCGTACTTCGGCGAGGGTGGCCACTCGCTGATTGAGGAGGGCATCGTCAACTGCCTGCGCTAAGGGAAGTGTCGAGGCGGCGTAGCGACCGTGGCCCTGGGCCCGCACGAAAATGTTCCCGCGCGTGAAGGTAACGGTAATATCGGCCGAGCCTGGCCGACGGACCAGAAGCGCTACGGAACCAAGCCCAGCCGGCTGCTCTGCAGCGCCGTATCGGGCCATTAGTTCCTCGGTGGGCAGCGCATTGTCGGTGAGCGAGCGAAGTAGGTACGCCTGCGCCGCGGCGGCGTCCGAGGTGAGCGTCATGGTGAGTTCCACCCAGTGGGTGCGTCCCTGCCGTGGTGGGGTCGTATCGGTCCATGACCATCGGCACTCCGGCCAGGTGGCGCTGGCAACGACCACCGCGGTGCAGCTCCGCAGACCGGTGAGACCCACGATTAGCGGTGATACCAGCTGTTCGTCAATTCGTGGCAAGACATAGAGATCGGAAGTAGCTGGCCAGGCGTCGTACTTGAGGACCGACGCCACTGCCGTGACACGCTCTGACGCAGCCTCAGACGTCAGGGCCGCAGCCCGAGCCGGCTGACCGGCCACGAGGACACAACTTACGAGCCAAACGCCCGAGGCGACGTTCCGAAAAGTCATGCGCACGGTGCTTTCCTCCCCATTCCACAGTCCCCCCAAAAGCTATGTGCTGAAATAAGAAACGTCAAGTAGAGCAAGAGTGCCAGTAGATCAGGCCGATTCGCGGATGCTGGCCGGCATGCCAAGGATTCGTCTTGCCTTATTCAGCACAGCTGACGCCAGCTTGATGACATCCTGGGCGCAGCTGGGATGTAGGACTGCCGATGTCCCGGTCCTACCTGCTTCGGGAAGCGGCGGGGCGGGGCCACGGCCAGCAAACCGCTGCAGCCAGGACTACGGCGCGAGCACCTGGATCCGGATCCGGCTGCGCGCACCCGCCACGCCCGTCGCAGCATCGTAGGCTTCGAAGGCGACCGGCAGCCACGTCTGACTCACCGGATCCAACTCCGACCAACCCATCGTGGTGGCGTCCTGAATCCAGGTGACCCAGAGGTGTGCGGGCTCAGCATGGATCTGGACGCTGGGGTCCCCGGCTACTGTGCTTGTGGCAAGGGTGACTCGGCCGAAGGGGTCAGGGGTGTCGTCAATTGCGACCGCGGCGATGCCGGTACCGCCCGTGGTATCGAACTCGTAGGCAACCCAGGGGTGCCCACTGGAGTAAACGATCTCGGGATGGTAGCTGTTCTGCCCAGGGAGGCTCGCGACCCGCTCGGTCTGCCAGGCGCCAGCCGTGTCCCGCTTGCGAACGAGCACGGCATCCGTGGACCCGTCGCGCCACCAGGCCACCCAGGCCTGGCCGGTTGGCGTAATCGCGATGCGCGGCCGCCGATCATTGGCAACGGCGGAGGTCAAGAGGGTGGTCTCCGCCGGGGCGCCCTGGCCGGGGTCCACTGTGTGCCGCAGATCGAAATCAGATCCGACGAGCTCCTCACCAACGGACTCGATCTTGCCGGTGACGGGGTTCACCTCCGCGTCCGGTGCATCGCTCGCACGGATATCGCCCAGGAGGCCGACAGCCAATACCATCGCGAGGGTTGCCCGCAGACGAATGCTCATGTACGACGCCTCGTGGTTTCGGCCTTGACTGCGAGGACCTCAGGGGTGAGGTCGTCGACGAACTGGGCGAAATACTCTGCGCTTTGCCGCTCGAGGGCGGCCCGGGCCGGCTCGGCAGTCGTGTAGAAGAGCTTCCAACGCCAGTAGTGAGCATAGAACTGCGCCAGGGGGTCCGCCTGGATCTGGGCGCCACCCAAGGCAGCAGTCAGCGTGGTGAGCGCATCGTCGAAACGTTTCAGCAGAAAGTGGGCCTGGCCTTCCTCGATCTGCCGGAGGATCGCAAGACGTGGGAACCCGCGGGTGGCGGCGTGCCGTTGGGCAGCGCGGGCCAGTTCACAGGCCCTTGCGGGCAGCCCCTGCGCGAATGCGAGCTTCACCTCAGCTGCCTGCAGCTTCGCCATGCCCCAGTGGTCTTTCGTCGTCCGATAGGCTCCTCGGGCCACCCGAATGGCTGTGGCAGCGGACTTCAGGTCGCCGAGGTCGACAAGAGTCGAGGCTTTGAGGTGCGCGATCCAGGCGCGGTGCCTTGGATTCTTGCCGGCGAGCTTCTCCGCCCGCTCGAGGAAGGCGAGGGCCGTCTGCTTACCCCCGAGCCAGTGCCAGCAGACCGCTGCCTCGATGAACACAGGCACAGTGAGGTCGGGGTGCGGCGGCTCGGCCAGAAGCCCGTCCACGATCTCCCGAGCCAGAAGGCGTTTGCCTAGGGACCCGGCCGCGACCGCGAAGGCCAGAAGCGCGCGCTGGCGGGCGAGTTCGTGGTCGGGGGAATCAGGGATCCGTCGTCGGATGGTGAAGAGATGCCTGAGGGCATCTTTCGTCTTGCCCGCCTTCCAGAGGGTGAGTCCGCGCTCCTCAAGTTCGGCCGGGGTGCCGCGCGGACTCGCGCCGAAGATCTCCAGGTCGAGCATGTCCCCCGCGAGGGAGAGGGGCACACCGTAGAGCCGGAGGAGCAGGTGGAGGCGGCGAATTCCCGGATCGATGAGTCCTCGCTCGACGCGGGCGAGTGTGCTGTATGGGATGGCCTCACCGAGCTTACCGGACTGTTCCTCCACGTCGCGCAAGGTAAGTCGGCGGCGCAGCCGCAGGTCGCGCAAGAGCTCGGCGACCGGCGCCGAAGGAGTGATGGCTACGCGCGGCATGATCGTTTCGGCCCCGAACCGGATCCGAGCGCCCACCGGAAACCGCGACAACCAGGGGATGGGAGGCCTAGGCCTGGCGAAAGACGGTGATCCGAGCACGAGATTATACACGGGTGAACCCTGCACGCTTACCCATGACGAGGAGAGGCTGAAGCCACCAATCCCGCAGCTTTCGGGGGAGGCGCGGGGGGTGGGTTGGAAGCTGGCGGCCTCAGGTCTCTCCTCGTCCGGGTCCCAGTCATCCGCCGGGCCTTCTGCCGTGCACGGCGTCCTGACAGGCGGCGATTGTACGAGGGTGCCTAGTAGCCCTGTCAAGAACTATGTTGCAGTTTTGCCACACGACGTGCCCCTCCCGGGGACTCGGGGTCGCCGGGCAAATCAAGGGGGAGTGAGTTGCCGCGTTGGAGAGCGGTCTACGTCACGAGTGCATTTCCACCCTGGGGCGACCGCACAGCGACGAGCCACGTCCGGAGAGACCAAGATCACGATGTGATTGCCATCGGTCCAGTAGACAAGCGGGAGATGGCTTCTTGTGGGACATACTTTGTGAGTTGTCGTAGCCTACCGTGCTCCGACTTGCCGGACATGCCGCACCTTTCTCCTTCGCCGCTCTGACCTGCGGCCTTCTGCCTCGGCTTCAGCTGCCGCATCAGGCCCATGTACTGATCTTGGAGCTTGAGCTGGGCGGCGCGTCGGGGCGATGCTCATCTTGCGGCCGTTGCCACGGACTGGTGGGCGGTAAGTCGCGGCAGCTAGCTCGAGGGCTCGGGCCTCGTGGTGGAGGAGCTGCTGGAGGCCGAATGAGCCAGAGAACTGAATTCCAGCAGGGCTCCTTCGTGCTACCGAACGATCCCTCAGCGCTCTCGGTCCGTAGCGCCAGGTCGCGTCGGACCACCCGTATGAATTGTTGCCGGTCGCATGCCGACCGTGAACACCTGCGGCCGTATGAGATTGGCAGCCCTCTCGAAGGGGTCATGCACAGCCGCGAAGCCGTCAGCACGCACGACCCTAAAGGCCGGCAGTCGCTCGATCTCGGCCGGTACTTTCTTGTCCTTCGGCCTTAGCTCTTCATCCTCCTTCTGCAACTGCGACAGCATGAGGTACTGGTCGCGCCACTCGTCGGTCACGAGCCCGAGTTGCTCATCGATCTCGCTCAGTGCCTGCCCAATCTCGAATGCGCGGTCGAGGGCGTACATTCCTGCACTGATTTCGTTGTCGAGCTGCTGCAGCTCCAGACGATGGTCGATCACTACACGTATCTGCTCGCCGTAAGACTTGGCAGAGCGGTGAGCTTCGATGATCTTGAGGGCCTTCTTCGCATTCCAGTAGCTGTTGGTTAGCGTCGTTAGCGCCTTGAGACGAAGCACGTGTGCGGCCTTTGCCGCTGCTTCCGCACGCTCGGCGTTCAGCCGATCCTCGGCCTCACGTCGCGCGGCTTCCAAGCGCTCCCGCTCTCGCGCTGCTACGTACTGGTCCCACACGGTCTTGACCAGCATCGCAGCGATGCCGATGCAAAGGAGATTCATCAGCGTCTTGGCGACCTCGATGTGCAATTGATCGCGGGCTCGCGCATCGACGATCTGACTATTCACGACGGCGAGCAAAGCGAGCGAGATGAGGACCAGTAGCACGACGGTCACCAGCATTGGCCACGCAGATGCCTTGCGATGCATAGCACACTCCTTTGGTGTCAGCGCAATCCGAACTGAGGCGGACTTCACTCCCCAACAGCAACTGACCGAGTGAGTATCTGGTGAACACTCACGCGCAAACCCCGACCGTAAAGGAGCTTCATCCCGCCGCAAGCACGAACGGGCGCAGCCCTCGTCGCCCGAAGCGGCCTTGTACCGTGCTCAGGAGTCCACGCGACTACAAGTACCCGCGCTCGGCGCACAAAGCCCAGTTAGCAGGGCTTCGGTTGCCCTGTCTCTCCGTGCAGGTCATGTTCTGTAACGCCACTCCCGGCCTCTGCTTGGCGGGGAGGCCCTCGTTCTTCAGGGACTGTCTTCCTTCCCGATCAGCACAAGGTAGAGGGCCGCCACCTCCACGCCATCAAAGCCCATCATGTGATTGACGGGATCGTCCAAGAATCCGCCGACGGGGAATGCCCCCCACCCCATGGCTTCGGCGGCGAGCAGGATGTTTTGGCCGATGTGTCCAGCCTCGAGCAGGAGGAATCTGTACGCCCGCTCGCCGTACTTGAACTTCGATCGCTCCATGACGCCCGACAGGATCAGGCAGGCGCTTGCCCCGGCGATGCTGTCTCGGTGGGCCGGTACGGCCGAACTCAACTCCTCACGGAGGTCCCCTTGACGCACCTGCTGCAAGCAATGGTCCGTCGGGACGTACGCGTACAGGCCAGCGGCCACGTCGTTGACTCGTAAGGCTGCGCAGTAGAGGTCCACTGGGTAGAGCCCGCCGCCGGACGGCGCCGTCCGAAACGGCCAGTTCACGCCCTCGGGCGTGCGCAAGACATGAGACACGCCGCCGCCAAGCCGTACGATCTCTGCGAGCGTGGACAGGTCCATGGGGACAGCGCCGAAACTCCTTCGGCTACGCCGGCGGAGGACGACTGCGTCAAAGGGCAGAGCCGCGGCTCGGCGGGTAGGAGGTAACGGAATCGGCGGGTAGGCACGGTACCCCACGAGCGGCCGGGACAGGGTGGCATGCATTTCAGGAGAAGAACTGACGTAGCCAATCCACCGGTAGAGGGCGCGGTCCCCGGGGCAAAGCTTGGATGCCTCGTGGAAGAGCTCGCTCGGCGAGAAGAGCTGCGGCGCGGGCGCCGCGTCTACCGTCCCTCCCCCTGGTTCGAGCCACGGATCGTGGGGCCGGGTTGTCGGCAACGCGTTGCCCCCTTTCTTGCCCGCGCTCATGGGTAGGGATGTGGGTAGGGATTGACTCCCTCCGCGGTCTGGCACCCTACGGCGAGCCCCAAGCGCTTCGGTACATCCCGCCAGCGCCAACCACCGAGGAGAGGCGCGCGGTGGTCGCCTTCCATGATCTCGCACCCGGGGATTAGTGTTCGCACCACGTGGAGCCCACAGTCCGAAACATCGACGGGCGTCACATCGACCGCGAGAACCTCAAGGCCTTGCTTCCCGAGGAGTTCCACACAGTGTCGATAGGTCAGTCTGGAGTCCCCTTGATCCAGCGAGGGAATGGAGGACAGCGCCACCTGGTGCGAGCCCTCGAGCAAGAAGGCAGTGGCCTCTTCGAGGTCAGTCGTGGCGTAGAGGCACGCCCGATCCTCAAACGTGCGCACGTTCGCAAAGCCAGGCTCGTATTCGAACGTGCTGCGATGGTAGTCCTTCCATTTAAGGCCCTGCACCAATTCAAGAAGGGTCTTCAAGGCCGCGACCGCCGGGTCGGGATGGGCTGCCCCTCCCACAAGAATGCCGCGACGGCCAGGACGACGGTCCAGCAGAATGCCGACGAAGGACGGAATCGCGAGGTCGAGCGTGGTGCAAATGAGCACGTACTCGAGCCCCGGCCTTGCAAAACGAGTCTGAAAGGTCTCGTAGAGCGAGCTCTGTGGGTCGATCTGCACCCGCGGCCGCGGCAAGCGGTTGCGCCACATGATCATGAAGGCGTCGCGCTCCACGAGCTCGCACAAGCCTTTCAAGAGCGCCTCCAGACGTGTGCGACCACAAGCCGCGCCGGTCGACACGCCGACTCCCACGGTCTCTTCGCCATGGGCCGCGAAAGGGCGGGTGTAGGGAACAAAGACGAAACAGGCGGGCACGAGGCGCTCCTGTCTGTGGGTCACGCTTTCGGCAACGATCCAAGCCAGCTTGGTCGTCGTTTCGAAGCGGGTCAGGCCCAAGGCCCGATACTGCGCCTCTTCAAAAAGTGCCCAGCGCTCCGGCCCAACTGCCTGGCGCCCGCTCGCAGTAAGTTCCGCATGGCTTCCGACCACCAAGTCTTCCGGATGCACCACACTGAACGCGTATCGTTCGATGCCCTCCCCGACAGCAGCGCCGAGGGCTGCCTCGTACGTAAGTCCGGCCCCCGATCCCTTCCCAGACACGGGATAGGGGGACCCGTAGACCTCGAGTTCGACCGTGTCGGTGGCGCACACAAAGACGTCGGGGTCGGCCGGGTCCATCTCTCCCACGATGACCGTTGGCAGGAGGCCGGTCAGCGGATCCACGAGCGACAGGGGTGGCGGCCCTCCGGCCAGAGACTGCCCTCCTGGGTGCGTCGCGTTCATTCTTCCCACAGCTTTCGGGGGGGCCGCTGCCGGTGAACGCCGCAGGCCGGGCAGCGCGGCAACCTTAGGACGGGATGAAGATCCACGCTGCCGCGGACGAGGTCGAGCCGCCACAGACGGCCGCGCGTCACGGGCTCGACCATGTCTGTGAGGCACTTCATGGCCTCAATAGCCACCAGGTCAGCGCCGAGCACCACGTGCGACCCCAAGGGCTCTCTGCCACTGTCCATGGCGGCAGACCCTGTCGCCTTACGCCGGAGCTCGTAGCATACATAGCAGGCGGTCTCACCCGGGATGACGAGCGGGCCGATCTCCACGCTGAATCCCTGCTGGCGATACGGCAGCCACGGCACCCTCAGGCGAACGCTCACGCCATTCAGCCACCTTGCAAGTTCTTCCTCGAATACCTCCGGCGCATAGATGACGACGTTCGGTGCGACGCCCCCGAGGCTCCCGGAAAGGTCTTCCGGACGTCGGACAACACTGACCTCCACAAAGGGATTGACGCACGTGAGATCGTGCGCAGCGATGGTGTCCTCGTCTGCTTGTCCGGTATCCAGCACGATGAGCCTGCCCACGCCCATCTTCACCAAGTGCCGAGAGATTTCGAGCGTTGGGAGCCCGGAACCTGTGACCACGACCACAGCAGTCTTGAGTCGTGCTTGTATGGAGAGGCCGGCGTGATCCGCCGACCCCTCCCCCGACCCGAACTGCCGCGCCATTTCTGCAAATGCCGCAAGTTGTAGCCGGTAGAAGTCCCTCTCCTCAGAGGAGAAGAGTGCCGCCGGTGAGTCGGGTGCCTCATGCAAGAGACCGCGGGACGCGAGCCAGTTCAGGGCCGACGTGACGTCTGTTGGGTCATGCCCTTGTACAAGCAGAACCCCATACACTTCTCCAAGCTCTCGCTTCCCGTCCAGCAGGTTCGGGAGCACCGCCGCCAGCGGAGCCGGAGCGGCGGCCGGCTTTACGGCAAATCGACTATCCCACTCCGCACCCGCGATCGGGCGGGAGAGGAGCGGCCGATAGAGTGTTTTCCACATGGGACCTTAGGCGGCGTTGAAGATGCTGCTCGAGGTGCTGGTGCACGCGTTTGAGCTTGTCGAGGTCGATGTACAGAGCACCGTGATACCGAGAAGTGTTGTGTAGCGCAGTCGCTGCACGGTGGCCCACTTCTGCACGAGCGGAGCCTCAAGGACCAAGCTCTCGACTGCACCCGGGGGATAGAGCGGTGCGGCATAGCTATCACGCAAGAGCCGCGTCAAGGTCTGCGTGGCGAGGGCGCGCATGTCGCTGTCGCTCACGGACGGGCCGACCTGGGCCGTGCCGACGTCGATCGCCGGCGGCCCGAGCTGCGTCGCTAAGTCCGCCGCGGTCATGCTCTCCAACTGACTGCGCGTGGCGGTACGCGTCACGATCTGGCCGTTTTCTACCTCGAGGATGCTGAACTGACTCAAGGTGAACGGGTTGTGGCTCACCACCACGTGCCCAGCCAGGACGCCTCCGACGGTGTCACAGGACAGCACTCCGACGATGCTCGCCGCCTCATGTGAGGGCGCAGCCTGACTGAAGCTCTTGAAGGACGGCAATACGGTGAGGAGGCTTGAGTTCTGCTGAGAGTCGCCGTCCGGTCCCACAAAAATCGCCACCTTGGCGCGGCTGTGGACGAAGTTCATGCCCTGCGCAGTGAAGTGGTCGTGGAGCTGGGAGAAGGTCGGATCCTGAAGAAAGCGGGGCACGACCTGCTGCGCGATCGCCGCCGGCACCAAGATCGCCGTGGCCGTTGGCTCGCTATCGACCTGCGGCAGGGGCACGAAACCGCGACGCCGAAGGGTGGTGGGGAGCTGCGCAGCGTGGGAGTTGCGCCAAGCCAGGATCATGCTCACTACCGCGGAGGTGGTGGCGGCGATCATTCCCCGCCGTGAGACACCGGATTGAACGGATTCAGGCGCGACTGTCGAGTCCTTCTGTTGCATGGACGCCCCCCGAAGAACCGAAAAATGGACCCGTCTAAACCCGACGTCTTATGGCAGATCCGTACCGTTTGTGTCAATAGAGAACTAGCCGCGCCTTTCTACTTGGCGTCACAACATGCGAGATTGCGGCAACAGAATCAAATGATTCTTTGCGCGATTCCAACAGACGAGCAGATTTCCTTGGCAACCTCGGCGTCGTGCACGGACACCGACCTAAGCGTCAAACACTGCGGGGAGCCCGGCGGCGATCTCTTCGACTGGCAACCAGGACGTCCATGTGAGCACTTGCGGCTGCCGCTTCTCTTTTCAACGGTCGCCGGTTTCGGGTGTTAGCGGGGCTATCCGCGCTAGTGTTTGGTCTGGTCGTCACCTACGTCTATCGCACGTATGCTCCGTGAGCCGCGATGCAGAGGAGAGGCAATGCGCACACTACTTGCCCTGGTGGTCGTCCCGGCCTCGATCCTGGTCGCCCATGCCTCCTCCCCCGGGCAGCCGCTGGATTGCTCGGATCTGCAGTTCGACGTGCCGGGTCTGACCTGTCGGGTTCTTGCGCCGTTTGGCTCGCCCATGACAACGAGGGTGGTGTACTGATCGGGGTCTCGCTGAGTTCTGGTCAGACCAGGGGCCGCAGGAGGCTGCCGAGCTCGACGTCGTATCCGAGGCGCTGCGCCCCATCAAACCAATCGTGCGTGCAGAGCGGACATCCCTTAATGGGGGCCTGTAGGGTTTGTCGCCTGTCGACCGGCTCATTCATGTCCTCGCCGCAGGATACGTCTCAACTCCGTTGGCGGTGCCCACGATGAGGAGATCTGTTCGTCCCACAAAGAGGCCGGTCTCGACAACCCCGGGAATCAGGTGCAAGGCAATCTCGAGTTCTCGCGGGCTGTCGATCCCTGGGAGATGGACATCCAGAATCACGTGGCCTGTTTCCGTGTGAAATGGCGATCCATTCCGTTCCCTGAGCACCACCGCACTCTGCGTGAGGGCCTCGATCTCTCGTGCCGTACTTCCCCAGCCGAAGGGGATCACCTCGATGGGGAGAGGAAATGATCCCCCCAGTACGGGAACTCGCTTGGTATGGTCGACCAATACGATGAACTGCTTGGCCGAGGCCGCAACAATCTTTTCCTTCAGAAGCGCGCCACCCCCGCCCTTGATGAGATTGAAGCCAGGATCGACTTGATCTGCCCCGTCGATGGCGATATCGATCACCCAGGCATCATCGGCGTCGATGAGGATGATGCCTTGTTGCCTGGCGAGCGTGGCCGTTTCCTTCGACGTGGGCACTCCACGAAGTGTCATGCCCGCGCGGACCTTTTCACCCAGCGCGACGATCATGTGCTTGGCCGTTGAGCCAGTCCCGAGGCCAACGACCATGCCATCGCGGACGAATTCGACGGCTGTTAACGCCGCGGCTTTCTTCAGGCTGTCGAGATCCTGGTTGTTCATCATGACGCGGGGGTATGGGTGAGGGCCGCGAAGACGGATGCGGCACCAAGTAAAGCAGTCTGCCCATTCATCACCACTTTGACCGGGATCGAACTCATCGGCACATGGCGGGGTGGACTTCCAGCGAAGGATTGCGTCCCTGGCCGGCTCCACGAAGTCAGGCCGGGCCGGTTCATGCCGCCAGCCGGTCAGTTGCGTCTTCTCGTGCTTCGGCGGGCAAACCTATCTCAAAGGTCTCGATTGCGAGATAAACCTCCCGGAGAAAGAGCGTTAGACTGACGATCGACGCAAGCATGGCGGCGATAAAAAGGCCACTGATAAGAACGCGAGTGGAATGGTGCAGCATGGAAGTCGCGAACAGGGCCGCAATGAGAAAGCAGATCAGCAGAGCCGAGATCGTACTGAGTCTAATGGCGTGGTAGATAAACCTTCCACGCTTTTCCAGCACGCTTAATTCATTCACGATGGTGGCTGCGCGAAGCGATTCCGGCGCGTCCAATCGTTGCTCAAGTATCCGCGCACGATCGATGATGCGAGCCAGCCGTCCGCTCAGGACGCTCAACAGGGTGCCGACGCCTGTCAGAAGGAATACAGGAGCGATCGAGAGCTGAATGAGGTGCGCGATCTCATCAAGTTGATTCATGCGGATCTCCCTGCGGCCACGACACACTCCCGAGGGTGCCCCATCCTTTGCGGAACGTCGACTCAACTGCCGCTCACCTGGAACGGCGCGTCCGTGGCAAACACCAGCACCGACCCGGCCGTCAGGGTCACTTCACCGCCCGTCTCGTGGGCGGCGGCCGCACCGGCGGCGCCGCCGAGCACACCGCCGATGACCGTGCCCTTGTCGTCGCCCATTTTGTGACCGATGATGGCTCCCAGTGCGGCGCCGCCGAGGATCTTCCCGGTGTCCTTGGCGGTTTCGCTCTTGCCCTGCTGCACGATCTGCCCGGCGATCGGTACCGTCTTGCCGTTCCCGAAGTCGACGCCGTCGAAGGCCAGCCCGAGAGTGGGCACGCCGCCGATCTTGTTGCTGCCCGAGACGACCTGCGTCACCGTGCCGTGCACCGCCGTGCCCGCGGCCACTGCGGTCCGCCCATCCACGACGACGTCCGCGGTGAGCCGGGCCTGGACCGGATCGCCGACCTTCGCGGTCTTCGTGCTGACATCGGACGCGAGGCTCACCGACAGCCGCGTGCCCGCAGGCACCGTGATCGCTGTCGGCTGCGCGACCGGCCGCGTGCGAGCGAGTTCCGCTTCCTGCAGTGCGCGGGCGAGCTCGGCTTCCTTCGCTGCCAGCGCCTGTTCCCGCGCGGCGAGGTCCGCTTCGCGTTGCGCGTCGGCAGCCGCGGCCGCCCGGCCGCATCCGGCGATACCGAACGCTGCGAGTGCGCCGATCAGCGTCCAACGGATCGTCCATCTGCTCTTGTTGCTCACTTGCTCTCCTCGAACAGCGTGATGCCGTCTCCTGGCGTCTTGCACGGGATCACCCCGTGCGCCTGCTCGGCCGCGAGATGCGCTTGCGTCCCGGTCCCGATCTCTTCGAAGACTCCTTGCCGGTGGCCCCGCGCCACCCGGCTCGGCTTCTCCCCCGCGCAACCAACGTGCCACTCGGGGCCCGGCGAAAACGCCCGCGATACTTGCAGGAAGAGGGCGGAATCTCCCACGCAGGCCCGGGTTCGTCGCGAATCCGCGACCGGTCTCCTGGCGGGCGTTTCCTTTACACGCGCCGGTCCGCCGGATCTCCCACCACGGCAACTGGCCTGTCGATTGCGCTGTGGGAGG
>Ga0070695_100001674_pt1 | contig 12486 bp, 9 predicted proteins | sample KBSK1252metaG_FD_65471 | JGI IMG/M metagenome (GOLD analysis project Ga0070695, IMG submission 65471) | Corn, switchgrass and miscanthus rhizosphere microbial communities from Kellogg Biological Station, Michigan, USA - KBS K1-25-2 metaG | ecosystem: Host-associated > Plants > Roots >...
CCGGGAAATCCCTTCTTCGTACTGCTCGGTCACGCCTTTGCGTCGCTGCCGATTCCGGTCTCGTACGGTGCCAGAATCAACATCATGGCGGCGCTGGCGAGCGCGCTCTCGGCGGGCTTCTGGTTCCTGATCACAGAGAGAATCGTCGCACGCTGGATCGCGGAGAGGTGGCAACGGCTCGTCGTAGCCAGCCTCGCAACTCTCATCGGTGCGACGGCATTTACGGTGTGGAACCAATCCGTGGTCAACGAGAAGGTCTACACCATTTCGCTTTTGTTTTTCACGATCACGTCGTGGATCATCATCGAGTGGATCGAAGATCCGGATTCACCGGGCGCGGATCGCCTCATCGTCCTCGTTTGCTTTCTCCTCGGCCTCGGCTACTCGAACCATCCGGCTGGATTCCTTCCGCTCCCTGCGGCAGGCGTGGCCATGCTCATGACCCGGTGGCGCACGATCCTTCGCTGGAAGCTCGTCCTCGCTGGGCTCGGCGCGCTGATCATCGGTCTGACGCCATTCATCTTCGAGCCTGTGCGCGCGGCCTACTTCCCTGGAATAAACGAAGGGGCGCCGACCGCTTGCGAGATCAAGCTCGAGGCGAGCTGTACGTTCACCAGCCTCACGAAGGATCGGTTGATGGCCAACATCAACCGCGAGCAGTACGGTCAGAAGCTCGAGCGCGGCGCCCCGTACTCGGCGCAGGTCGGCATGTGGTGGCTCTACTTCAAGTGGCAATGGCTGCGCGACTCGCACCAGACGCATCAGGGACTTCAGTTCACGCTCGCATTCCTGTTCCTCGTGCTCGGCCTCCTCGGCGGCTACGTGCATTGGGATCGAGATCGAAAAACCTTCTGGTATTTCGGTCCGCTCATGTTCACGATGACGCTCGCGCTCATCTACTACCTGAACTTCAAGTACGGCTGGTCGCAGGATCCTGGAAACCGCGACGTCGCGCACGAAGTGCGCGACCGAGACTATTTCTACATCTGGAGTTTCTCCGCCTGGGGAGTCTGGGCGGCGATCGGGCTTGCCTACGTGTGGGAACAACTCGCGTACATTGTCGGAGGAGAGGCACGTGTAGCGGAGAAAACTGGTGGCGAAAAGGGCGGCGGGAAAAAGACCGTGGCAATCGCGACCTGGCCGACGCGTCGCGGATTCATGCTGGCCGCGCCAATTCTCCTCATCGCGCTCATACCGCTATTCGCGAACTGGCGGTTCGCCTCGCGCGCAGGACATGAATTCACCGATCAGTGGGCGCGTGACTACCTGAATTCTCTGGAGCCTTACGCGATCGTCATCACTAACGGCGACAACGATACCTTCCCGCTCTGGTTCGCGCAGGAAGTCGAAGGCGTGCGAAGAGATGTGACGGTCGCGGTCACGACGTATCTGGATACCGATTGGTTCGTGCGGCAGATGATTCGCCGGCCGATCGAGACCTACGACGCGGCAAAGGGCCCCGCGCTCTATCGTGGCACAACATGGAAGAAGCCGAGCGGGCCGCCTCTCAAGATGACGTTCGCCGAAGCGGACGCGATTCCCGAGTATATCCAGATCAACCAGCCGCAGATTTTCAAGTCAGGCAACATCACGTTGAACATCGATCCCGGGTATCTCGTACGCGATGAGCTCGTGCTGCTGCGGCTGATCAAGGACGCGTTCCCCGAGCGTCCGATCTACATGTCGACTGGCGGCGGTGGCCGCCTCAGCCAGGCACTTCAGCCTTATCTGCTCGCCCAGGGATTTGTGCAGAAGCTCTCGGCTAACCCGCTTACAGACACGGTGGCGACTCCCCGCGTTCTTGGTCTCAATCTGGATTTCGCGCGTACGAAGGCTCTCTGGAACGATGTCTACCGCGCGCCCGATGCACTGATCAAGGAAGGCGACTGGATCGATCGCGCGTCCTTTGGAATTCCGTACACGTACGCGTTCACCGGTGCTGTTCTATCGGAGGCGATGAAGGCGAAGGGAGACACCAAGGGCGCCGACACGGTCATGAACCGTGTCAAAGCCATCGTGAAGGCGGCGCGGATCGAGGGGTTCCCCGGGACGTAAGCGCGGGAACCGAACCAGAACGGGATCCGAAATCTGAAATTACAAAGTCAAAAGAACGCGAGCCGAGATCTGGGACGTGAAAACGACAAGGTCAAAAGAACGCGATCCGAGATCTGAGATCTGAAAACTACAAAGTCAAAAGAACGCGATCCGAGATCTCAGAAGGCAAAGATCTCAGGAGATAGTCACCGCGCTCTGACCGTATCTGGCGCATATCCTGTTACAACCCAGCGCCGGTACCATGGCGCCACCCGGATATGTCGCTATGAAGTTTCTAAGCTCTGGTATCTTGCGTTGCTGAGATCTCGGATCACGTTCTTTTGAGTTGGATATTTCGGATCCCGTTCCAGCTAGTAGTTGCGAGATCTAAAGAGTTCGTGATCAATCCCACCACCCGTGGATGTACCACTCGTCCGTCCGAGCGTCCCGGTACAACCACACCATCATCCCGTCATCGGTCACGCAGCGGAAATATTCGCGGGCGTAAGGCTCGGTCCAACGTCCGCCCGAGACGCGGTCCGGTCCGGCGGCCGAGACGATCTGCTGCCAGTGCTTGTCGCGAAACTGCACCGGCAGCTCGTGATCGCGGCGACGTCTGGTCTGCACAGCGATTCGCCGGGGTTCGGGAAAAAGCTGCAGCGTGAGACGGGGAACGGCCGTCGCTTTCACCACCCGCTCTCTCAGCTGGATTCTCGCTGAAGCCTGGGCGGGCTCCTGGCTGATCCACTCGGTGCGACGATCGATCAAGGGATGCTGCGTGTTGCGCGGAGTGACGACCACCGCGCCCTGATCATCCAGCAGCTGCGCGATGGTTTCCTCCGCTGCGTTCGCCGTTGCAAATCCGCGATCGAAAATGTCTCCCTGGCGTTCGACTTCTCCGGTGACCGACTCCACGCGAATCGTGATGCCGACGACGCCGTCGGGAAGAGTGATCCTCTCCAGGTGCGTACGTATCAGTCGCATCCAGGCTTTGTGGCTCGCCGTCGATCTCGCGGGTCGAACGAGGTGCTCGAAGGTCTCACGGTTGGCGAGCGAGAAGATCATCGTCATCTCTCGCGCGCACTGGCCGCGCGACTTGAGATCCGTCGTGATGTTTCCGACGAGCGCGTTGATGATGAAAACCAGACGCTCCGGATCCTTGAGCGTGTACTCCACCCAGTCGAGAGAAGCAGCCGGCAGCGCTCGCGGCATGCTGGCGAAGATGCGGCGCGAGTCGTCGGCTCTCGACAATCTCCAGAGACGCGCTCCCTCGCCGCCAAAACGAACTTCCACTGACTCGAGGTCGAGCTTTGCCATATCTCCACAGCTCTCGATTCCGATTCCATCGAGCAGCGTCGACAAAAAGAGCGATGGCCCGAGCACACCGATAGGAAATGGAGCCAGATACTCCCGCTCCGAACCCGGCACGATAGTGACGAGGCCATTCTTCCCATGTCCATGGCGAGCCGCGACCTCGGCGGAGATCGGGGTGATGGAGGTAGCTGCTCTGACTTTCTTTACATCTTTCTCGTGAAAGACGTCGAGAAGATCTCTCGCCAACGACTCGGCGCTCATACCGCGCGCATCGGCCCAGACGATTCCATTTGCTCCCAACATCACACGCGGAGCTACTCCGAGCAGCGAAGGAACCAATCGTTGGAGGAGATCATTCTCCGGCGTGATGTCGGTCCCGATAGCGGGAGGATAGGGAGCGGCGGCGGGAGTCCAAAGACAGACGAATGTCATTTTTCCAACTAGAAGCGGGCACCAATCATGTACCGAAGATATACCGAAAGCAAGAAGGGCGCCGGGATTATCGTTCGCTCCGCACGGCAACGGAAAAAAACGAACGCGGGATTCGCATCCGCGTGTAGATTCAGGAGATAGGAGGAACTTCGATGCACGCCAGGCTCGCTGAAACAATGACCTTCGTGGAAGAGAAACGCCGAGAGCTCATGTCGAGCTTCGAAGGCGTCGATGGCGAGCGGCTTTGCCGACAGGCAGTTCCGGGCGGATGGTCAGTCGTCCAGATCCTGGAGCACCTGCGGATGGTCGAGTCAAGCATCGCGCAGCTCATTACGAAACGCGTCGCCAAGGCAAAAGAGGCGGGGATTGGCGAGGAGAAATCGACGGAGTCGGTGCTGCCCTCGTTCGAGCCCTATCGCCTGACACTCGAGAACGCCGTCATATCGGCGCCCGAGATGTTGCAGCCGCGTTCTGACATCGACATTAGCGAGGCGCTCGAAGGTCTCGAGAGCTCACGCGAAGCTCTTCGCGCCGCCGCCGACTCAGCGAACGGACTCCCACTCGGCGAGATCAAGCACACTCACCGGGTCCTCGGCGAGATCGATCTCTATCAGTGGCTCATCTTCATCGGACACCACGAAGCTCGACACAGGAAGCAGATCGAGCGTACACTCAAATCAATTCCATCATGAATAGGGACTTCATCCGGACCATGGCGCTAACGGTAGCATTCGCATCGCTTGCGCTCACAACCGCGGCGGTGCGCACCTCTCCGAGCGCGGCACCCGCGAATAAGCCGGTCATCACCGTCTACAAGGATCCAAGCTGCGGCTGCTGCAAGAACTGGATCGCGCACCTCATCAAGCATGGTTACCGCGTCGACGCCAAGGACTCTCCCGACATGTCGGAGATCAAGCGCACGCTTGGCGTTCCGACCAGCTTGACGGCCTGTCATACGGCGATGGTGAACGGATACCTGATCGAGGGGCATGTACCAGCGGCTGATATCGATCGGCTCCTGGCGCAGAAGCCGAAGATCGCGGGCCTGGCGGTTCCGGGGATGCCGGCGGGATCACCCGGAATGGAGGGCGCTAGCGCCCAGCACTACCAGGTGCTCACCTTCGACAAGAGCGGCAAGACGACGGTTTTCGCCAGCCACTGATCGTCATCACTGCTTCACTCCGGGGATGTTCTGTCCTCCCTGGTGAAGAATCAAGCGAACCACCTTTCCTGAGGAATCTTTCTCGAAGGTGATTTGCGCGTCCACGACCTTGAGAAAGAACTCGGTGGGTGCCTCGGCGAATAGCTGAAACCTGGACTGCCCGGTCGCCTGCGCGAACAGTGAGGATCCTTCGCGGGTGACGGTGATGGCGAACGTCGGAGCCAGTTGGTAAACGCCGACGTAGCTTTCGAGAACCGTGGAGTCCACGGTAATCTCGGTGCGCACTTTGGTGGACGGCGGGGGTGCGAGGGGCGCCCGCTGATCGATCAGGTGGAAGCCAATATCGTCAGCGGATATCTCCTGATTTGAGAGAACGATCGCGCCGCGTTTGTTCGCCTCGTCGAATCCGATGAAGGTCCGATAGCCACCGGTCCCTCCGTTGTGCCAGACGATGGGCGGACCGAGAGCGGTGAGAATGTGCCAGTTGAGGCCGATGCGCATCTGAGCGCCATCGACGTCGCGTCGTGCGAAGTGCGTGGTGGCCAGCACGCGTCCGAGCGGAGAGCTGGTGCTATCGAGATTCGCGGCGAGGAATTTCAGAAGATCGTTGGCGGTCGACCGGAGGGCGCCGGCTCCGGCAAGCGTTGGCAAATCCCAGTTGGCGACTATGTTGCCGCTCGCCGAGTGTCCGGGGGCGAGGCGGCTCTTCATCGCCGGCGTCAGGACAATTCGCGTGTCGTTCATTCCCAGGCGTCGAAGAATCCGTTCCGTGACCAGATCCTCGTAGCTTTTGCCGGCTTTGCGAGCGAGCGCATGACCCAGGAGCCCTACTCCTAGATTTGAGTATTCGTACCGTGAGCCAATGTCTCGCGTGAGCTCGTAGCCGGACAGAAACGCATATAGCTGCGCCACCGTGTAATCGGCGTAAGGATTCTCATTATTCGCTGGCGCAAGGTTGTTCGGCAGTCGCGGCAAACCCGACGACTGGGTGGCCAGATCGATCAGGGTAATCTGCTTTCCGTTGCGCGATGGGACCCGCACCGAAGTAGGCAGAAATTTGGCGACCGGATCGTCCAGTCGGACCTCGCCCCTCGCAACCATGTCGGCCAGTAGTGACGCGGTAAAAACCTTTGTGATCGACCCGATCTCGAACACCGTGTTGCCATCGAGGGCGACTGCGGGGGCGCCCGAGGAACCGGCCGTGTAAATCGTGGACCGCCCATGATCGAGTGTAGCTGCTACGATTCCAATCGCCCGCTTCGACTGGACCCTTTCCCGAAGTATCGCCCCGATCGCAGAGTCCGATGGGGCGGTAACCTGCGCTGTCAGTCGGGCCGCACCCAAGACTGCGGGCGCGGCCACGGCGAGGAGGAGGATGAAACGCTGTCTTGGTGTCATTGAGCCAAGCTAGCTCCGGATCGACGGTCAGGGAACACCTTGCGCCCCTTAGGATGTTTAGATATACATTCTTCGTGCATAATTTCCCAACGGCAGTCAAGCCCGGACTCTCGCGCAAGAGAGCCGAAGCCTCCGCGTCCCAGACGACGGTCCGGCGTGCCGCGCGCCCCGATGCCGCTCAGATCCTGGAGCTGGTGACGGAGTACGCCGGGCAGGGCTTGATGCTACCACGGACCTTCGATGAGATCGCCGCGCGGATCGACAGCTACGTCGTTGCGACCGATGAAGGGGGGCGTGTCATCGCCTGCGCCGCGCTCGAGGAGTACTCGCCGTCGCTGGCCGAGGTGTCGTCCGTTGCGGTGGCGTCATCCCACCACGGAAAGGGCGTGGGAAGCCAGGTTGTGCTCGGCGTCGAGCGCCTGGCGCGGGCTAGAGATATCGAAGAGCTGTTCGCGATGAGTCTCACGGACAGATTCTTTCTCTCGCTCTCCTATCAGCCAACCACGATCTCTCGGTACCCGGAGAAGCTCGCGCGCTACGATACTCTGACCAAGTCAGGTGTCGAGATCGTCCCGAAGCGCTGCTTCCAGAAGGTGCTCGGCAAGTCCTGGTCGGCGCCGCAGCTCGTCGAGCAGACGAAGCCGGCGCGCATGAAGAGAGCTGTCTAGGACAGGGTTGCGCGCTTCGGCTGGCCACTTCAATACCGAAGCAGGGAGCCGTTGGCTTTACAGCGGTTAGGCTCGGAGCTCTCATATTTGCGTTAGAGACTCTTTGAGTCCGGCATCGCCCGCTCAATTACGGATTTTTCCCGGCGCACTAACCCCAGCCGCGCAGTAACTATAGCGCCACCAGAAAAGCTCCCGGCTTATAGCTGCAAAGCGGGGAGCTCCCTGCTTCGGTTCTGTGGATTCTAGATATGCATCCCGATCCAACCTTGAATCAACGTTCGACGATATCCGCTAACGCCTGACGAATCGAAGGGTCGGAGTTTCTCGACAACGCCGAGATTGCGCGGCGTTTCAGCTGTGAGTTCTGCTCATTGCGCGCGATCCACACCAGCTTGTCCGTTGCCGCTTTGTCGGCCAGGCGCGAATAAATGCTTATCAGCTCGCCCCGAAGCTGCGGATCTGGAGTCGGGTCATAGAGCGATAGGAGCGCCGGCGTCGTTGCTCCAGCGCGCGAGAGGTAGCCCAGCGCTCTCCGGCGCACCTCGGGAGCAAGCTTCTCATCGCGAACCACTCCCATTAGCCACTGGACGTTTTCTGTCCCGCCCAGATTCGAGAGCGACGCCAGCACCGCGTCGCGCGAACGCTCGCCCGTGAGGCGCGGATAAAGCGAGCGCAGAAGATTCGCATCCTGCCCGGTTACGTAGTTGCGACCGAGGCCACGGATCGCGACAGCCTGATATTCGTCGGGAAGGTCAGTGCGCTGCGAGGCGGTGCGAAGAAATTGGCGCGCCCGCGGGTCTCCTGACTGCGACAGGACCCTCAAACTCTCCTGACCGATCCATGACGACGCGTTCCCGCTCGCCAACTGCACCAGTGGTTGGATCCCGGCCCCATGATCGAGTCGCGACAGGACCGAGAGCGCTTGCGTCCTCACCTGCTGGACATCGTTCTCGTTGGTCGCGATCTGCACCAGCGCGGCGCCGATCTTGTCCAGCTGGGGCGCGTCGCTCCGAGCCAGACCGGACAGAGCAGCGCGGCGCGTTTCGAGGGGGCGGTTCTGATCGCGCCCAATCTCGAGTAGTCGCGACGTAGCGTCGACGTTGTCGCCGAGCAGAGCGGCAAAGATTGCGTCATGACCGACGCGGCCGTCGGCTCTGGAAGCGAGACCAAGGAGATAGTCTGCTGCCTCGGCGGATGTGACGGCGCCGAGATTCGCAACGCCGGGGTCGACGATTGGCGACAGTGCGCCAACGTAGGTGCGGAGCGCGACGACGTTTCTGTCCGCAAGATCGAGCACGATCCGGACTGGACCTGCCTGACACTGGTCCGCCGTGTTCGAGGAGAATGAGCCATAGAAATTGCCCGATCCGGTGGAGATGTATGTACGGCCGTCGCCACATACGCCGGGGCGCGCCGGGAAGCTGAATTGAACTGACCTGTCGCCGGCGGACGAAATCTTATTCGCGAGTGATTGCCCGCGAGCACTCGACGCCGACGCGAATATCGCGACGACCAGTGCGGCTAGGTGAAGGATGCGTTTAGTCATTTTTGTCTATGATCTCCACGAGGAGCTTCTTGGTTCTCGGATCGTTCTTGCGTGCCAGGGCGGATATCGCGTAACGCCGCAGATCTGGGTCAGTCCCTGTCTTGGCGATGTCGAGGAGCTTATCGGTAGCTTCGGGCTCGGGACGCTCGGCGTAGAGGGCGATCAACTGCTGTCGCAGCGGACGGTCACCGGCGACGTCGTACATTCGCGTGAGGTCGACTATAGGAATCGTTGAACGGCCCGCGTAACGGAGCGCCATCGCGCGAACTTCGACAGGCTCGTTCGGATTCCGCACCACCGTCAGCAGCCACTGATCGTTCTCGGCCCCGCCGACGCGTGACACCGCGCGAAGCGCCGCCACCTTCAGGCGCGGCGTCTCCAGACGCGGGTACGCCGCCCTGATGTAGGCCCCATTGTCCGGGGAGTGCTCGCTGTCGATGCTCGAAAGAGCAGCGATACGCAAATTCTCGCTGAGATCATTTCGCTCGACGATCGCGCGAAGGCTCTGCTTCGCCCGAGGGTTGTCGCTCCTGCCGAGGGCCGAGATGGCTGCGCTTTGGAGCTGCTCGTTGCCGGGAGTGCGCGCCATCTCCTCGATTGTCGCGATCGCCTGGTCGCCCGGCATCGCCGCGAGAAAGCGGAGCGCTTCGCCGCGAACTCTGATGTCCGGATCGTTTTTGGCAGCGCCGATCACGAGGTTCATCGCCTCTGCATCGGTGCGCCGGCCCAGCAGGTAGATGGCCGTGCGGCGGAGACTCGCCGAGCAGTCATCGCGCCTGGCGAGAAGCCGGGCGAGAATTGGCGTGGTGGACTCGGCATCGGTCCGTGCCAGGGAGTTCAATGCTTCGGCGCGGACTGCGAGATCCTCGCGGTCGCACGCCCCTCCCGGCTGGGATGCCGCGTTACTGACGAATCTCTTTGCCTCCGCATCGCCTTGCGCGGCCAGCGCTCCGCGAATCCGCGTCGCCAGCACCGGAGCATCCGTCTGAAGTGACGCTTGTCGGTAGTTTCGCCCGCTGTCCTGCAACGCGTTCAGCGCGTCGTGCAGGTCGGTGGGACTCCCGAGGCGATAGAGGGAGAACGCTTGCCAGTAACGGGCGTCGGAAGCGTAGACCGAATTCGGAAATTTTTTCGAGATGTCACCAAACAATGAGGCTGCGCGGCGGTACTCGCCGCGGTTAAGGGCTTCGCGAGCGAGGCGGTAGAGTGAATCGGCGGGATCGGATTGGGCCCAAGCTTTTGGAGGATCGGCCGTAATTCCACCGAACTGGCGCTCGAACGGCGATTGACCCTGAATCCGTGCGATCGCCGCGTCCGCGCTTCTCAGCGCAGCACGCGCGCGTGGGGCCATCGAGATCGAATACGTCATTGGCGGGATCGCCGTGAGATCCATTGGAGCAGAAGGCGCGAAGTCCATCGGAGCGATCGGCGTCATCGGAGCCATAGGCGTCATCGGAGCCATAGGCGTCATCGGAGCCATTGGCGTCATTGGAGGCATAGGCGTGATCGGAGGCATCGCGTCCATCTCCATCATCACGTCAGGCATGTCGGGCATGTCGGGCATGTCGGGCATATCCGGCATGTCTGGCATGTCTGGCATGTTCGCCAGATCTGGCATGTCGGGCAGATCCGGCATGTCGGGCAGGTCGAATTCACCGGGTGCTGGGGTGTAAGCGAAATCCATATCCACGTCGAAGCTCGGATCAATCCCCAGGTGCTCAGGTCCGATCAGATCCATGTCCATCTTCATGGACTTCAAGTCATCCAGCCGCGACTCGAGATCGAAAAGGTCTACTGACCATTGGGGAGGAGGCAGCGTGGCTCGCTTCGCCCTGGGAGCAGGAGTCGGTTGGGCGATGGACGGCGGTGCGACCGGCGCGGGAGGCGTCGGCGCGGGTGTCGGGATCTGGGCTTCGCTCGAGAGAGCGCAAATTCCCAGCGCCGCCGCGATGAAAGTAGCTCTGATCATCCTTGCCTCATTCTGAGGATTGAGTGGTTGCCACGGCTGAATTGAGACGCGAGAGCACGTCTCCCTGCTCGACTGCCTGATGAATGAGATCCAGGTCGCCCTTGTTCTTTTCGGTGTGAAGCCTCGCGATCTGCACGAGCACGAGCTCGAGGTCCTCGAGGAGAGAGTGGAGCTTGGGATCCTGCGCCGCCGCTGGTGAGTCGATGAGCAAGCGAGTCGTAACGAGCAGGTCGGTCGCCTTCGTCGCGAAAGTCGCATCTGTCTTTCCGCTCGCATCCCTCGCCGGAAGCGAGATGAGCAGCGCGGCGGCCTGACCGAGGTAGCGGTTGGTCTGGTCGCGATAGGCGTCCGCGACTGCCGACGTGTCGGGCATGGGAGTGCTCGAGTTCGCTGCGATCGCCGACGGAGCCGGTAGTTCGCTCGGGTTCGCGCCACGCGGGAGGTAGCGGCCAAGACCGATTCCGAGAACCAGGGCCGCGGCAGCAGCGAGCCAGGGGGCGCGCGATGCGAATCCGCGCGGTTTCGAGATCGAAACCGGCGCATCGAAATGCGCCTCCTCGATCACCGTCCACATCTCGTCGAGTGGCGGTGGTGGCGGCTCGTTGAAGCTCCGCGGCAATTCGCGAATCACGTCGTTGAAGCGATTTTCGTCCATCATCCTACTCCTTGAATGCGGCGAGCTCTTGCCTGAGCTGCGCTCGTGCCGCGGACAGCCTGCTCTTGCACGTCCCTTCCGGGACGCCAAGGATCCCGGCGATCTCCGCGTGCGTGTATCCCTCTATGTCGTGCATTATCAGCGTCATTCGATACGCGTCCGAAAGATTGTCTACTGCCCGCGAGATGCATTCCTTCAGATCCGGCTCGGCTTCGGTAGCGGAAGCTTCGATCCCATCTGCCTCGTCGAGCTCTACTTCACGTGCCATCCGCAGCTCGCTACGCCTCGCGTTCGAAACCACGGTTACCACTATCCGGTGCAACCAGGTCGAGAACGCCGCATCACCGCGGAACTGCGAGAGTCGGGAAAACGCGCGGATGAAAGTATCCTGCGTGAACTCCCTGGCTTTCTCCGCGTCGCCACTGAGACGATAGGCAAGCGAGTATACGCGTGGCGCGTGCGTGTCGTACAGCGTACGCCCGGCCAACCGATCCCCCGCGATGACCCGGGCGATGAGCTGTGTCTCGTTCACGCGGTGATTGAGCTGCCGCTGATCTAGGTCGCGACCATTTGCTGTACGGTTCGACACTGGAATGGTCATAAGCGTTCGGTCGAGGGCCAAAGGAAGGGTTATGAGGCCCTACCAGCGAATGGGCGGCCGGGTTTCAACTTCTACGGAACGTGATCCGATATCTAAGAACTACAAACTGAACGTGATCCGAGATCTCAGCAGCGCAGATACCAGGGTTTAGAAACTTCCCTGCGACATATCTGGGTGGTGCTATGGTACAGGCGGTCGGTTGTAATCGGATACGCGTGATATACGGTCAGAGAGTGGTGACTAACTCCTGAGATCTTGAGTTTCTCAGATCTCGGACCGCGTTCTTTTGACCTTGCAGTTTTTAAGATCTCGGATCCCGTTCTTTTGACTCTGTAGTTTTCATATCGCGGATCGCGCTCAGCTTGCCGACCTCCCGGAGCCTTAGGGGCAAGGCCGGAGCACGATAGTTGACAGAGTCAACTAGTTTGGGGATCTTCTGAATCAGAAGATCCCATGGACAAAGCCACCCTTTCGAAGCCGCCGGCATCCCACGTTCGTGAAGTACGCGCATTCAATCGCTTTTATACGCAGCGAATCGGTATCCTCCAGCGTGGAGTGCTCCAAAGTCCCTACTCCCTCACCGAAGTGCGCGTGCTCTACGAGCTCGCGAATGGGGCGGAGCTCACCGCCACCGACGTCCAGAGGATCCTCGGTCTCGATCGCGGCTACCTCAGTCGCGTCCTTCGAAGTTTCGAGCGTAGCGGAAT
>Ga0070695_100001675_pt1 | contig 12485 bp, 15 predicted proteins | sample KBSK1252metaG_FD_65471 | JGI IMG/M metagenome (GOLD analysis project Ga0070695, IMG submission 65471) | Corn, switchgrass and miscanthus rhizosphere microbial communities from Kellogg Biological Station, Michigan, USA - KBS K1-25-2 metaG | ecosystem: Host-associated > Plants > Roots >...
CGAGCTGAGCCTGCCGCCGGTCAAGATCCACTGCTCGGTGCTGGCGGAAGACGCGATCAAGGCGGCCATCGCGGATTACAAGAAGAAGCAGACGGCGGACGCGAAGACGGCCGAGCGCGTCGCACTGCCGACGGCATAGCACGTGTAGCGCAGGCCTTCGGGCCTGCCATGAACGCAATGATTCAGATCAGCGAAACTGCGGCGCGCAAGATCCGCACGTTGATGGCCAAGCAGGGCATCGACGAGGGTGGGCTGCGCGTCGGCGTGAAGGGCGGCGGGTGCTCGGGGTTGAGCTACACGTTCGCGTGGGAGAAGCAGCCGCGGCTCGGCGACGAAGTGTTCGAGGGACCCGACGGCGCGAAGATCTTCGTCGACAGGAAGAGCCTGTTGTATCTCAACGGCACCGTGCTCGACTACGACACGAACATGGTCAGCAAAGGGTTCGTGTTCAACAACCCGAACGCGAAGTCGTCGTGCGGTTGCGGCAGTTCCTTTGGCGCGTAGCGCAGACTTTTTCAGTTTCCTCGGCCTGCCCCGCAAGCTGAACGTCGACATGGCCGATCTCGAGCAACGGTATCGGGCGCTCAGCCGTCAGTTTCATCCCGACTACTTCTACAACGCCCCGGCGGCCGAGCGGCGCGCGAGCCTGGAACAGTCGTCGTACTTGAACGACGCGTATCGCACGCTGAAGAATCCGATCTCGCGCATCGAGTATCTGCTGCAGCTCGAGGGGATGGGCCCGAAAGGGCCGGAGCAGGCCTCCAAACAGGTGCCTCCCGCGCTGCTCGAGGAAGTGTTCGCGTTGAACGAGGAGCTGGACGAGATTCGCGGCATGCGTCAAAGCGGCGCGCCGGCCGAGTCGTGGACGCTGCGTCTGCAGCGCGCGCGGACGCCCATCGAGGCCAAGCGCGCCGATCACGAAGCGCAGCTCCAGGAACTCTCGACTCGGTGGGATTCCGCCGTCGACGACGGCGAGCGGCGTACGATCCTCCAGTCGCTGCGTGAGCGGTTCCTCGAGCGGAACTACATCAACAACCTGCTCGCTGGAATTGAACGGGAGCTCGTGGCGGACACATAGATGCGCCCCGAGGGGCGGACACACGGGTCCGCCCCTACGTCGGGCCGACTTGCATGTCGGTCCGCATGAGTTGAGGGTAGGGGCCGACCCATGTGTCGGCCCGAATGAGTTGAGGGTAGGGGCCGACCCATGTGTCGGCCCGAACGATATGAGTAAAGTCGTCGGCATCGATCTCGGCACCACCAACTCGCTGGTCGCCTACGTCAAGAACGGTGTGCCGATCGTCATTCGCGACAAGAGCGGCGACGCGCTCGTCCCGTCCGTCGTGTCGGTCGCCGCCGACGGGACGGTGCACGTCGGGCGCGAAGCGCAGCGGCGTCTGTTGAGCGACGCGCAGCGCACGGCGTACTCCGTCAAGCGATTCATGGGCAAGGGACGCGAGGACGTGCAGGACGAAGCGCGCCACTTTCCCTTCCGGATCGGCGGCGACGATCGAGGCGTGGTCCGGATTGGATTGGGCGATCGCGAGTTCACCCCGCCCGAGATCTCGGCGTTCATCCTGCGCGAGCTGAAGCGGCGTGCGGAAGCGCATTTTGCGGAACAGGGCGAGGTGGATCACGAAGTGGACCGCGCCGTGATCACGGTGCCGGCCTACTTCAACGACGCACAGCGGACCGCCACGCGCGACGCCGGACGGATCGCGGGGCTCGAGGTGCTGCGGATCATCAACGAGCCGACCGCAGCGTCGCTGGCGTACGGTCTCGACAAGCGGCACACGGGCGTCATCGCGGTCTACGATCTCGGCGGGGGCACGTTCGACATCTCGATTCTCCGCGTCGAGGACGGTGTGTTCCAGGTGCTGTCGACCAACGGCGACACCCATCTGGGCGGCGACGACATCGACGTGTTGTTGATGGACCGTGTGATGGGCGGACACGCGGGTCCGCCCCGACAGGACGGAGGGGCCGACCCACGTGTCGGCCCGATATCGCTGGAAGCCATTCAGGAAATCCGACGGGCTGTCATCCAGGCGAAGTGGGATCTCTCCGATCGCGAAGAGACGACGCTGAACGGGAGGCGCTTCACGCGCGCGGAATTCGAGGCGCTGATTGCGCCGATCGTCGAGCGCACGATCGGTCCGTGCCGGCAGGCGCTCGCCGATGCCGGCTTGCAGCCGTCGCAGATCGACGAAGTCGTGCTGGTCGGCGGCTCGACGCGGATTCCGCTCGTCCGCCGCCGGGTCGAGGAGCTGTTCGGCCAGACGCCGCACAGCGAGCTGAATCCGGACGAAGTGGTCGCGCTCGGCGCGGCGGTCCAGGCCGACATCCTCATCACCGGCAACCGCGAGATGCTGCTGCTCGACGTGACCCCGCTGTCGCTCGGCATCGAGACGATGGGCGGCGTGATGTCGAAGATCATCCTCCGCAACTCGACGATCCCGGCGACAGGCGGCGAGATGTTCACGACCGCCGTCGACAATCAGACGGCCGTGGACATTCACGTGCTGCAGGGCGAGCGGGAACTGGTGGCCGACAACCGATCGCTCGCGCGGTTCAAGCTGCGCGGCATCCCGCCGATGCCGGCCGGCATGCCGCGCGTGCAGGTGCAGTTTCAGATCGACGCGAACGGCATCCTGAGCGTGACGGCGCGCGAAGAGCGCACCGATGTCGAGCAGACGATCGAGGTGAAGCCGTCGTACGGGTTGACCGACGAGGAAGTCGAGCGCATGCTGCTCGACTCGTTCGAGCACGCCGAGGCCGATTTCGCCGCGCGCCTGCTGATCGAGGCGAAAAACGAAGCCGAGAACGTGATCATGCACACCGAGAAGACGCTGCGCTCGCCGGAATTCGCGGAGATCGAGAAAACCGAGCTGTCGCCGGCCGAACGCCAGAAGATCGACGCGGTGCTCGGCGGCCTGAAGATGGTGCTCAACTCCAGCGACCGCGAGACGATTCAGAAGTGGACGCACGCGCTGAACGACGCGACCCAGCACCTGGCCGAGGTCATGATGAACCGTTCCGTTCACGCAGCGCTCGCGGGCAAGAACGTCAACGACGTCTGATGGATTTCAGGGAATAGGAATTCGGGATTGCGGATTCGAATCCCGAATGCCAAATCCCGAATCCCGAGGCCGATATGCCCAAAGTTACGTTCATCATCGACGGCGAGCCGCAGACGGTCGAGTTCGAGGCCGGCAATCTGCCGTACTCACATCACGGCAAACCGGAATCGTTTCTCGACGTCGCGAAGAATCTCGACATCCCGCTCGAACACGCCTGCGGCGGAAGCTGCGCGTGCACGACCTGCCACGTCATCATTCGCGAGGGCGCGCGGCATCTCAGCGAGATGCAGGACGACGAGGCGGATCGACTCGACACGGCATGGGGCCTCACGACCGACTCGCGTCTCGGATGCCAGGCCGTCATCTCCGGCGACGTCGTCTGCGAGCTGCCGATGTACACGCGGAACTACGTGCAGGAGGGCGGCGGCATCCAGCTCGGCAAGTCCGACAAGAAAGAGCGCAAGGGACAGGAGGTCGCGCCGTGAAGTGGACCGACTCGGAAGACATCGGCATCGCGCTGGCGGAAAAATTTCCCGGTGTCGATCCGCTGACGCTTCGCTTCACCGACCTGCGCGAAAAGGTGCTCGCGCTCCACGAGTTCGACGACGATCCGAAGTCGTCCAACGAGCCCAAGCTCGAAGCCATCCAGATGGCGTGGTACGAAGAGTTCAAGGACGCCCAGGAATAGCGTCATGAGCGTGCGCGGCATGTTTCGTCCCGGCATGCGCACCTATCTGGTGCCGCTCCTCGCCGGCGTCGCGTTGACCGTGAGCGCGTTTCTCCCCTGGGTCATCATCGGCGAGGTCTCGCGCCGGGGCGTCCCCGACGTGTGGGCATTGTGGGTGGCCGGTCTCGGCGCGCTGGCCGCGGTGCTCGCGACGCTCAGCATGATCACGCGCAAGAACTCGCGCCATCCGCTGCTGGTCATCGGCCTGTTCTCGCTCGGCCTCACGTTCCTCGCATGGCGCATCGTTCCGCGAACGGCCGAACTGGGCGCGCGAACGTGGGCGCAGGCGGTCGCCATTGCCGAAGGATCGTCCGCGTCCAACGTCCCGCAGGCGCACGCGACGGTCGGCAGCGGCATCTACGTCGGCCTCGCGGCGGCGTCGGTGCTCGTCCTCTTCGGCTTGACCATCGTCGTCAAGCGCGCGTCGCAGCCGTACATCACGATCGATCCCGACGACGACGTATGAGAATTCGAATTGCGCATTCGCCTGACTCCGACGACGCGTTCATGTTCTACGGGCTCGCGAGCGGCAAGGTGCCGTCGAACGGGTTCGAGCTGGAACATGTGCTGTCGGACATCGAGACGCTGAATCGCGCGGCCTTCGACGGCACGTACGAGATCACGGCCGTGTCGTTTCACGCGTACGCGCACCTCACCGACCGCTACGTCCTGCTGCCGCACGGCGCGAGCATGGGCGATCGCTACGGTCCCATCGTCGTCTCGAAGCAAAACCCGTCGTCGTCGAATGGACTGAACGGCATCACCGTGGCCGTGCCGGGCACGCTCACCACGGCGTTTCTCGCGCTGCGGCTGTTCGATCCGTCGGTGCAGTACGTCGTGATGCCGTTCGACGCGATTCAGGAGGCTGTGCACGCGGGGCAGGTCGATGCCGGGTTGCTGATTCACGAAGGGCAGCTGACATGGGCCGACGAGGGGCTGAAGAAGATCGTCGACCTCGGCGAATGGTGGTCCGATCGGACCGGCGGCCTGCCGCTGCCGCTCGGCGGCAACGTCATCCGCCGCGACCTGGGGTCGGCAGCGATCTCGACGCTGTCCCGGCTGCTGCACGACAGCATCGCGTACGCGCTCGACCATCGCGACGATGCGGTCACCTACGCCATGCAGTTCGGGCGCGGTCTCGATCGCTCGCGGACGGATCGGTTCGTCGGGATGTACGTGAACGACCTGACGCTCGACTACGGCAATCGCGGCCGCGAGGCGGTCGCGCGGCTGCTCGGCGACGCATCGGCCGCGGGCCTCCTGCCGAAGCCGGTCAGCGTGGAGTTCGCGGCTTGATTTGAAGTCGGGGCATTGAGCCCCTCCGAGTCGGGGCATCGAGCCCCTCCGGAAGTGTGACCATTCTCATCGGCACGCAGTTCTATCCGGCGGATCCCGACAGCGAGCGCCGTCAGGCGCTGGCGATGGACGCGCTCGGCCGGCTGGAGGGCGTTGACGCCGTCGACCTCCAATGGGAGCCGACGCCGCCGTGGCGCCCCTGGATCCGGACCGTCTGCGATCTCCGTGAGGACTCGCGCACCGTCAGTGGCTGCGGCGGTCGGCAGAAGCCGGTAGTGTCGGACATCACGCGAGCGCTCTCCACGATCGCCGAACAGCGCGGTTATCAGTACTTCATGGTCATCAACGCCGACATCATCGTGATGCCGGCGGCGCTGGATGTCATTCGCTCGCGCGGAAAAGAGGCGTACGCGTTCTCGCGGCTCGATATCGATCGCGACGGGAGGGAACTCGGCGTCACGCTCTCCGGTCTCGACGCGTTTGCGTTCGACCTGAAGTGGTGGCGCGCGCACCAGCACCGCTTCAGGCCGTACATCATGGGCGAAGGATGCTGGGACGTGGTGTATGCGCCGGTGATGATGTGTCACGCCAACGCGCTCCTCGTCACCGGCGGCGAGATCCGCCACGAGCGCCATCCGATGGTGTCGTTGAACAGTGCGTTCGCCGATTACAACGGCTATCTTGCAGCGCTCGATGCGCGGTACTTTTCCGTCTGGTGCAGGTATTACGACAAGCTGCTGAAAGCGCGGGCACGCGGCGCCTCGCCAGACGAAGAGCGGGAGCTGGCCCGCCGTACGTTCGTGTGGCGGCGATCGGCGCCGGCCGCGTTGCTCCAGGCCGGCCGCCGCGTCAAGGCGCGGATCGATTACGCCCGCAAGCGCGAGCGCTGGAACCGCGAGAGCGCGTCGTGAAGCTGCTGGACGCCGTCGGTGAGGCTGGCCGGTCCGGGCTGCAGGATGTAGGTCGACTTGATCTCGTGGATCTCGTCGTCGCGCACGGCGCTGACTGATTCCCAGCCCGGCCGTCCGACGATCGTCGCCTTCCTCATCTTCTTTCCGCACCACGACGCGAACACGATCTCGGGATCGCGGCGTGCGACCTCCCCGGCGTCGACGATGCGATTCTTCGCAAGCCTCGCATCGGCGAGCTCGGGAAAGATGGGCGTGCCTCCGGCGATCTCGACCAGCTCCTCCACCCAGCGGATTCCGGAGATCAGCGGGTCGTCCCATTCCTCGAAAAACGTACGCGGACGCGTCTCGAACCGCGACGCCGATTGTCGAATGCGATCCAGGCCCGCGGCGAGCCGGTCGGCGAGCGCTTCCGCCTCGTCCTGACAGCCGACGATGCCACCCAGCATCCGGATCATCTGCAGGATCTCGCCGACGGTCCGCTGATTGAAGGTCACGACCGCGATGCCGCGGCGCACGAGCTCGGCCGACAGATCCGCCTGCAGATCGGAAAACGCGAGCACGAGGTCCGGCTTCAGCGCCTCGATCTTGTCGAACTTCGCGTTGATGAACGCCGACACCTTCGGCTTCTGCCGCGCCTCGGGCGGCCGCACGGTGTAGCCCGACACGCCGACGATGCGATCGCCCTGGCCAAGGAGGTAGAGCGTCTCGGTCGTCTCCTCCGTCAGACAGACGATGCGATTGGGGTACGACGCCATTGCAAATCGGTGAAGACGAATCCGTCGCGCTCGACGGTCATGCCCGTGTCGATTGAAATCTCTCGTGCGAACATCGGTCCGCGGTACGCGAACGTGTGGAACTCGCCGCGCTCGCCGCATGGATCGACCGACGGCGGCAGTTCGTCGAGCAGCGACGAATCGAACTCGCGTCCCGCAAACGATCGGTCGAGGACCCTGGGGTCGACACACGTGATGCGTGCGCCAAGTCCCGCGGCCACCATCTCGCGCGCGAGCCGCGCAGTGTCGGCCCTGTTGGTACTGAAGAGCGGAAAGAGCGGCGTCAGTCCTGTGCCCGCGAGCTTCTCCTCGCGATACCGCCGGATGTCCTCGAGAAACAAATCACCAAACGCGATGTGCGTGAAGCCCTCGCCGACGGCGCGCGCCACCGCAGCGGACATCGCCCGCTCGTAAACGTCGTTCGGACACGGCGACGGAATCGGAATCTGCCACAACGGCAGGCCGAGCGCGTCGGCCTGCGCCTCCAGCAAGTCGACACGCACCGCGTGCATCGCCACGCGCTGCGCCGCGTCGTTGACGGTCGTCAGCAGCCCGGCGACCTCGACGTCCGGACGCCGGCGCAGGACGTGCACCAGCCACGCGCTGTCTTTGCCGCTCGACCAGGAGACGAGCGTTTTCATCTGAACACCTCCGGATGGAGCAGACGCGCGAGACGCTCCGTCGCGGCCGCGACGCGTGGTCCGGGTACGACGAATTCTTCCCCATGCAGCATGAACACTCGCTTGTTCTTGACCGCCGGGACCGCCGGCAGCGCATTCCACTGGCGCAAATCAGCGGCATCGGTGTCGTCGCCCCGCGCGTACCGCAGCTCGATGATCACCTCAGGCGCCCGCGCCAGCACCAGCTCCGTCGTCATCGTGACCGATTGCTGTTTCACGTCGCCGAGCGCGTCGGATGCGCCGGCGGTTTCGAGCATGTCGTGCAGGAATCCGACGCCGCCGCTCGCGTCGATGTTTCGCAGCGACCCGCGCTCGCGGCCGAACACGAGCAGCGTCTTCGGCTTCGGACTCCGGGCGACGCGCGACCGGATTTCCGCGAGCTGCCGCTCGATCCGGTCGGCCAGCGCGGCTGCCTGCGGCGCGACCCCGATGCGCGCGCCAAGCGACCGGATTGTCTCGGTGATGTCGGCCAGCCCGCGATGCACGTACGGGTAATGCGGAATCTGCGCGCGCTCGAGCTGCGTGCGCAGCTCGGTCTGGGTGCCGTAGAGGATGACGAGATCCGGACGCATCGCGAGAATCCGCTCGACAGCCGGATCGAGCAGCGCGCCCACGCGCGGAAGTTTTTCGACCTCCGGCGGAAAGCGATCGTAGCTGCCGACAGCGACCAGGCGGTCGCCCGCGCCCATCGCGAACAGCATCTCGGTCGTGGCGGGAATGATGGACACGATGCGCCGCGCCTGGGCGTGCGCGGCGCCTGCCGAGAGGAAGAAGAACGCAAAGGCCGCAAAGACCGCAAAGAATCTTCGCGGTCTTTGCGTTCTTCTTCCCGCAAAGCGAGTCACGCGAGGCGCCGGAACAGCAGCCATAGAAAGAATGGTCCTCCGATAATCGCGGTCACCGTGCCGACGGGAAGCTCGACCGGTCCGAGCGCGGTCCGCGCCACGAGATCGCAGACGATGACGAACGATGCGCCGAAGAGCGCCGACGCCGGCAGTACGAGGCGATGGTCGGCGCCGACGAGCAGCCGGACGATGTGCGGCACGACGATGCCGACGAACGGAATCGGTCCGCCCAGCGACACGGCCGCGCCGGTCGACAGCGACGCGCTGAGCAGTGCGATGCGCTCCGCGCGGCGCACGTCCACGCCGCGCGATTCGGCGGCTTCGGCCCCGAGGCTGACGAGATCCAGCACGCGCGGCAGCGCGCCGGCGACGACGAACGCGAACGCCATCGGCACGAGGGCCGCGACGATCGGGGCGTAGCTCGCGACGTCGAGCGACCCCATCATCCACCGGACGTTGCGGAGCGTGTCGGTGAAGTCGCCGACCATCTGAATCAGGCGCAGCAGGGCGCCCAGAAACGCGGACAAGGCGACGCCGGCCAGAAGCAGCACCGTACTCGACGTGCCTCGCCTGCGGGCCGCGGCCAGCAGATAGACGATCCCGAGGGCGCCGGCGGACCCGACGAAGCTCGCGAGCGGCACCGACGTGATCCCCATCAGCGTGACGTCGACGTGAAACGTAATCGCGATCATCGCACCGAGCGTCGCGCCCGCCGACACGCCGAGCGTGTCCGGCGACGCGAGCGGATTGCGGAGCAGCGCCTGGAAGACGACGCCCGCGACCGCCAGTCCGCTGCCGACGAGCGCCGCGGCGATGACGCGCGGCAGCCGCGCGACGAAGAACACCTGCGCGTCGACGTTGTCGGCGAACGGAATCGTCCGGCTGAAGACGCGCGACAACGAGATCGGCGTGCTGCCCACGATCGGCGCCAGGAGACAACAGACGGCGGTCAGCGCGCCGAACACCGCGACCGTTGCGACGAGCCGCCGCCGGACATCAATCGGCGCGGCCAATCGGCACCACCGTGAGATGGCCGGCGCGCGGATGCTTCGCCACGTCCGCTTCCACGCCGTACAACGTGCGAATGCTGTCGACGTTCAACACGCGCTCGGTCGGTCCGTCGGCGAGCACGCGGCCGGCCTTCAACAGCACGAGCTCGGTGCAGAGCGTCGCCGCCAGGTTCAGATCGTGCGTCGACACCACCATCGTCACGCCGCGCTCGCGGTTGAGGCGCGCGAGCAGCGCCGCGATCTCGAACTGAAAGCCCAGATCCAGCGACGCGGTCGGCTCGTCGAGCAGGAGAATCTCCGACGACTGCGCCAGCGCGCTCGCGATGACGACGCGCTGTTTTTCGCCCCCGCTCAGCGTCGCGAACCGCCGCGATTCGAACGCCGCCGTGCCGGTCGCCGCCATCGCCTCGCGCGCGATCGCGACGTCGTCTTTGCCCTCGAGCTCGAACGCGCCGAGATGCGGATAGCGTCCCATCAGGACGATCTCCAGCACGCTGAAGTCGAACGTCGAATGCGTTTCCTGCGGCACGATCGCGATGCGCCGCGCCATCTCGCGCCGCGACAACGCGGCGATCGGGACGCCGTCGATGGTCACCGTTCCGCGCGCGGGCGTCACGACACCCGAGAGCAACCGGAGCAGCGTCGTCTTGCCGGATCCGTTCGGACCGAGGAGACCGGCGATCGTCCCGCGCTGAACGGTCAGGGTCACGCCGTCGACGACGGGACGGCCGCGGCGGTCGTACGCGAACGCGACATCGGCGGCGTGCAGGACAGCGTTCATGGGAAGCCGCGCGCCATCACATGCCAGCCGGTGCCGGCTCGCCGACCGTGACGTCGAGCGCCCAGCAGCCCGACCGTTCGACGCGCTCGCCGAATTGAAGGTGGAGGCGTTCGCGAAACAGACGACTGTTCGTGACGACCGTGTGGTACTCGCCGCGCTCGCCGCACGGATCGACGCCGAGCCGCTCGAACTCGGCGAGCATCTCGATCGAGAGTGTGCGGCCGAGCCAACTGGCATCCAGAAATTCCGCGCGAGCGGTGACGATCATCGCTTCACCGCCCGTGTGCAGCCAGTCCAGCAGGAGGTCTGTCGTCGAGCGGCCGAACAACGGTTCGACCGCGACGAGCCCGCGAGGCGCACACATGTCCTCGGCCCACCGACGGTGTTCCGCGAACAGAATGTCGCCGAAGACCACGTGTGTGATGCCCGCGTCTCTCAACTCGTCGAGGGCCGCGCCGAATGCCGCGTTGTACGTCTGCCACGTGCAGCGGCCGATCACGCGTCGCAGTCCGAGTCGATCGGCCTGCGCGGCGAGCACGTCGGGCCGCAATCCATGGGAGCGGCTGCGCGCGGCCTCCTCGTCGAACATCGTCACCATGGCGACGATGTCGAAGTCCGGCCAGGCATGCTGAAGCGCCGCGCAACTGTCCTTGCCGCCGCTCCAGGAAATGGCAGCCCGACGTGTTCTGTTCATCGGCGAGCCGAGCGGTTCCCCGGCGTGAACAATTTGATCGCGAGAAAAGCGCGGCGGGCCGCAGCCGGCCGCCGGAGGCGGGACGTGCGCATTGGATCCTCCCGGCGTCTCTCGCGCCGAAGAAAGGACGCCCCCGATGGCCAGGTTTCCTGACTCGCGGATCGCCGCAGAGCGTCGGTCTTCCCGGTTGGCGTCGGCCTGAAGGCCGTCCCGAACCAGTGACGTGCGTTGACGCGCTGCTAGCCGCTTACAGTGGCGGGACCATGTGGGCTTCGCACCCACTTCGCGTGGCCGCCGGGGTGTTCGTCGTGTTCGCGGCGAGTATAGCAGGGTTGCCTCTGGCGGGAGTTTTTACGTAACATGACTCGTTCGTGTCCGGAAACGGGACGCGCCCAGACCAGACAAACGAGAGGAGCCGCATGAGCAAGAGCTCGACTGTCACCGTCCGCGAAAAGCCCGTCGAACATGTGGCGGACGCGACGGTCGGCGGCCTGACGATTCACGGTGAGACCATCGTCATACAGACCGATCAGCGCATCGAGGTCATCGATCTCACCAACCGAATCATGGAGTTCGTCCGGATGTTCAACATCCGCGAAGGGCTCGTCAGCCTCTGGTCGATGCACACGACGTGCGCGCTCTTCATCAATGAATTCCAGACGGCGCTGCTCTCCGACATCAAGCGGTTCCTCGACGAAATGGTCGCGCGCGACGCCGAATGGCTGCACAACAACCCCGATCATTCGGACTGCGATCGCATGAATGCCGATTCGCATTTACGCGCGATGCTGCTCGGCCACAGCCTCACGCTCCAGGTCAGCGGCGGCGAGGTCGTCCTCGGTCAGTGGCAGCGGATCCTGATGGCGGAGCTCGACGGTCCGCGCGCACGATCGTTGCGAATACAGGTTTGGGGAATCGCGACGGCGTCTCCGTAAAGCTTCGATTGACTTCGGCAGGCTCCGATTGACCCTGGTATTCGAGTGACCCCGGCATGCTGATGCGCCAGCGTCTCGCCGCCGCGAACCTTCTCGACATTACCGACAAGCTCGACGCCGGAGTTCGACTGACCTTGGAGGAGGGCGTTCGTCTGTTCGACGCGCCCGATCTGCTCGCCCTTGGATTCCTGGCCAACCGCGAGCGCGAGAAGCGGCACGGCCGCCGCACGTTCTACAACTACAACATCCGGCTCGAGGCGACGAACGTCTGCGTCGCGAGCTGTCTGTTCTGCTCGTTCGCGCGGCTGAAACCCGGCGACACCGACGCGTACACGATGACCCTCGAGCAGGTCTGGGACAAGCTGCGTCGGCGCGCCGATCAGCCGCTCACCGAAATCCACGTCGTCAACGGCCTGCATCCGGATTTGCCGTTCGACTACTACACGGAGATGCTGCGCGGCTTCAAACGCATCCGTCCCGACATCCATCTGAAATGTTTCACCGCCGTCGAGATCGCGTTCTTCGCGGATCTGTACGGCATGACCGACGAACAGGTGCTGCGCGAGTTGATGGCGGCCGGACTCGATTCGCTGCCGGGCGGCGGCGCCGAGATTTTTGCCGAACGCGTGCGCCGGAAGATCGCGCACGACAAATGCGGCACCGAACGCTACCTCGAAATCCATCGGACGGCGCACCGGCTCGGCATGCGTACCAACGTGACGATGCTCTACGGTCACATCGAGACCAGCGAGG
>Ga0070695_100001677_pt1 | contig 12478 bp, 13 predicted proteins | sample KBSK1252metaG_FD_65471 | JGI IMG/M metagenome (GOLD analysis project Ga0070695, IMG submission 65471) | Corn, switchgrass and miscanthus rhizosphere microbial communities from Kellogg Biological Station, Michigan, USA - KBS K1-25-2 metaG | ecosystem: Host-associated > Plants > Roots >...
CGGGCCTCCGTGAGCCGCCTCTCCCGCGCGGGCAAAGCAAAACCCCTCGCCGGGCGGCAAGGGGCCTCATTTTCTTCTGGAGCGCCGGGCGCTCAGTCCTCGATCCCGCCCAGCTCCTTGATGTAGTTGACGGCGTCCTGCACCGTCGCGATCTTCTCCGCGTCCTCGTCCGAGATTTCGATGGTCTTACCTTCTTTGCTGAACTCTTCCTCCAGCGACATGATCAGCTCGACCAGGTCCAGGGAGTCTGCGTTCAGGTCTTCCACAAACGACGTCTCCGGCTTGATCTCGGCTTCTTCAACGCCGAGTTGCTCCGCGATAATCTTTCGCACTCGGTCGAATACGGCTGCTGGCACGGGGCTACCTCCTTGGGCTTGTCATCATCAGGTTGCGAGCACGCTCACCGACCCGAGGACGCCGTTAATAAACTTGGGGGAATTCTCGCCGCCGTACTCTTTGGCTAGCTCTACAGCTTCGTTTATGGCGGCCCGCATCGGTACGTTATTATCAATGAGGATTTCGTATATCGCAAGCCGCAGGATATTCCTATCCACTACGGCGATCTGGTCCAGCGGGAAGGCCGGGGCCGTCTCCCGGATAACCTCGTCGATACGCTCCCGATGCTCCAAAACCCCCTTCACTAGCTCCGAGGCGAAAGCCCGCACCTCCGGCGACGTCTCGAACCCCTCCAGCATCAGATCAAGCGAATGCTCGGGTTCGTGGCCTACGGCGTCCAGCTCGAACAGCGCTTGAAGCGCCAGCGTGCGGCCCTTGTGACGACGACCGGCCATCTACAGCCCCAACCCGCCGTCCACTGAGATCACCTGCCCAGTGATATAACCGCCCTCGTCTGAGGCTAGGAGCACTACCATGGCGGCGATGTCCTCCACCGTCCCGAAACGGTCAATCATCAGCCGCTGCTTTACGCCGGTAACGATCTCCGGCCGAATGTCCTTAGTCAGTTCCGTGATCACCAGGCCCGGGGCCACGAGGTTCGAGGTAATGTTCCGCGAGCCCATCTCGCGCGCGACTGCCCGCGTGAAACCAATTAGGCCGGACTTCGCTGCTGCGTAGTTCGCCTGCCCGGCGTTCCCTGCCAGCCCCGACACGCTCCCGATGTTGATGATCCTCCCGGTCCGCTGCTTCATCATCTGTCGCAGCACGGACTTGGTGCTCAGGAAGACCGCTCGAAGGTTCAGGTCCATCACCTCGTCCCAGTCCTCCAGCGACATCCTCAGGATCAGCGTGTCCCTGTTGAAGCCGGCGTTATTCACCAGGATGTCGAGCCGTCCCAGCCCCTCGATTGCCTCTTGAGCCATCCGCTCGCAATCCTCGGGCTTACGGACGTCGGCCTGGATCGTGATCGCCTTCCCGCCCGCCTCCTCGATCTTCTTCTTGAGCTCGAGCGCCTGCTTTTCGCTTTCTTTGTAGTTGATCGCCACCGCCGTGCCGTGCTGCGCCAGGTATTTGCAGATGCCTGCCCCGATGCCACGCGACCCACCTGTGACGAGCGCCGTCTTACCGCTCAGGTCAAACACCACTCGCCGCCTTAATGGCCGCCGCTTCGTCCAAATTCGACAATTCGAACCCCGGGTGGGAGCGTTTGAGTTGCGCCGAGAGCACCTTGCCAGGCCCAAGCTCCACCACGCGCCGGACGCCCAACGCCTGCGCAGCATCCATCGACTGGTACCATCGCACGGGCGAACGTATCTGCTCCCTGAGGTCGGCGCGCACGTCTTCGATCGTGACAAGTGGCTGCGCGCCCACGTTTCCGATCACCGATATTTCCGGCGCGGCGATATCCGTCGCGTCCAGGATCTGCGCGAACTGCCGCGCTGCCGGCTTCATCAGGGACGTGTGAAACGCCCCCGAGACGTTGACTGGCAGTCCGCGCCCGCCGCGTTCCTTGGCCAGTACGCACGCCCGCTCCACCGCCTCGCGCGTCCCGCCCACTACCGTCTGAGTGGGCGCGTTGTAGTTGGCGCACTCAGCGCCGGACTCGCGGCAGATCTCCGCTACAGTCGCCTCGTCAAGCCCAACGATCGCTGCCAGCGTGCCCTCGCACTGTCCCCCCATGATCTTTCCACGCTCTCGCACCAATCGCACCGCATCTTCCACACCCAGCGACCCCGCCGCGACCAGCGCTGAGTACTCACCCAGGCTGTGCCCTGCCACGTACGCCGGCTGAGAGGCGATCGCGCCACTCTCCAGCGCCGCTCCTAATATCGCCAGCGAAGTCACCAGGATCGCCGGCTGTGCGTTCATCGTGTTCGTCAGCTCGTCCTCGGGACCTTCCGCGCACAGTTCTGTCAGCGAGAAGCCCAGCGCCTCGTCAGCAGCCGCGAAAATGCCGCGCGCAGTCTCGCTTGAACCGCACACTTCGACGCCCATGCCGACCTTTTGGCTGCCTTGACCCGGAAAGACAAACGCCAGTTCAGAATCGATGGGTAGTTCCAGGAGTCGGCGAAGGATACCAGCCGGTGAAGATGAATCCATGCGGGGCTAGCGAACGGCCGCGGCTTCGCTTTCCCTGGTCAGGCGTCCGAAATGGCAACTAGGGTTGGGACAACGGCCGAACTCATCCAACCGCGTCCTGCAGAACGTGCAGTGCGTAGCGTCCCAGTAAATGAAGTACGTCACCGCCGCTGCAATTGCCAGCATCAGACTCAGCGGTGGCAGTATGAAAAGCGTTCGCCTCATCGCCTAGCGAGTATATCAGAGGCGATGAGTCAACCAGACAATCGACAGGTGCTAGTGAAGGTCAGCTTGCCGGGCATGTTGATTGATGCAGTGTAATGCGGGGTCTACTCGCCCGGTACCTTCGGGCGCCGCTCGCGACCCACGGCCAAAACATCGCGGCCCTTGTACGTCCCGCAGGTCGGGCAAGCGTGGTGTGATAGCCTTGGGCTGCGGCACTGAGGACACACCACCAGTTTGGGGTCCGAGTAATCCAGGTGAGCGCGCTTTCGCTTCTTCCGCGCTACCGATGTTTTTTTCTTTGGCAGTGGAGGCATGTCAGTTCCCTTCCGGAGTTTCGTTTGTCAGGCCAGCCAGCGCGCTCCACCGTTCGTCACCTTGTGGTTCGCATTCGTGCGGCCCCGCGTTGATATCGGCTCCGCAGACTGGACAGAGGCCTGCGCAGTCAATCTTGCACAGAGGCTTCGCAGGCTCGTTCATCAGGATATATTGGCGCAGCCCCTCCCGCAAATCTAGCTCCCAGCGGGGGGTAATACGGAACGTCTCCGCCTCTTCCTCCTCGCTCAGGCGGATGGGGGATCCTGTATTGGCGTCGAAAAGGGGCAGATACTCTTCCTCGAAGTCCACTGTCACCGCCGACTCCGTCGGCGTTAGGCAGCGGGAGCAGATCTCATCGATGAGCCCCGTCGCGCGCGCTCTGGCCAGCAATCCGCGGTGAGTCCGCAGGATTCGAATCGTGCCTTCCAGATCGCGAATCGTAACGTCGCCCGCCTTCACGAGCGGCTCGTGCAGATCGAACTCGCTGACCGCGCCGATCGCCTGGCGAAGTTCGCGAAGAACGTTAAACAACATCGGACATTCTTTTTCGGTGGAGTGTGCATTGCGTTTTCGCCGGCCCGAAAATCGCTTGCAATGACTGTATCTCAAGTCTATAATCCGCGACGCAGCGCTGTCCATTCCGCCCCGGGATCGACGCCGCTACCACCATCGATCTCATGACTGCTGTCGCCGAACTGCTTTTATTGCAAGACACGGACCTGGCCCTCGATAAGGCCCTCGCGAGGCTCTCCGAAATCGAAATCGAGTTGGGAGAGTCGGCGGAACTTGTGTCCGCTCGCGAGACTGCTGCCGAGAAGGCTTCTGCCGTCGCTGCTCTGCGCGCGCAGCAGAAAGAACTTGAGCTCATCGCCGACGAAGTGCGCAGCAAAGCGGCCGAAATCGAAAAGAAGCTCTACGGCGGTACTGTCAAGAACCCGAAGGAGTTGCAAGACTACGACGCCGAGCTCCGTAACCTCAAGGACCTCACCCGCAAGCGCGACGACGACGTCCTTGCTCTTCTTATGCAGGTCGAAGAAGCCGACGCCGAGCGCCAGGCTGCCGAAGCTACCGCCTCCGAGATTGAGGCGGAGTGGCGCGCCGGGCAGGACCAGCTCCTCGCCGAAAAAGCATCGATCGAACCCGAAGCCACGCGCCTCAAAGCCGAGCGCGAGGCAAAAGCGATTGACGTTGATCGCCGTCTCATCGGCCTGTACGATCTTCTGCGCGAACGTCGTGGCGGCACCGCCGTCGCCCGCGTCGAGCGGGGGATGTGTCAGGGCTGCCGCATTACCCTCCCCATGTCTGTGCTTCAGCGCGCTCGGGGTGTCGGCAGTCCAGTCATCCAGTGCGTCAGTTGCGAAAGGATCCTGCTGGTAACGTAATGCGAGCAATCGGGTACTTCCGCGAGACGAAGGAGCGTGGCCTCGGTGGCCAGAGCGAGGCGTTCCTCGCCTTCTGCAAGAAGAACGGCTTCGAAGCGGCTGCCACATTCCTCGACGGCAAATCAGACGCCGAGCCGGCTGGCTTCCGCCAGCTCATGGACTTCGTGCGTCAGCAGGAGGGGCAGGGCTTCCTCATGGTCGTCGTGCCGGACTTCTCTACGCTCGGCTCTGGCGCCGTCGAAGCCGCTCGACGCTACTTCCAGCTCTCTAGCCTCAGTGTGCCGATCATCAGCCTCGAGGACGGGAGCGAGATCTCGGGCTCGCTCGTCGAGACGTGGGCCGCCGCCCGCACCAACGGAACCATGGGCGACAAAGTAAAGGCCGCGATGCGCCGCAAAGCGGTTAAGGGCGAAGCGCTCGGGCGGCCGCCTTACGGCTACAAGGTTGGTCCTAAGCGCCGTCTCGTCATAGTCGCCGAAGAGGGCGCCGTCGTCCGATACATCTTCCGCCTTTACATCAAGGACGGTCTCGGCATTCGGCGCATCGCCAGGCGCCTCAACGAAGAAGAGCTGCGCACGCGCCGCGGCGGGCTCTGGAGCATGGTCACAGTCCGCGATATTCTCCGTAACCGGGCCTACGTCGGCACCTACTCCCGTTTCGGCGTGCGAGTCCCCGCCAGTCACGCGCCTCTCATCTCGCAGGACGATTTCCAACGCGTCCAGGATCGCTTGGACCAGCGCAAGCCTTCCGGTGCCGCGCGCCAGGTCTCTCCGTTTCTTCTCTCCGCCATCTCCTTCTGCGGATACTGTGGCAACAAGATGATCGGCGTCACCCGCAAACAGAAATGGCAACGTGGCGACGGCACGGAGAAGACAGCCCAGTACCGCTACTACCAGTGCGAGTCGCGCACCAACCGCAGCCTTTGTGACTACCACACTCGGCGCGCTGAGGAGCTGGAGCGCGCCGTCCATCAGGCGTTGATTGCCGCCTCTCTCACAACGAACGGCCACTCCAACGGCAACGCACGCGATCCGGAGACACAACTCACCCGGCTGCGCGAACGTGTCCGCCGCCTCGACAAGCGCCTTGAGCAGTACCTCGATGCGGCAGTCGGAGGCAACCTCAATCCGGACAAGCTCCAGTCCGCCGCCGTTGCCATCGCCACAGAACAACTTCAGCTCGAAGATCGCCTCCTAGACGCCAGCCGACATGCTCAGCAGCAGGCCAGCGAGGAAGAGCGGCGCCGCGGCGTCGAGAAAACTCTGCGCCGCCTCCGCGATGAATGGGACGAGCTCGCCTTCCCCGAGAAGCAAGACCTCCTCCGCGAAGGTGTTGAACGCATCGTCGTCACTGACGACGACGTTCAGTTGGTCTTGCGGTCCTAGTGCGGCGACCGGCTCGTCCGCGCCGCGCGCCTTCTCCTAAACCCAGAGAAATCCCCCTCCCGGCCGACCACAATCCGGTTCCGGTACCACGGCCGCCAAACCCGGATGGCACCCGGCGTTGGATCGTTTACGCCGATGGTGCCTCCCGTGGCAACCCCGGTCCCGCCAGTATCGGCGCCGCCGTCTTCGACGAGCGCGGCCGCGAAGTCGCCCGCGTCTCCCACCGACTCGGCCGCGCCACAAACAACGAAGCCGAGTATCAGGCCGCTATCGCCGGACTCGAAGCCGCTCTCGGCCTCGGCGGAGGCGACGTCGAACTCCGCATGGACTCGCAGTTGGTGGTGCGCCAGCTGGAATTCCGCTACAAAGTCCGCAACCCCCGTCTTCAGCCCTTCTTCAACCGCCTGCTCGAGCTCAAGCGCCAGTTCAACGTCTTCTCCGTCTCCCACATCCCCCGCGAACAGAACACCCGCGCCGACGAACTCGCCAACATGGCCCTGGATCGCCTGGACGACGACACACCCTGACTCGAATCGAAAGGAAAGCCTCAGCAGGCCTGTAGGCCGAGTTCTGTCCTCCGCGCAAACGGAGGGGTGACCATCAATCTTGGACCACGGTTACCCGTGGTCTCGAGCGGCCAACCCGAGGGTTTGGGCCGGGCACCCTTAGCACCCTCCTATTTGGCCTTGCTCCGCGCGGGGTTTAGACGGCCTGCGAGTCACCTCGCAGCCGGTGGGCTCTTACCCCACCATTTCACCCTTGCTCGCCGAGGCTAGCGGTATGTTTCTGTGCCACTTTCCGTCGGATTGCTCCGCCTGGGAGTTACCCAGCGCGCTGCCCGTAAGGAGCTCGGACCTTCCTCTCGCCGTTAGGCGAGCGGTCACCCGGCCTGCTGAAGCACACCAAGTATACCGCTTCCTATTCCTACGTCGGGCTCCCGTACCCTAACTCCCGCAGTACCCGCCTAGCCTCCTCCCGGTCATCGCAAGGATACTCCGTGTCCCCGATGTGCACCTCGCGCTCGTGCCCCTTCCCCGCAAGCAGGACAGCATCTTCATCAACCGCCATCGCCAGCGCCTGCGCGATCGCCTCGCGCCGGTCCGCCACCACCGAAAAGTCGTGGCCCTCGAGCTTTCCTGCTGCCCGCATTCCCTCCGCGATGTCCTGCAGAATCGCGTCCCGGTCCTCTGAGTACGGGTTGTCGTCCGTCACAAACGTGTAGTCCGCCAGCTCCGCAGCTGCCTTCGCCATGCCCGGCCGCCGATCCCTGTCCCGCTCGCCGATGCATCCGAAGACCGCGATTATCCGCCCACGCGAAGTCTCCCGCAGCAACTCCAGCACCCGCCGCAGCGAGTCGGGCGAGTGCGCAAAGTCCACGATCACCTCGAACGGTTGTCCAGCATCCACCCGCTCCATCCGCCCCGGCGCGCCCGTCCACGTCTCAAGCCCGTCTGCGATCTCGTAGACCCTCAGACCCGCCGCCAGCGCGATGCCAGCCGCTGCTGCGGCGTTGTACGCGTTGAAGCGCCCCGGTTTCGGGAATCGGAGCCGCAGCCTGCCCTCGTCGATGCTGTCGTCTCCCGGATCGGCTTTAAGTGACATAAGGTTGATGACGATGTTGCTCCCAAACCCGTCCGCCTCGTAGCTCTCGATCCATACGTTCTCCATCCCATCAGTGCCGTACTTGATCTTCCGCGCCTTCTTCGTCAGTGTGCCGAAGAACATCCCGACTACATCGTCCCAGTTCAAGACCGACGTCTTCTTAATCCCCTTATCGATCGACTCGTCCAGAAGCTTGAACAGCCGCCCCTTCGCCGCTACGTACTCCTCCTCGCTTCCGTGAAAATCGAGGTGATCGCGCCCGACGTTCGTGAACGCGGCGATGTCGTACTCACACTCGTCGACGCGGTGCAGAGCCAGTCCGTGCGACGTCGCTTCCACCACCGCCCACTTGCACCCGGCCTCAACCATCAGTGCGAGCATCGCCTGCACCTGCGGCGCCTCCGGCGTCGTGAAGCGCCCCGTGTCCGGCAGCACCTCGTAACCGATGCGGCACTCCGCCGTGCTGATCAGACCAGTCTTCTGCCCGGAGTGATTGAGGACGTGGGCGACGAGGTGTGCCAGGCTCGTCTTCCCGTCCGTCCCCGTTATCCCGACCACGCCCAGCTTCCGGGCGGGGTGCCCGAAGAACTCCGCTGAAAGCTGCGCCAGCGCTACGCGAGAGTCCGGCACCACCAGCACATCGACGCCACCGCCCTCCGCGACGGCCTGCCACAACCCTTCGCGGTCCTCCTGAACGACTACGGCCCGCGCCCCGCCCTCGATCGCCCGACCAAGGTAGGCGTGCCCGTCCACGTTGAACCCAGGCACCGCGACAAACAGCGCCCCCGCCGTCACCGCCCGCGAATCGTACTCGATCGAAGTGATCTCCATGTCCCCATCGCCGATGAGACGGGCATGCGGCAAAGCCGAGGCCAGTTCTCGCAATAACATGCCCACAACTGTAAAACGCCTGCCAGTTACGGCGTAGGGGTTGACCACCGCCTCGCGTGCTTGCGCTCACGATTCGGACGTAGAATAGCCGTCGTACGAACACAGAGGAGGCAAGACGTTGGAAGGCAAGCGTGTCGAAGTCGACGGGCAGAGTGTCTATTACGAAGAGTACGGCAAAGGCGATCCCTTGCTCCTGCTGCACGGAGGCTTCGGCACCGGCGATTCGCTACTGGCGATCGGACAGCAGCTGGCCAGGCACTTTCGAGTGATCGCGCCGGACCGCAGCGGTCACGGGCACACGTCCGACAAGGGTGGCCCGCTGACCTACGACGACATGACGACCGAGACTATCGGCGTCATAGAGGCGCTCGGCCTCGGCAAGGCGAACCTCCTCGGCTACAGCGATGGAGGAATCATCTGTCTCCTGCTCGCGATTCGCAGGCCCGACCTCATCGCGAAGATGGTGCCGCTGTCGGCGAACTTTCACTACAACGGGATGTCTCCGCAGGCGCAGGGCATGATCGGCGGGTTCACGCCGGAGGTCATGAAGATGATCCTGCCGCACGAGGTGGAAGCGTACGAAAAGTACAGCCCGGACGGCCCCGAGCACTTCCCCGTGATGTTCGAGAAGACGAAGACGATGTTCACAACCCAGCCTGAGCTCACCGTCGAAGACCTCGCGAAGATCACCGTGCCGACGCTCTTAATGGCCGCGGACCGGGACATGATGACGCTGGAGCACACGTTGGCACTCTTCCAGGCGATCCCGAACGCACAGCTCGCCATCGTGCCAGGAGCGACGCACGCGCTGGGTATGGACCGGGCCGATGACGTCGCAAGTGCGGCATTGCGGTTCCTTCTGGCCTGAGGAGAACGCCGCCTTCCGGTTTACTTCCGAATTCCCCCTTTCCTCCTCCCGCCCCTTGACTCCGTTTGGTAATATGCAGAGCAGGAAAGGAGGTGATGTGAATGGATCATCATAGAGGCCGTAGGCCCGCAGTCCGTTCGCACCACCGCCTCATAGAGGTGTTGGTGTAGCCTTTCGGGGCTAGCGGCGCGTGGTCTACGTGCTGCATGCGAAGGGGCGGCTCGCAAGAGCCGCCCCTTCGCTTTATCCTGAACCGCATGTGGCTCAACCTCGCCGCCGTCGAAGACGGCCTCTCGACGCAGTTTGTGGGCCGCCGCATCCTCTACTACACAAGCACCTCATCGACCATGGACGTCGCCCGCGCTGAGGCCGATGCCGACGCCGTCGAGGGCACCGTGGTACTCGCCGAAGAGCAGACTGCCGGCCGAGGCCGCTTCGGACGCGCCTGGGTCTCCCCGGCAGGCAAGAACGTCTACGTCACGATCATTCTCCGCCCCACCGTCGAGCGCCTTCGCCAGCTCGGCATAATCACGCCGATCGCGGTCTGTCTTGCCATTGAGGAGACCGTCAGCCTGCAGCCCCAGGTTAAGTGGCCCAACGACGTCCTCCTCTCCGGCCGCAAAGTTTGCGGTATCCTGATCGAGACCGAATTCTCCGGTGGTGACCCCCGCTACGCCCTCATCGGCCCCGGCATCAACGTGAACTTCGATATCGACCCGGCTTCCGAGATCGCCGGTATCGCCACCAGCATCAAACAAGAGCTCGGCGCCGAAGCCTCCCGCGAATCCCTCCTGGCCGCGTTCCTCAACCACATCGAGGCCCTCTACACCGCCCCCGACCCCCGCGCCGTTCACGAAGCCTGGAAATCCCGCCTCGAAACCCTCGGCCGCGACATCACACTCACCTTCCGTGACGAAGCCTTCACCGGACAGGCCGAAGACGTAGACGACGCCGGCAACCTCATCCTGAGACTGCCTGATGGCTCGCTCCGTACGTTTGAAGCAGGAGAGGTGAGTCTCCGGCCGCCCTCATTGTCATCCTGAGCGCAGACGACGCACGCTACGGGCACTGGCACTCCGAAGCGAAGGATCGGGTGGGGCAAACTCACTTCGATCGGATGACAGTTGTTGTCAGAAATGCGCAGGTGCTAGGTCGAATCCGTGGCCCGTCTAGTACCTAATTGACTCCCGCAGCCACTCCGCATTACCCCGAACGTCATCCTCTAGCTTCTTCACTAGCAGCTCTCGCTTCTCGTACAAACGGTAGCCCTCGCGCGGCCGCAGGTACCCGAGTGCCGCCGGCTCCTCCGAGAACAGCTCCTCCTCCCCAACCTCCGCCTCACGTTTCGCGAAGCGGGCCCGCTTGTCCAATAGCGCTTTCACGATAAACGGCATCACCATCGAGTAGTCCACCGGCACGCTCTCCGTCGTCTGGAGGTACGAGTCCTTGTCCACCTTCCCCCACGTCACCGCCTCCCCCGGGGGACACGACGACAGCGACCCATCTGTCACCGGCGACGTCACAAACTGCACATCGAACAGGTACCCGCGCACGTCCGGGATCCCCAGCACCTGGCTTAGCGCCGGCTCCGGCTGGAGGTTGAAGTTCTTCGGCACGCCGCCGCCCAGGATCAGCGTCCCGATCGCCCCCGACGGCTGGTCGAACAGCCCCCAGCGGTGGTACGCACACGACTCGAACACCTCCGCGTGCATGTCGATCTCGAAGTCGTACTTGTCGAGCAGCCCCGTCTCTCGCATCGCCCACAGCTTCATCGAGTTCAGGAAAATGCTCCCGTCCGCCGGCGCTCCGACGAAGATCGGTATCGCCAGCCGGTGACACGTTGAAAGCAGCCCCGGCGTCACCCCCGTCTTCTTCTCCTGCGCCGCGTACAGCGCCCCCAGCCTGTACCGCATCTCCGTGCCCGTCATCCTGTGCTGGAACTCGGGCGACATCAGCGCCGCGCTTATAAACTTGTCCTGGTCCAGCAGCACCTCTTCATCGAATGCCATATCGGTAACGCGAATAGTCCCCTCATCCTTTAGCGCTCCGTCGTCGCCGAAAATCGGCACCTCGTGGATCGGGTCGCGATGCCCCGTCAGACTGCGATGGCCGTCGTGGTAGCAGACCGCGTCCGTCGTGCTGAGGTAGGCGAACCAGCCCGCCTCCAGCAGCGGGATAAGCCACGCCTGGTGCTGCCCCGAAACCGTCACCGGCCCCGCGATCGACATCGTCATCGGACACCCCGATGAGATGGCCGCGTCCAAAATCGAAAACGCCCGCCGCAAGTATGCCCCGCCGAATGCTGGCAGTGCATGAGTGAACAGCTCCTCGAGAGTCTCCAGCTCGTCCACCCGCCGGACGTGCACGTCTTTGCGTTCGTTATCTGTCATAGCACCCCGTACCGTACTGTCAAAAATAATCTGCGTAAAATCTGCGCTAATCTGCGGCTCGTTTACCGGTCTACCAAAAACTCCCCCATGTCCACCTCCTGGCGCACCGTCGGGTTGAACCCCATCTCCGCGTATCCCAGTAGCGCCAGGAACGCCGGCTGCCAGTCCTCCGGCAACTCCAGCGCCGACTGGATCGCCGGCCCGCAGAACAGCGGTGCGCCCTTCAAGTAGCCGGCCAACCCGCGTTCCACCGCCGCCAGCAGCAGATTCTGCAGCGCCGCCCCGAGGCTCTGAACGAACATATCCCGCTCCGCCAACTTCCGGCGCTCGTCCGGCCACGTCTTCGCTTCGTCCAGCGCCAGGCACGACACCAGCAATGCCGGCGCCTCGATCACCTGCGCCCGCGACCGCGAGATCAACTTCTCGACCTCGAGCACGCTCCGGTCTTCCTTCGACATGTCGTCCAACCACGACTCGCTCATCGCGTCCGCCAGCGCCTCCCGAGCTTCGGGCGACATGACCTGCACGAACCGCCACGGCCGCGAGTGGTGCGGCGCCGGCGCCTTGCAGGCCAGAGTCACCAGCTCCCGCACAACCTCCGGATCGACCGGCTCGTTAGAGAACTTGCGAATCGATCGCCTGGTAGCGATCACATCAGCAACCGGCCGGTACTCGTCCTTCACGCTCGTGCTCCAATATCCAGCCGCGCCAGCAGCCGGTGAGTCGCCGTATCTCCCGGCCTGCTCAACAGCGCCCGCAAATCGTCCGGCGAGTCGATGTCCCGTGCCAACGATTCCGCCCGCACCACTTCGAACGGTAACTTCTGGGCCGCCGCCTCGCGCTTGTGCAGCGAGAACGACAGCGGCCCAAACCGAAACGGAACCAGTCCCGCCGGCCGCATCGCCAGCAACCCCGTCCCTTTATCGTGCGACGGGCAAATCACCA
>Ga0070695_100001678_pt1 | contig 12473 bp, 10 predicted proteins | sample KBSK1252metaG_FD_65471 | JGI IMG/M metagenome (GOLD analysis project Ga0070695, IMG submission 65471) | Corn, switchgrass and miscanthus rhizosphere microbial communities from Kellogg Biological Station, Michigan, USA - KBS K1-25-2 metaG | ecosystem: Host-associated > Plants > Roots >...
TCGAGCCGACCACCGGCACCGCGATGAGGAAGAGGACCGCGACCGCCTGGAACTGGCGGCGCCTGATCCAGCCGATGAGGGCAAGCGTCCCGACCGTGCCACCCACCTGCAGCGACGCGACCGTGAGCGCCGCGGTAGCCGGCGGCAGCTTCGCCGCGGTCAGGAGCGTCGGCGTCCACAGCAGCACGAAAAAGAACCCCATGAGGTTGAGCGCGAAGATCAGCCAGAGGAGCGGTGTAATCACCGCCAGGCCCTCGCTGAAGAGGTATTTCGGATTGACGCCGGGCGCCTGGCGCTCCTCGTCGATTACGAAGCGCGCGCCGGGCGGCACCCGATAGCCGGGCGCCAGGCGCTCGAGAACCCGCGTCAGCTTGTCGCGGTGCGCTTCCCGGATGCTCATGTACTTGATCGACTCCGGCATCCAGAAGAACGCGAGGATCGCGATCACCACCGGCACGATGCCGCCGATCAGGAACAGGATCGGCCAGCCGTAGTGCGGCACGAGCGCGGCGGAGACGAAGCCCGGCAGTGCGCCCCCCAGCGGTACCAGCCCGGTGGCGATCAAGCCCATGGTCGCGCGCGAGCGCAGCGGCGCCGACTCGATGTTGATCGCGATCATGTTCGGGATGACGCCGCCGATGCCAAGGCCGGCGATCAGCCGCAGCCAGAACATCTGATCGAGATTCGTGGCATGCGCACCGAGCCAGGTGAAGATGCCGAAGACGAGCAGCGACTGGATCAGGGCGCTTTTGCGACCATAGCGGTCGCCGATCCAGCCGAAAATCATCGAGCCGAACAGCACGCCGATGTTGCTCGCGGCGAGCACCGGGCCGAGGGAGGAGCGCTCGACGTGCCACTCGCGCACGAGGTGCGGCGCGGCCAGCGCGATCGCGGAGATGTCGTAGCCGTCGAACAGCGCGATCAGCACCGACCAGATGATGAGCTGGATATGAAAGCCGCTGATGCCGCGCTCATCGAGCAGGCGCGAGACGTGTACCACCGGTGTTTCAGCCATCGGTCACTCCTCCTCCTCGGGTTTCTTAAAGCTGGATTTCGCGCTCCTCGCCCGGATCTTCGTCTCCGGCCGGTTCAGCTCGTCGTGCTCCTCGTTCTCGCGCTGCGGCACGTGCTCCTTGTAACCGTGCGGCCGCCGCTGCTCGGCGAGCGGCGTGCCGCCGTGATAGAGCCAAACCTGGCCGTAGCGCTGAGGAACCATCCGCAAATTCTACTCAGGCGCCTTGACATCACGCATCATCACCGCTTCATCCGGCGCCACCTCAATGCCGCACGACTGGGGTTGCGCCGATGCAAAGCCAAGCCGCTCGAGTAACCGCGTCGATCGCCGATTGCGTCGCTTGAAGACTGCATAGACCGTGCGCACGCCGTAGCGCGCTACGAGCTGCGCAATCATCGCTTGGCACGCGTCCGTAGCAAGGCCGCGGCCCCAGTAGCGGCTCGCGAGCACGTAAGCAATCGCGGCTCGGCCGCTCGGCAAGACCGTCGCCTGCACGTAGCCGATGAGGCCCGCCGCCGGCAGCCGGACCACCCAATTGAGCCAGCGTTGCGCGCCGTCAGGCGATCGCCGGCTTTCCAGGCTGGTGTAGCGCTGACGCAGCCAGTCGAGCGACGGCGGCGGCTCGTTCTCATACTCATAGATCGCCGGATCGCCGAGCAGCGCGAACATCGCCTCGGCATGCGTGGCGACCTGCGGCTCCAGAATGACCTTTGTGGCAGCGATGGTGCGCACGCCGTTTTATGCAGCCGTGCCGTGATTAGCGCCGCGCGGTGGACCGGTTCAGCGCAACGGCGGCCCGAATCAGGCTTTTCAACGCTTCCTCGTCGATCTTCTCGCCCTCGCGGAAGTCGATCGCGCGCCGGGTGTTCCCCTCGAGGCTGGAATTGAAAAGGCGCGCCGGATCCTGCAGTGAGGCGCCCTTGGCGAAGGTCATCTTCACTACGTTCTTGTAACTCTCGCCCGTGCAGATCAAGCCGTCGTGCGACCACACGGGAACGCTCCACTTCCACTCCTCCACGACTTGCGGATCGGCTTCCTTCACCAGGGCGCGCAGGCGGCTCAACATCTTGCCGCGCCAGTCGCCGAGCTCCTTGATCCGGGCGTCGATCAGCTGAGATGCGGATTTGCCTCTTGGCGTGCCGCTCTTCTTCATGTTGGCATCCCCGCCTCGATCAGCGTGCGCGTGTAGTCGGATTTCGGCCGGCCGACGACCTCCTCGAGCATTCCGGCTTCGACGATGCGGCTGTCCTTCATCACCAGCACCCGGTGCGCCATGGCGCGCACCACGTCGATGTCGTGCGTGACGAGGATATAGCTCAGGCCGTACTTCTTCTGCAGGAGCGCGAGGAGCTCAAGCACCTGCTTCTGAATCGTGACGTCGAGCGCACTGGTCGGCTCGTCGAGCACCACCACCTTCGGCCGCACGATGAGCGCGCGTGCGATCGCGATGCGCTGGCGCTGCCCGCCGGAGAACTCGTGCGGATAGCGGCCAAGGAGCGGCTCGGCGCGGCTGCCTTCCGTGAGGCCGACATCGAGGAGCGCCTGGACAATGCGCGCGCGGCGCTCGGCGGCGCCCAACTGCGGCTCGTGGATCTCGAGACCCTCGCCGACGATCTGCTCCACCGTCAGTCGCGGCGATAGCGAGGACAGCGGGTCCTGGAACACCACTTGGATCTCGCGCCGCAGGCGCTTACGCTGCGCCGCATCAGCCTCGGTCCAGGCAGCACCGTCGATGCGAATGTCGCCCTGCGCACCGACCAGGCCGAGCACCGCGAGGGCGAGGGTCGTCTTCCCCGAGCCCGATTCGCCGATCACGCCGAGCGTCTCCCCCGGCGCGAGCTCGAAGCTGACGTCCTGCACCGCCGTGAAGTGGCCGCTCTTGAACCAGCCGCGGATTCCGGGCAGCGAGGTCGGATAGTTCACCACTACATTGCGCGCGCTGACCAGGCGTCCGTTCGCCGGCGGCGCCACCGTGCGCTCCGGGCGGCTGGCGACGAGCTTGCGGGTATAGGGATGCTGCGGCCGCTCGATGACCTCGGCCGTGCGCCCCTGCTCCACCAGCACGCCCTTCTCCATCACCGCCACGCGATCGGCGAAGCGCCGCACCAGGTTCAGATCGTGCGTGATGAGCAGCAACGCCATTCCCGCCTGCGCGCGTAGATCTTCGAGCAGCTCGAGGATTTGCAACCGGATCGCCACATCGAGCGCAGTTGTCGGCTCATCGGCGATGAGCAGCTTCGGCTTGCAGGCGAGCGCCATGGCGATCATCGCGCGCTGCCGCTGCCCGCCGGAGAGCTGGTGCGGGTAGCTGCGCGCCCGGCGCTCGGGGTCGTCGATGCCGACGCGGCGCATCGCGACGATCGCCTCGCGCCAGGCATCGGCACCGCGTAGCGAGGTGTGCAGCTCCAGGGATTCGACGATCTGCTGCCCGACCGTATAGATCGGATTGAGCGCCGTCATCGGCTCCTGGAACACTACCGAGATGTCGCGCCCGCGCATGGCGTGCAGCTCTTGCGCTGACATGGTGAGCACTTCCCGGCCATCGAAGCGGATGCTGCCGCTGAGCCGCGCGTTCTCGATGAGACGCAGCGTCGAGAGCGCCGTAACCGTCTTGCCGGAGGCCGATTCGCCCACCAGCGCGAGCTTCTCGCCGGCGTCGAGCGAGAGTGAAACGTTGTCGACGACCTTCCGCGGGCCGAAGTGAATGCTGAGATCCTTCACCTCGAGGAGGCTCATCGCCTTGACCCCCTGACAAGGGGGTCGCGAGCCGCAGGCGCAGCGGGGGGTTTGATTTTGCGAACTGAAGTCCCACGGCTCGCTTCGCGCAGCATCATTTTGCTTCGCCCTCCAGCACCTTGCGCGGATCGAGCGCGTCGCGCAGCGCGTCGCCGATCAGGATGAGCAGCAGGAGCATCACGACGAGGACGCCAAACGTGGAGAGCGAGATCCACCACGCGTCGAGGTTGTCCTTGCCCTGCTGCAGCAGCTCGCCGAGGCTCGGCGTGCCCGGCGGGACGCCGAGGCCGAGAAAGTCGAGGCTCGTGAGCGCGCCGATCGCCGCGGCCATCTCGAAGGGCACGAGCGTGACCACCGGCGTCAGGCTGTTCGGCAGGATGTGGCGCCACATGATGATGCGGTTCGATTGCCCGAGTGCGCGCGCGGCGCGCACGTAGTCGAGCGTGCGGTTTTTCAGGAACTCGGCGCGCACATAGGCGGCAATGCCGAGCCAGCCGAAGATCGCGATCAGCACCACGAGCAGCCAGAAGCTCGGCGAAAAAAGCGACGCGAAGATGATCAGCATGTAGAGCACCGGCATCGCGCCCCAGATTTCCTTGAAGCGCTCCATGCCGATGTCGGTCCAGCCGGCAAAGTAGCCCTGGATCGCGCCGTAAAGCACGCCAAAGAGTGTCGAGAGACCTGCGACGATCAGCGCGAAGAAGGCCGAGAGGCGAAAGCCGTAGAGCAGGCGCGCCAGCAGGTCGCGTCCGCGATCGTCGGTGCCGAGCAGGTTTTCGCGATCGGGCCGTGCCGGGCTCGGCGCGCTCGAAAAATAGTTGATGGTGCTGTAGTGGTAGTGATTGGGCGGGTAGAGCGCGAAGTTGCCGGGCTTCCTGAACTGCTGGCGAATGAACGGATCCAGATAGTCGGTCGGCGTCGGAAAGTCGCCGCCGAAGGTCGTCTCGGCGAGCGTTTCGAACACCGGGAAGTACCAGTGCCCGTCGTAGCGCACGACGAGCGGCTTGTCATTGGACAGCACCTCGGCGAGCAAGCTGACGCCGAACAGCACGCAGAACACGATCAGGCTGGCGTATCCGAGGCGATTCGTGCGAAAGCGCCGCCAGGCGCGTCGCGCCGGACTGGCGTGAAGCGCGGTATCAATGACGACCGGTGCGTGGATCTCGGTGACGACGCTCGACATGTCAGTCGAAGAACTTCACGCGCGGGTCGACCCACAGGTAGCTCAAATCGCGCACCAGCGTGGTGATGAGGCCAATGATGGTGAAGACGTAAAGGCTGCCGAAGACCACCGGATAGTCGCGGCGGATCACCGACTCGTATGAAAGCAGTCCGAGGCCGTCGAGCGAGAAGAGCGTCTCGATGAGCAGCGACCCGGTAAAGAATGCGGCCACGAAAGCGGCCGGGAAGCCGGTCATGATCGGGATAAGCGCGTTGCGGAACACGTGCCGCCAGAGCACCTTGCGCTCTTCGACCCCTTTGGCGCGCGCGGTCATCACGTATTGCTTGCGAATCTCCTCGAGCACGGAGTTCTTCGTGAGAATGGTGATGACAGCAAAGCCGCCGATCACCATCGCCGTCACCGGCAGCGTGATGTGCCAGAGATAGTCGGTGATCTTGTGGAAGAGATCGAGCTCGTGCCAGTTCGACGACACGATGCCGCGCAGCGGGAACCATTGAGCGAAAGTGCCGCCGGCGAAATAGACCAGCAGTACCACGCCGAGCACGAAGCTCGGAATGGCGTAGCCGAGGAGCACGATGAACGTCGTCACCGTGTCGAAGGCGCTGCCCGCGCGCACCGCCTTGGCGATGCCGAGCGGCACGGAAATCAGGTAAGTGAGGACGAAGGTCCACAGGCCGAGCGAGATCGACACCGGCAGCTTTTCCTTGATCAGCTGCCAGACGTCCTTGTTGTGGAAGAAGCTGCGGCCGAGGTCGAAGCGCGCGAACTGCCCCAGCATCTGGATGAAGCGCTCGGGCGCGGGCTTGTCGAAGCCGTAGAGCTTCTTGATCTCCTCGACCTTCGCCGCATCGACGCCCTGGCGGCCGCGATACCCGGCGAGCCCGGCCGCGGCGGCCGTGCGTCCGCCGGCCTCGCCGCCCGCCATGTCACGCCCCTGCAGCTGCGCCACCATCTGTTCGACCGGGCCGCCGGGCACGAACTGGATGACGATGAAGGTGATGAGCAGGATGCCGAAGAGCGTCGGGATCATCAGCAGCAGCCGCTTGAGGATGTAGGACCACATCGCTAGCGCTTCCTCCACCAGGTGGAGACCAGCCAGTCGTCCGGCGTGTAATAGAGCGGCTTCACTTGCGGCTGCTCGAATTTGTGCCCGCGCCAGGCGACGGGGAAGGTATTCGAGTACCACTGGGGTACGACGTAATAACCGTGGCGCAGGACGCGGTCGAGTGCGCGCAGACGTGCGATGAGCTCAGGCCGCGTGGTGGCCGCGGCGACCAGATTGACAAGCGCATCGACCGCCGGATCCTTGATGCCGATGAGATTGCCCGAGCCCTCGGTATCCGCCGCCTGCGAGCCGAAGCGGTCGATGAGCTCGGCGCCTGGCGCCTCGTTGCCGGGCACGCGGATGGTGAAAAGATCGAAATCGAACACGTCGAGGCGCTTCTGGATGAGGGCGAAGTCAGCACGGCGGTACTGGCCCTCGATGCCGAGCTTGGCGAGCGCCTGGAACCAGGGCGTAATGACGCGCTCGCCACCGCCGCTATCGAGATATTCGAGCACGAAGGGCTCGCCGCGCGCATTGCGCAGCGCACCGTCCCGATAGGTCCATCCCGCTGCGGCGAGCAGATCGCGTGCCTTGCGCAGATTGTCGCGCAGGCTGCCGGGCGGATTGGTGTTCGGCGGCAGCGGTACTTCCTCGTTGAACACTTCCGGCGGCAGTTTCTTGCGTAGCGGCTCCAGCACCTCGAGCTCGTCCTTCCCGGGCAGGCCCTTGGCCTCGAAGTCCGAGCCGTTGAACCAGCTGGTGCAGCGCATATAGGCGTTGTACATCAGGCGCCGGTTCATCCATTCGAAGTCGAAGGCGAGCCCGATCGCCTGGCGCACCCGCTTGTCCTTGAACTTCTCGCGGCGTGTGTTGATCCAGTAGGCCTGGAAGTCGCCCGCGTTTTTCGTCGGCAGCGCGGCCTTCACGAGCTCGCCGCTGTCGAATTTCTTGCCGACGTACACCCTCGCCCACTCGCGCGCCGAGAACGTGCGGAGGTAGTCGAACTCGCCGGCCTTGAACGCTTCCGTCTGTGCGGTGTTGTCCTTGTAGATCTTGTAGGTGACGCGGTCGAAGTTGTACATGCCGCGGCGCACCCCGAGATCGCGCGCCCAGTAGTTCGGATCGCGCTGGTAGGTAACGTCCTGCGGGTTCCAGCGCCCGATGCGGTAGGGCCCGCTGCCGATCGGCGCTTCGGTGATCACCTGGTCGAATGGCTTGCCCGCGCCCCAGTCACGGCTGAAGACCGGCAACCCGCCGACCAGCAGCGGCAGCTCGGCGCTCGCGCGCGCGAGGTCGAAGCGCACTGTGCGCGGAGCAACGACGACCGCGCGCTTCACGTCGCCGTACACGACACGGTACGCCGGCGAGGCCTCCTTGCTGATCAGGCGCTCGAACGAATACTTCACGTCCTCGGCGAGCACCGGCTTGCCGTTATGGAAACGTGCCGCGGGATTCAGCCGGAAGGTGACTGAGAGCTTGTCGGGCGCCACCTCCACATCCTCCGCAAGCAGCCCATAGGCGGTGGTCGGCTCGTCCAGCGTGCCGGTGAGCAGCGTCTCGATCACCAGGCCGCCGATCGCCGGCGGCGCGGTGCCCTTCAGCGTAAACGGATTGAGCTTGTCGAGCGTCGTGATGCGTAGCGGCGGCACCAGCTCCAGGTCGCCCCCCTTGGGAGCGTCCGGATTCACCCACTCGAAATGAGCGAAGCCCTTCGGATACTTGATGTCGCCGAATTGCGCGTAGGCGTGCGCTGCCCGGGCCGCCGGCGCGGCCAGCAAGATGAGCAGAGCAAAAACAGGGACCGCGAGGCGCGGGAGAATTTTCGAAAAAATGGGGTGCGTCCCTGATTAAGTGGTGTCTATCCCTATTTAATGCGCGCGGCCGGGAATCGACGACAGCAGGAGCCGCGTATACGGATGCTTCGGACTGGCGTAGAGCTCGTCGGGCCCGGCAATCTCCACCACCTCGCCGTCCTTCATCACCATCACCTCGTCGGCCATGTAGCGCACCACCGCGAGGTCGTGCGAGATGAAGAGATAGCTCATCGAGTATTCGTCCTGCAGATCCTGCAAGAGGTTCAATAGCTGCGCCTGCACCGAGACGTCGAGCGCCGAGACCGACTCGTCGCAGATCAGGAGCTCCGGCTTGAGCGTCAGCGCCCGCGCGATGGCGATGCGCTGGCGCTGGCCGCCCGAGAACTCGTGCGGATATTTCTCCAGCGACAGGGGCGGCAGCCCGACTTTCATCAGCAATTCACCCGCCATCGCGCGCCGCTCGCCGTCGTCCGCGCCGATGCCGTGGATCTTGAGCGGCTCGGTCAGAATCTGCGCGACCGTGAAGCGCGGGTTGAGCGAGGCGTACGGGTTCTGGAACACGATCTGGATGCGCCGCTTGTAGGGCATCGCGTGGCTCGCATCCACCTTGAGGAGGTCGCGGCCTTCGAAGCACACTTCGCCTGCCGTCGCCGGGTGGAGGCGCGCGACCAGCAATGCGACGGTAGTCTTGCCGGAGCCGGATTCGCCGACCACGCCGAGCGTCTTGCCTTTCGCGATGCGAAACGATGCGCCTTTGACCGCCTTAAGCTCGCGTTTCTTCAGCAGCCCTTCCCGGAAGTAAAAGCTCTTGGCCAGTCCGCGCGCTTCCAGCAGCGTCGGTTCGTCCCCGCGCAGGCCGCGCTTGCGCTCCGCGCTCGCGTCTTGCACGGCGGCATCGCGACGCCTCGATTCAAGACCTGACCCCATGAAGTCGTTGATGACCGGAAGGCGCTGCGGCCGGCGCTCGAGCGGCGGCCGGCAGGCGAGGAGCGCGCGGGTGTACGCATCGCGCGGGTCGCGGAAGAGCTGCGACGCCGGGGCCTGCTCGCGCACTTCACCATCGCGCATCACTACGACGTAGTCGGCGATTTCGCTGACGAGGGCGAGATCGTGCGTGATGAAAAGCATCGCCATCTCGTGCCGCTCCTGCAGCGCGCCCATCAGGTCCAGGATCTGGCGCTGCACGGTCACGTCAAGCGCGGTGGTCGGCTCATCGGCAATCAGCAGCTTCGGCTCGCAGGCGATCGCCATGGCGATCATCACGCGCTGCTGCTGGCCGCCGGAAAGCTGGAAGGGATAGGCGTCGAGCCGCGCTTGCGGCTCGGGGATGCCGACTTCGGTGAGGAGCTCGATGGTGCGGCTGCGGAGCGCCCGGCCGGTGAGTCCGAGATGCTTGCGCAGCACTTCGCCGATCTGGAAGCCGACGGTGAACACCGGGTTGAGCGAGCTCATCGGCTCCTGGAAGATCATCGCGATCTCCTTGCCGCGCACACGCTGCATCTCGTCGCTACCCACGGTGAGCAGATCGCGCTCGCGATAAAGGATGCGGCTCGTGCTCCCAACGGTAGCGTTCTCCTTCGGCAGCAAGCCCATGATGGAGAGTGCGCTCACCGACTTGCCGCTGCCGGATTCGCCGACCAGCGCGACGGTGCTGCGTACCGGCACATCGAAGCTCACGCCCTTCACGGCCTGAAGCCGCGTCGCTTCGTCGATGCGGAATTCAACGGCGAGATCGCGCACTTCGAGCAGGTTCATTTCAGGCGCGGATCGAGCGCGTCGCGCATCGCGTCGGTGAAAAGACTGAACGCCGTGACCAATATCGCCATCGCCACCGTCGCGGCTGTCAGCTGCCACCATTTGCCGAGCAAGAGCTCGCTTCCCGCCTCCGCCAGCATGCTGCCCCAGGAGACGGTGTCGACGCCAACGCCGAAGCCGAGGAACGTAAGAATCACCTCCGACTTGATGAAGAGCACCACGCAGATCGAGAGCTGCACCAGCACGACGTGGCTCACGTTCGGCAGGATGTGCACGAACATGCGGCGCGCGCCGGAGGCGCCGATCGCATCGGCGGCGAGGACGTATTCGCGCACGCGGTGCTTCAGGTACTCGGCGCGGATCAGCCGGAAGATGCCGGTCCAGCCGGTCAGGCCGAGAATCAGGATCACGGTGAACGTGCCCTTCTGGTTCACTACCGCGGCGATGGCGAGCACGAGCAAGAGGTACGGGATCGAGGTGAAGACGCTGTAGAGCCAGTTGAAGAAATCGTCGACCCAGCCGCCGCGGAAGCCGGCGAGTGCACCGAACAGTGTGCCGAGAAACGCGGCGAGCGCGGCGGCGCTCAGGCCGACGACGAGAGAGGTCTGCGTGCCTTTGAGCACCTTCTTCAGGACGTCGCGGCCCCACTTGTCCCCGCCGAGCGGCAAGGTCACTGCTCGCGCCGAGGTGGTCGATGCGCCGGAGAGCGTCTTCGCGATCTCCGTGAGATCCGGCGCCAGCGGATCCGCGATACCGTAGTCCGCCACGGCTTGGGCGCCCTCAGCCGCCTTTGCGAGCTGCGGGCTTTCCACCGCCTCCGGGCCGAGAAAGGTCGGCGGCGCGAAGCTCACGCCGGCCTCGGCGTTCCAGTCGGGCCCGAGCCAGCCCGCGGCAGCGCCGAGCATGATCGCCACATACACGAGCACGACGATGAGCGAGGCGAAGCCCAGCCGATCGCGCCGAAAGCGCTTCCAGGCGAGCGCCCAGACTCCCTGCTCTCTCATTTCAGCACCACGCGCGGATCGATCGCCTTGTAGAGCAGATCGGCGAGCAGGTTGATGATCATCGTCGCCACCGCGACGTAGATGGTCACCGCCTTGATGATCGGGAAGTCGCTGCGCTCGACCGCCAGGATCACTTCACGGCCGATGCCGGGGATGCCGAAGAAGCGCTCGATCAGGAAAGCCCCGGCCAGCAGGCCCGGCAGCTGCAGCAGCACGTTCGTGACCATCGGAATCGCGGCGTTGCGCAGCACGTGCACCCACATGATGCGCGTCTCGCTCATGCCTTTGGCGCGCGCCGTGCGCACGTAATCCTGATTGATCTCGTCGAGGAAGAAGGTGCGGTAAAGGCGGATATCCGGGGCGAGCGACACCGCGATGCCGACGATGATGGCGAGCGCGCTATAGCGCAACAGGTTGTCGGCGAAAGTCACGCCCCAGCCCTGCACCGGGAACCAGCCGAGCTGATAGGCGAAGAGGTACTGGAAGACGAGGATGTATACGAGGATGCTGATCGACTGGCCCACGGTGCAGGCCACCATGACGGCGCGGTCGGTCAGCGAGCCGCGCACATGGGCGACGAGCATCGCCGCCGCCATGCCGAGCAGCGTGCTGATGAGGAGCAGCGGCACGAGCACGGTGAGCGACGGTCCGAGGCGCGTGGCGAAAATCTCCGCGACGCGCTCGTTGGTCGACCAGCTCGCGCCGAAATCGCCGCTCAGCACCTGTTTCAGGAAAATCCAGAGCTGAACGCCGTAGGGCTCATCGACGCCCAGCTGGCGCCGGATATTGGCGATCATGTCCGGGCTGGAAATCTTGCCCGCAAGCAAATAGGCCGGATCGCCGCCCACCCAGTTGAAGAGGAAAAACACGAGCAGGATCACGCCGGCGAGCGTCGGGATGAACTGCCAGAGCCGCCGCAGCGTGTAAGCGAGCAAGAGCTACGTACCCTCTGGAGCGCTCGCCCCCGCGAAAGCGCGGGCCGAGGTCATTAGAAAATCATGGGTTCCCGCTTGCGCGGGAACGACGAATGGCCGCTTGTTCAGAGATTTCCTAGTACGCGGGCTTCGGTTCGAGGTCGATGTAAAGCCACTCGGCGTGCAGCACCGGATGCTTGGTGAAGCCGACCACCCAGGGCTGCTGCAGCGAGTTGCGCACGCGGCTGTCGAGGAGCAGCCACACGGTCTCGGTCTCCATCAGCCGCGTCATCTCGTGATACAGCCGCTCGCGCTCGGGGCCGGGATGGAGCTGCTGCGATTTCGCATAGCGTCGGTTGAAGTCGGCAGAGTCGTAGCAGGCGTTGTTGCTCTCGTGGATGTTCGGCCCGTAGAGCAGCTGCATGAAGTTGTCGCCGTCCGGGTAGTCCGCGATCCAGGCGGCAACGCCCAGCATGACGCGGCATTGCTTCTGCGCCTTCAGATACTCGGGAAAGCGCTCTTTCTGGATCTCCATGTGGATGCCGATCGAGTCGAGCGAGCGCTTCATCAGCTCGTCGAACTGGCGGTCGCGCTCGGTCGGGGTCGAGGTGTAGCGCACCACCAGCGGCGCGCCATTGGGCTGGCGCCGATAGCCGTCAGGGCCTTTCCTGTAGCCGTAGCGATCGAGCAGCGCGTTGGCCGCGCGTGGATCATAGGGAATCAGGCTGGTGTATTTCGGGTCGAAGCCCTCGACGCCGGGCGGAATCGGGTACTGCGCGCGCACCGCCTGGCCCTTGCGAATGATGCGGATCTGGTCGTCGATGTTGTAGGACATGGCGATGGCGCGGCGCAACGCGATGCGCTCCTTGCTGAAACCGCCGAGCGGGTTCGGCTGATCGCCGATCTTGTCCTGCATGTTGAACGTGAGGTAGGTGATTTCAGGATCGACCGTGCGGTCGAGCTGGATGCCGCGGCGCACGAACTCGGGCTTGAGCTTGCCGTCGTCG
>Ga0070695_100001680_pt1 | contig 12472 bp, 9 predicted proteins | sample KBSK1252metaG_FD_65471 | JGI IMG/M metagenome (GOLD analysis project Ga0070695, IMG submission 65471) | Corn, switchgrass and miscanthus rhizosphere microbial communities from Kellogg Biological Station, Michigan, USA - KBS K1-25-2 metaG | ecosystem: Host-associated > Plants > Roots >...
GGAGCGGCGGCAACGCTTTCAGCTGCGCGACGCGCTGGTACAGCGCTTCGAGCTCCGCCTGACACACCGCGCAGGTGGTGATGTGCCGGCGTGCCCACACCGACGCCTCACCTGCCTGCAGCGCTCCAAGATCTTCCATCGTGCAATGCATCATGCTTGCGCTCCCTCATCCAGCATCACCCGCAACCGGGCGTGGGCGCGCGCCAGCTGCGACTTGGAAAAGCTCACCGTTTTGCCCATCTGCTCCGCGATTTCCTCGTGCGTATATCCCTCGACATCGTGCAACCACACGACTGCGCGCGACGTCTCGGTCAACCGCTCGAACGCCCGCTCCAGATCGAGATTCGCACCGACATGCATCCCGGGCTTCCCCGGTTCTTCATCGAGCGATTCCGTCTCGCGTACCTGCTCACGACGGATGCGCATCAGTGCCTTCGTGGTCGCGATGCGCCGAATCCAACCCCACAGATGCCCCTCGCCGCGGTACTGCTTGATGTTGCGCACGACCTCGAGGAACGTCTCCTGCAGCACGTCCTCGGCATCCTCCGGCCGCCGCAGAAACCGCCGGACGAGATTGTAGACAGGCGTCTCAAAGGCCCGGTACAGGGCTTCGAGGGCTGCTTCATCTCCGGCTTGCGCGCGGGCGACGATGACATCGGGAACGGCGAGCGCCACAGTCATGTCCGATCTGTAAGATGCGATAGAAGCTTGAAGCGTCGCGACCTACGTGCGTCGTACGTCGTGCGTCGTGCGTGGGATTCCCGTCGTTACGCACGACGGACGACGCACGACGCACGTAAGTATGTACCTAGTAGGAACTTGACATTTACGAGGATATTTTGGGGTATGCCAAATCCGGACGTGAAAGAATGGCTCCACCACTGGCAGGATGAAGCGGACGCCGCCTTTCTCTACCTCGCCCTCGCAGGTCAGGAGTCCGATCCTCACAGGAAAGACGTCTACATCAAGCTCGCCGGGGTCGAGGAGCGCCACGTCCAAATGTGGAGCAAGCTGCTCGCCGAGCACGGCCATAAGGTCGATCACGCGCGGCCGTCCTTCAACGCGCGCTTGCGCGCGTGGTTCGGTCGCCGCTTTGGCACGGGCTATCTGCTCCCGATGTTGCTGCGCGAAGAAGGCGAAGAGGTCAAAGGCTACCTGAATCTGCACAAGTCGAGTAGCCTCGCCGACGCACAGGAAGTTTCGCTCCAGCTCGCCAAGGAATCGGCCGCGCACGCCGGCACGCTGGCCGATCTCGCGGGCAAGGGCGCCGAACCGTGGCACAAGACCGGTTCAGGCGGCTTCCTGCGCAACGTCGTGTACGGGTTCAACGATGGGCTGACGGCAAACTTCGGGCTCGTGGCCGGCGTGATCGGCGCGGCGGTACAGCCGCACGTGATCATGATCTCCGGCGTCGCCGGCATGATCGCCGACGCGCTCTCGATGGGCTCGTCCGGATATCTGGCCGCGAAGAGCGAGCAGGAGGTGTGGGAGCACGAGATTGCGATGGAGAAGGAAGAGATTCGCCTGATGCCGGAAGTGGAACAAGAGGAGATGGCCCTCCAGTACGAAGCGAAAGGCGTAGATCCCCGCACCGCGCGGCGGATGGCGGAGGAAGTGATGCGCGACCCGGTGCGCGCGCTGGGCGAGCAAGTCCGCGACGAGCTGAAAATCGGCGAGGCGCACGCCACCCCGTTCCGCGAAGGATGGATCACGGGTGTTGCGACGGCGGTCGGCGCGTTCATCCCGGTGTTTCCGTTCCTGGTGTTCGAGGCGCGCGTGGCGATGTGGCTGGCGTTCATCATCGCCATGCTGTCCCATTTCGCGGTCGGCGCGGCCCGCAGCTTCTTCACGGGCCGCGGCGTGCTCCGCAGCGGGGTCGACATGTTCGTGGTGGGTTTGGGCGTGGCGGCCGTGGGGTATCTGGTCGGCGACCTGGTCGCCAAGGCGCTCTAGACGACCAGATTCACGAGCCGGTCCTGCACGTAGATGACCTTCTTCACCGGCTGACCGTCCACAAATTTCTTCACCGAAGCATCCGACAACACCACCTTCATCACCTCTTGCTCGGACATTCCGCGCGGCAGCACGATCCGCGAGCGGAGCTTGCCGTTCACCTGCACGGCAATCTCGACGTCGCCCGCCGACGCGAGCGTCTCGTCGTAGGCGGGCCACCGCGCCTGGACGACCGATTCCTGGTGGCCCAACACCTCCCACATCTCCTCGGCGATGTGTGGGGCGTAGGGAGCAAGCATGACGACCAGCGGCTCCACCAGCTCCCGGGTCCCGACGCCGAGCTCCCGCAGCTCATTGACATACTCCATCATCGCCGCGATTGCCGTGTTGTACTGGAGCGCCTCCGTGTCGGCGCTGACCTTCCGGATCGTGCGATGCAGCTTCTGCTCGGCGGCGGCGGAGCCTGTCGTGCCGAGCTCGTGCGCGATGCTCCACACCTTCTCGAGGAAGCGCCGGATCCCCACGATGCCCTCGTCCCGGAAGTCGCCACCCTCCTGGAAGGGGCCGAGAAACATCAAGTACATCCGGAACGTGTCGGCGCCCCACTGCTGGATGTAGGTGTCGGGGACCACGACGTTGCCGCGCGACTTCGACATTTTCGCTCCGTCCTTCACGATCAAGCCGTGCGCGCGGAACTTCGGATACGGGCTCTCGAAGTGCACATGGCCGAGGTCGTGCAGCACCAGACAGATGAAACGCGCGTACAAGAGGTGGAGCACGGCGTGCTCGTTTCCCCCGATGTAACTGCTCACCGGCAGCCATTTCTTGGTGCGTGCGGGATCGAACGGCCGGTCCTCGAACTCCGTCGAGGGATAGCGCAGGTGGTACCACGCCGAGTCGAGGAATGTGTCGGAGACGTCGGTCTCGCGCCGCCCCTGGCCGCCGCACTGTGGGCACTTCACGAAGTACCACTCTTCATGCCTGGCGAGCGGGCTCACACCCGTGTCGTCGGGCCGGAAATCCTCGATGTACGGAAGCTCGACCGGCAGATCCTGCTCAGGCACCGGGACGACGCCGCATTTCTCACAATAGATGATGGGAATCGGCGGACCCCAGTAGCGTTGCCGTGAAATGCACCAGTCATGCAGGCGGTATTGCACGCGCGACTTCGCGAGTCCCCGTTGCTCCAGCCACGCGACGATCTTGCGCGCGCCTTCGACACAGGCCGTGCCGTCGAAGGCGCCGGAGTTCATGAGGACGCCTTCCTGCGAGACGATCGGGAGCGTCTCGCCCGGAACGGCCACCACCTGACGGATCGGGAGCTTGAACTGAGTCGCGAACTCGAAGTCCCGCTTGTCGTGCGCCGGGACGGCCATGATGGCGCCCGTCCCGTACTCCATCAGGACGTAGTCGGCGATCCAGATCGGGATCGCTTCGCCGGTGGCGGGGTTGCGGGCATATGAGCCGATGAAGACGCCGCTCTTGGTCTTTGCGCCCACCCGCCGCGCGACGACATCCTTGGACTGCACCTCGCGCTGGTACCCCTTGACTGCCGAGCGCTGCTCGACGGCGGTGAGCTCGTCGACGAGCGGGTGCTCGGGCGCGAGGACGAGATACGTCGCCCCGAATACCGTATCGGGCCGCGTGGTGAAGACGGTGATCTTCTTGCCGCTCGGCGTCTCGAAGATGAGCTCGGCGCCCTCACTGCGACCGATCCAGTTCTTCTGAAGCAAGACGGTGGAGGAAGACCAGTCGAGGTTCTGGAGGTTTTCGAGGAGACGCTCGGCGTAGTTCGTGATCCGAAAGAACCACTGGTCGAGGAATCGTTGCTCGACGGGCGTGTCACACCGCTCGCAGCGGCCGTCGATGACCTGCTCGTTGGCGAGCACGGTCTTGTCTTTGGGACACCAGTTCACCGCCGCGCGCTTCTTGTAAGCGAGCCCCGCCTTGAAGAGCTGCAAGAACAGCCACTGCGTCCACTTGTAATACGCGGGATCGGTGGTCGAGAGCTCGTGCCGCCAGTCGTACATCCCGCCGAATCGTCTGAGCTGCCGGCGGAACGTCGCGATGTTCTGCGGAATGAGCTTGGCGGGGTTCGTGCCGATGTTGAGCGCGTAGTTCTCGGAATGGATCCCGAACGCGTCGAACCCCATCGGCTCGAACACGTCGTAGCCCTGCAGCCGCTTGAACCGTCCGTAGATGTCCGCACCGGTGAACGCGAACATGTTGCCGACGTGTAGCCCCTCGGCGGACGGGTACGGGAACATCATGAGGTTGTAGAACGGCCGCGCGGCGCGATCGAGGTCGGGCTCGTTCGTGTGGCGCTCAGCCCAACGGGCCTGCCACTTGCTTTCGATTGCCTGCGGATCGTAGGCCGAAACTGTGGACATAACGTGGCCAGAAAGTTATCACGTCTTGCCGCTCCCCAAGAGCCTCCATACCTTAGCCCACTCGCCTCTCGCGATCGGATTCCAGGACTCGCATGGCTGGCCGCACGAAGCTCCGCTACAACATCCTGATCACCGGTACGGGGATCACGCTGCTGCTGGTCGTCGTTCTCGCGACCTTCACCGGCCGCGCGGCGCGCCGCACGTTGGAGCGCGAGGCGAACAACCGCGGTGCCGAGATCGGGAGCCGCTCGGCAGCCCTGGCGACGAGCTATGTGCAAGAGCACCAACGCTCCCTGTTGCTGCTCGCCGAGTCGCCGATGGTCCGCCAGGCGGCGCTCGAGGCGCGCCGGGCAGGCTCGGCGCGCGGTCTCGACCAGCTCTCCATTCCCGAGCTCGAGCGGATGTTCAACGCGAACCGACAGCTCGGAACCGACGGTGAGCTCCGCACGTACCTGGGTCGCTTCGCCGAGCGCGCCGGGTTCGAGGAATTGTTCTTCACGGACGATCGCGGGCGTATCGCGCTCGCTTCGTCGCGCACTTCGGACTTCGTGCAATCGGATGAGGATTGGTGGCAGGTCGCCTTTCGGACCGGGTTCTTCGAGAGCGAAGCGTCATACGACTCGTCGGCCGCCACGATCGCAATCGAGTACGCCGTCGCGATCCCGCTGCCCGGTTCGCGCCGCCCTGCCGGCGTCATCAAGGGACTGCTCGGCCTGGACCGGCTGACATGGCTGATGAGCAGCAACGACCTCGGTGCCCAGGCCTACCTCCAACTCGTGGACGACCGGCGGCAAGTGCTCGCGTCACCCGATCCTGATGCGGTCCTGACCCGCGTGGACCTCGACAGCTCGTTGTTTCTTCCGGATTCCACGGTCAGCCGCGTGGTACGTACGGCGCATGGCTCAGAGCTCGTGGTGTCGGTCCCGGCGAATCAGAACCGGTGGTGGATGCTCTATCGCCAGCCGACCACCAGCGCGTACGCGCTCGCCCGCACCGCCCAGCGGGCCGTGTGGCTGGGCGGACTGCTGCTACTCGCGGTCGTGATCACCGTCCTGTTCCGGCTCGGAGCCTGGTTGACGCAGCGTGTGACCGAGCCCGTGCGAGCCGCGGGCGAAGTCGCGCGGCAAGTCGCCGGCGGCGACCTCTCCGTCGCATTGAGCACGCGCGATTCCGGAGCCGCCGAAGTCGCCGACTTGCTATCGTCGGTTCATACGATGGTCACTGCGCTGCGGCGGCTCGTCGGTGCCGTGCGAGCCGCGTCCGACGAAGCGGCCGCGATGGCAGCGGAGATTTCGGCCTCGACATCGCAAATGAGCGCGTCGACGCAGCAGCTCGCGGCAACATCCGAGGATCTGACGAGCAGGTTCGGAGAACAGTCGACCGTCGTCCGGGCGGCCGCCGAGGACGCCACCCGCATCCTGCAGATTGGCACGACGCTGGCCGACGGATCGCAGGAGTCGGTGCGCCGCAACACGGATCTCTCCACGCTCGCGCGTGGGCACAAGGATCTGCTGAACCAGAGTCGCGCGCAGCTTGCGGATCTCGTGCAAGAGGTTCAGCGCGGGGCCGCGGAGGCCGACGCCCTGGCCACCGCATCGACGGAAATCCACAAGTTCGTGACGCAGGCGAAGAAAATCGCTTCGCAGACGAACATGCTCGCGCTGAACGCGGCCATCGAGGCGGCGCGCGCTGGTCCGCACGGCCGGGGCTTCGCCGTCGTCGCCGACGAAGTTCGCAAGCTCGCGTCGCAGGCCGCGGCGGCCGGCACGGAGACGACGGAGATCATTCGGGGAGTGCTGACGCGCGTGCAGAACACCCGCGACCGGCTCGCGCGCCTGGCCGAGCGCGGCACCGCCGCGCAGCAGGCGGTCGAGGTCGCGGGACAGGGGTTTGCTACGGTGGTGCAACAGGCGGAGGCCAACGAGGTCTGGAGCAACGACATCGCCCGCGCGGCCTCGGATGTGCGACACCTGATCGAAGAGATCGCCACGCGGCTGAACACGCTTGCGGAGGGGACGGAGAGTCTCCTGGCATCCGCCGAGCAGATCTCCTCGTCGAGCGCGGCGCAGAGCGCGGCGACCCAGGAGATCGCGTCGTCAGCGGACCAGCTTGCGACGGCCGCCGACAAGCTCACGCAGGCAATTGGATCGTTCCGCCTGACGGCCGAACCCGAGATGCGCCAGGCGGCTGACTAGCGGCTCACCGGACGACGATCACACCTCGCATGAAGGGGTGCGGCGTACAGTGGTAGGCCCAGATGCCGGGCCGGTCGAAGCGCAGGATGAACGTCCCTCCCTTTGGAACCATCCCGGAGCTCGTCGCGATAGCGTCGAAGGTGACGGTATGCTCAACGGGATCCTCGTTGAGAAACTCCACCGCCTGCCCCGCGCTGACGACGATGCTGTCCGAGCGGAACTCAAACTCGGTCATCTTAACGGTCGCGACGATGCGAGTTTCCGGGCGCTTCGGCGCCGTGCCCGAGCCCGGCCGAAACCACGGGAGGAATCGCCGGTAGTGCAGCGGAATCGTGAACTCGAACCCATAGAGGGCTTTTTTGACTCCGCCCGAGAACGCCCCGCGGCGAGAACTCCCCTCGATCGTGTTCACGTCCACGTTGCTGACCTGGAACGAAAAGAAATGCGGAGAGTTCGGTATTGCGAACGACAGACCCGCGCTCCAAGCAGTTTGCTCTCCCGGCTGCGGGTCGAATAACGACGCGACGTCCGCCCCGATCCCGACGTAGTTGTTCACGCGAAGGGTCACCGCGCCAGCGATGGCACCGCGCGCCCGGCCGCCGTCGTACGCGTTGCTCATGCCGCGCAGGGCGCCCGTGACGGTGAACCGACTCGGCGACCAATCAGCCGCGAACTCGCCGTCGAAGCTGTGAGCCTTGAGGTTCCAGACGGGTGTCACCGACATCCCCATTCCCCCGATGCGGCTTTCGCGCAGCTGCCAGCGACTGAAGAGCTCGGTTTCGTTGTTCTTGCCCGGGATCGCCGAATGGGTACCGAAGCGCGTGCCGACGGCAACTGGGCCAGGCAGACGGAAAACCCATGTCAGGGTTGGCGAGTTGACCACCGTATGGCTCACATCGCCCGAGACGTAAAAGCGATGGATGAAATTGAACTGCATCGCGTGGCGGTCTGGCAACCACGTCCCGTCGACGTTCGGCGTGCGGCTCACGAAGCTTTGCGCCGCAAGCGGACGCAGCAGGCACAGGACCCCAAGGCTCAGCACAAAGACTGGACGCACTGTGGACTCCTCGAGGAGCGGGGGAGGGATGGAAAGGCTATCAATAGGAGTTCGCGGGTCCGGCTGCAACCGTCCCGGCCACCGAGGCCCCACCGCCAGCCCCCAAGGGGGTCCCCTGCAACCTCCCCTACCTTCTTGCGCTTTGCGGTGCTTGTAGGCTTTCCCTTACGGATGCCTAGGAAGACAATTGGTTATAACACAATGAGTTAGTTTGGTGGCCTCAGTCGTGCTTAGGGAAACGCGGCTGTAACCGTGCCCCTGACCCACGCGAGGCTTAAGATGCGCACCGGAATCGTGATTGTTGCCCCTGCGTTGATCGTGGCGGTTCTCGCTTCGGCGAAGGAACCGCCCGCGCGGCGGCGTTCGGTTGAGCGGGATGCACGAAGCTTCGCGACGCAGTACCGCCGGCCCGCCGACATCCCGAATCCGGCCACCAATGCGGCGTCACCCGAGCGACTGGCCCTCGGACGCGCCTTGTTTTTCGATCCGCGGCTCTCACGCTCGAGCTTCGTTTCTTGCGCGAGCTGCCACAATCCCGCGTTCTCCTGGGCCGACGGCAACGCGCGTGCGACGGGCGACAGCATGAAGACGCTGGGCCGCCGCACGCCGACAATCCTCAATCTCGCGTGGGCCGATGCGCTCTTTTGGGATGGCCGCGCCGGCACGCTGGAGCAGCAGGCGTTAGGTCCTATTACCTCGGCCGCGGAGATGAATCTCCCCGCTGAGCGGCTCGTGAGCCGTTTGAGTGCGGTGCCGGAGTACGTCTCGCGCTTCAAGGCTGCGTACCCCAGCGAGGGGATCACGGCCGCGACGGTCGGCAAGGCAATCGCGGTGTTCGAGCGCTCGGTCGTCTCGGGTTCGGCGCCCTTCGATCGCTGGGTGGCGGGAGACGCCCGGGCGATCTCCGAGGACGCCAAGCGCGGCTTCGTCCTGTTCAACACAAAGGCCCGCTGCTCACAATGTCATATGGGGTGGCGGTTTACGGATGACGGGTTCCAGGACATCGGCCTCCCCGGTGAAGACCGGGGTCGTGGCGCCATCGTCAAGCTCGACGAAACCCAGCACGCGTTCAAGACGCCAACGCTCCGCAACGTGTCCGAGCGTGCGCCCTATATGCACGACGGTTCGATCGCGACGCTCGAAGAGGTCGTGGAGCTGTACGATCGCGGCGGCGAAGTAGCGCGGCCAAGCCTGTCGGACGAGATTCACCCGTTGCACCTGACCGCGGCGGAAAAGGGACAGTTGCTGGCGTTCCTGCGGACGCTGTCGAGCAACGACGCAGCGGTCGCCATTCCGACGTTGCCACGCTAATGGGCCTATCGAGCGGAGGTGTGATGCGTAGTCTGGTGGTGGCAGCGGTGGTACTTGTCCTCGGCGTAGGATCAGCCGCGGCCCAGAGTCGCTTTGTCGTGCACCAGGAGGGCAAGAAATTCGTTCCCTCCAAGCTCACGGTGCAACAGGGCGATACGGTCGTCTTTCAAAACGACGACGCCGTGGTTCACAACGTGTTTTCGGAAACGCCCGGATTCGAGTTCAATCTGAAGCGCCAACCGGCGGGATCATCGAACTCGACGAAGTTTTCCCGGCCGGGCGTGGCGGAAATCCGCTGTGCGATTCACCCCGGGATGAAGCTGTCGATTACGGTCCGCTAGGCCCCCTCCCCGCGTTTGTAACTCTCGCCAAGACGTCCCGGACCGGCGACATTTTCACGGTTGTCTGTGGCAGCGGCGTAACAGGTCCCGCCTGAAGATGCGCTCGGCGGCGGCCAGCGCGCCTGCACGCCGCTTGCACAACGGTTCAGTACTCGAACCTCGACCATGTGTAGCATTACGGACTCGCGAAGCGCGAATGGCGACCCAGAACGATCCCAGAACGCAACCCCACCCCCGTGCGGATGACCCCGACAGCTATTGACGCGCTGGCCGCGCGGCTGCTGTCAAGCAACGATATCGCCGGCGTCATCGAGGCTGCGTCCACCGAGGAGGGAGTGGCGGTGGTCCTCGAGGGGCTCGGCGTGGCGGTCGATCGGGCGCCGGCGAACGCGGAACTGCTACGCGCGGCCGCAACGACCGCCGTTCGAACCGGCGATCACGTCCGAGCACACGAGTTTCTCAATCGACTCGGCCGCGTGGAACCCCGCCTGGCCACGCTCCAATTCGTCGCCGCGACGCGCCGCTCGCTGAACACGCTCGGTCACCCAGCAATCCGGATCTCGTTGCTCAGCTCCTTCACGATCGATCCATTGGTACCGTTCGTGGACCTCGAATGCCGGTTGTTGGGTCTCGAGCCCACCATCGCCGTCGCCCCCTTCAACACTTGGGAGCGGGAGATGCTGGGTCAGGGCTCCGCGCTCGAGCGCTTCAGCCCCCAGATCGTGTTCTTGTCCGCCGCGCTTGAGGACCTGCTGCCCGAGCTCGCGGGACCCGCCTCGGCCGCCGAGCTGCGCGACGCGGGTCTTGCCGCCGTCGACCGGCTCGTCGTTGCCGCGACGCGATTCACGTCCTGGTCACCCGCGATCCTTGTCGTTCATGGGCTGCACAGTGTCTATCGGGATCCGCTGGGCCCGGCCGCCGCGCGCCGTGGGCCAAGCCGCGCCGAGATGCTGTACGAACTGAATGCGCGTCTCGCCGAAGCCCTCCGTGCACTGCCCCGCGCCTACGTTCTCGACCTGCAGGACGTGCTCACGCGACGCCGCGGCGGGCAGGTCGACAACCCCAAGCTGCGACATCTGGCGAAGATGCGCTTGAGCGAAGCCGTTCTGGACGAGCTGGCTCGGACCTACGCCCAGTTCGTGGCTCCGGTGGCGGGGCGCATCCGGAAGTGCGTGGTCGTGGACCTGGACAACACGTTGTGGGGCGGAATCGTCGGGGAGGACGGACCCCATGGCATCCGGCTCGGCGACACGGCGCCGGGTTCGGAGTACCGTGAATTTCAAAAGTATTTGCTCTCGCTCACGCGCCGCGGCATCCTGCTCGCGATCAACTCGAAGAACAATCCAGCAGATGCTCTCGAGGTGATTCGCTCGCACGAGGCCATGATCCTGCGTGAAGAGTCCTTCAGCGCCATGCGCATCAACTGGGAGAACAAGCCCAGCAACATGCGCGCGATCGCTGAAGAGCTGAGCCTCGGCCTCGACTCGATGGTCTTCGTCGACGACAGCGAGAACGAACGAGCGGTGATGCGTCAGGCCATTCCGGAAGTGCTCACGGTCGAGATGCCACGCGACCCCGCGTTATACCGCGAGACGCTGGAGCGCATCCCGCAACTCCAAGCGCTCATCGTTACCGACGAGGACCGCAGTCGGACGCGCCAGTACGTCGAGCGTCGCGAGCGTGAGCAATTGCGCGTGTCCACGCAGTCGGTCGCTGAGTACCTGAATTCTCTTGGGATCACCATCGACACCACCCCCGTCTCCGATAAAACGCTGCCGCGCGTGCACCAGCTGTTCCAGCGCACCAATCAGTTCAACCTCACCGGTCGCCGGTATGAGCTCGGTGCGCTCACGAGCCGGGCCGGCGATGACGCCTGGCGCATCTACACGACGCAGGTCAGCGATCGCTTCGGCGATCATGGCCTCGTGGCCACGGCGCTCGTCAAAGTCTCGCCGGATACCTGGGTGATCGAAAACCTCGTGATGAGCTGTCGCGTAATCGGGTACGGTGTCGAGGACGCCCTGCTGGCGCGGCTCAGTGCCGACGCGCGCAGCGCTTCGGCCACCTGGCTCGTAGGAGAATTCGTGCCGACCCTCAAGAACGAGCCCGCCCGCGGCTTCTACGCCCGTCACGAGTTCGAGCGCGACGCGCCCGAAGGACAATCGGAGCGCTGGCGGCGTAACGTGGCTGAACACGCCGTGCAAATGCCTCCCTGGGTCACACTGAGGTCCGGCAATGGTGCCTGAGGCCGTCGTCGCCCGGGTCTTGGGAATGTCCCGCAGTGCTGTGACCGACGCGACGTCCAACGCCAACGTCGCCGCATGGGATTCGCTCAACCATGTCTCGCTCATACTCGAGCTCGAGACGACCTACGGCGTTTCGTTCTCGGCGGAAGAAACGCTGTCCATGATCGACGTCGCGGCGATAAAGCGCGTGCTACGCTCACACGGTGCGAGCTGGGAAGGTGCATGAGGTGGGCCATGTGACGGACACCGCGAGCCGGATCGAAGTCGTCCGGGTCGAGACCGAGCACCTGACCGCCCTGGCTGGGTTCTACGCCGCGGTCTGGGACCCCGCGGCCACCGCCGACAAGGTGCGGACCTCGCGGCGGCAAGCGGGGGCGGCCAATCCCGTCACCCCGGGAGAGCCACCCCCTACGTGGATCGTGTTGCGCAACCAACTTGCGATCGGGCACGTCACCACGATCCCGATCAGCCTCTGGATCGACGGTGTGGAACGATCTGCCTACTGGATCAAGGGCCTTTGGGTGCTGCCCGAGTTCCAGCGGAGCGCGGTGGGGTTTCTCGTACTCCGCGCGGCTGTCCAGGAGCTGGGGCCCGTGGCGGCGCTCGCCTTGGCACACGACCCGGCGGCGCTCCGTCTGTTCGGCGCGCTCGGGTTCCGGGATCTTGGAGGCCTCCCGAACGACCTCCGCGTTCTCAACGCGCGGCGCGTGCTCGGCAGCCTCGATCCGGCCACCCTGCCGGCCGGTGCTCTCGCGCGCTCCGGCGGTCTGCGCCTCGCCATTCGCGGCGCCGCCCTCTTCGGGCCCGTATGTGATCTCGCGATGACGACGTGGGCGGCGCTCGCCGGCGGCCGACTCGGATCCTTGAGCGTGACTGTCAGCGATCAGCTTGATGTCCCAGCGGCAGAGAGTCTATGGCTGGCCGCGCGCGACGAGGTGCGCGCGGGCCCGCGGCGCGGCGGCGCCGAATTCGCCGCGCG
>Ga0070695_100001682_pt1 | contig 12469 bp, 12 predicted proteins | sample KBSK1252metaG_FD_65471 | JGI IMG/M metagenome (GOLD analysis project Ga0070695, IMG submission 65471) | Corn, switchgrass and miscanthus rhizosphere microbial communities from Kellogg Biological Station, Michigan, USA - KBS K1-25-2 metaG | ecosystem: Host-associated > Plants > Roots >...
GCGTCGGTAACCGCTTCGAGGTTGTTGATGTTGCCGTCGACCACCGCATCGCGCGCCAGCGGTTCGATGGCGTAACGCTCGACGCGATAGACGCCTTTGCCGGCGTCGACAATCTCCAGCATCTTGACCGACGATGAGCTGATGTCCAGTCCAAAGAGCGGAGGCGCCTTGGGCGTAAACAGGTCGAAATTCATCCCTTATTTCCCCTTTGCGTATCGCGGCTTAGCGGCGATACGTAGAATTGGCGTTAAATGCTAGCAACAACCCTTCCGGGTGTCTAGTTAATTGTCCGGGGAGACTGAGGCGGTATGATGCGACGCGGCTCGGGCGCCTGCGATAGCGCCCTTTTAACGGTCTAACTCCCGATGTGGCTTCGGTTTCTTGGCTTTCCGCTGGCCCTGCTGGCGGGCGTTTGCGCGGCTGCGGTGCTGCTGCTCGGGCTGGTCATCGTTCTCGCCTACCCTAACCTTCCCGAGCTGGGCGCGCTGACGGCCTACCAGCCGAAAATTCCGCTTCGTATCTACACGGCCGAGGGGACGCTGATCGGCGAGTTCGGCGAGGAGCGCCGCGCCGTGGTGTCGATCGCCGAGGTGCCGGCATCTTTGAAGAACGCCATCATCGCGGCCGAGGACGAGCGCTTCTACCAGCACCCCGGCATCGACTACATCGGCGTGCTGCGTGCGGCCTATGCCAACCTGGTGGCAGGCGGCCGGCGGCAGGGCGCAAGCACCATCACCATGCAGGTCGCGCGCAACTTCTTCCTGTCCTCGGAAAAGACGCTGACCCGCAAGCTCTACGAGGCGTTGCTCGCGTTCAAGATCGAGCACAGCTTGAGCAAGGAGCAGATCCTCGAGCTCTACATCAATCAGATCTATCTTGGCCAGCGCGCTTACGGCTTCGGCGCCGCGTCGCAGATCTACTTCGGCAAGGCGCTCGGGCAGTTGAGCCTGGGCGAGCTGGCAATGCTCGCCGGCCTGCCGAAAGCGCCCTCGCTTTACAACCCGATCGCCAATCCGCAGCGCGCCAAGCAGCGCCAGCAATACGTGCTTCGCCGCATGAGCGAGCTGGGGTACATTACTGCAGCGCAATATGACGAAGCGCTGAAAGCTCCGCTGCGGGCGAGACGCGAAGTAAGCGAATACTCAGTACACGCCGAGTACCTCGCTGAAATGGTGCGCCAGGCGCTCGCCGAGCACTACCCGGAGGACGTCTACACGCGCGGTTTTCGCGTCTATACGACCTTGCGCGCGGCGGACCAGGAAGTGGCCTACGAAGCGGTGCGCCGGGGCGTCCTCGACTACGACCGGCGGCAGGGTTACCGCGGCCCCGAGGGCTTCTTCGATCTCAAACCCGATCTCGCCGAAGACGAATACGACGACGCGCTTGCGGACCATCCGGACAGCGACGATCTGCTCGCCGCGGTCGTGCTCTCCGCCGATCCGCGACAGGTGGAAGCGGCCTTGCGCACCGGCGACAAGGTGGCGATCGCGGGCGAGGGCCTGCGCTTTGCCGCGCGCGCGCTCGACCCGAAGACTGCGGTGCAAAAGCGCATTCGCCGCGGCTCGATCATCCGCGTGCTGCACGAAGGCAAGAGCTGGCACATCGCGCAGCTGCCGGAAGTCGAGTCGGCTTTCGTGTCGCTCGATCCGCGCGACGGTGCGATCCGCGCGCTGGTCGGCGGCTTCGATTTCAACCGCACCAAGTTCAACCATGTCACCCAGGCGTGGCGCCAGCCCGGCTCGGCGTTCAAGCCGTTCATCTACTCCGCGGCGCTCGAGAAGGGCTTCACTGCGGCGACCGTGATTCCCGATGAGCCGGTGGTACTCGAGGCGGAAGAGACCGGCAGCCAGCGCTGGGAGCCGAAGAACTACGACGGCAAGTTCGAGGGACCGATGCGGCTTCGCACGGCCCTCGCAAAGTCGAAGAACATGGTGTCGATCCGCATCCTCGACGCGATCGGCCCAAAGTACGCCCAGGAGTATGTCACCCGCTTTGGCTTCGACGCCGAGCGCCATCCGCCATACCTCACCATGGCGCTCGGCGCCGGCTCGGTGACGATGTGGCAGCTGGCGCGGGCCTATTCGGTGTTCGCGAACGGCGGCTATCTGGTGCAGCCCTACTTCATCCACAAGATCGTTGATGACCGCGGCAACGTGCTCGCGCTCGCCGAGCCGCGGCGCGCCGGGGACGAGGCGCTGCGCGTGATCGATGCGCGCAACGCGTTCATCCTCGACAACATGATGCAGGACGTAACTCGCATCGGCACCGCCGCGCGCGCGGCGCGCCTCGGGCGCACCGACATCGCCGGCAAGACCGGCACCACCAACGAATTCGTCGATGGCTGGTTCGCGGGCTACCAGCCCGCGCTGGTGGGAATTTCCTGGATGGGTTTCGACCAGCCGAAGACCCTCGGCAAAAACCAGACGGGTTCGGTGGTGGCGCTGCCGATCTGGGTGTCCTACATGGAAAAGGCGCTGAAGGAGATACCGGAGATGCCGCGCGAGATGCCGCCCGGCGTGGTGGTGGTGCCCACCGGGCCGTTTCCGGCTACGCCAGGGGACACGCGCCTTGCGCCCGAATACTTCTACCAGGAAGCGGTGCCGCCGCCGGAAGTGCTGCGGCCCGAGCCGCCGCCACAGCCGGTGATTCCGGCGACGGTGCAACCGATCCCCGGCATACAGCCTGCGCCGGCCGCGCAGCCAGTGCCCGGTACGCCGCCCGCGCCGCAGCCGGTACTACAGCCGCCGGCCTAGGGAGCGAGCCGCACGCTCTGGCCGCTCTGCGCTGAAACGAGCTTCGACAGCGCGGCGAAGAGCTCGGTGCCTTCGCGCGTATCGCGCCACACCGCGCCGTCCCAACGGAAGTGAAAGCCGCCGGCGCGCGCTGCGACCCACAACTCGCGCGCAGCGCCGTGGCGGTTGATCAGCATGCGCGAGCCATCCTCGAACTCGATCTCGAGCACGCCGCCGTCCTTCAGCTCGATGTCGGCTTCGACGCCGCTCGCTTCGAGCGCCGCCTCGATGCGCTCGAGCGCCTCGTCGGCGCGCTGCCCAAACTCCCGCTCGTCCATTAACATCGTGAATTTTATGCGCTTACTCGCCTTGGCTGCCGCTTTGGCGCTTGCCGCGTCGGCCTGCGGCCAGCGCGGGCCGCTGTATCTGCGCGACAACCCGCCGCCGGGTGTGAAGCCGGAAAAGCGCGACACTTACAAGCCCGTGCCCTACCCGCCGGCTGCGCCGGAAGAAGACCGCTAGGCGCGCTGTGTCCTTCGACTATCGCAACGGCGTGCTCTGCGCCGAGGAGGTGCCGCTCGACGACATCGCGCGGCGCTTCGGCACGCCGTGCTACGTGTACTCGCGCGCGGCGATCGAGTCGGCCTACCGCGAGTTCGCGGGCGCGCTCGCCGGCCGCGATGCGCTGGTGTGCTACTCAGTGAAGGCGAATTCCAACCTTGCGGTGCTCGCGCTCCTTGCGAGGCTCGGCGCGGGCTTCGACATCGTATCGGGCGGCGAGCTCGCGCGCGTGCTCGCCGCCGGCGGCGACGTGCGCAAGACCCTCTTTTCGGGTGTCGGCAAGAGCGCGGCCGAAATCGAGCTCGCGCTCGTCAAAGGTATCGGCTGCATCAATGTCGAGTCGGAAGGCGAGCTCGAGCGCGTCGCGCGCATCGCGCGGCACCTTGCGCGCCGCGCGCCGATCGCCCTGCGCGTGAACCCGGATATCGATGCGCGCACGCACCCGTACATCTCGACCGGACTGCGCGAGAACAAATTCGGCATCGCGCATGCCGACGCCGAGCGGCTCTACCTTCATGCCGCGCACCTGCCGGAGCTCGAGCTGGTCGGCATCGGCTGCCACATCGGCTCGCTTCTCGCCGAGGCCGCGCCATTGGCCGCCGCGGCGGCGCGGCTTGGCGAGCTGGTCGATCGCCTGGCGCACGCGGGTGTACGCCTGCGCCACATTGATGTGGGCGGCGGCATCGGCATCGGCTACCGTGAAGGCGAGGCGCCGCAGCCGATCGCCGCGTTCGTGCACGCCGTGCTCGCCGCGCTCGGTCCGCGGCCGCAGCAGCTGATCTTCGATCCCGGCCGCTCGATCGTCGGCAATGCCGGCGTGTTGCTGACGCGCGTGGAATATCTGAAGCCGGGGGCGGCACGCAACTTCATCGTGGTCGACGCGGCGATGAACGACCTCATCCGCCCGCCGCTCTACAACGCCTGGCACGAGGTGCGCACTGTGCGCGCGAGCGGCGATGCCGCGAGCGTCTATGACATCGTCGGCCCGGTCTGCGAAAGCGCGGATTTCCTCGCCCGCGAACGCCGCCTCGGCGCCCGCGAGGGCGACCTGCTGGCGATCCTCTCGGCGGGCGCTTACGGCATGGTGATGAGCTCGAACTACAACTCGCGCCCGCGCGCGGCCGAGGTTCTGGTGGCGGGCGGCAATACGCATCTGGTGCGCCGCCGCGAGACCGTCGCGGAGCTGTTTGCCGCGGAGCGGATTCCCGGATGACAATCGCCCTTCTTGCGTGACTGAGAACGCGCCCCCCATGACCCCGACCAGCCGCCGCGTGCTCATCGCCGGGGGCGTGCTCGTTGCGATCGTGGCCGCCGCTCTGGCGGCGTACGTCGGCAGCGACATTCGGGCGAAGGAAGGCCGCAAGGCGACCAAAGGACCGCCGGCGGTGAGCGTGCTGGTCGAGCGCGCGGTGCGGGAATCGGTGCCGATCCGCGTGCAGGCGATCGGCAACGTCGAGGCCTACCTGACCGTCGCGCTCAAGGCGCGCGTCGACGGCCAGATCGTCGATGTCAACTTCCGCGAGGGCCAGGAAGTGCGCAAGGGCGAGATCCTGTTTCGCATCGATGCGCGGCCGTTCGAGGCGGCTTTGCGCCAGGCGGAAGCGAATGCGCTGCGCGACCGCGCGGCGCGCGACCAGGCGCGCTCGCAGGAGCGGCGCTATCAGGATCTGCTCGACAAGAACTTCATCTCGAAGGAAGCGTATGCGCAGATCCGCACCAATGCGGAGACGGCGCAAGCCACCGCGCGGGCGAGCGAGGCCGCGCTCGAGAATGCGCGGCTCAACCTCGAGTACTGCACGATCCGCTCGCCGATCGACGGCTTTGTCGGCAAGGTCCTGCTGCAGGCCGGCAACCTCGTCAAGGCGAACGACGTCAGCCCGCTGGTGGTGATCAACCAGGTGCGTCCGGTGTACGTGAACTTCGCCGTGCCCGAGCAGAAGCTGCCGGAGATCCGCAAATACCAGGCGCAGGCGCCGCTGCGCGTCGAGGCGATCCTCGCCGACCCGGCGGCCGCGCCGATCGCCGGCCGGCTGGTCTTCATCGACAACGCGGTCGATCCGTCGACCGGCACGATCCGGCTGCGCGGCGAGTTCGCCAACAACGACGCCGCGCTGTGGCCCGGCCAGTTCGTCAACGTCAGCGTACGGCTGTACGACCAGGCCGACGCCATCGTCATTCCGTCGCAGGCGGTGCAAAGCGGCCCGCAGGGACAATATGTCTACGTGGTGGGCGACGACATGGTCGCCGACGTTCGCCCGATCACCGTGCAGGAGATGGCGGGTGATCGAGCCGTCGTGGCGCGCGGTTTGAACGGCGGCGAGCGCGTTGTGACGCGCGGCCAGCTGCGGCTCGGGCCCAAGACGCGCGTGCAGATCGGCAAGCCAGAGGCCGAACCGGCGTGAACTTCTGCGAACCGTTCATTCGCCGGCCCGTGATGACGGTGCTGGTAATGGCGGGCATCCTGATCTTCGGTCTCGCCGGATACCGGCTTCTGCCGGTGTCGACGCTTCCCAACGTCGACTTTCCGTCGATCCAGATCACCGCCGAGCTGCCCGGCGCGAGCCCGCAGACCATGGCCTCGGCGGTGGCCACGGTGCTCGAGAAGCAGCTCTCGACCATCCCCGGCATCGACGAGATGACCTCGGTGAGCGGCCAGGGCGTCTCGCGCATCACCATGCAGTTCTCGCTCGACCGCGACATCGACGCCGCCGCGCAGGACGTGAATTCGGCAATCGCTTCGGCCGCGCGCCAGCTGCCGGCGACCATGCCGGCGCCGCCCTCTTTCCGCAAGGTGAACCCGGCCGACTTTCCGGTCTACTACCTCGCGCTCACCTCCGAGACGCTGCCGCTTTCCACGGTCGATGAGTACGCCGAGACCAACCTCGCGCAGCGCATCTCCACCATCAACGGTGTCGCGCAGGTGCAGGTCTTCGGACAGCAGAAATACGCGGTGCGCGTGCAGGTGGATCCGAACGCCCTCGCCGCGCGCTCGATCGGCATCAACGAGGTCGAGCAGGCGCTCGCCAACGCCAACGTCAACCTGCCGACCGGCACGCTCTATGGCAAGGAGCGCATGTTCGCGGTCCAGGCGACCGGACAGCTGCAGGACGCAGCCGCCTTCCGTCCGATCATCGTCACCTACCGCAACGGCTCGCCGATCCGGCTGCACGAGCTGGGCCGCGTCATCGACAGCGTGCAAAACGACAAGGTGGGCGCGTGGTTCAAAGGCAAGCGCGGCATCGTGCTGGCGATCTTCCGGCAACCGGGCACCAATACCGTCGAAGTGGTCGACGCGGTCAAGAAGCTGCTGCCCACCTTCCGCGCCGAAGTGCCGCCGGCGATCGAGATCCAGACGCTCTACGACCGCTCGGTCACGATCCGCGCATCGGTCGAGGAAGTCCAGTTCACGCTTTACCTCGCGCTGATGCTGGTGATCCTCGTGATCTTCCTCTTCCTGCGCAACATTCCGGCGACCGTAATCCCGGCGCTGGCGCTGCCGATGTCGATCATCGGCACGTTCGCCGTCATGTATCTCTTCGGCTACAGCCTCGACAACATCTCGCTCATGGCGCTTACCTTGTGCGTCGGTTTCGTGGTGGACGACGCCATCGTCATGCTGGAGAACATCACGCGGCACATCGAGCAGGGTAAGAGCGTGCTGCAGGCGACGCTCGAAGGGTCGAGGGAAATCGTCTTCACCATCATCTCGATGACGCTGTCGCTCGCGGCGGTGTTCCTGCCGGTGCTCTTCATGGGCGGGATCCTCGGGCGCCTGTTGCACGAGTTCGCCGTGACCATCATGGCCGCGGTGCTGATCTCGGGCTTCGTCTCGCTCACGCTCACGCCGATGATGTGCAGCCGCATCCTCAAGGCGCATCGCGGCGAGGCGCGCCATGGGCGGCTCTACATGGCCTTCGAACACGCCTTCGACGCCTGGAAGCACGCCTACGAGGTGACGCTGCGCTCGACTGTGCGCCACAAGCTCGCGGTGCTGCTCGCTTTCCTCGGGCTGTTCTTGCTGACCGCGGTCATCCTGGTGCGTGCGCCGAAGGGCTTTCTGCCGAGCGAGGACTCGGGGCAGCTCTTCTGCTTCGTCGAGGGGCCGCAGGACATCTCCTACGACGCGATGGTGGCGCTGCAGGCGCGCGCGGCCGAGATCATCCAGAGCGATCCGAACGTCGAGGCGGCGATGTCGTTCATCGGCGCGACCGGTTTCTCGCCGTCGCTCAACGTCGGCCGCATCACGATCACGCTGAAGCCGTTCAAGGACCGCAAGCCCGCCGACCAGGTGGTACGCGAGCTGCGTCCGAAGCTCGCCAACGTGCTTGGCGGCAAGATCTTCATCCAGAACGTCCCGGCCATCCGCATCGGCGGCCAGCTCACCAAGAGCCCTTACCAGTACGTGATGCGCAGTGCCAACGTCGAGGAGCTCTACCAGTGGGCGCCGCTCATCGAGGAGAAGCTGCGCTCGCTGCCGGGCCTGGTCGACGTGACGAGCGACCTGCAGATCACGCAGCCGCAGGTCACCGTGCAGATCGATCGCGAGAAGGCCTCGGCGCTCGGCGTCTCGGCGCAGTCGATCGAGATGGCGCTGAACGACGCGTACGGCTCGCGCCAGGTGTCGACGATCTATACCGCGACCAACCAGTACTGGGTGATTCTCGAGGTGGCGCCGCGCTATCAGAGCGACCCGTCGGTGCTGCCGCTGCTTTATGTGCGCTCCTCCACCGGCGCGCTGGTGCCGCTCACGGCGGTGGCAAGCGTGCGCCATGGCGTCGGCCCGCTGCAGGTCACGCACCTCGGTCAGCTCACCTCGGTGACGTTCTCGTTCGATCTGCGCCCCGGCGTGGCGCTGTCGCAGGCGATCGCGCAACTGCAGGCCGGGATGACGCAGCTGCAGGTGCCGGCCACCTTGACCGGGACGTTCTCCGGCACGGCACAGGCGTTCCAGAGCTCGCTGCAGGGCATGGGCATCCTGCTGATCCTCGCGATCGTGGTGATCTACCTGATCCTCGGCATCCTGTACGAGAGCTTCATCCATCCGCTCACGATCCTCTCGGGACTCGTGCCGGCGATGCTCGGCGCGGTGCTTACGCTGCGCGCCTTCGACATCGATCTCAACATGTACGCCTTCGTCGGCATGCTGATGCTGGTCGGCATCGTCAAGAAGAACGCCATCATGATGATCGACTTCGCGATCGAGGCGCAGCGCACGCAAGGCATGCGCGCCGAGGAGGCCATCTTCCACGCGGGACTGGTGCGCTTCCGGCCGATCATGATGACCACCATGGCGGCGCTGATGGGCAGCCTGCCGATCGCGCTCGGCCTGGGCGCGGGCGGCAGCGCCCGCATGCCGCTCGGTCTCGCCGTGGTCGGCGGGCTGGTGCTGTCGCAGGTGGTCACGCTCTACATCACGCCCGTCATCTACATCTACCTCGAACGGCTGCAGGCCTGGCTCAAGCGCCCGGCCGCCGCCGATGCCGCGCATGCCGGGCAACCCCGAAGCGCGTAACCTCGCGGTCTTCTGCGACTTCGAGAACGTGGCGCTCGGCGTGCGCGAGGCGCGCTACGCGCAGTTCGACATGGAGAAGGTGCTCGAGCGCTTGCTGCTCAAGGGTTCCATCGTGGTCAAGAAAGCCTATTGCGACTGGGAGCGCTATAAGGAATTCAAGAGCGCGATGCACGGCGCCTCTTTCGAGCTGATCGAGATCCCGCACCTGCGCCAGTCGGGCAAGAACTCCGCCGACATCCGCATGGTGGTCGATGCGCTCGACCTCTGCTACACCAAGTCGCACGTCGATACCTTCGTCATCGTGAGCGGCGATTCGGACTTCTCGCCTTTGGTCTCCAAGCTGCGCGAGAACGCGAAGACCGTGATCGGCGTCGGCGTCAAGAACTCGAGCTCCGATCTGCTGATCGCCAATTGCGACGAGTTCATCTACTACGACGATCTGGTGCGGGCGGACGAGCAGAAGCGGCGCGCGGCGAAAAAGCGCCGCGAGTCGGCGCCGGCCGGCGAGGACAAGAAGCAGGAAGCGTTCGAGCTGATGCTCGAGACGCTGAACGCGCTCGTCGCCGAGCGCGGCGAGGACGAGCGCATCTGGGGCTCGATGGTGAAGCAGGCGTTGAAGCGCAGGAAGCCCGGCTTCAACGAGTCGTATTACGGCTTTCGCGCGTTCTCCGACCTGCTCGAAGATGCGCAGGACAAGGGCCTGATCAAGCTCGAGCCGGATGAGAAATCGGGCGGCTACCTCATCCGCCCCGCGTAAACCGACGGCCGCGGCGCTCGCGGCAGCCGCCGGCAAAGGAATCCGCGATGTCGTCGCGCCCGGGCTGCGGGTGCTTTTCGTCGGCATCAATCCAGGCCTCTACACCGCCGCGACCGGCCACCATTTCGCGCGGCCCGGCAACCGCTTCTGGCCGGCGCTGCACGCGGCGGGTTTCAGCGAGCGGCTGCTGCATCCGTCGGAGCAGCGCGAGCTGTTGAAGCGCGGCTACGGCATCACCAACCTGGTGAACCGGGCGAGCGCCGCGGCGCAGGAGCTCGAGCCGGCGGAGTTCCTCGCCGGCCGCGCACGGCTTGCCGCCAAGGTGCGACGGCTGCGGCCACGCGTGGTCGCGTTTCTCGGCATGGGTGCGTACTGCCACGCCTTCGGCCTCGCGCGCGCGGCCGTGGGCGAGCAGCCCGCGCGCTTCGAAGGCGCGCGTGTCTGGGTCCTGCCCAACCCGAGCGGCCTCAACGCGAACTATCAGCTGCCGGCACTGGTCGAGCTGTTTCGCGCGCTAAAGCGCGCAACCGATTAGCCGCGCGCCGCTCTAAGCGCTATGGCGACCAAACTGGACAAGCCGCTGCGGCGCGAACTGGCGATCGACGGCGCGCCCTACATGCTGACCCTCAGCCCCGAAGGCCTGAAGCTCGTCCCCAAAGGCAAGCGCAAGGGCCTGGAGCTCGCCTGGAAGGCGCTGGTGAGCGGCGAGGCGGCGCTCGCGACTGCGCTCAATGCCTCCCTCGCGCGCTAGGAGTGCGGACCTGCACGGCAGCGCGCCCGAAGAGGCGCGCGTCGCGCTGCTCATCATCGACATGATCAACGCGTTCGACTTCGAGGGCGCCGACGGCATGCTCGATCGCGCGCTGGCGGCGGCGCGCGCCATCCGCGCGCTCAAGGCGCGCGCCAAGTCCGCCGGCATCCCGGCGGTCTACGTCAACGACAATTTCGGTCGCTGGCGCTCGGACTTCCGCCGGCTGCTCGAGCGCGTGATGCAGGCCGGGTGCCGCGGCAGGCCGATCGCCGAGCTGCTCGCGCCCGAGGAGGACGACTACTTCGTGCTCAAGCCGAAGCACACCGGGTTTCAGTTCTCCGCGCTCGACCTGCTGCTCGAGCATCTCGGCGCTCGCACGCTGATCCTCACCGGCGTCGCCGGGAATTTCTGCGTGCTCTTCACCGCCCACGATGCCTACATGCGCGATTACCGCCTGGTGGTGCCGCGGGACTGCGTCGCCTCACTCACCGTCGAGGACGATCGCTACGCGCTCGCCCAGATGGCGAAGGTGACGAAGGCGGATGTGCGGGCGTCGGTCGAGATCGACCTGGCGGCGCTTCAGGGCTCGAGCTGCTTGTAGCAGAGATTCGCCAGCCGCAGCAGCTCGTCCTTGCTGAGGTCGGCGGAGGCGAGCGCATAGCCCGCCTCACGATCGATCCAGTAGAACACCGCGACATTGTTCTCGCGCGCGTAGCGGAAGGCGGTCTCGCGGTTGCGCGACGCTTCGGTGCGCACGTACAGCGTAAGGCGCTTGCCGTTCTGCGACTGGTACATGAACTGCGCCACCGGCCCGGTGTCGCCGGGCAGGAGCCGTCCGCCGACGAGCGACATGCCGGCTTCATCGAGCTTCGGCGCGCGCACCTTGATGCCGAGGCGCTTGGAAAGCCAGGCCACAAGATGCTGCTCGTCGTCCGCGCCCACCTCGACCGGATGGCGCACCTCCGGCGAGTAAGTGGCATGGGCAACGGCGGCACGCCGCGCGATGATCGTGCTGTCGGGCGCGAATTGCGCCACCAGGCGCTCGGGACGCAGCTGCCAGCCGCCCGCCGCGCCGATGACCATGCCGAGGGCGATCCAGCCCGCGATCGCCGCCACCCGCCGCCACGCAAAGCGCCGCGTCGCGGCGCGGGTGAGGCGCTCCGGCACGGGCTCGGAGAGCATGCCGTCGTAGGCGGCGCGCACTTCGTTTCCGAGCCGCTGGTATGCCGCGACGCGCTCGGCCTCGTCCGGACGCGAGGCGAGCCATGCTTCGACCAGCGCGCGCCGCTCGGCAGTGAGCCGGCCGTCGACGTAGGCCTGCAGATCCGCTTCGCCGACCGGCAGCTCGCTCACTTGACCACCTTCAGTTTCGCTGCCGCACTCTGCCCGAGCATCATCGAGCGCAGCTTCTCGCGCGCGCGAGAAAGGCGCGACATGACCGTGCCGATCGGGATGCCGAGCGTGCGCGCGACCTCGTCGTAGCTCATCTCTTCGAGCGTCACGAGCAGCAGCACCGCGCGCTGATCGGCCGGCAAGCGCGCGATTGCACGATCGAGATCGCGCAACACCAGCGCATCGGATTGCGTGCCGCGGCTCGCGAGCTCCGGCAGGTCGTCGTCCAGCGGGTCGGCGAGGCGTGCTGCGCGAATGCGATTCACATGGACGTTATGCATGACGGTGAAAAGCCAGGCGCGCAGGTCGGTGCCTTGCCGGTAAAGGTGCAGCTTGGTCCAGGCGCGCTCGAGCGTATCCTGCACCAGGTCGTCGGCGCCGGCACGATCGCCGACCAGCGCACGCGCGTAGCGACGCAGCCGTGGGATCAGCTCGACCAAGCGTTGCGCTTCATCCAAGGGGAACAGCCCTCCCGCGCCAGCTATTCCACGCTATTTGGGCTCGGCAGGCAATGGCGCGAGGCTGCGCAGGTACGCGACCAGCGCGTCAAGATCGGGCGGCGTCAGCTTGCTCGTCGTATTCCGCACCACTTCGCTCATCGTGTCGCCGAGCACATCGCCGTCGGGGAATAGCCCGCTCTTCAGGATGTCCTTCAGCTCGCCATCGTCGTAGCGCTTGAGCCGTGTCGGCGTCAGGTTGGGCGCCGAGGTGTTTTCGCCGAGCTTGGCGCCGGCGAGGCTGCGGTCCTTCTTCGGCGCACCGAG
>Ga0070695_100001685_pt1 | contig 12462 bp, 15 predicted proteins | sample KBSK1252metaG_FD_65471 | JGI IMG/M metagenome (GOLD analysis project Ga0070695, IMG submission 65471) | Corn, switchgrass and miscanthus rhizosphere microbial communities from Kellogg Biological Station, Michigan, USA - KBS K1-25-2 metaG | ecosystem: Host-associated > Plants > Roots >...
CAAAGGCGCCCGCGCTCAGCGAGAAGCTGCTGCTCGTGCCCGGGCATTGCGATCCGACCGTGAATCTCTACGATTGGTACGTGTGCGTGCGCGCCGGCAAGGTCGAGGCGCTTTGGCCGATCACCGCCCGCGGAGCACTTACCTAGGTTGAAGAAGCCGAAGAAGGACGAGATCGCGGTGACCAACGCGCGCGGCGTGCGCACGCTGCACGTCGGCGGCGAGGCGATCCAGAGCGCGATGCGCATCGACGATCCGCATGCGCTCGCGCTCGATTACACGCGCTGCATGATGGCTTTCCTGCTCGTGCATCCGGAGCCGCGCGAGGCGCTGATGATCGGGCTGGGCGGCGCCTCGCTGCCCAAGTTTTTCCATCGGTATTTGAAAACGACGAAGGTGCGCGTCGTCGAGCTCGACGAGCGCGTCGTCACGGCTGCGCGCACGCACTTTGCGCTGCCGCCTGATGACGAACGGCTGAGCGTCGAAGTCGGCGACGGCGTGCACGCCCTGGTGCCCGAATGCTGCGATGTGCTGGTCGTGGACGCTTTTCAGGATGAGGTGCACGTGCCGCAGTTCGCGGCCGCCGAGTTCTACGACGCGGCGTTTCTCGCGCTGCGCGAGCCCGGCGTGCTGGTGGTGAACTTCATGGACGACGATCCGAAGTTCGACCAGTATTTGCAGCGCCTCGAGCGCGCCTTTGGCGGCGCGGTACTGGCGATGCCGGCGCTCTATGATCCGAACCTCATCGCCTTTGCATTTCGCGGTGCGCCGCCCGCGATCGGCTGGGAAACGCTGCGCCGGCGCGCCGAGAAGCTGGAAGCGCGCTACCGCCTGCCGTTTGGGCGCTATGTTTCCAAGCTGCGCGGCATGAACCGCTGCACCGCCGAGGCGCTCACGCTCCATGCCGGCTGAGGCCGCACCGCTCGCCGGCATCGCATTCCTCGGTGCGCTTATTTTCGGCATCACCGGGTTCGGCTCCTCGCTCATCACCATTCCGCTCGCCACGCATCTGGTGCCGCTCGGCTTTGCGCTCGCGCTCTTCGCGCTGGTGGATGTCTGCAGTGCCTTCAGCGTCGGCCTCGAAAATCCGCGCCATGCGGTGCGCGCCGAGTGGCGGCGCCTCGTGCCGCTGATCTTCGTCGGCACCGCGCTCGGCGTGACGCTGCTCGTCAACCTGCCGCGCACGGTTGGCATGCTGCTGCTGGGACTCTTCGTGCTGTCCTACGCGCTCTACAGCCTGGTGCAGCGCGGCCCGCAGCGCGTCGTCAGCCCGCGCTGGGCGTGGCTTGCCGGGTTGTGCGGCGGCATTACCAGCGCGCTGTTCGGCGCCGGCGGGCCGCCCTATGCGATCTACCTCTCGCAGCGCGGGCTTACTAAAGAGCAGTTCCGCGCCACCATGGGCTTCGCCACGATGACGAGCATCTCGCTGCGCGTGGTGGCATTCGCCGTCACCGGACTGCTGGTGGAGCGCGCCGTGTGGCTCACTGCCCTCGTGGTGGTGCCGGCCGGGCTGCTCGGCTTGTGGGTCGCCCGACGCGTGTACCGGCGGATCTCGCGCGAGCTGCTGATGCGCGCAGTCGCCGTCGTGCTGCTCGTGTCAGGCGGCTCGCTTGTCGTGCGCGCGCTGCACTAGCGCAAGGTCGCGGTTCGCGGGGCCGTTGATCACCTTGCCATAGGCGTCGAAGCGCGAGCCGTGGCACGGGCAATCCCAGGTGTTCTCGCCCGGATTCCACTGCACGATGCAGCCAAGATGCGGGCATGCGGCGAGGCACTCGTGCAGCGTGCCGTTCGCGTCGCGGTACACGGCGAGCTTCTCGAAGCCGTGACGCACGATCGCACCGCTGTCGCGCGCGATCTGGTCGAGCGACTTCACGTCGCCCGGCGTCAGCCAGTCGGCGTACTGCGCGGCCATGTTGAGGTCCTCGCGCGCGAACTCGCCTGCGGCTTTCACCGGCACGCGCGCCGGCGAATAGAGCTTCTCCCACGGGTTCTTGCGCCCGAGGATCAGGTCGCAGAGCAGCATTCCGGCGATGGTGCCGTGGGTGAGACCCATGCCGGAGTCGCCGGTAGCGATGTAGACGTTGTCGTGGTCCATCGGGTTGTGGCCGAGGAAGGCGACGTAGTCGATCGTCTCCATGATCTGGCCGCCCCAGTTGAACTCGACCTCCTGCATCATCGGGAAGCGAGTGCGCGCCCATGCCTCGAGGCGGCGATAGCGCTGCGGCGAGTCGTGCGCCTGGCCGCTCTTGTGGTCCTCGCCGCCGACGATCAGGAGATCGTCCTGCAGCCGGATGTAGTGGTATGGATCGCCCGTGTCCCAGGCCAGCACCTGCGGCACCGAGCCGGGCGGCACGCGCGCGCCGATCACGTAGGTCATGTAAGGCGCCTGCTTCGTGTGGATCGCGAGCAGGTTGTTGATCGGCACATTGGTCGCCACTACGAGCGCATCGCTCGTCACTACATGGTTGCCGACATGCACCAGCGCCGGCACGCCGCCGTCGACGTGATCCGCGTGGCTCTGGCAGAAGATGCGGCCGCCTGAGCGCTCGATCGCCGCGGCGAGGCCGGCAAGGTATTTGAGCGGATGGAACTGGCCCTGCCGCGGAAAGCGCAGGCACGGGCCGGTGTCCCAGCTGTAGGGCGCGCGAGCGACGAGCTCGACCTGCTTCAGCCCGGCGCGATGCGCAGCGTCGAGCTCGCGTTCAAGGGTGGCCCGCTTGTCGCCTTCGGCGAGGAACAGATAACCGTCGGGGCGCGCGAAGTCGCAATCGATGTGCTCCTTTCGGACGATCTCGTCGATGCGCTCGATCGCCGCGCTGTGACTGTCGGCGGCGACACGGATCGCTTCCGCGCCGTGCAGTTTTTCCAGCTCGAAGTAGCGGTCATCCAGCATGTTGGTGAGATGGCCGCTCGTCATGCGCGTCATGCCCGACACCAGCGGGCCGTCGTCCAGCACGGCGACGAGCTTGCCGGCCTGCGTCAGCTGGTAGGCCGTGCTCAGGCCGGCGATGCCGGCGCCGACGATGCAGACGTCGACGTGCAGGTTCTCTTCGAGCGGACGGCACTCCGGGAGGAGGGCGCTGGCGGACCAGACGGATTCGTGGCGCGGCATGGTGCCCCGCGCCTTGCAAAAAACGCTCCTAGGTCGCCTTTTCCCGCATGGTGACGAACTCCTCGGCCACCGTCGGATGGATGCCGATGGTGGCGTCGAACTGCGCCTTGGTGGCGCCGAGCTTTACCGCGATTGCCAGGCCCTGGATGATCTCGCCCGCGTCCGGCCCGATCATGTGCGCGCCGACTACCCGCTGCGAGGCGCGCTCGACCACCAGCTTCATGAAGACACGCTCCTTTTTCTCCGTCAGCGTGAGTTTCAGCGGTCGGAAATACGTCTTGTAAATATCGACTTCGCCATAGCGCTCGCGCGCCTGCAGCTCGCTCAGCCCGACGGTGGCGAGGTTGGGATTGGCGAACACCGCGGTCGGCACGTTGTCATGGTCCACGGGCGTCGGCTTGCCGCCGAAGAGGGTCTTCGCGAGCCACATCGCCTCGGCGGTCGCGACCGGCGTGAGGTTGATGCGGTTGGTGACGTCGCCGATCGCATAGATCGATTCGACGCTCGAGCGCGAGTACTGGTCGACGATCACCGCGCCGTCGGCCGCGAGTTTCACCCCGGCGCGCTCGAGGCCGAGCTTGGCGGTATTCGGCTTGCGGCCGGTGGCGAAGAGCACGAGGTCGGTCTTCTGGTGCGGCCCGTCGGTGTAGCAGACCTCGAGACAGTCGGCGTGCTTGATGATCTTCGCCGGCTCGCCGCCGAAGTGGACCTTGAGCCCCTTGTGCGTCAGCTCCTCGGCAATGCGCTCGCCGAGATCGGCGTCGAAGCCGCGCAGCAGGCGCCTGCCCCGGTATGAGAGCGTGGTCTTCACCCCGAGCCCGTGGAGGATCGATGCAAATTCCAGCGCGATGTAGCCGCCGCCGACGACCAGGGCGCGCTCGGGCAGACGCTGCAGATGAAACGCCTCGTTCGAGGTAATGGCGTGCTCGCGGCCCTCGATCGGCGGCATCACCGGCCACGAGCCGGTGGCGATCAGGATGTGCTTGGCGCTGTAGCGCCGGCCGTTCACTGCCACCGTGTGCGCATCGACGACGGTGGCGCGGCCGCGGATGATTTCCACGCCCGCGCTGCTCAGCAGGCGCTCGTAGACGGCGTTGAGCCGCGCGATTTCCTTGTCCTTGTTCGCGAGCAGCGTCGGCCAGGCGAACTGTGGCTCGCCGGTGGACCAGCCGTAGGCCTGAGCGATCTCGAACTCCTCGCGCCAGTGCGCCGCATAGGAGAAGAGCTTCTTCGGGATGCAGCCGACGTTGACGCAGGTACCGCCGAAAAGATGCGACTCGGCGATGGCGACTTTCGCGCCATAGGAGGCCGACACGCGGCTGGCACGCACGCCGCCGGAGCCGCCGCCTATCGCAAAGAGATCGTAATCGAAGCTTATTTCAGGTTCTTGAGGTTGAGCTCGACCAGCTCGAGATCGACGGTGATGCGCTGGTGCTGCGGCTTGTCGGAGAGCCAGAGCAGCGCGTTTTTCACGCGCATCTCGATTTGCCCCGCGGGCATCCCTTCGACACCCTGGAGCATCGACACGAGCTCGTTCAGCTTGGCAGCCTGAGCAGCCTTGCGCACGTCAGCGAGCTTGCCTTCGATCGCCTTGCGGTCGAGGTTCGTCACCATCCTGACGGTTTTGTCTTCTTCTGCCATGGCGCTATCTCCGGTGGGCCGATTGTACCAGCGCGTAACGCTCGCCCGCGGCGCGCACGGCACCGTCAGCAACGAGTTTCTCGAGATGCGCTGTCAGCGAGCGCGCCGCCCAGCGATGCAGGCGCGCCGGCACGTCGTCGTACACGTGCGGCAGCAGCTCCTCGACGGTGGCGGCGCCGGTTTTCACAAGGGCGTTGCGCACTTTTTCCTCGCGCATCAGCCGATGGGCGATGAGCCGCCGCATTTCCTTGTGCGGCGCGCCGATCAGATAGCCGTGGCCGGGCGCGATGATGGCGATGTCTTCGGCGAGCAGCTTCTCGAGCGATTGCAGATAAGCGCGCATGTCGCCGTCGGGCGGATTGATCACCACCGTGGAGCCCTGCATCACGTGATCGCCGGTGAACAGCATCTTGGTCTGCTCGAGCAGGTAGCAGAGATGGTTCGACGCGTGCCCCGGTGTATGGATCGCGCGCAGCGTGACGCCGCCAAGCTCGATGCGCTGGCCGTTCTCGAGCACGAAGTCGGGCTTATAGGTCGCATCCTGGCCTGCGGGCGCCGGCCGGCCGAGGAGCTGCGCGCCGGTCGCCGCCTTGAGCGGCGCAGCCGCCGGCGAATGATCGAGATGCGTATGCGTGCAGAGGATCCATTTGATGTTGCCGAACGCTTGCAGCTTTTCGATGTGCGAGGCGATGTCCGGGCCGGGATCGATGATCGCGCGCTCGTTCGCGCCAATGATGTAACTGTTCGTCCCGGGCCCGGTCATCATGCCGGGATTGGGCGCGATCAGCCGCGTCACCCAGCGGTCGAGGCGCTTCGGCTCGCCGGCGGCGAGGTCGTAGGTGGTGGTGCCGCTCTCGTCGGGATCGCTCCAGTGGATCTCGTGGTACGGCGGATCGCTGCGCCGGAAGATCTTCTCGCCCTCTTTGCCGAGCGCGATGCACGCGCGGTTTTCCTCGATGTCGGTGAGTGCGCGCACATGGCGCATTGCGTCGGCGACCGTGGCGAACGGTTTCAGCTCGCCGAGCGTGTGCTGAGTCGCGTAAACCAGCTCGATCTCGCCGCGCGCCGAGCGCTCGAGCGCTTCTCGCGGCGAGAGCCAGAGCGTGTGCACGGTTTCCGCCGCATCGTGAAGGCCCTCCTGCCCGGCTGGCGCGGCGGCGACGAAGAAGCGCGTATCGAAACGCCGTGTCCGGCCCGGCGCCGTCACCCAATGGCCGATGTAGCCGAGCTCGCCTGCCGGCAGGTAAAGGTTCTCGGCTTCCAGGAGCTCGATAAAAGGCCGGTTGCGATCCGCGGTCAGCCGGGCGGCGCGGGCGGGATCGATCAGGTTGCCCTCCGCGTCGCACGCGAGGAGGATCCCGGCCTCCTCGTAGCACTCCCGGATCGCCGCGATCCAGTAGGGAATCGGTGGATTCTCGCCGGGCAGATTCTTCAGCCGCTGCACCAGCCGCGGGTCGGTGTCGGCGGTTTCGAGCGAGCCGCCGGGAAACACGTAGGCGCCGCCCAGAAACACCGCGCTCGGCGAGCGCTGCAGCATCAGGACTTGGGGGCCGTCGCTCGCGTCGCGCAGAAGCGCGAGGGTCGCCGCGGGCCGCGCCGCCTGCGTCGCCATCAGGGCACGAGGCGCCGCACGATCTCCGCGGCGGGCAGGATGTCGTCGATGAGATCGACGCCTTCGCCGGCGAAAATCAGCGCCGTGTCGAAATCCTGGCGTTCGACCGCTGCATAGTAGCGTTTGCGCTCCGCGTCCATGCGTTCACGCAATCCCGCTTCGCGGCCATGCCAGTCCTCGGTGAACTTGTTGCGCAGCGCCCGGCCGGTAATGCCGGCCCAGCCGTCGAAGCCGCGCACGACGTCGAACACCGTCGTGCGGACCGTCGCGTCGCCGCTTGCCTGTGCGATGCGCTCCTTGGCGCGCGTAGCGGTGAGCGCCTCGTGGCTCGCGCTGAAGCGCGTGCCGACCAGCACGCCGGCGGCGCCGAGCGCGATTGAAGCTTCATAGCCGCGGCGATCGGCGATGCCGCCGGCCGCGAGCAGCGGGATGTGCGGCGCCAAATCGCGCACGGCGGGCAGCAAAACGAAGAGCGATCGCTCGCCGCCATGGCCGCCGGCTTCGGTGCCCTGCGCGACGAGCACGTCCGGCTGCGCCTCGAGCGCCTGGCGCGCGATCGCCAGGCTCTGCACCTGGCAGATGAGCTTCGCGCCGGACCGGCGGATTTTTTCGGCGAACGGGCGCGGATCGCCGAAGGACAGCATGACGGCAGCGGGCTTGTAGCTGAGCGCGAGGTCGAGAAGCGCGGGCTGCCGGGCGAGGCTCCAGGTGATGAAGCCGATGCCGACGCGCTCGCCGTCGGCACGTTGGCATTCGCGCCGGATCCAGTCGGCATCGCCATAGCCGGCGCCGATCAGCCCGAGGCCGCCGGCACGCGTCACCGCCGCGGCGAGCGCGCCGCCGGAAACAAAGCCCATGGGTGCCAGCACCACGGGCTTCTGGATGCCCAGCACGCCGGTGATCATGCAGTGCGGCCGGCGCGGTCCTTCTCGTTTTGCGCCTTGATCATGGCGCGCATGCGCTCCCAGTCGGCGTCCGAGAGCCGGTCGAGCTCGGTGAAATACGCGCCCGAGCCGGTGGCGAGATAGCCCGCGCCGTCCACCGCGATGGTTTCACCGGTGAGCCACTCGCAGCCGTCAGCCATCAGGAAGGTGGCGAGGTTCTGCAGCTCGTCCATGCGACCGATGCGCCGCATCGGATTGAGCTTTGCCGAATCGTCGAAGCCGCCGCCGGGGCGCAGGCGCTTGGTCGCGCCTTCGGTGGGAAAGGGTCCCGGCGCGATGGCGTTCAGCCGGATGCCGTGGCGCCCCCATTCCACAGCGAGGGATTTCGTCATGACGTGCAGTCCGGCTTTCGACATGGCCGACGGCACCACGTAGGGCGAGCCGGTGTGCACCCAGGTCACCAGGATCGAGACGACGCTGCCCTTGTGGCCGCCGGCGATCCAGCGCTTGCCCACCGCATGCGTCACGTAGAAGGTGCCGTGGAACACGATGTTCGCGATGGCGTTGAAGCCGTTCGGCGTCAGATCCTTCGTCGGGCTGATGAAGTTGCCGGCGGCGTTATTGACGAGCCCGGTCAGCGCGCCGTCCTCGTCCCAGATGCGCTGAACCATGGCATCGACCGCAGCCGCATCGCGAATGTCCACCGAGTGGGTGCGCACGCGTGCGCCATGCTTGTCGGTGAGCTCACGCGCCGTGTCTTCGAGGACGCCGCCGCGCCGGCCGGCGAGCCAGAGATCGGCGCCGAGCTCGGCGTATCTCGCGGCGATTTCCTTACCGAGGCCGGTGCCGCCGCCGGTGATGAGGATGCGCTTACCTTTGAGGAGATGATCCTTGAACATGCGCGCTCCGGGGAGGGAGCGCGTATTCTAGGCTGACGAGCGCGCCGACGGCGACGGCGGCAATGAGCGCGGCGAAGATGGAGATCGCCGCCACGCTTCCCAAGGTAACGGAGAGCCAGCCGATGCCGATCACCGGCAGCGAGTTGCCGACGAAGCAGGCGACAAAGTAGCTGGATGCAATTTCGGCCCGCTGCGCGGCGGGTGCCAGCTGATTCGCCACCTGCAGGCTGCCGCGGTAAGCCAGCGCGGCACAAAGGCCGACCAGCGCCGTATCGACGCCGAGAAGGAGGAGCGAGCCACGCGCGCTTGCCAGCACCAGCAGCACGAGGCTCGGCAGCATCAGCACGAGGCCCCAGCGCATCGCGCTCGCGCTGGCGAGGCGGCGGGTCGCGATCATCGCCAGGGCGGACACGATGAAGAGCTCAGCGACAATCGCGCCGCCGAGCGCATGGTTCTCGATATGCAGCCGCTCTCTGACGAGCGAGGGTGCGAGGGCAGCGTAGAAGCCGATGAACGAAAATGTGCCGAGCGCGGCGGCAGCCGGTGCGATGAAGCGCCGGCGCACGCTCGCCGGGACGCCCAGGCGCGGCCGTAGTGAAACCTGGCGCAAACCGCGCCGCTGGCGGACGGTTTCGGGCGTCGCGCGCACGAGCAGCGCCAATGGCACGAGCGCCGCAAGGTACACGAGGTAGGAGAGTTGCAGCGGCCACGGCTCGTACTGCGCGAGAAAGCCGGCGAGCAGGCTGCCCAATCCAAGTCCGCTGAAATTGGCGGTGGTGGTGATGAGGCTCGCCTGCCGCGCTTGCTCGCCGCCGAGCAGCTCGATCAGCCACGCGGTCGCGCTACCCGAAGCGATGCCGATGGCGAAGCCGCTCAGCGCGCGCGCCACGTAGAGCCAGGCCGTGCCCTGCGCGAGCAGGAAAAGCAGTGTGCTGGCCACAGCGACCACGATCGCCCACCAGGCAGCGGGCTTGCGCCCGATCTGGTCGGACAGCCGTCCGAAGAAGAGCAGCGCAACCAGATTGCCGAGCACGTAGACCGCATAGATCAGGGTCAGCGTGACGTCGGAGAAACCGAACGCCTGCTGGTAGAGCACATAGAGCGGCGATACCAGCGTGCTCGCCATGAACATCATGCCGATCATCGCCGCCGGCGTGACGATCCTGAATGGAGTCATGCACAATCGGCGTGCAAGATGCGCGCCGTGCGACGCGCTATGCCGGGGCCTTCTCCGGCTGTACGTACGACGCTTCGCCCAGGCCGAAGGACCAGTTCTCCTTCGCCACCTCGACTAGATTGATCCAGGCGTCCTCGCGCCGCAGACCAAGGGCCGCGAGGTGCTCGGCGATGCGGCGGAAGAGCGCGCGCTTTTGCGCGAGCGTGCGGCCCACGCTCATAGTGATCTGCACGATCACGATCTGATCGGTGCGGGCGATGCCAAGGTACTCCGAGTCGTAGACCAGGTCGCCCGGCTCGTGTTCGGTGAGAATTTGGCAGCGGTCGCGCGCCGGTATGCTGATCGTCTCGACCAGCGCGCGGTGGATCGCGTCGCCGATCTGGCGGCGCAGTCCAGCCGGCCTACCCTTGAGAAGCGAGATCCGGACGAGCGGCATGGGCCGGCTTCAGCCATCGGTAGAGGCGTGCCAGCAGCAGCGCGATTTCCTGGTTGCGCTGCCGATGCGCGGCTTGGACGATCTCCTGCCGCAGCCCGGGGCTAGCGCGCCACTCGGCGAGCGTCACGGGTCTCATGGCGTGCGGCCTTGTGTCCGAAGAGCTTCGCGATCGGCGCGATCACCAGCGTGTAAATTGCGTCGGCACGCTCGCGCCGCGCCCTGGCGTTCAGTGCTTCGAGTTCGGGAAAGTCGAGTCTCATGACTGCTCCTTTCAAGCAAACGAAACGGCGGCCGCGCCGCCGAGCGAGTTGACGATGGCGACGCCGCGATGGCGCAGGCGGTAGCAGCCGCCGCGCTCGAGCACGATGTCCTTCGGCTGGTTCTCTTCGGTGATCCAAACGGAGCCTTCGACTGCGCACACCGTGCTCCCTTGGCCATCGAGCACCTTGAGCGTCTGGTTTGGACCGAGCTTCACGGCGCCATTCCTCAGTTCCAGTTTCATGTTCTGCTCCTTTCTTCGCATGCGTAGAATGCATCCTGCGCGCGCTGCGCTCAAACGGTAAATTCTCAACCCACACATGAGAAATCGGAATGTGATGCCGAGCCTCGATCTGCTCGCCGGCTTCGAGGCGGCGGCGCGGCATCTGTCGTTTACCAAGGCTGGAGAGGAACTTTTCCTCACGCAGTCGGCGGTCAGCCGCCAGATCAAGGAGCTCGAGGAGCAGCTCGGCGTCGCGCTGTTCCATCGGCGCCATCGCGCCCTGGTGCTCACCGACGCCGGGCAGCAGTTCTATGCCGCCACGGCGCAGGTGATCACCACGATGCGCACGGCGACCGAACGGCTGCGCGCGCAGTCCGGCCGCAAACGCCCGCTGTCGGTGACCACCACGCATTCGTTCGCCGCGCTATGGCTGATCCCGCGCCTTGCCGGCTTCACCCGCACGCATCCGGGTGTCGACGTGCGCATCACCGCCGATACCCGCGTTCAGGATTTGGAGCGCGACGGCCTCGACCTCGCCATCCGCCACGGGCCGCCCTCGCTCTCCGGGCCGAATGCCGTGCGCCTCTTCGGCGAGCGCGTGTTCCCGGTGTGCAGCCCGAAATTGCTGAAGACCCATCCGCTGCGCGAGCCGGCCGATCTCAAGAACCACACGCTGCTGCAGTACGACGATCCGGATGGGCGCCATCCGTGGCTGCACTGGAAAACCTGGCTCGAAGTCGCCCGCATCCCGGACCTGCGCCCGGCGGGGACGCTCTCGCTCTCGGGCTTCGAGCAGATCATTCCTGCCGCGGTCGCCGGGCACGGGGTGGCGCTCGGCCGCAGCCCGCTGGTGAAGGACCTGCTCGCTGAGAGGAAGCTGGTCGCGCCGTTCAAGACCACCGCCGATCCGGCGCGCGCTTATTTCGTCGTCCCGTCGAAGGCAGCCGCGAGCCGCCCCGAGGTACAGGAATTCATCGAGTGGCTTAAAGCCGAAGCGGCTAAACGGTGAGGACGATCTTGCCGATGTGCTGCGAGGATTCCATCAGGCGATGGGCCTCGGCGGCCTCGGCCAGCGCAAACGTCCGGTAGACCTGCGGCTTGATGCGGCCGGCTTCGATCAGCGGCCAGATTTTCTCGCGCAGGTTGCGCGCCAGATAGCCTTTGAATTCGCTGCTGCGCGGTCGCAGCGTCGATCCGGTGATCGTCAGCCGCTTGCGCATCACCGCATCGATATCGAGCTCGCTGCGCGGGCCGCGCAGATAGGCGATGAATACGAGTCGCCCTTCCTCTGCCAGGCATTTCAGCTCGCGCGGCACATAGTCGCCGCCCACCATGTCGAGGATCACGTCCACGCCTTTGCCGCCGGTGGCGGCACGCACTTCCGCGACCCAGTCCTGCGTCTTGTAGTTGAACGCCTTCTGGGCGCCGAGCTGCACGCACGCGGCAACCTTGTCATCGCTTCCGGCGGTAGCGAAGACGCGATTACCGGTCGCTGCCCCCATCTGGATCGCAGTCACGCCGATGCCCGAAGTGCCGCCCTGCACGAGCAGCGTCTCGCCGGGCGCGAGACGGCCGCGGTCGTAGACATTTCCCCACACCGTGAAGCATGTTTCCGGCAGTGAGGCCGCTTCCACCATGGTGAGGTTCTTCGGCACCGGCAGCGCCTGCGTCTCGGGCACCGCGCAGTACTCGGCGTAGCCGCCGCCGTTGGCGAGCGCGCAGACCTTGTCGCCGCGCTTCCACAGCTTCGCCTCGGCACCCAGCTCCACAACTTCACCGGCGATCTCCAGCCCCGGCAGCGGCGAGGCGCCGGGCGGCACCGGATAGTGGCCCATGCGCTGGAGCACATCGGGCCGGTTGACGCCCGCGGCGGCGACCTTCACCAGGATCTCGTTCGGCTGCGGCGCCGGCTTCGGCGCCTGCGCAACGCGCAGCACTTCGGGACCGCCGGGCTCGCTAATCTCGACTGCGCGCATCGTGGTCGCTATTATCCCGCGACGAGGAGGAGCCCCGGTGGCCCAATTTCGCGTCGAGTTCGTGCTGGATCAGGAGAGCGGCAAGTATCTCGCCGAGCTCTACAACCCGGAGAACCATGAAGAGCTGATCGTTCGCACCGAAGCGCTTTATGCATCGCAGGCGGCGGCGGTGCTCGGACTGGTGCAGCTCTTCAAGGACGCGATCCTGCAGTTCCCCAAGCCGGGCGAGCCGCCCGCGCGCGTGGTG
>Ga0070695_100001686_pt1 | contig 12461 bp, 9 predicted proteins | sample KBSK1252metaG_FD_65471 | JGI IMG/M metagenome (GOLD analysis project Ga0070695, IMG submission 65471) | Corn, switchgrass and miscanthus rhizosphere microbial communities from Kellogg Biological Station, Michigan, USA - KBS K1-25-2 metaG | ecosystem: Host-associated > Plants > Roots >...
ATTCTGCTGTCCTACGACAACACGCTGGCACCGGATGAGCCCGCCAGTTACATCGTCGAAAACGAGCGCCTGCGGCAGGCCCTGCTCGCGGCCGCCGCGGCGCGTCCGGCCATCGCCCTGATGGGCTCCTCGCCGATCCACAGTTTTGGCGCCGATCCCCACGGCGTCAGCATCCGCTTCGCCAACGCCACCCTGCGCGCGCGCCTCCTCATCGGCGCCGATGGTCGCACCTCGCGCCTGCGCGAGGGTGCCGGCATCAAGATCCTGCGCTGGAGCTACCCGCAAACCGGCATCGTCACCACCGTCGGCCACAGCAAGCCGCACCACGGCCGCGCGCTCCAGCATTTTCTGCCCTCGGGGCCCTTTGCCATCCTACCCTTGATCCACAATCGCTCCTGCATCACCTGGACCGAGGCAAGCGCGCACGCCACGGAGCTGCTGGCGCTCGAGGATGACGGGTTTCGCGCCGAGCTCACCCGGCGTTTCGACTACCGGCTGGGGGAGATTGTGGCGGTGGGCGCGCGGGCCGCCTGGCCGCTCGAGATGCATCTCGCCCGCGCCCTTATTGGTGAGCGCTTCGCGCTCGTCGGCGATGCGGCCCGCGTCGTGCATCCGATCGCCGGGCAGGGTCTCAATCTCGGCCTGCGCGACGTCGCGGCCCTGACCGAGGTCATCGTCGATGCCGCCCGTCTCGGCCTCGACACCGGCAGCGGGCTCGTGCTGGAGCGCTACGAGCGCTGGCGCCGGCTCGATTCGGCGCTGTCGGCGGCCACCTACGACGCCCTCAACAGGCTCTTTTCCAACGACTGGACCCTATTGCGCACGGCGCGCGATTTCGGCCTCGCCGTCCTCGATCAGCTTGCGCCCCTCAAACAGTTCCTGGTGGCCGAAGCCGCAGGCGTAACGGGCGAGGTGCCAAAGCTGTTGCGCGGCGAGCGACCCTAACGTGCGCGCCGGAGCCGAAGGGCGTGCGCGGGAAGAGGCGCCGCCTTGGCTTGTCTTCGCCACGCCGTCGGGTCCAAGATGGCCACGGGGGGTACGGCGGCGCCGTTGAGTTGAAGGTTGACCGCGGCAGGGGGCGGAGACAGGCATGGCCAACATCGGGGCACGGCAGCGGCTGATCGTTGCACTCGACACGGGAACCGTCGAGGAGGCGCGCGGGCTGGTTCGGCGCCTGGGCGATGCCGTCAGCTTTTACAAAATCGGGCTCGAGCTCGTCATGAGCGGCGGGCTCGACTTTGCTCGCGCGCTGACCGGCGAGGGCAAGCAGGTCTTTCTCGATATGAAGCTGCTTGACATCGAGAACACGGTGGAGCGGGCAACGCGCAATGCGGCCGCCACCGGGGCGACCTTCCTCACCGTACACGGCCACGACCTCAAAACCCTGCGCGCGGCCGTTGCCGGCAAGAGCGGCACCGGTCTCAGGGTCCTGGCCGTGACCGTGCTGACCAATCTGACGGCGGCCGATCTCGTCGATCAGGGCTTGCAGGAAACGCCCCAGGCTTTGGTCACCCGTCGCGCCCGTCTCGCCCACGCCGCCGGTTGCGACGGCATCGTCGCCGCCGGCGCCGAGGTGCCGCTGGTGCGGGCCGTAGTTGGCCCGGGGATCGCCATTGTCACCCCGGGCATTCGCCGCGCCGGCGACGCCGCCGGGGATCAGGCCCGCATCACCCCTCCCGGCGCCGCCATTCTCGCGGGTGCCGACTACCTGGTCGTGGGCCGGCCGATCACTGGCCAGCCCGAGCCGCGGCAGGCCGTCGAGAGCTACCTGCGCGACATCGAGGACGCGCTTGCCCAACGCGCCCTGGGCCCGCCTAGCTGAGACCACGCCCGCTGGCGACAGCCCTGGCGTCGCGGGGGTGGTAGAGCGGGGCTGGCGCGGCGGCTTGCCGTTGCCGGGGCGGCCGTGGGAAGAAGATCAAACCTGCGGCGTAACAGCGAGCCACGTTCCCCCGTGTCGATCCCAAGCCCAGCCGCCTCGCCCGCGCCCTGGTGCGCCACCGTGCTTACCCTGTTCCCCGAGCTATTTCCGGGGCCGCTCGCCGCATCGCTTAGCGGGGAGGCGTTGCGCACGGCGCTGTGGCGCTTGGAGATAATCGACCTGCGTCCCTTCGGACTAGGCAGGCATAGAAACGTCGATGATGCCCCCGCCGGTGGCGGAGCCGGTATGGTCCTGCGCGCCGATGTCGTGGGCGCGGCCATCGACCAGGCGCGTATCCGCCATCCCGAAGCCGAGGCGATCTATCTGTCGCCGCGCGGAGAACGCTTCACGCAGGCCACGGCCCAGCGCCTGTCCCAGGGGCCGGGCGTGCTATTACTGGCCGGGCGCTTCGAGGGCATCGATCAGCGCGTCATCGACGCGCGCGGCTTGCGCGAGATCTCGATCGGCGACTATGTCCTTGCCGGCGGTGAACTTCCCGCCATGGTGCTGATCGAAGCCGTCGTGCGGCTGTTGCCCGGGGTCGTCGGCCAACCCCTCTCGCTCGCCGAAGAGAGCTTCGCGGCGGACCTGCTCGAATATCCTCAGTACACGCGGCCGCGCGAATGGGAGGGTCGAAGCATCCCCGCCGTCTTGCTCAGCGGCGACCACGCCCGCATCGCCCGCTGGCGCAGCGGCGAGGCCGAGCGCATCACAAAGGAGCGGCGCCCAGATCTTTGGTGCCGGCGGCACCCGGCCGGCAGCGAGGACGCTTAAGCCATGCCCAGCCAACAGGCCCCTGCCGTGGCGCCGGCAAGCGCGGCGGCGCGGGAGCGACGCACGCTGGCCGCGGCGGCGACCGCCCACATCCTTCACGATGGCTACACCGACCTACTCTACGTCCTGTTGCCGGTTTGGCAGGCCGAGTTTGGCCTTGGCTTCGCCGAGGTCGGCCTCTTGCGCGCCAGCTATACCGGCATCATGGCGGCGCTGCAGATCCCCGCCTCGATGCTGGCTGAGCGCCTCGGCCCGGTTGTTGTGTTGGTTCTCGGCACGATGCTGTCAGCGGCCTGTTTTCTGTTGGCCGGTGCCAGCCTGGGTGTTGCCAGTTTGCTGGCGGCGCTCGCGCTCGGCGGCCTCGGCGCCAGCGTGCAGCACCCGATTGCCTCGAGCCTGGTGTCTGCCGCCTTCGACGGCGCGCGCTCGCGCACCGCGCTCGGTGTCTATAATTTCACGGGCGACCTCGGCAAGATGGCCATGCCGGTTCTGGCGGCGCTGCTCTTGAGCGCCATGCCCTGGCGTCAGGCGCTCTGGGTCCTGGGCGGCCTTGGCATCGCCTGCGCCGCCCTCGTGCTGGCGCTAGCCCCGGCCGGTGCCAGCGCCCGCTTGCGCCCGAACGAGGATGCCGCCAAGCGCGCGGCTGCCGCGCAACCTGCAAGCGCGGCGCCAGCACGGCATGGCTTCCTGCTGCTGCTTGCCATCGCCATGATCGACTGCGCGGGTCGCAGCGGCTTTTTGACCTTTCTGCCGTTCCTGCTCAAAGCCAAAGAGGCCTCGATCGCCAGTATCGGCAGCGCCCTGTCGCTGCTGTTCGTCGGCGGGGCGGCCGGAAAGCTCGTCTGCGGCTTCCTCGGAGCGCGCATCGGGCTGCTCAACACCGTGCTCCTGACGGAAGGGCTGACCGCCATCGGCATCATCGCCTTGCTGCCCTTGCCTTTGCCGGCTGCCCTCGCCCTGATGCCGCTCCTCGGCATCGGCCTCAACGGCACCTCCTCGGCCCTCTATGGCACCGTGCCCGAGCTGGTGACACCGACGCGGCGCGCACGCGCCTTCGGTATTTTCTACACGGGAGCCATTGCCGCTTCGGCCGCCACGCCCCCGCTGATCGGGCTGATCGGCGATGGCTTCGGCGTCACCACGGCCATGCTGATCATTGCCGTCACGGTGCTTGCCACCGTGCCCCTGTCGGCGTTGCTAATGCCGATGTTGCCGGCGCCGGCACGGGGTTGAAGGGGGCGAGCTGCGGGCCTCGGGCCCCGGCGGCCATTGACAGCCATCCTCCCGCACCCCATAAGAGCGGCCATGATGAAGAGTGCGAAGATGGCCCTGCGACGCCGCCGGTTCGACCTGCGGCTGCGATGACGCTCGCTGCAAGGGGCGTCCGCTTCGCCAGCCGCGTGTCAAGCGCGGCTTTTTTGTTGTCTATTCTCCATCGAGACCACCGCCATGCCGACCAAGACAGCCTCCGAGCCCAAGGCAAGCCTCGCGACGGACCAAGGAACGGGCAGGAAGCCCAGAATTTTCATCGACGGCGAGGCCGGCACCACCGGTCTTGAGATCCGCCGCCTGGTCGAGGGCGCCGCGGGCCTTGACGTGAAAAGCGTGGCGCCGGCCGAACGCAAGGATCCCCGGGCGCGGCTCGGGGTCATGCGCGAGGTGGATCTCGTCGTGCTCTGCCTGCCCGATGCCGCCGCCAAGGAGGCCGTGGCGCTGATCGAATCGCTCGGCGAGGCGGCCCCTAAAATCGTCGACGGAAGCACCGCCCACCGCGTCGCCGACGGTTGGGTTTATGGGTTTCCCGAACTCGACAACGGTCAGAGCACGGCCGTGCGCCAGGCGCGGCGCGTCACCAATCCCGGCTGTTATCCAACGGGCGCCATCGCCCTCATTCGCCCCCTGGTCGAGGCGGGCCTGATCCCGGCCGACTATCCCTTGAGCGTGAACGCGGTCAGCGGCTATAGCGGCGGCGGCCGCTCCATGATTGAAGCCTACGAATCCGGCGACGCCCCCGCCTTCGAGCTCTACGGCCTCGGCCTCGAGCACAAGCACGTTCCCGAGCTGCAAAAATACGCCAAGCTGACGCGGCGGCCGCTGTTTGTGCCCTCGGTCGGCACCTTTCGGCAGGGCATGTTGGTGAGCGTGCCACTCCATCTCGACACGCTGCCGGGCAAACCCACCGCCGGCGACCTCGAGGCGGTCTTGACCCGCTACTATGCGGAGACCACAGCGGTCGCGGTCGTCCCCGCCGGCGACCCAGCGAGCCAGGGCGGTCGCCTCGAGCCCGAGGCACTCAATGGCAGCAACGCGCTTGAGCTGCGCGTCTTTGCCAATGCCAAGCACGGCCAGGCGGTGTTGGTGGCGCGGCTCGACAACCTCGGCAAGGGGGCGGCGGGGCAAGCGTTGCAGAACATCGGCTTGATGCTGGGCGTGCCGGTCTAGACGGGGGCGCGCCGCCGATCCTGGATCGACGCGCGCCGCTAGGGGATGCTATGCGCCGCTACGACTTTAGCGCCCACCGCCTGTTCGTTGACGGCGCGCTGGCGCCGGGCACCCTCATCGCCTGTCGCGCCGATCAGGCCAACTATTTGCGCAATGTGTTGCGGCTTGGCCCCGGCGATCAAATCCTCATCTTCAACGGGCGCGATGGCGAGTGGCGCGCGCGCATTGCCGAAGCCGGCAGGTCGACAACGACGCTGAGTGCCGAAACCCAGGTGCGGCCGCAGCAGGCCGCCCCCGACATCGACTATTTGTTCGCTCCCCTGAAACGGGCGCGGCTCGACTACATGGTGCAAAAGGCCACCGAGATGGGCGTCGCCCGGTTGCGCCCAATTTTCACGCGCCGCACCACGCCGGACCGGATCAATGGGGCACGTATGCGGGCCAATGCGATCGAGGCCGCCGAGCAGTGCGGCATTTTGCAGGTCCCCGAAGTGCTCGACGCCGAAACCCTTGTCGCGGCCATCGCGCACTGGGACCAACGGCGGCGTCTTATTTTCTGCGACGAGGATAGCGACCACCCCGATCCGCTGGCCGCGCTGAGCGCACTCGAGCCCGGTCCCCTGGCGTTGCTGATCGGACCCGAGGGTGGCTTCGACGACGCCGAGCGTGAGCTCGTCACATCGCAGCCATTCGCCGTGCGCATCTCCTTGGGCCCGCGCATTTTGCGCGCCGATACGGCGGCCGTTGCCGCCCTCGCCCTCGTGAATGCCACGCTTGGCGATTGGCGTTGAGGGCCAAGCGCCAGAGGCTTGTGCACGGCCGGTCTTTTCCATAACAAGGGGCAAGCCTAGACCCGAGCAGGGTGGCCGAGCCCGACAAACCTTAAGGAACAGCCGCCGGATGTCCACCCGCGAGGACAGTGCGCCCAGCCCGCCTGTTGGTTCGCGCGACGATTTGGTCGCCTGGATCGCCGCCGGGTCAAAGCCAAAGCAACGCTGGCGCATCGGCACCGAGCACGAGAAGTTCTTGTTCCACACCGACACCCTGGGTCCGGTGCCCTACGCCGGCCCGCGCGGGGTGCGCGGCTTGATGGAAGGGCTGATTTCCCGCTTCGGCTGGATCCCCATCATGGAAGGGGACAACATCATCGCGCTCAAGCGGCCGAGCGGGGAAGCCAACGCCGGTACGGTCTCGCTCGAACCCGGCGGGCAATTCGAGCTCTCCGGGGCTCCGCTCGGGACCGTGCACGAGCTGGGCGCGGAGACGCAACTGCACCTCGATCAGGTGCGCGCCGTAGGCGATGAGCTTGGCATTGGTTTTCTTGGCGTCGGCTTCTCCCCCAGTTGGACGTTCGAGGAGACGCCGCGCATGCCCAAGCAGCGCTATGGCGTCATGACACGCTATATGCCGCTCGTCGGCTCGCGTGGTCTCGACATGATGTACCGCACCGCCACCATCCAGGTGAATTTGGACTTCGCCGACGAGGCCGACATGGTCAAGAAGCTGCGCGTATCGCTGGCGCTACAGCCGATCGCCACAGCGATCTTTGCCTGTTCGCCCTTCAGCGACCGCAAGCCGAACGGCTTTTTGTCGCTGCGCAGCGAGGTGTGGCGCGACACCGACAAGGCGCGCACGGGCATGTTACCGTTCGCGTTCGAACCTGGCATGAGCTTCGAACGCTACGCCGATTACGCCCTCGGCGTACCGATGTATTTCATCTACCGCGACGGCCGCTACATCGACGTGGCCGGCGCCTCGTTTCGGGATTTTATGGAGGGGCGCTTGGCCGCGCTCCCCGGCGAGCGGCCGACGATCGATGATTGGTCCGATCACTTGACGACGCTGTTCCCCGAAGTGCGCATGAAGCAGTTCCTAGAGATGCGAGGCGCCGACGGCGGGCGCTGGCGGCGCATTTGCGCCGTAGCCGCCTTTTGGACCGGCTTGATGTATGACGCCACGGCGCTCGATGCGGCCTGGGACTTGGTCAAGGCCTGGAGCGCGACCGAGCGCCAGGCGTTGCGCGATGCGGTGCCGAAGCTGGCCCTGGCCGCGCCCGTGCAGGGCACCAGCGCCCTTGAGATTGCGCGCCAGGCCGCCGCCATTGCCCGGGCGGGGCTGGCGCGGCGCGCCTGCGCGAACGGCAACGGGCAGGACGAGACGATCTTCCTTGAACCCGTCGAGGCCATCCTCGCGACGGGCTGCACGCCCGCCCAGGAGATGCTTGAGCGCTACGAAACGGTTTGGGGCCGGAGTACCGATCCATTGTTTACTGAGTTTGCCTTCTAACAACTGGGATATTTCGGCCCGCAGCCACATTCAGCTGACGTTCATGCTTTCGCGCGTAGCAATGCTGCGATGCGGCACACGTTACCTCGACCGGCGATGACGCAGCCAAAGGCAACGGGCGGCGAGGTTGGGCGCATGCGCGCGCCACGGCGATGGCTGGGCGCGGCGTTGCTGGGCCTGTCGCTATTGGCGGGATGGGGCGCGTGGCCGGCGCGTGCGCAGGCGCAGAACGCCTGCTCATCGGGCTGCAGGGCCGCCTACGGCGCCTGCTATAAATCAACGCACGACCGTTCGCGCTGCCAGGTCCAGCTGCAACGCTGCCTTGAGGGTTGCATCCGCAGCCGCGAATCGAGCCGGCGCCGATCGGGACTATCCGGCGGCGGCCCCGCCTTGGTCCCGTTCGGACGCGGCCCGGGCCGCCTCGGCCAGGTGGAGGCGCATTCCCGGCCGGGCCGGGGCAGCGAGGGGCATTCCAACCAGGGGCGCCTCGGCCAGGGCCATTTCGGAAAGCTTTTCAAGTAGCGATCCCGTCAACCGGCGCGCGCGGCCCGACCCTCGCGCGGCGCCAGCAGGGCCGGCCAACGCCATTTTGTTCGGCTGCGTCGGCCGACATGGTCCCAAGTCTGCGGGACGCAGCGCCCGAGCTGCGACGGGCGTCCTTGCCGCCCGCCGACCCGCTTGGCTCTGAAAAATCCTCCTGCGCGCCCACTGGCTGCCCCGCGATGCTCGCCGAGGATGCCCGAGCAACGTCATCGACCTTGTTCTTCGCCGGCGCTCCCATTGCCGGACGAGTCCGGCAGGTCGTTGCAGCTTTGACGCGCGCGGCGGCGTGCCGACTGGCCGCGTGATGGCACGACGCGAGGGGGTGACGAGGCGATGCGCCAAAAGCCCTCCCCGATCCGCCAATTCCCGGCGCGGGCGCCCTAAATCCGTTGCGCCGTGCGGGGCCCGGCACGCGTGGGGTTGCCGCGGCGGCGGGCCAGCGAACGTCGCGCACAGGCGCCCGCCCTTTTTCGGCGATGCGTGCGGCAAGGCAACAATGGGACAACGCGCGCGTGGCAATGGCGACGCAGGTGGCTTGCAGCTATACTTTCGCTTGAGTGTTAGCCACGCTGGAGCTGAAAGCGACCATGTCACGCGTGATCCTGCCGGAGCCCGACCGCGCCATCCTTGCCCGGCGCGACGGTATCGTGGCGGACCTGCGACGCCTCGTCGGCGGCCAGGCGATCATCGCCGACGAGGTCGGCCGCCGCGCCTACGAGACCGATGCGCTGACGGCCTACCGCAGGCTGCCGCTGGCCGTCGTGCTGCCGGGCACGACGGAGGAGATCGCGCGCGTTTTGCGTTACTGCGACCAATGGGGCATCAAGGTGGTGGCGCGGGGCGCCGGGACCTCGCTATCGGGCGGCGCGCTACCGACCGAGGACGCGGTGGTGATCGCCGTCTCGCGCATGAACCGCGTGCTCGAGGTCGACTACGTCAACCGGGTCGCGCGCGTTGAGGTCGGCATCACCAACCTAGCCATCAGCGAGGCCGTCAAGGCCGCCGGTTTCTTTTATGCCCCAGACCCCTCGAGCCAGCTCGCCTGCACGCTTGCCGGCAACATCGGCATGAACTCGGGCGGCGCCCATTGCCTCAAGTATGGCGTGACGACCAACAACGTGCTCGGGCTCAAGATGGTGCTGGTCGACGGCACCATTGTCGAGCTGGGCGGGCCACATCTCGATGCGGCGGGCTATGATCTCGTCGGCTTGATCGTCGGCTCCGAGGGGCAGTTTGGCATCGTCACGGAGGCAACGGTGCGCATCCTGCGCGCCGCCGAGGGCGCGCGGCCGATGCTGATCGGCTTCGATTCCAGTGAGGCGGCCGGCCAATGTGTCGCCGCTATCATCGGCTCGGGCATCATTCCGGTAGCGATTGAATTCATGGACCGACCCGCCATCCGTGTGTGCGAGGCCTTTGCCAAGGCCGGCTATCCCGATGTCGAGGCGTTGCTGATCGTCGAGGTGGAGGGCTCGGATGCGGAGATCAAGGCGCTGCTCGAGGCCATCACGGAGCTCGCCAAACCCTTCGATCCGCGCGAGCTGCGCGTCAGCCAGAGCGCCGAGCAAAGCGCCGCCATTTGGAAGGGCCGCAAGGCGGCTTTCGGCGCCATCGGCCGCATCTCCGATTACTACTGCATGGACGGCACCATCCCGCTCGGCCAGCTGGCTCACGTCCTGGGCGAGATCTCGCGCATTTGCGACGCGCACGGCCTCAAGGTCGCCAATATCTTCCACGCCGGCGACGGCAACTTGCACCCGCTGATTCTCTATGATGCCAACGATGCCGATCAGGCCGACAGGGCGGAACGGGCCGGAGCCGAGGTGCTGGAGCTGTGCGTGGCCGTGGGCGGCTGCCTGACCGGCGAGCACGGCGTTGGCATCGAAAAGCGTGACCTGATGCCGGTGCAATTCGACGCCAGTGACCTTGCGCAGCAGATGCGCATCAAGACCGTGTTCGACCCCCATTGGCTGCTCAATCCAGCCAAGGTGTTCCCGCTCGATGGACGCCCTGAGGCGCAAGCGAAAAAGTCGAAGGCGGCAGCCTGAGGAGTGGATTGGTGCCAAGCGACGTGCGCCCGGTCGACGAACGCGAAGTCTCGCGGATTTTGCGCGAGGCGGCTCAGGCAGCTACGCCGATCGAGCTGAAGGGCGCGGGCAGCAAGCACAACATCGGCCGACCGATGACGACCACGCTCGGCCTATCGACGGGGGCCCTGCGCGGCATCACGCTCTATGAACCTAACGAGATGGTGATGGCGGCGCGGTCGGGTACGCCGCTGAGCTTGCTGGAAGAAAGCCTCGCCGAGCGTGGTCAGATGCTGGCCTTCGAACCGGCGAGCCTGGGCACCGCCGCCGGTGGCGAGGCGCGGGGCGCCACCATCGGCGGCGTGTTCGCCACCAATCTGTCGGGGGCGCGGCGCATCATGGTCGGGGCGGCCCGCGACCACCTGCTGGGGCTCAGGGCCGTGAACGGGCGAGGCGAGATCTTCAAGGCCGGTGGGCGGGTCATGAAGAACGTCACCGGTGTCGACCTTTGCCGCGGCCTGGCCGGCAGCTGGGGAACGCTGGCGGTCATGAGCGAGGTGACGTTCAAGGTGCTGCCGATGCCAGAGCATACCGAGACCCTGGTGCTGCTCGGTCTGCCGGACGAGATCGCCATAGAAGTGCTGTGCACGGCCATGGGCGCGCCCTTCGAGGTCAGCGGTGCCGTACACCTGCAGCCCACCATGGTCGCGCGCTTGGAGCATGAGGGTTTGCGCGGCCAAGGCCAGGCCGTCACAGCGCTCAGGCTTGAAAATTTCAAGGCCTCGGTCGACTACCGCAAGGGCAAGTTGAAGGCCCTGCTCAAGGCGTACGGCGAGATCCACGATCTCGACCACGACAATTCGCTGGCGCTGTGGCAGGAACTGCGTGCCCTGGCGCTGCTCAAGGCGAGCGATGCGCCCCTGTGGCGGATATCGACGGCGCCGAGCACTGGCCCGAAGGTGGTGGCGGCGATTGCGCGCTATATGGACTGTAGTGCCTTTTACGATTGGGCCGGCGGGCTGATCTGGCTCGAGCTGCTGCCCACCACGGATGCTGGCGCCGCCGACGTGCGCCGTGTCATTGCCACGCACGGCGGCCACGCCACCCTCATTCGGGCCGCAGCGGAGGTGCGCGCGGCCGTTGACGTATTCCAGCCGCTGGAGCCAGGCGTCGGGACCATCTCGCGACAATTGAAGGCGGCCTTCGATCCGGCAGGCATCCTGAACCCCGGCCGCATGTACGCGGACTTTTGAACGCCAGCGGACCCCAATGCAGACCAATTTCAGCGCCAAGCAACTGAAAAACCCGCGCATGGCGGAAGCGGAGAAGATCCTGCGCCGCTGCGTGCACTGTGGCTTCTGCACGGCGACCTGCCCGACCTACCTCTTGCTGGGCGACGAGCGCGACAGCCCGCGCGGACGCATTTACCTGATGAAGGAGATGTTCGAGAACGAACGCAAGGCCACCCCCGAGGTGCAGCGCCATATCGATCGCTGCCTGAGCTGCCTCTCCTGCATGACGACCTGTCCGAGCGGGGTCGACTACATGCATCTCGTCGACCACGCCCGCGTGCACATCGAAGAGACCGGCCAGCGCGGCCTCAAGGAGCGCGCGCTGCGGGCCTTGCTGGCGGCGGTGCTGCCCTACCCGGACCGCTTTCGCTTGGCGCTACGGGCGGCGCGGTTTGCCAAGCCGCTAGCTGGTATTTTGCGTCGGCTCGGGCTCCGCGAACTGGTGGCGATGTTGGAGCTGGCACCGATCGGCCTTTTGCGCGGTGCCGCCTTTGCCGGGCCCGGAACCGCCGTCACCAAGCTCGAGCGCCGCAAACGCGTAATCCTGCTCGCCGGCTGCGCCCAGCAGGTGCTGCGACCAGAAATCAACGACGCCACCATTCGCCTCCTCGCCCGCCGCGGTGTCGACGTCGAGGTGGCGCCAGGCGCTGGCTGCTGCGGCGCGCTGGTTGCCCACATGGGTCGCGAACACGCGGCCATCGCCATGGCAAAAAACAACGTCGACGCCTGGAGCAGACTGATCGATAAGGCCGGCCCGATCGATGCAGTGATCGTCAACACCTCGGGCTGCGGCACCACCGTCAAGGACTACGCGCACCTGCTCAAGGGCGAGGCCGGCTACCGGGATCGGGCGCAGCGGATCGCGGCCATGACCCGTGACGTGACCGAGTTCCTGGCCGGCTACGAGATGGGGCCGCCCAAGCGCTGGTCCTCGCTGCGGATCGCCTATCACTCCGCCTGCTCGATGCAGCACGGCCAGCGCCTGATCGAAGAGCCGCGTCAGCTGTTGCGCAACGCCGGCTTCACGGTGATGGAAATTCCCGAAGGCCATATTTGTTGCGGCTCGGCCGGGACCTATAACGTGCTGCAGCCGGACCTCGCGGCGCAATTGCGCGATCGCAAGATCAGCCACATCAAGAGCGTGCGGCCCGACGTGGTGGCGGCCGGCAACATCGG
>Ga0070695_100001693_pt1 | contig 12420 bp, 9 predicted proteins | sample KBSK1252metaG_FD_65471 | JGI IMG/M metagenome (GOLD analysis project Ga0070695, IMG submission 65471) | Corn, switchgrass and miscanthus rhizosphere microbial communities from Kellogg Biological Station, Michigan, USA - KBS K1-25-2 metaG | ecosystem: Host-associated > Plants > Roots >...
CCGCCCGCGAGCGTCACCCGCACCGCCGCCTCGCGAGCCCCGCTCCCGTCGTCCGCGTGCACCGCGTCCTCGTCGTGGGGGACGGTCACGGTGATGATCCCGGACTTGTTGAGGAGGAAGCGGTCGTCCCCGCAGGCCATGGGGACGAACTCCTCGCCCGAGTCGTTGAGGCGCTCCCACACCGTTTCCGGGCGACCGTCGGGACCGGCGGTGGCGAGGAAGAGCTGGCCCTCGAGGGTGCGCCCGTCGTCGAGCAGGATGCTGGCTTCGGCCTCGCGGCGCGGGACCAGGAAGATGTCCATGGATGCCCTCGGGGGAAACGTAGGTCCGGCTTCTTGCCCCGGCCACCTGGGGGCCTAGATTTGCCCCGCGAGGGGCGCATGTCACTCCAGGGATCTCTGTCCACGATGTCGCTGCCGGACCTGCTGCAGTGGGTTGCGGCGGTGCGGAAAACGGGCACGCTCGAGCTGGTCCGCGGCAAGGGGAGCAAGCGCATCCTCTTCCGGGAGGGCCGGGTGGCGGCCTGCGCCTCCGACGAGCCCGCCGACCGCCTCGGGCACTTCCTGGTTTCCCGGGGCAGGATCACCGTGCCCGTGCTGCGGGACGCGCTCGCCAAGCAGGAGAGCACGGGCAAGCACCTGGGCGCCCTCCTGGTGGAGAGCGGGGCGCTGACCGAGGAGGACCTGGCGCACCACCTGGAGGCCAAGGCGGAAGAGACGCTGATCTCCGTCTTCGACTGGCACGACGCCTCCTTCACCTGGCACGAGGGCGCGCTTCCCGAGGGGTACGTCCTTCCCCTGAACCTGCGCGTGGAGGAGCTGCTGCTGCGGGGGGCGCGCCGGCACGACGAGGCCAAGCGCATCGATGCCGTCTTCCACGACCCCGGCATCGTCCTGGCACGGACGGGGAAGCGACCGCCGGCCGAGGTCTTCAAGAACCGCATGGCGCGCGGGATCTACGAATCGATCAACGGCACCCGCACGGTGGCGGAGATCCTCCTGCACGCGCACGGCTCGGAGTTCCTGGTCAAGCGCTTCCTCTTCGAGCTCTTCCGCAGCGGCATGGTGGAGATCCTCGAGGTCCGGGCCGTGGCGGAGCCGGAGGGGACGCCGCAGGCGCTGGCCGCCGAGCCGGCGCCGGCCATGGCGGTCGTCGCACCGGCGCCCGCCCCCCGTCCGGCGGTGGCTGCCGCTCCCGCCCCCAGGGCGCTGTCCCCCCGCGACGATCCCCGGAAGGTGCAAGCCGGGCTGGACGCGGCGCGCCGCCTGCAGGAGAGGGGAGAGCTGGACGCGGCCCTGGACCTCTTGAACGCGGTGCACCGCGCCAATCCTGAGGACGACGCCCTCCGGCGCCTGGTGCTGGACGCCGAGGTCGCCTTCGCGGACAAGGCCTGGAAGCACTACGTCCCTGCGGGAAAGGTCCCCGTGCTCACGCGGCCGGTGGATAGCCTCACCGGCGAGACGCTCTCGCCTCTCGAGGTCTTCCTGCTCTCCCGAGTGGACGGGACCTGGGACGTCAAGTCCATCATCCAGGTCGCCCCCATCCGCGAGGTGGACGCGCTGCGCACCCTGAAGAAGCTCCGCGAGCGCGGCCTGATCGAGCTGCGCGACCCCGCCTAGCGCGCCTGGGGGACGAGGAACACCTCGTTGACGATCGTCCGCACCCCGGGGATGGAGCGCGCGGCGCGGAGCCGGGCGTCGTTCCCGTCCCAGGTGGGCACGGTCCCCGTGAGCCAGACCACCCCGTCCCTCACCGTCACCGCGACCCGGTCGTTGTCCTCGCGATCGAGGTCCAGGATCGCCCTCTGCACCGCCCGCCGGATCTCGTCGTCCTCCGTGACCGGGAGATCGGTGGGCATGGGCGTCGCCGCCACGTCCAGGACCGTGGTTCCCGGCTCGTTCGGGAACGGTGCTTCCGTGAACGGTGCTTCCGTGATCGAGATCGAGGGCTCCGTGAAGGCGGTGCCGGGAGCGGTGGAGATTCCGGCGACGATCCGGACGTTGGACACCACCCGGCGCACTCCGGGACGGCGGGTCACCGCCTGCAGCGCCGCCGTCTCGTCCCGGCTGGAGGCGGCGTCGCCGCCCAGCACCACCACGCCCTGGTCCACCGATTGGACCACGATCCGGCTGTGGCGCAGGGTCTGATCGGCCTTCAGGCCGCGCTCGATGTCGCGCTTCAGCACGGCGTCGGAGCGGCGCATCGCCCGCTCCACGGCGGGGGTCAGGACGTCCAGCTCGTCCCGCACCTCGGCGACGCCGCGGACGCCCCGGACGGCGTCCGTGGCCACCGCACGCGCCTTGTCGCTGGGAACGGACCCTCGCAGGGTCACCGTCCCGTTCTCGGCGTCGAGCAGGATGGCGGACCCATCGAGCCCCTTGGCGGCGCGCAGGGCCAGGTTGGCGTCCTTGGCGATCGCCACGTCGGAGCGGGGCGCGGCCTCGGCCGCCAGGAGGGGGACGAGGGCGGAAAGCAGCACGGTGAGGGCGGTTCCGAGGCGCACGGCAGCCTCCTGCGTTTGGGGGGTCTGCTCTGAGACTACGCCGGGAACGCCCCCTCTGCTACTCGAATGCTGCGATTCCGGTGACGTGCTGGCCCAGGATCAGGGTGTGGATGTCGTCCGTCCCCTCGTAGGTGTACACCGCCTCGATGTTGCAGAAGTGGCGGCCCGTCTGGTACTCGTCGGCGATCCCGTTCGCCCCGAGCATCTCGCGGGCCAGCCGGCAGGACTCGCGCGCCACGTGGCAGCCGTTGCGCTTGGCCATGGAGACGTGGACGAAGGTGGCGCGATCCTTCTCCTTGAGACGCCCGACCTGGAGGTTCAGGAGCTGTCCCTTGGTGATCTCCGCCGCCATCCAGGCCAGCTTCCGCTGCTGGAGCTGGAAGGAGGCCAGCGGCTTCCCGAAGGCCTTCCGCTCGAGCTGGTAGCGGCGCGCCTCGTCGAACACGGCCATGGCCATGCCGATCCCGCCCCAGGCGATCCCGTAGCGGGCCTGGGTGAGGCAGGCCAGCGGCCCCTTCAGCCCCTGCGCTCCGGGGAGCAGGGCGTCGGCACCCACCTCCACGTCCTGGAGGATCAGCTCCGACGTGACGGAGGCGCGCAGGGAGAACTTGCCGGTGTGGTCGCGTGTCGTGTAGCCCGGCGTTCCCTTCTCCACCAGGAAGCCGCGGATCCCGTCCGCCGTCTGTGCCCACACCACGGCCACGTCCGCCACCGACCCGTTGGTGATCCAAGCTTTCGCACCGTTCAGGATCCAGCGGTCTCCCTTCTTGACGGCGCGCGTGATCATGGCCCCGGGGTCCGAGCCGTGGTCCGGCTCCGTCAGCCCGAAGCAGCCGATCTTCTCGCCCCGGGCCATGGGGGGAAGCCAAGTCTGCTTCTGCGCCTCGGTGCCGTAGGCGTGGATCGGCCACATGCACAGGGAGCCCTGCACGGAGACGAAGGAGCGCAGGCCCGAGTCGCCGCGCTCCAGCTCCTGCATGATCAGCCCGTTGGCCACCGCACCGAGGCCGGCGCACTCGTAGCCGTGCAGGCTCGCCCCCAGCAGGCCCAGCTCCGCCGCCTTGGGGATGAGCTGGGTGGGGAAGGTGCCCTCCCGGAAATGGTGCTCGATGATCGGGAGCACCTCGGCCGTGACGAACTCCCGCACGGTGTCGCGCACCATGCGCTCGTCCTCGGTGAGCAGGCCGTCCACCTCCACGAGATCCACGCCGGAAAAGAACTCCCCCAGTCCCACCGCTCACCTCACTCGTGCGCCCACTCGGGGACGCGCTTTTCCAGGAACGCGGCCAGGCCCTCGTGCGCGTCCCGGGTCGCCATCAGACGATCCAAGTAGAGGCGGCTCACCGCCGCGTGCCCCTCGCTCACGGAGCGGCCGCGTGCCGCGCGCACGGCCTCCTTGGCCAGGCGCAGGGCGGCCCCGGACAGACCGGCCAGAGCGGAGACGATCGCCGTGGCCTCGGCCTCGAGCGCCTCCGCGGCCGCCACCTTGTAGACGAGGCCCCAGGCGTGCGCCTGGGGGGCGGAGAAGGTGTCCCCCGTGAGGAGGAGCCCCAGCGCACGACGCTCGCCCACCGCGCGCGGCAGCAGGACGGAGGCGGGAGGCGCGAACACGCCGAGCTTGATCTCCGGCTGGCCGAAGGTAGCCCGTTCCGAGGCCACGCAGAGGTCGGCGCCGAGCACCACCTCGCATCCCCCTCCCAGAGCCGCCCCCTGCACCACCGCCACCACGGGCAGCGGGCAGCGCTCGAAGGCGTCGAAGAGGTGGGCCAGGGCATCCATCATGGGGGCCAGGGCGTCCCCCATGTGCTCGCCCACGTCCACCCCGGCGCAGAAGGCGCGACCCACGGCGTCGAGCCGCACCACCCGGGCCTCGGGGGAAGCGCCGGCCCGATCCAGGGCGTCCGCGATCCCCTCCATCATCGCCGTGGTCAGGACGTTCAAGGGCGGACGGTCCAGGGTGATCCGGGCGACCGCTCCCTCGGTGGACAGACGCAGCCCCTGGACGTTCACGCCGCCTCCAGCAACAGCGCCCCGCCCAGGCCGCCGGAGACGCAGAGCGTGGCCAGGCCGGTGCGGCCGCCGCGGCGACGCAGCTCGTGCAGCAGCGTGACCACGATGCGCGCTCCCGAGCAGCCGATGGGGTGCCCGAGCGCGATGGCGCCGCCGTTCACGTTGAGGCGGTCACGATCGAAGCGCAGCTCGCGGTCCACGGCCAGCACCTGGGCGGCGAACGCCTCGTTCAGCTCGATCAGATCCACGTCCGAAAGCGACCTCCCGGTGCGCTCGAGCAGGCGTCTCACGGCGGGGACGGGACCGATGCCCATCACCGCGGGATCCACCCCAGCCACCTCCGCGTCCACGATGCGCGCCAGCACCGGCACGTTCAGGCGCGAGGCCGCCGCCTCCGACAGCACGACCACCGCCGCGGCGCCGTCGGTGATCCCGCTGCTGTTCCCGGCGCTGACCGTGCCGCCCTCCTCGAAGACCGGCGGGAGCTTGGCCAGGGAGGCGGCGGTGACCCCGGCGCGGGGGTGCTCGTCCTCCTCGAGGTCCCCGAAGGGAAGGATCTCCTCCCGGAACCGTCCGGCGCGGGAGGCGCGCTCCGCCCGGCTCTGGCTCTCGGCCGCGTAGGCATCCTGCTCCTCGCGGGGGATGCGGTACTGGCGGGCCAAGGTCTCGGCGGTCTCGCCCATGAGCTTCCCGGACATGGGGTCGTGGAAGCCGTCCTGGTACATGGCGTCCTTGATCTGGCGGTCCCCCATCTTCGTGCCCCAGCGGGCATCCAAGAGGTAGGGGACGCGGCTCATGGCCTCGGAGCCCAGCGCGAGCACCACGTCCGCCTCGCCCAGGCGGATCGAGCGCCGTGCGGCGAGGATCGCCTGCATCCCGGACAGGCATGCCTGATTGACCGTGTAGGCCGGCTTCTCCACGGGGATGCCGCAGGCGATCGCCGTCTGCCGGCCGGGGTTGGGGCCGCTCCCGGCCTGGCGGGCCTGGCCAAGGACCGTCTCGTCCACCTGTGCGGGCGCGAGGCCGGCGCGCCTGAGCGCCTCGCGCCCCGCGGCCGTCGCCAGCTCCACCGCGGAGAAGCGGGCGAGCGTGCCGCCGAACTTGCCGATGGGGGTGCGGACCGCCCCCGCCAGGACCACCTCGACCACGGCTCCCTCGCAGGAAGAAAGGGGGTTATAGCAGAAGCGTGACCCGGTCCCCGACGGAGAGGCCGAGCGCATGGTCGGCACGTCCCTCGCGCACCGCGATCTCCAGGTAGCCGGAGGAGCCGAACAGGAGCACCGGCTCACCGGGAGCGGAGTCGCCGTAGGTGCGGGCGATCCGGTCCACGGTGCGCTGGGCGGCGCGCACGCGCGGTGCCGCCCCCTCCGGCAGCGCGATGCGGGCCACGTCGAGCACCACGTTCCCGAAGCGGTCGACCCAGACCACCGGGACCGCGTTCTCGCCCGGGGAAGGAGGCGGGGAGGGGGGCAGGCGCACGGGGTCGCGCACCTCCGGGCCGAAGCGCTCGGGGGACACGCCGCGGGCGAGCCAGGCCGCGGCGGGGGCGAAGACGTCCCGTCCCTCGAACGTGGCGGAGACGGTGTCCCGTCGGTAGTGGGCGGCGTCGAGCGCCCAGGCGGCGTGGGCCGGCTCCCGGTCGAGCACCCGGCTCACCAGGCCGTTGTCGGGAAGCACGAAGGAATGGCGCTCGGTGCGCACGACCAGGCGCCGGCGCGCCGTGCCCACCCCGGGATCCACGACCGCCACGTGAATGGTCCCGGGAGGGAAGGCGGCGCTCGCCGTCTCCAGCAGGAAGGCGCCGGCCTGCACGCCCTGCGCCGGCACGTCGTGCGAGAGGTCCACGATGCGCAGGTCGGGGCAGAGGGACAGGAGGACGCCCTTCATCTGCCCCACGTACCCGTCGGCGTTGCCGAAATCGGTGGTGAGGGTGACGATCGGAGTCACGAGGCGGACGCTACCATGGCGGCGCCTTTCCGGAGGGCTGCCATGCGGTTCCGTCCCCACTTGGCCGTGCTGCCCGCGATCCTCGTCTCCGCGTCGCTCTGCCTGGCGCAGCAGCCGCCAGAGCCTCCTGACGCCGGGCCGACCCTGGGACTCCTGCTCGAGGCGCCCCCTCCTCCCACGCCGCTGGGGCCCGGCGGCCCGCCGGTGGCTCCCGCGATGGCCATCGCGCCCTGGTGGCAGGGGGATCTGCGCGTGGAAGGGAAGCGCCCGCTCTACGCCCGCCTCACCGCCGACTGGGCCGCTCTCGAGCGCGAGGACGGGACGGTGGACTGGGACGCGCTGGCCCCTCACGTGGATCGGCTGTCCCGCGCCGGATTCCACGTGGTGCTCCAGCTGGGAGGGCGGCATCCCGCCCACCTGTCCCCGGGCGGAGGCCTTCCCGAGCCCGGTCCAGGCTTGCAGGCCTGGCTCGCCTTCGCGCGGAGCGCGGTGCGGGCCTTCAAGGGACAGGTCGCGGTGTACGAGATCGGCGATGCGCTGGGCGAGGCCGACCCGGACGCCTACGCGTTCTTCCTCAAGAACACGGCTCTCGGCCTGCGGGCGGAGGCGAAGGCGGCGGGCGTGTCCATCACGCTGGCGCAGGCGGCGATCCGGCCCGGAGACCTGGAGAAGCAGGGTGCCCTATGGCGCGCCGACCTCGCCGCCTACGAGGACGTGCTGCCCGTGCGCCTGGTTCCCGGTGAGGACCTGCAGCCCGTGGTGGAGGCGGCGCTCCAGCAGGCGCCCGCACCCGAGGTCTGGGTGTACGTCGAGGCGGGAAGCGGCGCCGACGTCTGGGCGGATCCTGCCGCGGCCCTGCGGGCGCTGGGATCGTTCGCCACCGCGGCCTTCTTCCGCCCCGCCGCTTCGGCGGAGGACGCGCAGGTGCGCTGGGCGACGGGGGTGCACCAGACCCTGGCGCAGGGGTTCGGTGTGGCGCCCGCGGGAGCGGTATCGGTGGAGCCCGAGGGGGAGGTCCTGGGCCGATTCGTGCGCGAGAGCGACCTGCGCTCCGTCATCTTCTTCCGCGCGCCGTCGGTCACCGCCCCCGACGCCCGCGGCGTCCTGCGGGTGGACGTCCCCGAGATGCGGGGTGCGGTGGTGCGCGAGCCCATCCGCGCGGCGGAGTACGCCACGGGGAGCGAGGCGGCACCGGGGGGAGGGCGGCGGGTTCCGGTCTTCCTCGCCCAGGAGCCTCTGGCGGTGCTCTTCGATCGGGCCGTGGCCGCGGGGGAGCTGGAGACCGAGCGCCAGGACGTGGGGATCCAGACCGTGCGCGGGCTCACCGCGGAAGAGATCATCGCCCGCAACCAGGAGGTGCAGCGGGTCCAGGACGATGCTCTGCGGTCCTGGACCGCCAAGGCGCGGATCGACTTCCACTACCGCCTGGCCCAGGGGGCCGGGACCGTGGACGTGGGGATCGACGCCAACTACTTCTGGCATCGCGGCGAGCCGCTGGAGTGGGAGCAGACCGCCTACTACGTCAACGGCAACCGGATCACCTGGAAGGAGATCCCGGAGCTGCCCCTGATCCAGCCCGAGAAGGTGGTGACGCTGCCCCTCGACCTCACCCTGGACCGCACCTACGTCTACCGCCTGAACGGGGAGGACCGGGTGGACGGGAAGGACGCCTACGTTCTCTCCTTCGAGCCGGTGGACGCATCCGGCCGCGCCCTGTACCGCGGCCGGGTGTGGATCGACAAGGCCACCTTCGTCCGGCTCAAGGCGAACGTGCTGCAGACGAACCTGGAAGCGCCGGTGGTCTCGAACGAGGAGACCGATTTCTACACGCCGGTGACGGGGCCGGACGGGCGCGCGGTATGGCTGCTCACCCGCCTGGACGGGCAGCAGCACTGGACGGTGGGGGGCCGGAACCTGATCGTGCGGCGCCAGATCGCCTTCCAGTCCTTCGAGATCAACCCCAGCGAGGAGGCCTTCGCGCAGGCTCGCAGCCAGGCCTACGCCCGCAACAACCGCATGCTGCGCGACACCGACCAGGGGCTGCGCTACCTGGAGCGGCAGGAGGACGGCACGCGCACGGTCAAGCAGACGATGGACACCGATCAGCTCTTCGCGGCGGCGGGCGCCTACAAGGACCAGTCCACATCCGGGGTGGTGCCCCTGGGAGGCGTCAACTGGTTCGACTTCGACTTCTTGCATCGCGGCGTGCAGGCCAACGTGTTCTTCGCCGGCGTGCTGGCCTTCTTCAACTTCACCAAGCCGGACCTGTTCCACGGCCGTTCCGATGCCACCTTGGAGGGGGCGCTCTCCGCCCTGAAGACCGACGACCAGGTGTTCGCGGCCGACCAGGAGCTGACGGCGGAGCGGGTGCGCGTGCGCAGCCAGTTCGTCTCTGCCCGCTACGGTATTCCCCTGGGACAGTTCTTCAAGGTGATGCTGGTGGGGAATCTGGTCTGGAACGCCTACGACGACAGCGACGAGGCAAAGGACGCGCGCGCGGCGAACCCCGCCGGCCCGGACGGGTTCGTCCTCCCCGCCGACCACACCGTGATGACCGGGCGCCTGGAGGCGGAGTTCAACCGCAAGGGCTACACGGTCAGCGGCGACGGGTCCTGGTCCAAGCGCTCGGAATGGACGCCCTGGGGGCCCACCTTCGGCGGCGTCATCGACAACCCGGAGTTCGACGCCGATCAGGACACGTTCTCCCAGTGGGGGCTCACGGCGTTCAAGGAGTGGTACCTCCCGCGCTTCCAGAAGCTGCGGGGCGAGGTGAACTGGCTGGACGGCAGGAACCTGGACCGCTTCAGCCAGCACAGCTTCAGCTTCTTCGGGGACACGCGCCTGCACGGCTTCGCGGGGTCCGGGGTGCGCTTCGACCGGGGTGCGCTGGCCCGCCTCGGCTACTCGTTCAACCTGTTCGGCGCCGTGCGCTTCGACGCCGGCCTCGCCAGCGCCGACGTGGAGCGCCGCGATTCAGGCATCGGCTCCCAGCGGTTCACCGGGGCGGGACTATCCGCCAACTTCCCCTTCATGTGGAAGACGGTGTGGGCCCTCAGCTACGGCCGCGCCCTGCAGTCGGACATCCCCGAGCTGAAGGGCGACCAGGAGTTCCTGTTCGTGGTGCTCAAGCTCTTCTAGTACATTTCCCGGCCGATGCGCGACCGGATCCTCCGCAGCCTGGAAGGCCATCTCCGGGTGGCCCAGTCTCTTCCCGGAGCCTGCGCCGCCCCTCTGGAGGCGGCCGCCGGCGAAGTGGTGGCCTGCCTGCGCGGGGGCGGGAAGCTCATGACCATGGGGAATGGAGGCTCGGCCGCCGACGCCCAGCACCTCGTGGCCGAGCTGGTGGGGCGCTTCCGGGGGGAGCGGAGAGCGCTCCCAGCCCTGGCTCTGACCACGGACCCCTCGGTGATGACGGCGCTCGCCAACGACTACGGCTTCGAGGAGGTCTTCGCCCGGCAGGTCCGCGCGCACGCCCGTCCCGGCGACGTGGTGCTGGGCCTGTCCACCAGCGGCAACTCGGAGAACGTGCGGCGGGGTCTGGCGGCGGCACGGGAGTGCGGCGCACGCACCGTCGCCTTCCTGGGAGGATCGGGCGGGCGGTTGCGCGGGGAGGCGGACGTGGAGCTGCTCGTCCCTGGCGACGAGACCGCACGCATCCAGGAGGCGCACATCACGCTGCTGCACGTGCTCTGCGAGCTGATCGACGACGCCCTGGGGGCATCTTGAGCCTGCTCCGGCGCCTGGCCGGGGTGCGAGTGGTCATCGTGGGCGATGCCATGCTCGACGACTACGCCTGGGGCGACGTCGCCCGCATCAGCCCGGACGCCCCGGTGCCGGTGGTGGACGTGCGCAGGCGCACGCGCGTGCTGGGGGGGGCGGGGAACGTGGCGCACAACGTGGCCGTCGCCGGCGGGCGTCCCCTGCTGGTGACCGTGGTCGGCGACGATGCGGCGGGAGAGCACTTCCTCGCCCTTTGCGGGGAGGCGGGGATCGAGGCCGCCGGCGTGGTACGCGACGGGGAGCGCCGCACCACCGTGAAGACGCGGGTGGTGGCGCGCGGGCAGCACATCGTGCGCCTGGACGAGGAGGACCGCCGCCTCCTGTCCGGCGCGGCACGGGCGGCGCTCCGGCGGGCGCTGGCCGCCGCGCTCCCGTATGCCGACGTGGTGGCGGTCTCCGACTACGCCAAGGGGGTGGTGGACGAGGGCCTGACCGCGGAGATCGCGCGTCTGGCCCCGGGAAAGGCCATCGTCGTGGATCCCAAGGCGGCCGATCTCGAGCGGTATCGCGGCTGCACCGTGATCACGCCCAACGCCCAGGAGGCGCGCCTGGCCTCCGGCTGCGACGTGGAGGACGAGGCGGGCCTGCGGGCGGCGGCCGAGCGCATCCGTGCCCGGAGCGGCGCGCAGGCGGTGCTGGTCACGCGCGGCGAGCGCGGGATGGCGCTGAGCGAGGGGGGCGGGAGCCTCCATCTCATCCCCACCCGGGCGCGGGAGGTCTTCGACGTCACCGGCGCCGGGGACACCGTGCTCGCCTATCTGGCCCTCGCCCTGGGTGCCGGCGCCGGCACGCGGGAGGCAGCCGGCCTGGCCAACCTGGCCGCGGGCGCCAAGGTGGGGAAGGTGGGAACCAGCCCGGTGGGTCCGGCCGAGGTGGAGGCCCACGCCGAGGAGACGGGTGCCGCGGGCAAGGTCGTGGACGTCGAGCAGGCGGTGGCGCGGGTCGCGCACCTGCGCTCCCAGGGGCGCCGCGTCGTGTTCACCAACGGTTGCTTCGACCTCCTGCACGCCGGCCACGTCCAGCTGCTCGAGCGCGCCCGCGCCCTGGGGGACGTGCTGGTGGTGGCCCTGAACTCCGATGCCAGCGTGCGGCGGCTCAAGGGCGAGGGCCGGCCGGTGGTGGGCGAGGCCGACCGCGTCCGGGTGCTTGCCGCCCTGTCCAGCGTGGGCCTGGTCCTCGTCTTCGACGAGGACACGCCGCTGGAGGTGATCCGCAAGCTGCGGCCCGACGTCCTCGTGAAGGGCGGGGACTACACCAAGGACACGATCGTGGGTGCGGACCTCGTCGCATCCTGGGGCGGCGAGGTGGCGACCGTTCCCCTCGTCGAGGGCCGTTCCACCACGGGCCTGCTCGAGGGGCTCAGGCAGGAGCCGCGGTGAAGCAGCTCTATCAGGACCCCAAGTCCGGTGACGTCCTGGTCGCCGATCTCCCCGACCCGGCCCTGCGGCCCGGCACCCTCCTCGTGCGCAACGCCTGCTCCGTGGTCTCGCCGGGGACCGAGCGGGCCATGGTGTCGCGGGCGCGCAGCTCCTACCTCACCACCGCCCGAGCCCGTCCCGACCTGGTGCGCAAGGTGCTCGACACCGTGCAGCGGGAGGGCGTGGCCGCCGCCTACCAGAAGGTGAAGGCCAAGATGTCGGAGCCGGTGGCCCTCGGCTACTCGTCGGCAGGGACCGTGGTGGCGGTGGCGGACGATGCCGGCGACTGGTTTCGCGTGGGGGATCGCGTGGCCTGCGCGGGGCAGGGGATCGCCAGCCATGCCGAGATGGTGTGCGTGCCGGTGAACCTGGCGGCGCGCATCCCCGAGGGCGTCGCCTTCGAGGCGGCCGCCTTCGCCACCCTGGGGGCGATCGCCCTGCACGGCGTGCGCACCGCCGACCTGCGGCTGGGGGAGCGGGCGGCGGTGATCGGGTGCGGCCTCCTGGGCCTGCTCACGGTGCAGCTCCTGCGCGCGCAGGGCGTCCGCTGCGCCGCCTTCGATCTCGACCCCGAGCTGGCGGCGCGGGCGTCCGCGCTGGGGGCGGAGGTGGGGCTGGCCGGCGGCACCGACGACCAGGTCCACGCGGCTCTGGCCTGGACGGAGGGGCTGGGGGTGGACGCCGTGCTCGTCACGGCCGCGAGCGTGGGCGACGGGCCCATGGTGGCGGCGGCGGGGATGGCGCGCGAGCGGGCGCGGATCG
>Ga0070695_100001695_pt1 | contig 12416 bp, 11 predicted proteins | sample KBSK1252metaG_FD_65471 | JGI IMG/M metagenome (GOLD analysis project Ga0070695, IMG submission 65471) | Corn, switchgrass and miscanthus rhizosphere microbial communities from Kellogg Biological Station, Michigan, USA - KBS K1-25-2 metaG | ecosystem: Host-associated > Plants > Roots >...
AGGTCCGCCTGCGTAATCGAGGCGTTCTCGGGCGCGCGCGTCTGCGCGCCGGGCGACGCCATCAAGAGGATCGCGAACGCGAGAGGGAACAACTTCTTGGCCATGGCGCGGATTATACTGACCGCCTTTCGCATGCGGAACTCGCGCCGGGAATTTCTGAAAGCCGCATCCGCCGCGCCGGCGCTGGCGCTGCCGCAGGCAGCCGCGCGGCCGCGCGTCGCGACGATTCGCGACTCGTCCTTCGATCCGTGGGTCGAGATCGACGCGGCCCGGCTGCGGCACAACGTCGCGGAGATCCATCACCGCGCGAATCGGCCCGTCCTCGCCGTCATCAAGAACAACGGCTACGGCTGCGGGATGGCGAACGTCGCGCGCGCGCTCGAGCCGGTCGACGTGGTGGCCGGCTTCGCGGTCGTGAAGCTCCACGAGGCCCTGGTACTTCGCGATGCCGGCATCACCAAACCGATTCTGCTGATGGGACCGTTCGACGCGCGCGAGCTCTCGACCATCGCCGCGCGCCGCATCATGCCGATGGTGTATACGCCGATCGGCGACGCGATCGATCGCGTGGCGGCGGCGCGAAACCGCCGCATGACGCTGATGATCTGCGTTGACACCGGTATCGGCCGCGTCGGCGTGCCGTTTCGACGGGCCGACGCGCTCATTCGCGACCTGGCCACGCGCAAGTCGGTGGAAATCACCGGCACGATGATGACGTTCACGGAGGACCCGGACTTCGATCCGGAACAGCTCCGGCGATTCGAGTCGCTGACGACCGGGCTGCAGCGCGACGGCATCAAGCTCGGCCGGCGCCACGCGGCGTCGAGCTTCGCGCTGTTCCAGCGCCCTGACGCGTTTCTCGATATGGTGCGGCCGGGCATGGCGCTCTACGGCGTGTATTCGGAAGAGGCGTTTCGCAAAACGGGCGTGATGGATTTGCAGCCGGCGATCAGTCTGAAAGCGCGCGTCGCATACGTGAAGATGCTGGAAGCGGGCGACAGCGCCGGCTACGAGCGGGCGTACAAGACCGATCGTCCGGTGTGGATCGCGACGCTGCCGGTCGGGCATGCGGACGGGCTGCCGCGCAGCGCCGCGAAAGGCGGACGCGTCCGCATCGGCGGCGTCATGTATCCCATCGTCGCCTCCGTCTCCGCCAGCCACGCCATCGTCGAAATCGGCAGCCAGCCGCGCGTCAATATCGGCGACGTCGCCACGATCTTCGACGCGCAGGAGGGATCGCGGCCCGAGGATCTCGCGCTGTCGTGCAACAGCTCGGTCTACGACCTCACGATGCACCTGCATGCGGATCTCCCGCGACGCGTCGTGTGAACGGAAAGAGGAACGCAAAGGCCGCTGAGGCCGCAAAGGGTTTGTGATGTCGTTCGGGGCCAACCCACATGTCGGCCCCAGTGAACCATCGATCCGCTTCTATATTCGATAGGTATTGCGCACGCGCTTCGAGCGGAACAAATACGCCAGCCAGACCGCGTGGTACGCGAGCGACGCGGCGACGACGATCGTCGTGTCGCCCGGCACTCGATTGTTCGGAAGGTACGACGTCGTGTAGACGAAGACGTCGGTCGCGGCCGACGCGACGAGCGAGGCGGCCGCCATGGCGACCGCCGCCGGATGCCGGCCGAGCAGCGCGAGTCCCGCGGCGATTCCAAATGCCGTGACGACGACTCGCAGCGTCAGCACGAGCGCGAAGGGCCACCCGCGAATCGCCAGCCTGTTGAGCAGACCCGACGCCACGAGTCCGAAACTGATCGGCTGCCACACGATGAGCAGCAGACACAGCATGAGGAGCCAGCCGGCAATCCCTTCCTGCCTGTCCTGCCCCTCCTGCCCCATACTATGGGAATGATGTTACGCAATCTGCTCGCAGTCGTGCTGGCGCTCGGCGCAGCACCGGAGCCGGCACACGTGAAGAAGGTCGAGGAGTGGCGCGCGAAACACGAGTCCGATTACCGGCGCGACTGGGTGACCGTCGCCGGTCTGCACTTCCTCCAGCCCGGCGCCAACACCGCCGGCAGCGCGAAATCGAATGATATCGTCGTGGCGAACGTCCCGCCGACCATCGGTCGCTTCGTGCTCGACGGCCAGCGCGTGCGATTCGAGCCACAAGCACGCGTCACCGTCCTGCTCAAGGATCGGCCGGTCACCAACGCGATCGAGCTGAAGGACGACGGCCAGCCGGCGGCCGACGAGCTCGTGATCGACAAGGTGCGCATGGTGATCCACCTGAGCGGCGAGAAGCGGTCGCTGCGCGTACGAGATCCGGACAGCGAGCTCGCGCGCGGCTTCCGCGGATTCAAGTGGTTTCCAATCGACGAGAAGTACCGCGTCACCGGCCGCTTCATCAAGGACGCGCAGCCGAGCACCCGGCAGGTCGTCAACACGCTCGGCGACATCGACACGTACACGACTGAAGGCGTCATCGAATTCACACTGCTCGGCAGGAAGACGACAGTTCGCCCGTTCACGACGCGGCCGAAGCGCTTCTATATCGTGTTCAAGGACGAATCGAGCGGAAAGGAAACCTACGAGACGGCACGCTTTCTTTACGCCGATCTCGCAGACGACGGCACGACCGTCCTCGACTTCAACGAGGCGTACAACCCGCCGTGCTCGTTCAATCCGTACACGACGTGTCCGATTCCGCTGAAAGAAAACCGCCTGCCGCTGAAAATCCTGGCCGGCGAACGCGCGTATCCGAATCCGCCGAAGCACACCGGCCCATCGTTTCCATAACGTGTTGCTGTTCTTGATCCATCACGGCGAAGCCGTCGGACCGGAGATCGATCCGCGACGCCCGCTGTCGCCGCGCGGAGTGAAACAGGCGGAACGGGTTTCGGCGGAAGCCGCGTCCCGCGGCGCGCGGCCTGCCGTGGTCTGGCACAGCGGGAAGCTTCGCGCGAAGCAGACCGGCGAGGCGTTCTGGCGGGCGTGCAACCCGCTGGCGGAATTCGCGGTGACACGCGATGTCCAGCCGGACGATCCGCCGCAGTGGATCCGCGATCGCCTTCGCGCGGAAACGCGAGACATCGCGATCGCAGGCCATTTCCCGCATCTTCCGGAACTTGTCGGGCTGCTGCTGGGGGGCGTGCGGGACTTTCCGCAGAATGGTGTCATGGCCCTCGTCACCGACGACGACGGCGAAACCTGGACGGAACTCTGGCGGATCGAGGCGTCGAACGAAGCCGGGCAGCCCTGACGGCTGCACGACGAACTTTGAACTCAGAACTCAGCCGAGAGTTCCGAGTTCAAAGTTTCGGGTTCACGTTCGACGTTCTGAATTCCTGCGTGTCAGCGCAGAACCACGCCGATCGCCGCGCGCCAGAAGTGGAGCTGGCCCGGACCGTTGGCGTCGATGACCACGACGCCCGTATTCGTGTCCTCGAAGCCGCGCAGATACTTGAAGTCGCCGCGCAGGCCGACGTGATCGTTGAAGTAGCCCATCACGCCCGCGCCCAGATCCCAGCCGAACATGTTGTTGTGCGACGTGACGTTCGTGCCGGTCAGCGATCCACCGTCGATCTGCGTGCGGATGAGGCCGAGCCCGCCGGTGATGAACGGCCGGACGCCGGCGCCGTGCGTTCCGCCGATCGGAACCCCGACGATGACGTTCCCCATCAGATCGAGCACGCTGTTGTTGCCGAAGTCATTCTTCGTTCCGAAGAAGCTGGGACTCCAGCCAAAGCCGAGCTCGCCGCCGATGATGCCCGCGCCCATCCCGCCGGCGTTCACGCCGAAGCCGGCGCGACCGTCGTCGAAGTTGCTCCAGTTGCTCCCCGTGTTCGCAGCAACCCAGGGACTCACGTACCCTTCGGCCCGCGCCAGAGCTGGCGCCGACACGAATGCGACCGCCGTCGCCACAATCAGAGCTTTCAGTACACACCGCATGATCTTTTCGCTCCTTCAAGTGGCCGGAGCCGATGACTCGCCCCGGCAGTTCCTCACCGTGCCGGAAACGGGTGCAAGCGATGTGCCCTTAATGATTTCCAGACTGCTGGTTGAGCTCGGCATGCTCGACCAGTAAATCCCAGACGCGTCGCACGTGTCGTTCAGTCGTCTTCACGTGACCGATCGCGACCCGGAGTGCGAGCCGGCCCCCGAGCCGGGTGTGCGAGAGGAACACTTCGCCGGTGCGGTTCACGGCGTCGAGGAGCTTCTCGTTCGCGGCATCGAGCTCGAGGTCACTCGGCGAGCCCTGCGCGCCGCGCGCCGGGTTCCAGCGAAAGCACACGACGCTCAACGGGACCGGCGCCATCCGCTCGAAATCGGGATGCGCGTCGACCCAGCTCGCGAACCGCTGCGCGAGGCGAATGTGTTCGGCGACGTGCTCGCGGATCGCACGCGCGCCGTACGATCGCAGAACCATCCACAGCTTCAGCGAGCGGAAGCGGCGGCCGAGCTGCACGCCGGTGTCCATCAGGTTCTTCACCGCGCTCGCCTCGCGCGTCCGCAGGTACTCGGGCGTCAGCGCGAACGCGTCGCGTATGACGTCCATCCGCCGGCAGTAGAACGCTGACAGGTCGAACGGCGTCAGCAGCCACTTGTGCGGGTTGACGACGAGCGAGTCGGCGCGCGACGCGCCGTCGAGAACGTGCGCGTGCGACGGCAGCATCGCCGCGACGCCGCCGTACGCCGCGTCGACGTGCAGCCACAGGCGCTCGCGCTCGCAGATGTCGGCGACGGCGGGTACCGGATCGATGCTCGTGCTCGACGTCGTGCCGACGGTCGCGACCACGGCTATCGGCAGCGCGCCCGCCGCGCGATCCTCGGCGATGGCGTCCGCGAGCGCGTCGACGCGCATGCGAAATCGATCGTCGGACGGAATCTTCCTGAGCGATTCATGACCGAGGCCGATCGCAATCACCGACTTGTCGATCGACGAATGCGTCTGGTCCGAACAGTAGACGCGAACGCGCGCGATCTCCGGTCGTCCCGCCAGCCCTCTCGTCCGGACGTCGGCAACGCCGACCTGCCGCGCAGCGACCAGCGCATGCATGGTTGCGATCGACGCGGTGTCGTAGATGACGCCTTCGAACGCGTCCGGCAGACCGATGAGCCGCCGCAGCCAGCCAAGCGTGACCGCCTCGAGCTCTGTCGCCGCCGGCGACGTGCGCCACAGCATCGCCTGCTGATTGAGCGCCGCGGACAGAAAATCGGCGAGCACGCCCGGCGGGCTCGCCGTGATCGCGAAGTACGCCATGAAGCCGGGATGGTTCCAGTGGGTGATGCCGGGCAGCAGCACGCGCTCGAAATCCGCCATGATGGCGTCGAACGGTTCGGGATCTTCGGGCGCGGCATCGGGAAGCGCGGCGGCGATCTCGCCGGGATTGACGCGCGGGAGCACCGGGTACGTTTCGGAGCGCTCGAGATACTCCGCGATCCAATCGACGAGCTCGTGGCCGTGCCGCCGAAACGCGTGGGAATCCATCAATCCAGCAGCGTGCGGCCGAACAGCGGCTCGCCGCCGCGCGACGCATAAAACCCGTACGCCGCAATCGCCGCAATCGCGATGACCACGACGGCTGACGTCCCGGCGTACGGCCGCGACGGATCGGTCGTCAACGGAAAGATCTCCATCGCGATGAACGTATAGAACGTCACGATCACGGCAAGCAGCCCGAATCGCAGCAGGACGCCGATCACCAGCAGAACGCCGGCGACGAAGATCGCGCCTTCGACGGCCGGTGCCTGACCCTGAACGAGACCGGTCATCGCGATCGGCAGCACCAGAAGCGTACTGAGCACGAGCACGATCCAGTTCCGCTTGACGAGGATCTTGAGGAACACCACGATCGCGACGACCTGCAGCGCGTTGATCAGGGAACGCAGCAGCGCGAGCAGCGCGCCCACGATGGCGTACCGCGTTCCGAGAAGAATCGTCGGCGACGGCAGCGCTGGTGTGACGGCGCGGCCGAGCAGCTGCGGCACGATCTGCAGCGACGCAATCAACAAGGCGCCCACCGTCCCGGCGGCGACGCCGATGAGCACGTCGCGGCCGACGAGGGGATCTCGCACGTTGCCCGACAGCAGGCGGTTCCACGCGATCAGCAGCTGCGGCCAGAATCGACGCACGTACGGTTCGAGCGCCATGTAGAGCAGCCACACGGTTGCCGCGGAGAGCGTGGTGTACGCCAGGATGTCCTCGACTCGCGCGACCTCGAGCTCGATCGACGCGTAGTGCCGCGCGTGCAGCAGATATCCAGCGGTCTGCGCCACGAACACGATGGCCGCGGTGCGGAACGCGCCTCGTCGATCGCCGCGGCCCGTCCGCAGATTCCGCCGCGCCAGCAGCGCCGCGGCGCCCAGGATCAGGGCGCCGATCATCATCGAGACCGCCGGAATCACCTCGCGAAACGATCTCGGCCGCGCCTGAGCCGTCGGTGTCGTCGCCGGCTGCGTCCACGGCGCGATCACGCTGAAGAAGATCGGCCGGCCGCCGTACGCGGCCCCCTCGACGCGAGCCGTGACGCCGTCGACGTCGGGAAGCGGGCCTTCCCACGCGGACCGGACGTCGCTCTCGCTGCGCGGCAGCCACCGCGGCTCGACCTCGTGAAACGCCGTCATGGTCAGCCCCGCCGCCTCGAACAGCGGGGACCACTGAGGAGCCGCAACCATCTGCGTCGCAGCCTGCCCTGAGCGAGCGCTCGCATCATCGCGAGTCGAAGGGGCCTGCCCTGAGCGAGCGCTCTCATCACCGCGAGTCGAAGGGGCCTCGCGCTGCGGTGGTATCGAGTGGAACTCGACGAGCCGGCCCGCCGGATCGAGTCGTATCAGCCGCATGTCCGGCACGGTGAACGGCGGATCGCCGGCCGACGGCAGCATGCTGTTCGTCGACGAGTACAGCATCGATGGGCTGGTTCGATACCAGAACGTGAGCGTGCCCGTACGTCCGGTTGGCGCTTCGGGCCACGACCGCGTCCCGCCCTGCCGCTCGGCCGCGTAGGAGAAGTAGTCGCGATTGAACGACCACCCTTCGGCGCTGTCGAATGGTGGCGGATCGCGATAGCCGAGCCGCTCGATGATGTCGCGCGCGCGATCGCGCAGCGAATCGGTCGACCGGGGAATCGGAATCTGATGGATGAACGAGAACTGCTGCGACAGTGCGGCCAGCGCCGCGAGCATCGCCAGCGTGAACCCGACAAGGCTCAGTCCGACGGCGGGCCGCAGCGCGCTTTGTTCTCCCGCGGCCGCAACCATTTCGGGCGATGGCGTCTCGCCGGCGGCCAGCGCCGCGGCGAGTGGATCGCTGCCCGGCAATGCGGCGGACACCGCGAGCGCGGACGGCGGCCGGCGCGCCGGGTCGCGTTCCAGGCATCGAAGAATGGCGCGCTCGACCGCTGGCTCGAGGTCGCGGACGACCGACGACGGCATCGCGACCGAATCCGATTCGTGCAGCGCGATCAACTCGTTCAAGGTGCGGGCTTCGAACACGCGCTTGCCGGTGAACAGCTCGAACAGGACCAGACCGAGCGCGTAGAGGTCGCTGCGTGGCGTGACCTCCCGTCCCGCGAGCTGCTCGGGCGCCATGTACGCCGGCGTGCCGGCTCGGACGTTGTCGACCGATCCGGCGAGCGCGGCGAGGCCGAAATCGGTGATGCGCACGTGCCCCTCGCCGTCGATCATCACGTTCGCCGGCTTGAGATCGCGATGGAGCACACCGCGCTCGTGCGCCGCGGCGAGGCCCGCGCACAACTGGCGCGCGACCTCGACCGCTTTGTCCTGCGGAAACCGTCCGATGCGGCGGAGGAGCGACGCCAGATCCTCGCCGTCGACGTACTCCATGGCGAGAAACGGACGGCCGTTCGCGTCGCCGATGTCGTACATCCGGCAGACGTTGCGATGCGAAACGGTCCGCGCGACGCGGACTTCGTTGTGAAACTGCGCGAGCCGCGCGGGATCGTGCACGAGCGCGTCGGGCAGGAACTTCAGCGCGACCGTCTGTTCGAGCTTGAGATCGTCGGCCCGGTAGACTTCGCCCATCCCGCCGCGTCCGAGCGGCGCGACGATGCGGAAGCGGCCCGCGAGCAGGGTGCCGGGTGAGAACTGTCCCGAGCGGCCCCAGTCACCGGCGGGTGTCGTGACGGCCGAGGCCGGTCGCTCGGGCAACCGGGTGACGTCTTCCATCGAGCCCAGGTGTCAGACCGGTGTCAGACACGTGTCAGACACGTGTCTGACACACCGACCGCTCACCGCTTGTGTGATTGCGCGTAGCTGACGGCGAACTGCTGGAGCGTCGTGCTCGTCATGCCCAGCGCCTTGGCTTCCTGCGTCGCGCGATCCGCGTCCCACCGGTCGACGACGAGCCGCTTGATCATCCACATCGCCGCGGCGCGATTGCCGCCGGCGCAATGGATGTACGCCGGCTCGCTGCCCGGCGACGTGATCGCGTCGAGAAACTTGTCGGCGACCGCCGGATCCGGCGATTGACCGTTGAACGGAATGCTGTAGAACTTGATATTCGCCGTCCTGGCGGCCGCCGCTTCGGCGTCGATGTCCGACCCGGGCTCCGAAGGCTGCCGCAGGTTGATGATCGACGCGAACCCGAGCTTCTTGATCTCGGGGACCGCTTCGGGCTTCGTCGCGCCGGCGCACGCCACGGTGGTTTCGAGACGGACGACGTTGATGGCGCCCGGCACTTCCGGCTTGGTGATCTGCTGCGCACCGGACGGCCGGGCACTGAAAAACGCGACTCCGAAGACGAGCAACAACGCAACGCGTGAGGTCATGGAGCACTCCTGCAAAAAAAGAGGCTCCATCATCCTATGAAAGACGCCGGTTCCGCCACCAAATCAGGAATCGCTTCGTGCCGCGATAGTTGAGCACCAGAAACAGGAGGCCGGCGAACAGCGAGATGGGGATGACCCAGTAGCCCAGGATGACGTGCTCGTCTACCGGCGCCGGAAACCGCATGCCGAAGTCGTGTGGAATGCCGCTCTCGTTATTGACCCACAGCCCCACGTTGTCCGGAAAGAGCGGCTTCATGACGGCGATCGCCAGGAACGCGAAGCTGATCACGAATCCGGCAAAGATGCCCAACGCCGCCCCGAAGCCCACCATCGTCGTGACCGCGAGCCGCCACACCGCGCTGAACATCGGCACGAGGTGACCGGTCAGGATCGCTTCGTCGATCGTGCGCTCCACCGAATAGGCCTGCGCGACGCGGAGCGGCGGCCCGAGCTCGGCGAGAATCTTTTCGAGCGCCGACCGTTCGTCCCCCGCGCCATCGACGGCGGCGATGCGCTCGCGCACGTGCGATTCGATCTCGCGGACCGCGTCGCGGACGACGTCGGGCGGGAGGAACGTCTTCAGCGATCGCTCGAGGACGAAGAGATATCCGTTGACGCGCGACACGCCGGCTTCGCTGAGATTCATGCCTCATTCTCCGCGGCGTCCATCAATCGATCGATCTTCGTGACGAAAGCCTGCCACTCCGTTTTCATGTCGGCGAGGCGCTTCGCGCCCGCGCGCGTGAGCTTGTAGTACTTGCGCGGATGCGGCGCCTCGTGCTCGACCCATTTCGCTTCGAGGAGTCCCTCGCGCGTCAGCCGGCCGAGGATCGGATAAATCGTGCCCTCGGTGACGACCAGGTCCGTGAAGGCTTCGAGATGCTGGATGATGGCGAGCCCGTAGCGCGGAATCGCCGAGACCGTCAGGAGAATCGCGAGGTCGAGGGTTCCACGCCGAAGCTGTTCCTGCCAGGTTTCGTGCGACATACCTTGTGACACAAGGTATGACGGGGGAGCGTCCGGGAAAGTTCGAGTCGAATGGTCCGGGGTGCCACAAAAAAGGCGGGAGGGACTTGAAGCCCCGCCCGCCTCCGATCCTGCCTGTCCTGCCGATTCCGCCCGGACTATTCGCGCTCGATCGTGACCGTCACCGGCGAGAGGATGCGCACCGTCATCGGCGTGCCGGGCGCGAGCACCACCGCGCTGCGATCGCCGGCCATGACGGTCGCGGCGCCGCCGCCCGCGCCGGCCGACGCGCCGATCGCGGCGCCCTTCGCGCCGCCGAGAATGGCGCCGAGAATCGCGCCGCCGACCGCGCCGCCGCCGATCTTCGCGGCGCTGCTGTTGGCCGGCGAGTCGCCGTCGCGATAAATCGTTTCGGTGCTGATCGGGATGCGCGTGCCGTCGGCGAGCACGAGCGTGTGGAAGCGGACGCCGAGGCGCGCGCGCTCCTTGAATTTGCCGCCGCGCTCGACCTGCGTCACCGTGCCGAGGGCGCGCGCGCCCGCGGGAATCGCCACGCGATCGCCGACCTTGACGTCGCGCGTCACGCGCGCTTCGACGCGATCCTCGACGCGAGCGGTCTCACTCGTAATGCGATTCTCGGTCTGCAGGCCGATGACGGAATCGCTCGACACGACGAGCTCTTCGAACGTTTTCTGCGGCGGCTCGGGGGCGCGCGGCGCTTCCTGAATCGGCGGCGCCTCCGCGGGTCGGATCGCCTGCGGGCTGGCCTCGGCCGATGCGGCGGGCACGGCCGGCGCCGGCGGCTGCGCGGACGCACTGCTCGGCCACGAGCTCGACAGGCTCGGCGGCTGCGCCGGCTCCTGACGCGCGACCGTCGATCGCGATTCGCGCGTCGAAGGCGCGCGCGGCGCGGGTTCGGCGCGACGCGGCGCCGGCGTCCTCGCGCTCACGGGCGGAGCCGCGATCGGGGCTGACGCTTCTGCGGGTTTCTGAGCCGCACTCTCTGCGACGACCGCTTCCGTTTCCTGAACGGGCTTCTCGGGTGTGAGCGCCGCGGCAGGCGGGGGTGTCGCGCTTGCCGCTACCGGAGCCGGAACCGCGTTTTGCCGCGAAGCGAGATAGCCGCCGCCGGCTGCCGCCGCGATGCAGGCGATACCGAGTGCAGCAAACGCGAGTCGATTCGAAGACATGAAGAACTCTCCTTGCACCTGAACGGATCGAACGCAAGGCGCGTACCCGTGAGTGGCATTGCCGACCGTGCGTAACTGACTGTAAGCCGAGAGCTTACCCGATCAGCCGCGACCGGTCGACTGTCCCATTCGCATGAATGTGTCCTGCGACGAGAGCACCAGACGCGGTAGAATTCTTAGGCTTTTTCACCGCCGTGACTGGCGAGGTCGTTGCAGCCCAAGGGTATCAGTCCTCTATGCGCGCGCTACCGTCACTTCTGCTGTTTCTCCTGCTTGCGCTCGCGCCGACGGCGGCGTCCGCCGTCACCCTCGAGCAGATCGTCGCCTTGTCGAAGGCCGGCATCTCCGAGCCCATCATTCTCGCGATGATCGAGCGCGACAAGACGGTGTTCACGATCGATCCCGATCAGCTCGTCGCGCTGAAGCGCGACGGCGTCAGCGAGACCATCATCCTCGCGATGCTCAAGAGCGGACGCGAGGAAGGCGAGGCCGCCGCCACCGCCGCCGCCGCGCTCAACACGGCGGCGATCATGAACACGCTCTCCCCGTATCCCGAAGTCGTCATCGTGGGGCACGGTCCCGATCGACCGAACACGATGTCGAACGAGTTCCGGTACCCGTCGATTTCCGATTTCATTCCCGGTCCGATGTTTTACGACGCGCCGTACTATGGGAGCCCGTCGTTCGTCTACGGCGCTTCGTCGTTCGGGTCGAAGCGTTTCCCGCGACGCTCGTTCACGCAGACGTTTCCCCCTGCGACCGTGACGCCGGTGCCACCGCCGCCGTCGCTGTCGTCGCCCGCGGTCTGCATCGCCCAATCGACGGGCAGCGCAGCGCCGCCACAGGTCGGATCGCGCGGGTTTGTCACGGTTTGTCCGCCCGCGCTTCAGCTGCAGCCGCGCCGACGCCGCTGATCTCATTGCAGATTGCAAATTGCAGATTGCAGATTAGGATTGCTGATTACGATTGCTGATTGAATCAGCAATGGCAATCTGCAATTTGCAATCTGCAATCTGCAATGAAGAGGTCCGCATGAATCGCGTCGTTCTGTCGTTCGCGCTCGCCATCGGTCTGGTCTCGCCGCCTCTCGCCGCACAATCGAAAAACGCAAAGGCGCCGCAGAGGATCGACGAGGAATACACCCAAACGATCAGACAGAACCTCCAGGATCCGCGGATCACGACCGAGCTCGTCGATCATCTGCCTGCATCGGACACCGTCCCGACGCCGCTGAAGTTTCTCGGCCGTGCCGTCGGCGCGCCCGGCGAGTTGACGTACGCCAGAGATATCCATCGCTACTACGAGGCGCTCGCGAAGGCGTCGCCGCGCGCGAAGTACTGGAAGATTGGCACGACCGAAGAAGGACGCGACATCGTGCTCCTCGCGATCGCAGACGAGACGACGATCAAATCGATCGACAAGTATCGCGACATGCTGGGCGAGCTGACCGATCCGCGCAAGACCAGCGAGGCGCGCGCGCAGCAGCTGCTGCACACGGCCAAGCCGATCTACTACGCGA
>Ga0070695_100001696_pt1 | contig 12408 bp, 7 predicted proteins | sample KBSK1252metaG_FD_65471 | JGI IMG/M metagenome (GOLD analysis project Ga0070695, IMG submission 65471) | Corn, switchgrass and miscanthus rhizosphere microbial communities from Kellogg Biological Station, Michigan, USA - KBS K1-25-2 metaG | ecosystem: Host-associated > Plants > Roots >...
CCCCGGCGCCAAGCACCCCGACCGGGTCCTCGGCGTTCCGGCGAGCGAGTGCTGGAAGGAGATCTGGCACGTCATCGGTCCGCTCATCGACAAGCCGTACCGGGGCGGCCCGCCCACCTGGGACGAGGACATCCTGCTGGAGATCGACCGGCACGGCTTCCTGGAGGAGTCGCACTTCACCATCGCCTACAGCCCGGTGCCGGACGAGACGGCGCCGGGGGGGATCGGCGGTGTCCTGGCGACGGTGCACGAGATCACCGAGAAGGTGGTCGGCGAGCGACGCGTGCTGGCGCTGCGCGACCTCGGCGGAAGGCTGGTCGAGGCGAAGACGGTCGAAGAGTCGTGCCTGTTCGCCGCCGAGACCCTCGCCGCCCACGACAAGGACGTGCCGTTCTCCCTCTTCTACCTGCTCGAGGAGGAGGGGACCAGGGCGCGGCTCGTCGGCTCGTCCGGGATCGGCGACGTGGCCGGAGCCGCGTCGTTCGCGCCGCCCCGCGTCGATCTGCGCTCCTCCGACGCGGGGGCCTGGCCGCTGCGGCTGGCGCGCGAGAGCGGGACGCTCCTGGTGGTGGACGATCTGCGATCGCGGTTCGCGGCGGTGCCGCAGGGTCCCTGGTCGGACGAGCCGCACACGGCGGTGGTGGTGCCGATCCCGTCGAGCAAGCCGCACGAGCCGGCGGCGCTGATGGTTGCCGGCGTCTCGTCCCGCCTGAGGTGGAACCCCTTCTACCGCGACTTCTTCGACCTGGTGCGAACGCAGGTGGCGAGCGCCATCGCCAACGCCCGCGCCTACGAGGAGGAGAAACAGCGCGCCGAGGAGCTGACCGAGCTCGACCGCGTGAAGACCGCCTTCTTCTCCAACGTCAGCCACGAGTTCCGGACGCCGCTGACGCTCATGCTCGGGCCGATCGCGGACCTGCTCGAGCGCAGCCGCGCCGGTCCCGCGGCGTCGCTGCGGGACGACCTCGAGGTGGTGCACCGCAACGGGCAGCGGCTCCTGCGCCTGGTGAACACGCTGCTCGATTTCTCGCGCATCGAGGCGGGGCGGGTGCGGGCCCGCTACCAGCCGACCGATCTCGGCCCCTTCACCGCCGATCTCGCCAGCGTCTTCCGCGCCGCGGTCGAGCGGGCCGGGCTGGCGTTCAAGGTCGAGTGCTCCTCGCCGTCCGCCCCGACCTGGGTCGACCGGGAGATGTGGGAGAAGATCGTCCTCAACCTCCTGTCGAACGCCTTCAAGTTCACCTTCGACGGGGAGATCGCCGTCACGCTCCGCGAGCGGGACGACGGCCAGGTCGTGCTCCAGGTGCGGGACACCGGCACCGGCATCCCGGCGGCCGAGATGCCGCGCCTGTTCGAGCGCTTCCACCGGGTGCAGAACGCCCGCGGCCGGACCCACGAGGGCAGCGGCATCGGGCTGGCGCTGGTTCAGGAGCTGGTGCGGCAGCACGGCGGCACCATCGCGGCGGCGAGCCAGCCGGGGAAGGGAACCACTTTCACCGTCGTCGTGCCTTGCGGCAGGGGCCACCTGCCCGCCGAGCAGGTCGTCGAGGTCGCCACCGGGGAGGCGGCCCCCGCGGTGGCGAACGCCTATGTCGAGGAGGCGCTGCGATGGCTGCCGCAGCCGGCCCCCGCCACCGGGCCGGCGACCCCCGCAGCCGAGCCGGCGGCCCCGCTGGACGTGTACGACGAGCCGGTCCCGGCCCCGGTGCGGCGGGCGGAGGCGGGGGAGACGGAGCCCCGGCCGCTGGTCCTGATCGCCGACGACAACGCCGACATGCGCCAGTACCTGGCGCGACTCCTCGCCGGCCGTTACCGCACCGTGGCAGCCCCCGACGGCGAAGCGGCCCTGGCGCTGGTGCGCAACCAGCCCCCCGATCTCATCCTCACCGACGTGATGATGCCGCGGCTCGACGGGTTCGGCCTGCTCGAGCGGCTGCGGAGCGGGGCGGAGACGCGCGACGTCCCGGTCATCATGCTGTCGGCCCGCGCCGGCGAGGAGAGCCGCGTCCAGGGGATGGAGGCGGGGGCCGACGATTATCTGGTCAAGCCGTTCAGCGCCCGCGAGCTCCTGGCGCGCGTCGCGGCGCACCTCGAGATGGCGCGGCTGCGCCGCGAGACGAGCCGGGAGCTGCAGGAAAGTCACGACCGGTTCGAGGCGCTGTTCAACGCGGCGCCGATCGGCGTGTACCTGGTGGACTCCGACCTGCGCATCGTGCAGGTGAACCCGATGGCGCGGCCGTCGTTCGGCGACATCGAGGCGCGTCTCGGCCGTGACCTCATCGGCAGCGACTTCGTCGAGGTGATCCACATCCTCTGGCCGCCGGCGTATGCCGACGAGATCGTCGAACGCTTCCAGAACACCCTGCGCACCGGCCGGCCGTACTACGTGCCGGAGCGCATCGAGGAGCGGCTGGACCGGAAGGTCAAGGAGTACTACGAGTGGCGGATCCATCGGATCGCCCTGCCGGGCGGCCGTCGCGGGGTGGTCTGCTACTTCAGCGACATCTCCCGGCATGTCCTGGCGCGCCTGGCGCTGGCCGATGCCGACCGGCGCAAGAACGAGTTCCTGGCGGTGCTGGCGCACGAGCTGCGCAACCCGCTGGCGCCCCTCCGGAGCGCGCTGCACGTCCTCAAGCTGGCGCACGGGGACTCCGCCGCCCGCGAGGACGCCCGCCGCATGATGGAGCGGCAGCTGTTGCTCATGGTCCGGCTGATCGACGATCTCATGGACATGAGCCGGATCAACCGCGGCAAGGTGGAGCTGCGTCGCGAGCGGGTGGCGCTGGGGGAGGCGGTGCGCCTCGCCGTCGAGACCAGCCGCCCGGAGATCGAGGCGCGCGGCCACACCTTCACGATCGAGATGCCGGCGGAGCCGATCGGCGTGGACGCCGACGTGAACCGGCTGGCGCAGGTCTTCTCCAACCTCCTGAACAACGCGGCCAAGTACACCGAGCCGGGCGGCCAGGTGGCGCTCGTGGTCGAGCAGCAGGGGGGCGAGGCGGTCGTGCGGGTGCGCGACACCGGCGTCGGCATCCCGTCGGAGATGCTCCCGAGGGTGTTCGACATCTTCACCCAGGTCGATCGCTCCCTCGAAGGGGCGCAGGGAGGGCTGGGGATCGGGTTGTCACTCGTGAAGGGGCTGGTCGAGAAGCACGGCGGCACGGTCGAGGCCAAAAGCGACGGGCCCGGCCGCGGCAGCGAGTTCGTCGTGCGGCTGCCGGCCCTGGCGGCCGATCTTCCCGGGACGAACCGTCGCCTGCCCGCCGTCGCGGGGCCGGCGCCGGCGCGGCGCGTCCTCATCGTGGACGACAACCGCGACGCCGCCGTCAGCCTGGCGGCGATGCTCGACTTCATGGGGAACGTGACCCGGACCGCCCACGACGGGCTCGAGGCGCTCGACGTGGCCGAGGCGTTCCGCCCCGACCTCGTGGTGCTCGACATCGGCATGCCACGCCTCAGCGGCTACGACACGGCGCGCCGGTTGCGCGAGAAACCGTGGGGGCGCGATCTGGTGCTGGTGGCGCTCACCGGCTGGGGGCAGGATGAGGATCGCCGCCGGTCGCGGGACGCCGGCTTCGACTCCCACCTCGTCAAGCCGATCGAGCCCGGGGCGATGGAGCGGTTGCTGGCCGGGCTGGGGCCGCCGATTCGAGCTTGAACGCCGGCTCCGGCGCGGGCCGGACCTAGTCCTCCCGGATCACCAGGTTCGTGCCGGAGCGGATCGGCCCGCGCACCGGCTGCACCTTCCCCCCAGGCCACGTCACCGTGACCGAGTCGGCCGCCGCCGCGGAGCCGAGGCCGAAATAGAGTGGCAGCGCGCTTTGCCCCAGGTACCCCGACTTGCCGTTGTGCACCTGCTTCTGGGCCCGGCCCCCGGCGCGCACCGTGACCACGGCGCCGAGGCCGTCCCGGTTGGCGCGGCGGCCCGCGAGACGCACGGTCAGGAAGCGCACCGGCCCCCGTTGGGCGAGGTCGCTCACCAGGATCTGCGGGACGTCGCCGTAGTCGTTGGTCACGACGTCGAGATCACCGTCGCCATCGAGATCGAAGACGACGCTCGAGCGGCTGGCGCGCGCCGCCCACACGGTGACCGGGCCGTGCAGCGCCGCTCTTCGCCCGGCCTGCTGCTGCGATGGTCCGTCGAGCGACATCGCCGCGATCGGGTCGCCGCGGCAGATGGGGTGATCACGGTCCTCGCCGTCGCAGTCGAGGGTGAACCACGGGCGGAGCAGGCGCCCGCGCGGCTCGACGCCGAGCAGGAACTCGGCGTTGGCGAAGCGTTGCCCCGCCTCGTTCAGGAGGACGTCGTTGCCATGATAGCGGTACGGGTAGTTCATCCCGGCGGCGATGAAGAGATCCGGGAAGCCGTCGGCGTTGAGGTCCCCGGCGCTCGGTCCCCACGGCCAGCCGGTCTCGGCGTTGGCGGCGTCGGAGCGCTCGACGAAGTGGTCCTCTCCCTGGCCGGTGAACAGGGCGTTGCCGAGGACGTGGTTGCCGTCGGTGCCGAGGAAGCGGGGCGGGAACATCGCCTGCCAGTCGTGCTTGCGCCGTTCGTTTTCCGGGCGCAGATCGCCGGCCATGTCGGTGTGCATGTCGGTGACGAACAGGTCGAAGCGGCCGTCGGCGTTCCAGTCGAGGACGGCGAGCCCCATCGAGCCCCACGGGGTCGCGGGGAAGACCTGTCGCCCCCGCCTCTCGAAGCGTCCGCCCCCGAGGTTGCGCCACAGCTCGTCGTGTCCCTGCATCGAGGCGACGTAGAGATCCGGCCGGCCGTCGGCGTCGTCGTCGAAGGCGATCGCGTCCCCCGACCAGGCGGCGTGCACCAGTCCCGACTCCCGCGAGACCTCCGCGAAGCGCCCGCCGCCGAGGTTCCTGTAGAGGAGGGAGGTCTCGCTGCGGTCCGGGTGCAGGTGCCCGGCGAAGGCGTCGGGGAAGGAGACCCACAGACCGTCGGCCCGGCGTTCGTCTCCCGTGTAGACCCCGACGCTGGTCACGAAGAGATCGAGCCGGCCATCGTCGTCGGCGTCGAAGAAGACCGCACCGGAGGAGTGCTCGCCGTGCCCGGCGACGCCCGCCTCGGCGGTGACGTCGGTGAAGCGCCCGCCGTCGTTGCGGAAGAGCAGGTTCCCCTGGCGGATGGCGGTGACGTAGAGGTCGGGGTCGCCGTCCCCGTCGATGTCGGCGAACGACGCCCCGACGCAGGCCCGGTCGCCGACCGCGAGACCGGCGCCTCCGGACGCGCTCCCTGGTGCCGTGGCCGCGCCGGAGGCCGAGGCGCTCGCGGTGATGTCTTCGAAGCGCCCCTCCCCGAGGTTGCGATAGAGGGCGTTCGGGCCCGCCTGGTTGACGAAGTACAAATCGGTGCGGCCGTCGCCATCCACGTCGGCCGCGGCGACCGCCGTGCCGTGGTCGTAGTGGGTCGGCCGGTAGAACCTGCCGAGATCCTGGCTCGCGACCATGCGGAAGCGGATGCCGGACGCCCCGAGCCGGTCGGTGAAACGGAAGGCATGCGGCGCCCGCAGCGCGCGCGCGCCCGCCTGCTGCTCCTCCCGGCGCGCCGCGTACCAGCGCGGATCGCCGGCGTCGTGCGGAAAATGCACGTCGGTCGGCGCCGGCTCCGCCGCCAGGGCCGCGAGGGCCCGCTTCACGTCGTCGAGGCCCCCCTCGCCGAGCGGATCGACGACGGCGCGGACACCGCCGGTCCGGTCGACGAGGACGAAGCTCTGGCTGTGGAGAATCGGCATCGCGGCGTCGTCCTGATCCTCGACCGGAAGCTTGAAGCCGTCGCGCACGATGGCGCGGACGGCGTCGCGCGTGCCGGTCAGGAAGGTCCACCGGTTCGGGTCGGCGTGGACCTTCCCGGCGTAGTCGCGCAGAACGTCCGGGCGATCGAACCCGGGGTCGACGCTGATGGAGATGAAGCGGACGTCCTGGAGCGCCGGGTCGGCGGCACACGCCGCCTGGAGCTCGCCCATGCGCCGGGTGATCATCGGGCAGGTGCCGGCGCAGCGCGTGAAGATGAAGTCGCCGACCCAGACGCTCCCGTGCAGATCCTCCAACCCGTACGACTCGCCGCGCTCGTTCTCGAGGACGAACTCCGGCAGAGCCGCCAGGACACGGGGAGCGCTCTTCCCCGCGCTCTTTCCCGCGCCGCCGGCGGACGCATCGAGGCGGTCGGAGGCCCCGAGCCAGTTGAACTCGCGGAGCAGCACGACGACGAACGCCAGCGCCAGGAGCCCCGCCATGACGAGCGTGCCCGCGAGGCGGCGCTTCGGCGCCGGAGCGGGCTGCGGGTGCGCTGGAGGCGGGGCTGAGGAGGGCCGGACCGACGGCGGCGCCGGCCCCCTGGTCCCGCCCGCGCCCGCTCGCGATCCTTTGCGCCGCCGGCTCATCCCAGTTCCGCCCGCGCCCGCCGGTCCACCCAGGCGCGGAAGGAGGCCGGGTCCTCCACGACGAGCCAGCCACGCGATCGCTCGTCGTGCGGCCGGCCGCACAGCTCATCGCCGCGCAGGTCGAAGCGCCCGAGCCTGTCGGCCCGGAAGCGGAACTCCGACGGGAGCCCGGGGGCCGCGAAGTCGCGCAGTCCGAGGCCGGGAAGGGTGAAGTCGCTGATGTAGTCGCGGCTCGCGAGGGCGAGGACCACCTCGGCGCCGAGCGGCACGTGCACCTCGCGCCCGGTCGGGATCTCGGCGACGCCGTGCGGTTGCGTGACGACGTAGGTCGCCTGCCACGTCGTGTCGTGGGCCAGCATGCGCACCACGACCGACTGCAGGCCCGCCCGCGGGTGGGTCTGGCAGGCGATCGAGACCGCGACGATCGCGGCGACCGGGAGGCGTCTCACGGTATTGGGCTCAACGCAGCACGAGGCGATTCTGTTGCGGACGATTGCGTGACGAGGCGTACAGGAGGGCGCGCCGCGCGGATCGATCACCGCGTCCCGGATTCGGACGGCGTCCGGCCTCGGACGTTTTACAATGCGCCGGCTCGCGGAGGATTGGCTGTGGCGGCGGGAATGACGATCACCCGTTACCGGATGGTCACACCCTGGTCGGCGCCGTTATCGGCGGCGCTGCTGGTGCTGTTTGCGGGGCTCGGCGTCTGGGTGCTGGCGTCGCGGTCCCCCTCGGATGGGGGGCCCACGGTTCTCTATGTCTTCGGCGCGCTGTGGTTCCTCGCGCTGGCGCACAACGGTTATCGCCTGTGCACGGGAGTGCGGGAGATCGAGGTGCATGCGAATGACGAGATCGAGTTCATCAGCTGGGTGCAGCAGGTCCGCCTGCACGCCCGGGAGATCGTGTCGGTGCGGGCCCTGCAGGGCCGGTCGTTCCGGATCGTCGTGCGCCACCAGGGGGGATCGATGACCCTCGCCGGCCCGTTCGATCAGTTCCACCAGTTCCTGGCGGAGCTCAAGCAGGCGCAGCCGGCGGTCGAGATCTCGGGGCTCTAGGGGCCCGACTCGGGGCGGCGACTGAACCCGGCGGCGCGCCCGCCGGGAAAGCCGTGCGGTCGCGCGCGCCGGGCGTTGCCGTCAGCGGCTGAGGGCCAGGAGCAGCTCCTTCCCCTTGAAGACCTCGGGCTCGAGGATGACGACGCGGGCGCTCTTGTAGTCATCGGTCATCTCGACGTTGTAGTCGCGCCCTTCCTTGTAGATGCTCGGCAGCACCCGGACCGAGCGGATCTCCTGCAGCCCGTAACGCTCCGGCACGAGGTCGATGGTGGTCTTGGTGCGCAGGTCCACCGACTCATCGTAGGGGATCCCCTTGACGTCCTGGATCTTGCTCATCACCGGGCTGAGCACGCCGCGTTCCTTCAGGCTGGTGTTGCTGGCGGCGTGGTAGAAGACCGAGTTCTCCTTCGTGTGCATCTCGGCCTCGAGGGTGGCGCGCGCCTGCTCCTTCGCGGCCGCGTCCTGCTGCGCGACGTCGCGCTCGGTGCGGAACCCGTCCCGTTCCTTGACGAGCTCCTTTTTCTGCGCCCGGCGCACCATCACCGGGGTCTGCAGCGCCTCGCCGCGGGTGACGTAGGTCCGGAAGGAGTCGTCCTTCGGGTTGTAGAAGAACCAGACCTTGTTCCCCGGCACCAGCTCGTCGGTCTGGTCGGCCTGGCGTATCACCTCGCGCGCCTTGGCCTCGTCGAGGTGCGCCTCGGCGGTGAGGTAGTGCAGCGCCAGGGTCCGGTGCTTGTCGCCGCGCTTGGCGATGACGAACTGATCCGGCAGTGTCTGCTCGAGGTGCATCACCTGCTCCTGCAGCCCCTTGATGGTGTCGCGGTCGGCGACGATCTTCTGCAGCAGCGATTTGTAGGAGACGTCCTTCTCCTCCGCGACCAGCTTGCTCAGGATGTCGCGCTGCTCGGGGTTCAGATCCTGGGCGAACAGCTCGCCGAACTGCAGCGTCTCCTCGCCGGGCTTGCGGGTCGAGTTGAAGATCTCGATCCGCTGCATCATCTGATCGGAGGCGTGATCGATCGCCTGCCGGTCGTCCTTCAGCTGGCCCAGCAGCTCCTCGGTGGTGCGCGCCGAGCCCGGCTTGTTGTTGGCGCAGCCGGCGGCGCCCGCCAGCAGCACCACGATCCCCAGCAACGCCAGCGCGCGGACCGTGCCGCGCGCCTCCCTGTTCCATGTCGGTGGGACGATTCGGTGAGATGCCATGAAGCCTCCCGCGGGAGAGGTCCCGCATCGTTCGGTCGATTCGAATGAGAGCGGCGCGGCGAGCAGAAAACGTGCCACGCGCGAGATGTGCGTCTCCGTGGCCGAATCCACGCGCGCCGGCGCCGCCGTCAGTGTACGACTGTCGTCGGCCGCGGACGAATGTGACACCAGGTGTGCACTCGAGGAGGCGACGGGGACGACCGGGTGCTCGTGCACCCATGAGGGTTATCATGCGGCCCCCTGGGGGGGAGGACTCTCGATGACTCGACCACTGCGGACGGCGGTGCTTCTGGCGCTGGTTTCAGGCGGAGCGCTCCTGTTCCGCGCGGGTCCGGCCCCGGTCGCCGCGTCCGAAACGGCGATGCCGGCCGAAGCGACCGGCCGGTGCCAGGACGGCACCTGGTCCACGGCGGCGAAGAAGAAAGGGGCCTGCTCCGGCCACGGCGGGGTCAAGACCTGGTTCGGCAAGCCGCCGAAGGGGGCCACCGCCCGCTGTAAGGACGGCACCTACAGCAAGAGCCAGGAATCGCAGGGGGCCTGCTCGCAGCACGGCGGCGTGGCGTTCTGGCTCAAAGCGCATTGATGCGGGCGCCCGCACCGATCCGCCGCGGCCTGGCCGCGTCGATTGGACTCGCCGCGGGGATCGCCTCCTTCGCAGGGGCGAGCGCCTTCCTCCACGCGAAGCCCGCGGCGCTGATCGTCGCCGCCCTCGTCGCGGTGGTGGCGGGGCACCTCGCCGATCGCCACCCGCCCATCCCGATCGATCCGCAGGGGGCGACGCGCGCGCTGAAGATCACCGGCGGAGTCGCGGCGGCCCTCACGCTCGCGCTGCTGGCGCGGCTCGCCGTCTTCACGGTCGATCCGACCCGCACCGACTGCTCGACGATCCCGCACAGCGACTGGGAGGTGCGGCACTCGTGCCTGACAGCGTATGCCGTCCCGGCGCACGTCGCCGGCACCGGGGCGAACATCTACGACGACAGCCTCTACTCGCTGCCGGAGGAGGATCCGTCGGCGCCGCGCCGGGCCCGGAGTCTCGGCCCCTTCAAGATCGACGTCTACGAATACCCGCCGCCGTTCCTGCTCCTGCCCCGGGCCCTGGCGTGGTCCTCCGGGGAAGGGGCCCCTTCCGAGCCGGAGTTCGACCGGCTGCGGATGCTGTGGTTCGCGCTGAACATCACGGTGATCGGAGCGGCCCTGGTCGTCGTGGCGCGGGCGCTGCCGGCGCCGCAGAGCACGCGGGCGATCCTGCTCGCGCCGCTCGTCGTGCTGGCGCTTCCGACCCAGAGCCTGCTGCAGAAGGGGAACGTGCAGGGGATGATCCTGGCGGGCTCGATGATGGCGATGGTGCTGCTGGACCGGGGGCGCAGCGCCTCGGGCGGTGCGCTCCTGGCGTTCGCCAGCGCGAGCAAGCTGTATCCGGGGCTGCTGGGGATCTTCCTCCTGGCGCGGCGGCGGTGGCGCGACGCGCTGGTCACGGCCGGCTTCGGCGCCGGCTTCGTGGCGGCGGCGTTCCTGCTGTTCGGACGCGCCCCCTACGACGCGTTTCTCGCGCACCTGCCGCGGCTAATGAGCGGGGAATCGTTCCCCGCGTTCCGCAACCCGATGGCCATCGCGATCAACCACTCGATTCCCGGCATCGTCTTCAAGCTCGGGCTGTTCGGCTTCCCGGCTTCGTTCGAGGCGGCGAAGATGGTCGGGACCCTCTACATGCTCCTGGTGGTCGCGGCGATCGTCCTCGTCGCCCGGCGCCGCCTGCGGCCCGAAGAGAAGCCCCTCGTGTGGCTCGCGATCCTCATCCTGGCGACGCTGCGGAGCCCGTTCCTGCCGCAGGCGTACGCCGCGTTCCCCTCGCTGTGGCTGCTGACGCTCTTGGGCGCGCGCCAGACCGTGAGCGCGAAGCGGCTGGGTCTCGTCCTGCTCGTCTGGGCGAGTCTCAACATCTACTGGCCGACCGACTGGGGGTTCGACCCGCGGCGCCTGGCCCTGCTCACGGCGGTGCCGCAGGGGCTGACGATGCTCCTCGCCGTTCGGGCGCTCCTGCCGCGTCGCGCCCCGCAGCGCCTGGAGGAGCCGGCTCTCCGGGCCGCCGCGTGACCCTCTGATCCCCGGACCATCGTCGCTCCCGCTCCTCGCGTACCTCCTGGGGCTCCTCCCCTGGGGGGCCGTGCGGAGCGCGCGGCGGCTCGGTCCATGGCTGCGCACCCCCGGGACCGGGACGACCCGGGAGCGCCTGCTGATCTGGGGGAACACCGTGCTGGCGCAGGCGATGCTGCTCCTGCTGGCCTGGCTCGCAGGGCGCAGCTTCGGGTTCCGCTTCTTCGTGCCGGTGGGCACCCGCGTCCGTGACGCCGCCGCCGCGGCCGCGGCGCTTCTCGCCTGCTTCCTCCTGCGCGAGGCGGCGCGCCGCCTGCGCACCGAGGAGGAGCGGCGCACGATGGCCGTCCATCGCCTCGCGCCCCGGAGCGCGAGCGAGTGGGCGGCCTGGTCGGTCGTGGCGGTCGCCGCGGCGGTCGCCGAGGAGATCGCCTACCGCGGCGTCGGCGTGGCCGTGCTCCAGGACTGGTCCGGGAGCCTGGGGCTCGCGATTCTCGTGTCCGCCACCGCCTTCGCCGTGGCGCACGCGCTGCAGGGATGGAAGAGCGCGGTGGTGATCTTCGGCTTCGCCCTGGTGATGCACGCCCTCGTTCTGGCCACCGGCACGCTTCTCTTCGCGATGGCGGTGCACCTGATCTACGACGTCGTGGCGGCCCTGGCGATCGCGCGCGAGGCGGTGCGCTTCGATCGCGACGCAGTGACGAGCGTCCCGGGCTGAGCCGGCGCGGGCCGCCACTCGTCCCGGGCCCGAAGCGCCAGCAGGATCGCGAAGAAGAGGGCGAGCAGGCCGCTCAGTACGAAGAAACGATAGTCGAGGACCGCCGCCACCCGCGGGAAGAGGCACGCGGCCGCCGCGGCGATCCCCAGGATCGACACCGCCTGAAGCGTCCGGCGGAGCCACGGCGCCAGGAACGGGACCAGGGCGAGCAGGGCGTAGTCGTAGTGCGCCAGGTGCAGCAGCGCGAAGATCGCCACGAACCCCGCGAACAGGCCGTCTTCGGGAGCGCCGCGCCGCAGCGTCACGAGGCACGCCGCACCGAACGCGGCGACTGCGGCGAGGTACCAGGGACGGCGGGCGGCGAACGTCTTCCCGGCCTCCACCCCCCAGTTGAGCATCCGCCCCTGCTCGCGGGCGCGGACGATCGCCGGCACGTTGTGGTCGCTGTCGTAGAAGAACAGGTACGGCAGCCCCAGGAGATTCGGCGACAGCCGCTGGCTGTGGAGCGACATCTTCTCCGCGAAGCCGGTCCAGGGGTTGCGTCCCTCCGGCGCGTGCAGGAGGGAGGTCGCCGTGACCAGCACGAGGGCGGTCGCCGCGGCCGCGGCGTAGAGCGGCGCGTGCCGGCGCAGGAGATCGCGCCGCTCGCGCCGCACCAGGTCGTGGACGAGGAGCCCCCCCAGAAGGAACGCCGGAAAGACCCGCAGCAGGGCCGACACCGTGAACAGGGCACCGCTCGCCGCGTAGCGGCGGCGCGCGAACAGGACCAGCGCCGCGAGCAGCGCCAGCAGGTGCAGCGATCGCAGATACGCGCCGCCGGTGTAGGCGTGATCGTTGAACGGATTGACCGCCCACAGGAACACGAACAGGGCGCCGGTTGCGCCGTTCACCCAGCGCGCCAGCAGGATCCCCGCCGCGAGCACGAGGGCGACGTCGAACCAGC
>Ga0070695_100001697_pt1 | contig 12394 bp, 14 predicted proteins | sample KBSK1252metaG_FD_65471 | JGI IMG/M metagenome (GOLD analysis project Ga0070695, IMG submission 65471) | Corn, switchgrass and miscanthus rhizosphere microbial communities from Kellogg Biological Station, Michigan, USA - KBS K1-25-2 metaG | ecosystem: Host-associated > Plants > Roots >...
ATAAGGCTACAAAAGTGCAGGCGGCTTTCCCGGTTGGGGTGCCAGACGGCAGATGCAGCGACCGGACGAGCGCGAATTGCGCGCGCTACTGGCGCGCCTGAGGGCCGAGCACCGCGATCTCGATGTGGAGATCGTGGCGCAGGAGGAATTGGCGTCCGCCGATCAGCTGCTGATCAAGCGCCTGAAAAAGAAGAAACTGGCGCTCAAGGACCGCATTCAAGTCGTCGAGGACCAGCTCCTGCCGGACATCATTGCGTGAGCGCGGTAACTTTCTTCAACGGTGAGCTAGCGCGAGCGGCTTGCCAGGGCGTGGGCTTCGGTCCTAAGAGCAGCGGTCGCGACAACGCCAACGGTTAGCCCATGGCTCGGCAGGCCCAGATCGGCATCATCATGGGCAGTCTTTCGGACTGGCCGACGATGAAACGCGCCGCCGAGGTGCTGGATGACCTCGGGGTTGCCTACGAAGCCAAGGTGATTTCCGCCCACCGCACGCCCGATCGCCTTTACCAGTACGCCAAGAGCGCCAAGCAGCGCGGCCTCAAGGTGATCATTGCCGGCGCCGGTGGGGCCGCGCACCTGCCCGGCATGACCGCCTCGATGACGACGCTACCGGTGCTCGGCGTGCCGGTGTCCAGCAAGGCGCTCTCCGGCCAGGACAGTCTGTTGTCGATCGTGCAAATGCCGGCCGGTGTGCCGGTCGGCACGCTGGCGATCGGAGAGGCGGGGGCCAGCAACGCCGGCCTCCTCGCCGCGCAGATCCTGGCGCTCGAAGATGAGGAGCTGGCGAGGCGGCTCGAGGTGCTGCGCGCCAAGCAGGCGGCCGCCGTCCCAGAGGTGCCGAGGGACGATGCCTGACGGCACGCGGCGCGCCCCACTCCCACCGGGCGCAACCATCGGCGTTCTCGGCAGCGGTCAACTCGGCCGCATGTTAGCGCTGGCGGCCGCGCGCCTCGGCCTCAAAACCCACGTTTATTGCGAGGACAGTGGTCCCGCCTTCGACGTTGCCAGCCGCACCACCAAGGCGCCTTTTGACGACAGGGCGGCGCTGTCGGCTTTCGCCGGCCAGGTCGATACGGTGACCTATGAGTTCGAAAACGTGCCGCTCGACACAGCCGGCCATTTGGCGACCTTGCTGCCCGTACGCCCCGGCACCAAGGCGCTGGAGGTGGCGCAGGACCGGCTCGCCGAGAAGATGTTCATGACCGGCCTTGGCATTGCGGTGGCGCCGTTTCGCGCCGTCGACAGTGCACGGGCCGCACACACCGCGCTGAGCGAGATCGGCGTCGCAGCCATTTTAAAGACCCGGCGCTTCGGCTACGACGGCAAGGGTCAAGTGAGCCTGGCGCCCGGGGATGACGCCGCCCGAGCCTGGGCCGAGATCGGCCAGCGACCGGCGGTGCTCGAGCAGCGCCTGAGCTTCGCGGCCGAGCTTTCCGTTCTTGTCGTGCGCGCCGCCGACGGGGCGCTGGCGTTCTACGACTGCCCCAGCAACGTCCACAAGCATGGCATCCTCCACCGCTCGATCGTGCCATCCGGATTGCCGAGCCAGGATCTTGCGCGCGCGCGCGCGATCGGCGCGGCCATCGCCCATGCGCTCGATTACGTGGGTGTGCTGGCGGTCGAAATGTTTTACCTCGGACCGGAGGCGTCGACGCGCCTCATCGTCAACGAGATCGCCCCGCGCGTGCACAACAGCGGGCACTGGACCATCGATGCCTGCGGCGTTAGCCAGTTCGAAAACCACATTCGCGCCGTTGCGGGCTGGCCGCTTGGCAGCACGGAACGTCACTCCGGCGCCGAGATGACCAACCTGATCGGCGCGGCCGCCAACGATTGGTGGGCGCTGGCAAGCGAGCCCGGGCTCTGTCTGCACCTTTACGGCAAGCGCGTCGCGCGCGATGGGCGCAAGATGGGACATATCACGCGGCTATTGCCGCGCGCTGCCGGCGGCTAGCACCGCCGGCGGCTCGTTGCCCGACGGGCTAGCGCGCCGTCGGATCCGGTCCGAGCTTCACCTGCAATTTACCGAAATTCTCGCCCCGCAACAGGCCGATGAAGGCGCGCGGCGCCTTCTCGAGGCCATCGACGATGTCCTCTTTGTACGTGAGGCGGCCGCTGCGCACCCATTCACCCATTTGGCGCATGGCCGGGCCGTACTGGGCGTTGAAATCCCAGACGATGAACCCGCGTATGGCGACGCGGCGGCCGACGAACAGACCGAGCAAGCGCGGGCCAAGCTCCGGCGTGGCGGCGTTGTATTGCGAAATCGACCCGCACAGGGCCACGCGTGCCCAAAAGTTGAGGTTGAGGAAGACGGCATCGCTGACGGCGCCGCCAACGTTGTCGAAATAGACGTCGACGCCATTGGGGCAGGCCGCTCTCACCGCCGCATTGAGGTCGTTGCCCGCCTTGTAGTCGATGCAGGCATCAAAGCCGAGCGCGTCCTTGACGAAGGCGCATTTTTTGGGACCACCGGCAACGCCGACGGCGCGGCAACCGGCAAGCTTGGCGAGTTGGCCAACCAGTTGGCCAACCGCGCCCGAGGCGGCCGACACCACCACGGTTTCTCCCGCTTTTGGCCGGCCCACCTCGAAAAGGCCGAAATAGGCGGTCATGCCGGGCATGCCGAGGACACCGTTGGCCGTCGAGATCGGGGCGAGCGTTGGGTCGACCTTGCGCGCCGCCGCACTCGGGCCGATGCCGTACTCCTGCCAGCCCAGTCGATCCTCGACGATATCGCCCACCTTGTAGTCGGGATGGTTGGATTTCACCACTTCACCGACGGTACCACCCGTCATGACGTCGCCGATTTCCACCGGCGCGGCGTAGGATTTGGCATCGCGCATGCGGCCGCGCATGTAGGGATCGAGCGACATGTAGATGTTGCGCACCAGTATCTGGCGCGGCCCCGGTTCGGGCATGGGGACCTGCTCGATGCGAAAATCGGATTCGGCGGGCTCGGCGGGTGGACGGCGCACCAGCACGACGCGGCGGTAGGCGTTGGGGATCATGGGTTTGCTCCGGCCAAACGACAACGAGGCTTGCCGCAGCCTAGCCGGTGCGCGGCCGAAGTGAAACCCGCCAGCCCCGCGCAAATTGGCGGGCACCCGCTCCTGGTCAGCTGGCAACCGAGCGTTCGGCGGCAACGACGCGATTGCGGCCGGCGCACTTGGCCTCGTAGAGCTTGGCATCGGCCCGCTGCACCAGCTTTTGGGCATCCTCGCCGACGCTGAGCTGGGCAATGCCGAAGGAAGCGGTGATCTTGCCGATCTCCTGGCCGCTCTTGTTGACGGCGAGCTTTTTGCTTTCGAGCTGGCTGCGCAGGCGTTCGGTCAACGCCTTGGCGTCCTCGAGCTCCGCGCCCGGCAGAATGACGGCGAATTCCTCCCCGCCGTAGCGGGCCACGCTGCCGGCCTCGCGCACCGTCTCGGCCAGTACCGCGGCGAAGATCTTCAAGATTTCATCGCCGATCGGATGGCCGAAGGCGTCGTTGACCTTCTTGAAGTTGTCGATATCGCCCATCACCAGGCAAAGGGCGGTGCCCAAGGCCTGCGCCTGGCCGATGGCCTTGGCGAGATTGGCATCAAAGCCGCGCCGGTTATCGAGCTGCGTGAGGGGGTCGCGCAGGCCCATCGCCTGCGCCTCGGCCAGCGTCGAATGCAGCTTTTCGATCTGCGCCTTGGAGGCCTGAAGGCGGGTCTTGAGGTCGGCGGCCTCATGCTGCATGCGCGCATTCTCGGCGATCAGGAACTTGACAATGATGCCGATCTCCTCGGGGGTGGCCACGCTCGGCAGGCGCTGGTCGGCCTGCGCCAACGCGACGGAGTATCTCTCCTGGGCATCCACATAGGCGCGCATCAGCCGCAGCACGGCTGCAGCCTCGCTGTCGAGTTCGAGGGCCACGGCGGCAAAGCCAGCCGCGGGCGGTCGCTCGGCGGCGGACGCGCCCGCCGCGTGCCGGTGCTGCCAGACCAGGAGGCCGCTGCCGACCAGGATTGAGGGAGCGCAATGAGGGTGATCAGCCACCCCTCGGCCGGGCCCAGCAGTGCGCTAAAGGTTGCCATCATCATGCGCAGCCAAAGCCTTCCCAGAGAACGCCTTTCATGGCTGCACATCACCGCCGCTCGGTCCCTCGAACGCCGGCAATCCCCCGCTTGTTGAGGGCATCTTGGCCGCAAAAGTCTCAAATCTGGTTAATGCCGCAAAGGCGCACAGGACAGCGCCGGCGCGGGGCCTGACGGGACGGCGATGGACAGAAGCGCGCCACTTTGCTAGAAGCCTCCCAACGCATGAGGCGTCAGCTCCGGGCGCAATTTCTTTTGTGCGCTTATCTGGCGCGTCATGGGGACAGGCAACTCGGCATTAGGCACGGCTCACGCACAACGAGGAACGCACCGCTTGCTGGTTCAGGTTCGCGACAATAATGTTGATCAGGCCCTCAAGGCGCTGAAGAAAAAGATGCAGCGCGAGGGCATTTTCCGCGAGATGAAACTGCGGAATTACTACGAGAAACCCTCTGAGAAGCGGGTGCGCGAGCAGGCTGAGGCCGTGCGCCGCGCGCGCAAGCTGGCGCGCAAGCGCGCCCAGCGGGAGGGCCTGTTGCCCGGCAAGGCGGCAACGCCCAAGCCTGGCGCACCCAGGGCGGGGGGCGGCCGTCCCGGCGGTCCGCCGCGCAGTGGTGGCTTCGGCGGGCCACGCTAAAATTTGAGGCCCCCGGCGCGCCTTTAGATTTTCGCGAGACAAGAGCCTCGCGCGCAATTAGCGCGCGAGGGCGCGGAGCCAATCGCGCACGACGACGATCGCCTCGTTGCCGTCGAGGTAGAGGTTGTTGTGCCCGCCGTTCGGCAACACCACGAGTTGCTTGGGTTCGTTGGCCAGGCTGGCGATTTCGCGGCCCATGGCGACCGGCACGGTGCGATCGCGGGCCCCGTGAATGACGAGGATTGGCACTTTTACCTGGGCAATGATCTTGTCGGTTTCGTAGCGATCGATCAGTAAAAGATCGACCGGCAAGTAGGGATAGGTCTGGCCGCCGACCTTGGCGATCGAGGTATATGGCGCCTCCAGAATGAGGCCGCCGACGCGCCGTTCGACGGCAATGCGAGCCGCGACATTGGTGCCGAGCGACTCCCCGTAAGCAATGGTCGCCTCGGGCGCAACGCCTTCCAGCAGCAGGGCACCGTAGGCGAGCCGTGCGTCGGCGACGTTGGCGACCTCGGTCGGCCTCCCGGTGCTACCGGCATAGCCGCGGTAGGCCATCATGTAGACGCCCCAGCCTTCGCGCCTGAACTGGCGGATGCGCTCGGCGCGCTCGGCCAGCCCACCGCCATTGCCGTGGAAATAGAGGAGCGTCGGCTCGCCGGGCTTGGCCTTGGCGTACCAGGCGACAAGCCGTTCGCCGTCGGGCGTCTTTAAAATGCGCTCCTCGACGCCGACGAGGCCAAGCTCGGTCGGCAGCACCCGGGTGCGATCGGGAAAATAGATGAGCTTGCGCTGGCCGAAATAGGGGACAAGCACGAACAGCAGGCAGCCGCAAAGGGCGGCGAAGGCAATCTTGAGGAGAAACCACATGCGCGCCTTCTCGCCCGCAGGATCTTGGTGGTCAAGCGTTGGCGCGGAGCTGCTCACGCCCCCGCTCGGGACGATCTTGACGCGATTGGGCATGGGCTCGGAGGCTCGGAGCCGCAACCGCGGCGGCAGCCGCCCGGCAAGCCCTGCTGCCACGCCCCGGGCGCGGGGCTCAAGTCCCCAGCTTTAGGCTCCTCGTCTCTGGCCGCTGCCTTAGGCTTCGTGTCTCGGCAACCATGCTGGCAACGATGCGCTGCTGGCTTCGCAGCCGTGCGGCATCGAGCAGCATCTGCCCAGCCCAACGGTAGACGTTGCGCACACGCACCAGATCGCGCATCAGGCGCAGGCGTTCGCGCTGCTCGGCGGGCGGCATCACCAGCGCCTGCTCCAAGGCCTCGCCCATGGCATAGGTATCGTAGGGGTTGACCATCAAGGCTTCGGACAGCTCGCGCGCCGCGCCGGCGAAGGTCGACAAGATCAGCACGCCCTGCTCATCGTCGCGCGAGGCCACAAACTCCTTGGCCACCAGGTTCATGCCGTCGTGCAGGCTCGAGACCACGCACACGTCGGCGGCACGGAATAGCTCGAACACCTCGTCCGGCTCGTGGTGGCGAATGACGAGGACGATCGGCTTATAGTTGGGGGTGCCGTGCCGAGCGTTGATCTCCTCGGCCAGGCGCTCGGCTTCGTTCTGCAGCGCGCTATAGGCAGCAAGCTTGCCACGCGTCGGCGCCGCGGCCTGGATGAAGACGAGCCGGCCCTTCCACGACGGCTGACGTCTCAGCAAGTCATCGATGGCGCGCATGCGATCGAGGATGCCCTTGGTATAGTCGAACCGTTCGATACCGACGGCAACGCGGGCAGCCGGCGCCAAGCCGAAACGACGCCGGACTGCCTCCCGGCACTGTGCCACCGGCGGCTGGCCCGCGAGCGCCGAGGGTGGCCATTCGATCGATATGGGGTAGGGCCGGATCATGGTTTCCCGCCCTGCCACGGTGACCGAAGCCTGCTCGCGATCGATCCGGCTCTCCACGAAGCGATCAGTTGCTTCAAGGAAGTTGTTGCAGTGGAACTGGGTATGAAAGCCGAGAATGGTGCTGCCAAGCAGCCCGTGCATGATCTCCTCGCGCCAGGGGCAGATGCTGAAGGTCTCTGAATTGGGCCAGGGGATATGCCAAAAGGTGAGTATCGTCGCATTGGGCAAATGCTCGCGCACCATCGCCGGCAACAGCGCAAAGTGATAGTCGTGGATTAGCACAATCGGATTGTCGCGATTTGCCTCCTGTGCCACCGCGTCGGCAAAGCGTTGGTTGATCGCCACGTATTGTTGCCAATCTTCGAGCCGGAATGTCGGCCGCACGAAGGCGATGTGGCACAGTGGCCAGAGGCCTTCGTTGGCAAAGCCGTAGTAATAGCCGTCCTGCTCCTCCTCGCTCAGCCACACGCGCCGCAGCGTATAGGCGGGATCGCCGGGCGGCACCCGGATATGGTCGCGCGCATCGACCGTCTCGCGGTCGGCGCTGCCGCTGCCGTGAGCGATCCATTTGCCGCCGCAAGCGCGCATCACCGGCTCCAGCGCCGCCACCAGGCCGCTAGCCGGGATTTGCAGGGCGATGGAGCCATTCTTGCGGTTGTGGATGTAGGGCTCGCGGTTGGAAACGGCGATCACTTCGGTGTCGGGCAGACGCTCCTCGAGCAGCAAATGCAGGGTCTGGGGCGACCACTGCACCTGCAGCCCATCACCCTCGCGGCGGTCGGACCGGAAGTCTCGCAGCAACAGCCGCATTTCCGAGCTGATCGGTAGCAGGTCGACGCCGCGCGTCGTGGGCTCGATCCCATGCCGCATATCGGCAAGCGCGGAGCGAACGACCTGCGACCAACCGCGCAACGCTCCCAGCATGATGGCGGCGGCGAGCAGGCCGATGCCGACCATGCCGCCGACCAAAGCGGTCGCCGCGTAAAGCCGCGCCTTGCCGGCGCGCTCGTCGACAAAGCGAAGGTCGTGCAAGATGACAAAATGGCCGCGCATCGGGCCGGCGCTCATGGGAAAGGCGCTGACCAAGAGACGGCGGCCGGCATCGAACACCGTCGCCAGGGTATCGTTCTTGTTGCGCGCCACACTGGCGCAGTCGACGCTCGGCGGCCAGCGCTTGGTGGCATGCAGAAGCTGGCCCGCTTCGCTGCAGAAGCCCAGAGCCAACAGACGTTCGTCCTCGGCGATGCGGTCGAAAAAGCCCACGAGGTTGGTGCCATCGCTGCTCGCGAGACCGGTCGCCACCTGGTCGCGGATGGAGTTGAAGACCAGCCGCGACCTGAGTTCGACGTCGCGCTGGGACCAACGCTGGACGACCTTGGAGGCGAGCGGTGCCACCGTCAAAATGATCAGCGCCATGCCCGCCAAGGCCAGGCCCGCATAGATGGCGAGCGGATTGCGGGCGTGGCGTCCGGCGGAGCGAAGCGTCCATTGCACGGGCATGTCGATGGCCGGCGTCTCCTCTGCGACGTTGCCCACACCACGGGCCAACTGCGCGTGCCTCCCGATTCCGCACTTTTTATGGAGATGATGCGGCAACAGCATGGTCGGCGTCGCCGGCGCGGCGCATTGCGGCGATACCGGGCTCGCCGCGCCACCCGGTCGCGGGTCGGCGGGCGTGTCGCATCGACCGCGCAAGCGCGTCTAGGTTTGCGCCCTGCGGCGGCGCCCGCCGGCGAACGCCCCTACCGCGGGGGTCAGGCTAGGCTTGCCCGTGCGCCCTGGCTTTGCCCTCGCCGATGTCCCAGTAGAGGCCCGCCATCAACTGGATGGCCGAGCGCATGAGCGCCAGCAACACGTGCTCGTCGGGGGCGTGCTGGGAACAGGCGGCGTAGGAGTGAGGAATCCAAATCGTCGGCATCCCCAGAATATCGGTAAACACGTCATTGCAGATGGAGCCGCCGGTCTGGGGTATCAGTGCCGGCTTAGCATTGTCGGAGCGCTGCAGCGAGGCGGCGACGAACTCAACCCAGGGGTGATCGGGTTCGGTGCGCGTGGCGGCGAAGCCACCACTATTGGACCCCGGCGGCATTGTCACTTTCACCGACGGGAAGCCGTGGGCATCAAGATGCCGCTGCAGCGCCGGCATGATCGTTTTCGCCTCGGTGCCGGCGACAAAACGCAACTGGCAGTTGGCGACGGCCTTAGGCGGGATGGCATTGACGGGTCGGCCTGGGGTGCCGGTCGTGAAGGCCAGGATATTGAACACGTTGGAGGCGTAGACCCGTTCGGGGGGCGTAAGCCCCGGCTCGCCCCACCAGGCATCGACCGCAGGGCCTTCGTCCCCGGCGTCGATCTCGACGTCTGCCAGCGCTCCCTTGACGGCTGCCGACATCGGCGGCGCCTTGAGGGCCTCCACCAAGAGCTCGCCCTTGGGCCCGGCGATGGAGGCTAGGGCATGGGCGAGCACGATACCGGGATTGGCGATCAGTCCGCCCCAGTTGCCGGAGTGATGAGCGCCCGCGCGCAAGTCGCAGACGAGATCGAAATTAAGCACCCCACGGCAGCCGAGGCTCAGCGTGGGTCGCTGCGGCTTTACGCGCGGACCATCGGAGGCAACGAGCACGTCGGCGGCGAAGTCGGCTTTGTGGCCGGCCACCAGCTCCGATAGGCCCTTGGAGCCCGACTCCTCGCCCATCTCGATGATGAACTTGGCGTTGAAGCCGAGCCTGCCGCCGCGTTCGGTCTTCACGGCTTCGAGCGCGGCCATGTTGATCGTGTGTTGGCCCTTGTTATCAGCCGTGCCACGCCCGTAAAGACGCTCACCCTCGCGGGCCAGCGTCCACGGGCCTTTGCCCTTCGTCCACTGGTCCTCAAGCCCGCGGATTACATCGCCGTGTCCGTAGCCGATAACGGTCGGCAGGCTGGCATCCTCGAAGTGGCTGGCAAGCAGCACTGGGCCTTGGCCCGGAAGCGGATTGTCGTAGATCCGGCTTGCAAAACCGAGGCGCGTGAAGGCCGGCACCATCTCCTCGGTGAGATAAGCGCGAAGCTGGGGTAGGCTTCCCGGCAGTTTCTGGCTCTCGGTCTTGAAGGCGACGCGCCGGGCCAAATCCCGCTCAAACGAGCCGCTTTCCACATAGGCGCGCGCTCGCGCCATGGCGCCGGCGCGACTTGCGCGCTGAGCCTCATCTGGCATGCCAGCCTCCTCCGCAAGCGCCGTTCGCGGCGCGCCTTTAATTCCCACCTCAAGCGCGAGCGGCAGGCAACGCTTTTTTTAGCGCCTTCGCGCTAGGTCGCATGCGGGCGCTCGCGGCAGTCGCAGGCTCGTCATACTTTCTGGTTAGAGACGGCGCGCGAAGGAGGGGAAGGGCCAACGACGGTGCAAAAGAGGGTCACATGCTGTCCAAAAAACGTTGCCGCCACACGGGCGTTGTTAATTTTTTCGCGGATGATCCGCATTTGCCGGTCGGATCGGCAATCAAGGTCGACCGGCGCGTCGGCTATCACTGGCGCTGTTACACTGACCCTTGCGCGGCGGCGGGCGCCGCGCGTGACCTGAAATCGGCCGAACGCGAGATTGCCGGGCTATGCCGCAAGGCCACGCGCTCGCGCCGCTTGGCGCGTGCGGCTATGGCGCTCTAAGCCGAGCCGGCCCGGGCGCGGTGGCGCCGCCGACCCCAAAGTGGGGGGTGGCGCTGCCGCGGCCTCAGCCGCCCTTCTCGGCCTCGAATTCGGCCTCCAATTGGCGCTCAAGCTTTACCAGGGTGTCGGGTAGCGGCATGCCGTAGGCTTTGAGCTCATTAAGCCTCTGTCTGATCTGCAAATAGAGCTCGTGGCGATCCTCGGGCTCGTTCTGCATGCGCGTCAGCAAAAGACCGAGCTCAGCCTCCTTGTCTTCAAAGCTCATGGGTTCGCTCCAGCGGTGTCATGTGCAACGTGAGCGTGAGCAGTGGGTTCCACCCAATGTTCCCCGGGGAACTGCGCGCTGGCCGGCACGTTCAGGCTGCAGGCGGCACGCCCCTTGGGCCGCGCGGCTTTGAAAAGAGGTCAGAAAATGCTTCGTGCAGTTGCCATTGCCTCGAGCGCGGCGCTGTTGTTGGCGGCCAGCCTCAGCGCCAGCCTTGGCCAGGGAGTACCATCGCCCCAGCCCGGCCCGACCAATCCCAGCCCGCCTCCCGGCAACCCGCAGGCGCAGCCCGGGGCCACCATTGTGATCAATCCGACGGTGGAGGAGTGCCGAGGTGGCTGGAACACCAGCATGAAGTGGAGCAAGGAACAGTTCGACCACTTTTGCACCACGCTGCAGGCCAGCAAGTAGCGCTTGCCGTCAGTTCTTGGCGAGCGCGGCCTCAACGGCTTTGATCAGCTCTGGAGCTTGCGGTGTGACGCGGGTGCCAAAGGCGGTGATCAGCCGGCCGTCCCGACCGATCAGATACTTGTGAAAGTTCCATGTTGGCGCGGCTGCGGCCCCAAGCGTATCGGCGGCCCAGCGATAGAAAGGATGCGCCTGGGGGCCAGACACGGTCTGCTTGCTCGTGAGCGGAAAACTGACGTTGTAGGCGCCCTTGCAGAAACCCAAAATTTCCGCCTCGGATTTGGGCTCCTGAGCGCCGAAGTCATTGGACGGTACCCCGACCACGACAAGACCTTTGGCTTCGTAGCGCTGCCAAAGCGCCTGCAGTCCCTCGTATTGGGGTGTAAAGCCGCAAAAGGAGGCAGTGTTGACGACGAGAAGGACCTTGCCGCGCCACTGCCCCAACGGCATCCGACCGCCCTCGATCGCCTCGAAGTTGAAGTCGTAGGCACGGGCTTTGGCACTGTCGGCGACCGCCGGAAGGGCGCTCGTCGTCGCCCACAGCATCGTGAAAGCCAACGCGCTCGCAAGCCGGCTGCGCAGCTTTGTGCCCGTGGTTGACGTGTGTTCTGGCATGTGGGCTCGATCCTTGGCTCTTGGCAACGATACGGCCGCTAGCATGGACCGGATCCGGGAACCAAAAAACTTTGCGTGAACCGGCGGCATCGGCGCTGCGCTACTTCTTGCCCGCCCCGTCCTTGGCAGCCGTAGCCAGCAGGTTCACGCAGTGCTTTTCGATGTAGCGATTGACCGACTTGACCATCGAGCGATGGAATAGGCCGATGCGGTCTTCCAGGGCGGCCGCCGCCGACAGCATGCCCGTGATGGCAAACGGACCATCGATCTTTTGCAGATTGATGCGCACCTTTTCGGCTTTGCCGTTCTTGAACTCGATTTTCGGGGCAAGGGTGGCTTTGATCGGCTTGGCCGCGCCCTCCTCCTCGATCAAGCAATCGACCGTGTGCGGGGGTGCTTTCAGCTTGTATTCGGGCGAGCTCAGAGCGGCGATGAGCTCGGCGCGGGGGATGTTGAGCTGAACCGTGCAGCGCGCGTCGCCGAAGCCCCATTTGGTGGTGTGGGTCTCCGCCGACTTGATCGTAGCCTTCGCCCAGGTCTTGGTGAGGCTGCATTTGAGGTCCTCACCGCGGGGATTTTTTTCCACCAGCATGGCGCAAAGTCTGCGGTCGCAGGCATCGAGTGCCTTCTTCTCGCCAGCCCCTTCTTCCAGGGCGTGGGCGCCCGGCGGCGGTAACAGGGCGAGCGCCAAGGCAACAGGCGGCAACGCGGCGAGCCTTCGCGGACGTACCCTACGGGGGGTGGTCATGGGTTAGGCGCTCCCTGCTCCGCCGATCTAATCCGATGCGCAGGTAAGCCAGGCCATTGGCCCAATTTGTGGCCGCGACCCCGCCCCGGGCTGGCGGCCGCCGGCTCGGAGGGGCTTGGCCGCACCGGCGGCGGCGAACGGGCGGGGACGGCGGGGTCAACGCACCGGCCTG
>Ga0070695_100001701_pt1 | contig 12373 bp, 9 predicted proteins | sample KBSK1252metaG_FD_65471 | JGI IMG/M metagenome (GOLD analysis project Ga0070695, IMG submission 65471) | Corn, switchgrass and miscanthus rhizosphere microbial communities from Kellogg Biological Station, Michigan, USA - KBS K1-25-2 metaG | ecosystem: Host-associated > Plants > Roots >...
GGGCGATGTCGCGCTTCAGCGCCGGGCCGGCGACCCACTGCTCGATGCAGCCGGAGCGGCCGCAGAAGCATGTCGGCCCGGGATGCTCCTCCGGCGTCATCCATGGCAGCGGCGTGTGTCCCCATTCGCCCGAGAGCGCGTTGTGGCCTTCGAGCACCTGGCCGGCGACGACGATGCCGCCGCCCGCACCGGTGCCGAGGATGGCGCCGAAGACGATCGACGCGCCCTTCCCGGCGCCGTCGATCGCCTCCGACAATGCAAAGCAGTTCGCGTCGTTGGCGAAGCGCACCTCGCGATCGAGTTTTTCTTCCAGATCGTGCTTCAGGCGCCGGCCATTGAACGGCGTGTTGTAGGCGTTGAACACCCGGCCGCTTTTCGGCGAGATGGCGCCGGGCATGCCGATGCCGACGGTGCAGCGCGCGCCGGCCTGCCGCTCGGCTTCGATGACAAGCCGCGCCAGCTCGGCGAGCGCGGCGTCGTAGCCGGTATGCGGGGTGGCCGCGCGCTGGCGCAGCCGCTCCTTGCCGCCGTCGTCGAAAACCGCGAGCTCGATCTTGGTGCCGCCGAGGTCAACGCCCATTCGCAATCGCCTGTCTCCTTTCGCGCACACCTTAGCAATCCGGGGACCGCATCCCCCCGGGAACGCCAAAAACGCACAACATCGGCGCCCGGCGCCCCCGTATCATCGCGGCCTATGGGGGAGATAAAGGCAGGGGAGATCAAGTCGCTCGGCCGCTACGAGGTGCGCGGCGTGCTCGGCAAGGGCGCCATGGGCGTGGTCTACCTGGCCATGGACACGGTCCTCGACCGCGAGATCGCGCTCAAGGTGATGGTCTCCGGCATCGCTGACGACCCGGAGCTGCTGAAGCGCTTCGAGCGCGAGGCCAAGGCCGTCGCGCGCATGCAGCACCCGAACGTGGTCAACGTGTTCGACCTGGGATACCACACCGACGGCTCCCCCTACATGGCGATGGAGCTGCTGCGCGGCGAGGACCTCGCGAAGGCGATGCGCCAGGTCCCGCCGATGAGCGTGGAGAAGAAGGTCAACATCCTGGTGCAGGTGCTGGCGGGGCTGGCGCATGCGCACCAGGCCGGCATCATCCATCGCGACATCAAGCCGGCCAACATCTTCCTGAACCACGACGGCACCGTGAAGATCATGGACTTCGGCGTCGCGCGGCTGACCACCGCGTCGATGACGGGCACCGGCTCGATCGTCGGCACCGCCGACTACATGTCGCCGGAGCAGGTGAAGGGCGCAAAGGTCGACGGCCGCTCGGACCTGTTCAGCGTCGGCTGCATGTTCTACGAGCTGCTCGCGGGACGGCGCCCGTTCCGCGCCGAGAACCTGATGGCGGTCTTCTACAAGATCACCCACGAGGAGCCGGACTTCAACCTGATCCCGGAAGGCGCCGACTACGACGCGCTCATGCCGGTGCTCAAGAAGTCGCTCGCGAAGAACCTCGAGACGCGCTACACCACGGCCTACGCGTTCGCTGGCGACCTGCGGGATTTCCTGAAGGGCCACGCCGCGACGGCTGCGGCGCACGGCGACAACGTGCTCGAGGGTCTGGTGGACATCGCGCCACCACCGAGCGCCGGCCCGCAGGCGCTCACCGACCTGTTCGGCGGCGAGGCGACGGTTGTCGAAGCGTCGGAAACCGACGTCGGCGCGACCGTCAACCTGGGGACCGGCCGCGGGCGCACGATCGCGCCCGCGCCGACGGTTCGCGGCGCGACCGCTCCGACCGTGGTCGGCCAAGCCGGTCAGGGGACCGTGCGCGGCACTGTCAAGGCCGCCCCACGTCCCGCGCAGGCTACGGCCCCCGTCGCGCGGCCGGCGCCGCAGCCGGCGCGCGTCGCCCCATCGGGACCGGGTGGCGCGGTGTACGCGGCGCTCGGCGTGGGGGTGCTGGCGCTCGCCGGCGTCGGCTACGTTCTGTGGCAGAACAGCCAGCCGAAGCCGACTCCGGCCCCGCCCGTGACGACGCCGCCGGTGACTCAGGCGGCGGTGCCCTCGACCACGCTCCCGCAGCCGCCGCCGACCGTCGCGCCGACGCCGCCGCCGGTCGACACCACCAACAAGACGCTGCGGGCCGCGCAGGCGGCGTTCCAGAAGAGCGACTACGCCCGCGCGGTCAGCCAGGCGCAGGCGGCGCTCAAGGAAGACCCGCGCAACGCGGACGCGCAGCGGCTGCTGGAGAACGCGCTCGCCGGGCAGAAGGCGCGGGCGCACTTCGACGCAGCGGACCAGGCGCTGCGCGCGAACGACCTGGCGAAGGCCCAGTCCGAGGCCGACGCTGGGCGACAGCTCGCGGCGTGGGACAGCCGGGGCACCGACATCCTCGGCCGGATCCGAGACGCGCACCAGCGGGCCGAGTCGCAGGCGGCGTCGCAGAAGGCGCAGCTGCTCCAGGCGCAGCTGAACGGCTTGCTCGGAACGGCGGAGCAGGCGCTCGGCGCCTCGAAGTACGACGCCGCGATCGCCGCCTACGACGAGGTGCTGAAGCTCGACCCGACCAACCAGCGCGCGACGCTCGGGCGCACCAGCGCGGTCAGCGCGCGCGCGGTGGCCAACGCCGCCGCGAACGCGGGCGCCGGCACCGCCGCGCCCGCCAAGCCCGCCGGCCGTTCCTTCGCCGTCGGCAAGACCGAGGCCAAGAGCGGCGATCGGACGGGCGGCGCCGTGCCCGCGGGCTTCGAGGAGACCCCGGGCGTGACCGCGAAAGCCGCCACGCAACAGGTGGACCTTCCCGGCAAGCTGAGCTTCGAGATCGAGCCGAAGACGCCGAGGCCCGGCGACAAGTACACGGTGCGGATCGTGATGCAGAACGAAGGCACCGCGCCGATCTCGATCCGCGACATGATCATGACCCTGGTCGTGAACGGCAGGAAGACACAGGCGCCGGTGCCCCCGAACACGAAGGACGTCGCGCCGAGCCAGAAGGCGACGTTACTCTCGACCTCCGACGTGTGGAAAGAAGACACGACGTCCTGGTCGATGGAGGCGATGGTGCGGACCACGCGCGGCGAGAGCTACAAGAACACGGTGGAGTGGAAGTGAGTCGGCGCGGGCCGGCGTTGCTGCTGCTCGTTCCGGCGCTGGTCGCCTTCGCGGACGATCCCCCGTCCGTCGAGCACCAGCCGATCCCCTGCACGGTGCCGTCGAAGCCGATCTCGATCTGCGCGGGGATCTCGGACGACGCGATGGTGGCGAAAGCGAAGGTGTACTTCCGCGCCTCCGACGAGAAGTTCTACGCCTGGGTCGAGATGAGCTTCGGCGGCCTCAACTATTGCGCCACGCTGCCCGGGGTGAAGGCCAAGCTGAAGTCGCTCGACTACTACGTCCAGGCGACGGACGACAACTACCAGACGCAGCGCACGAGCACGTTCCAGATGGCGGTGCAGCCCGACGGCGTGTGCGAGTTCCCGCCCCTCGAGAAGGACGCGGCGCGCGCCTCCGCGATCCGCGTCTACGCGACCTCTCCCAAGCAGGGCAAGAAGTTGCCCGATGAGTTCGAGCCCACGGGCGTCACGTGGGTGGCGTTCGCCGGCAGCTGATCCGCGGCTTCCGTCTTCTCGCACTGACGCTCGCGCTGCTCGCGCCGCAGGCGCTCGTGGCGGATGTCCGGTTCGAGGTCTCGGGCGGCGTCGCTCCGGGTCCGGAGCTGACGGTCGATCTCGCGCTCCGGAACTCAGGCACCCTCGAAGCGCGTGACGTGTTCCTCGAGGGCACGCTCGCGGGCACGCGCGCGCAGGCCGAGGCCGGCGCGCTCGCGGCAGGCGCGACGCGCACGTATCGGCTGCGCTTTCCGGGCGCCTCGCCGCGCCCCGGCCGGCATGCCCTGATCCTGCAGATCGAATACAAGCCGGCGCAGCCGCCCGAAGCCGTGGCCCGGCAGCAGCCGGCCCTGCTGTTGTTGGAGCTCGGGGGGGCGCCGGCGCCGCCCGCGCTCGACGTGCGCATCGAGCCTTCGCGGCTCGACGTCTCGGGGGTCGCCTGGGTCGTGCTGGAGAGCCTCGACCGCGCGCCGCATCGCGTCGCGCTCACGGTGCTGCTGGCGACGGGCGTCAACGTGCTCGCGGCGCCTGGCGAGGTGGTGGTGCCGGCGAGTGGTGCTCTGCGCGTCCCGGTTCGGCTCGTGCGCGGCGACGCTCCGCGCGGCGGACGTCATCCCATCAGCGTGATCGTGTCCTCGCTCGGGGAGCCGCTCGAGCGCGCCTTTGCCGCGCACGCCGAGATCGAGATCGCCGGGGATCCGGCGCGGCTGCCATGGCTGCGGCCGTGGCTGTTCGGACTCGGCGCGCTGCTGCTGCTGGGCGCGCTGCTGGCCGAGCTTCACGCGCGCCGCGCGCGGGCGGCGCCAATCGATTAGCCGCTTGCCGATCGCTTGGCGCGCGAGCGGCCGGCCCGCGGCGCTGTGCTACGCTGCAACGAAAACAGGTCTTCATTCTCCGAAGGAGGGAAGCAGCATGTGGGAGATCCTGAACGGCCCGTTCCGCTGGATCCACATCCTTGCCGGCATCGTGTGGATCGGGATGCTCTACTTCTTCAACTTCGTCAACGGCCCGCTCCAGGGCACGCTCGACGGAGAGACCAAGAAGAAGGTCAATCCCGAGCTGCTGCCGCGGGCGCTCTTCTGGTTCCGCTGGGGCGCGGCCTGGACCTGGATCACCGGCGTGTTCCTGCTCCAGATCGTGTTCTACAGCGGCAGGATCGTGTTCGACGGCGAGCGCGCCTGGACGCCGCTGGCGATCGCCATGCTGCTGGTGCCGTACCTGGCGCCGTTCCTCTACGACGCGCTCCACAAGAGCCCGCTCGGGAAGGACCCCAAGCAGTTCGGCGCCGTCGCGTACGCGCTCGCCGCGATCGTAGTGGTGCTGATGGCCAAGGCCGCCGGCTTCAGCTACCGCGCCTTCAACATCCACGTCGGCGCGATGTTCGGCACGATCATGGCCTTCAACGTCTGGTTCCGGATCTGGCCGGCCCAACAGAAGATCATCACGGCCGTAAAGAACGGCCAGCCGCCGGACGCAGCCCTCGTCGCTCTGGCCGGCGCGCGCTCGCGTCACAACACCTACATGTCGGTGCCTCTGGTGTGGATGATGATCAACCAGCACACCACGCCGTTCGCGGGCGGCAACCTCGGCATCCCGGGCGACTACTCGTTCGTGGTTCTGTTGCTCGTGATCCTGGCCGGCTGGCACGTGGTGTTCCAGATGTACAAGAAGGCGGGCCAAGTCAAGGGTTTCTAACCCGCGGTCGTGCGGCTTGACTTCCGTCCGAGCCACGACCTATTGTGTAGAGCCGATGGAGCGCCGCAAGGACTACTATGTCCTTCTGGGGATTCCGCGCGACGCCTCGCTCCAGACGATCAAGCGCGCCTACCGCAAGCTCGCCAAGCAACTCCACCCGGACACCACGGAGCGCGGTTCGTCCGACGACTTTCGCGAGCTGCAGGTCGCTTACGAAACGCTCTCCGACGCCGACCGCCGCCGCCGCTACGACGAGACGCTGGCCCGCGAGGGTGAGACCACGACGGGCCGCAGCTGGTCGTTCCTCCGTGCGCCCAAGGCGGAGGGCCTGCGCCGCCCCGTGCGACGGGGATCGCTGTCGGGCGAGATCCTGCTCCGCCCCGAGGAGGCAGCCTTCGGCGGCGTGCTGCCGCTGGATGTCCCGCTGTCCGCGAGCTGCAATGCCTGCGACGGGACGGGCGGCGACGTCTTCAATTGCCCGGTCTGCAACGGAGAGGGCAAGGTGGAGCGCAGGCTGCCCGTCTCGCTGCGGATCCCGCGCGGCGTCCGCGACGGGACAGTGTTCCAGATCGACGTCGACGACCCTTCCGTCACGTCGGTGCTGCTGACCGTCCACATCCGGATGCTGTAGGCGGTTTGGCGCCGGGCGGCGCCGCGACCGATAATCCTCCGCCAATGGACGAAGCGAGCCTGCGCAGAGCCGTCGAGGACAGCCTCGCGCTGAAGCGAGGCTTCTTCGACGCTCGAGCCGCGCTGATCCTGGACGCGGGCCGGCGCATCGCGGCAGCGCTCCAGGCGGGCGGCCGGCTGCTGGTGTTCGGCAACGGCGGCTCCGCGGCGGACGCGCAGCATTTCGCGGCGGAGCTGTCGGGGCGCTTCCAGAAGGAGCGCGCCGCGTTGTCCGCCCTCGCGCTGACGACCGACCCCTCGGTGATCACGGCGCTCGCCAACGATTACGGCTTCGAGCACGTGTTCCGCCGCCAGGTCGAGGCGCACGGCCGAGCGGGGGACGTCGCGTTCGGCATCAGCACCTCCGGCCGGTCTCGAAACGTGAACGAGGGCCTGCGCAGCGCGCGCCAGCGCGGCCTCGTCACGATGGGACTGACGGGCCGCGGCGGCGGCGACATGAAACCGCTGGTCGACGTGCTGATCGACGTGCCGCACCAGAGCACGCAGCGGATCCAGGAAGTCCACGGCATGGTCGTCCACCTGCTGTGCGAGATCGTGGAAGACGTGGTGGCCGGATGAGCCAGCGCCGGCCGCGCCGGGCGCTGCGCCCGCTCGCGCTCGACGGCATCCACACCTATCCGCTGGCCGAGCGCAAGAGCCAGGTCGCGCTCGAGGCCTTCGGCCGCCCGCATCGCCGCGGCGCGTCCGCCGCCGAGCTGCTCGACTCGCTGCCGAGGATCCTGGGCGGGCTGACGCTGCGCGCGGTGGCCGGCGACATCGCGCGCGCCCGCGCCCTCGAAAAGCCGATCCTGTGGGGCATCGGAGCGCACGTGCTGAAGGTCGGCCTGTCGGGGTTGCTGATCGACCTGATGCGGCGCGGCTACGTCACCGGCCTGGCGATGAACGGCGCCGGCATCGTGCACGACTTCGAGCTGGCCGTCGCGGGCCAGACGTCCGAGGATGTCGCGGCCGGCCTGGGCGAGGGCGCCTTCGGGATGGCGCGCGAGACGGGCGAGGAGCTCAACCGCGCGATCGTGCTCGGTGACAAGGACGGGCTCGGCATCGGAGCAGCCGTCGGCCGGCACCTGGTCGAGCGGCGCGCGCCGCACCTGCAGGTCAGCCTGCTGGCGACGGCGTGGCGGCTCGGGCTGCCCGCCACGGTCCACGTCGCGATCGGCACCGACATCGTGCACATGCACCCGGCCTGCGATCCAGGGGCGGTGGGTCGCGCCAGCCACCTCGACTTCCGTATGCTCGCCGCTCACGTGGCGCGCCTCGGCGGCGGCGGTGTCTACCTGAACGTGGGCTCGGCGGTGCTGCTGCCCGAGGTGTTCCTGAAGTGCGTCACGCTCGCTCGCAACCTCGGGCACCGGCTGTCCGACTTCACGACCGTCAACCTCGACTTCATCCAGTCCTACCGCCCCAACACCAACGTCGTGTCACGTCCGACGCGGGGCGTCGGCCGCGGCTACAGCGTCACCGGCCACCACGAGATCTTGATCCCGCTGCTGGCGGCGGCGCTCATCGAGGGCGTCTGGCGCGGCCCGCGGCCTGCCGCTTCGCGCGCGCGAGCGCGTCGGCGTAGGGCGAAGGGAGCTTGACCGGCCCGGAGGCGGACCACCAGCGCGGCTGCTCCGAGTAGATCCACACGAACTCGTCGCTGCGAAGCAGCGCGGCGCGCGCCGCCGCGTGCAGCTCGTCGGGCCGGAAGTAGTTGGAGGCGGGGTCGCCGGCGCTCCAGCCGCGGTTGCGCCAGTCGTAGTCGATCCAGATTCCGAAGCCGAACGACAGCGCGCGCGCGTAGCCTGCCGGGTCGGCCGCGAGCGTGTCGCCGGTCTCGCGCATCAGGCGGTAGGCCGCTTCGAACTGCCGCGGCTCCTTGAACGCGTACGCGAGCTCGTGGCCGTCGACGATCCTGCCGGTCCGGGCACCTTCGATCATTCCGTCGACGAACGGCAGCAGCAGCGCGTAGGTCGTGTTCTGCGGCGCGTACCCGAGGCTCACCTGCAGCGAGCGCATGTAGCTCGGGCCGAAGGTGAGCAACACGCTCAGGCCCGGGAAGCCGTCCTCGAGGGCCTGCATCAGCTCCCGCCCGCGGCGGCGCGCTTGCGCTGAGTAGTCCGCGAACGAGCGCTGCGCGACGCCGCGCTGTCGTGAGTAGTCGAACAGCTGCCCTTCGTACTGCTCGGTGTCGAGCGCGATGCCTGCGCCGCGGCCGATGCGGGCGAGACGCGCCAGTCGCCGCGCGTTGCCGAGAAGCGGCTGGTGATCGTCGTACCAGTCGAGGGTGCCCGGCGTGACGTTCAGGCGCAGCAGGTTCGAGCGGAAGCGCGCGAACGGCGTGCGGCGCAGGTCCTCCGCGGCGCGGACCAGCTCCGCGTCCTCGAAGGCGCGGCTGCTCCAGGCGCGCCAGCTGACGTTGACGGGCCCCGTGGGCGTATCCGCGAGCACGTGGTACACGCAGCCGTCGAAGGGCGTCCGCTCCATCTCCTTGATGTGCGCGCGCAGGAAGGCCGTGTCGGGCTCGTCCCAGCCCCACTCGATCAGCTTCTTCTTCGGCGTCTCGCGCGCAAAGGCCGCGACGAGCGCCGCGGCGGCGGCCAGTGCTGCGAGCACGACGCCGCGCAAGAAGCGCCTAGCGCGCGGCGCGGCGACGGCCGTTGACCGCGGGCAACAACGCGGACAGGAAACGGGCGGTGTAGGACTCGGCCACCTGCGCCACCTGCTCGGGCGTGCCGGTCGCGATCACGCGGCCGCCGGCGTCGCCGCCCTCCGGTCCGACGTCGATGATGTGGTCGGCGGTCTTGATCACGTCGAGGTTGTGCTCGATCACCACCACGGTGTTGCCGCCCTGCACCAGGCGCTCGAGCACGCCGAGCAGCTTCTTGATGTCGTCGAAATGGAGGCCGGTGGTGGGCTCGTCCAGGATGTACAGCGTGCGGCCGGTCGAGCGCTTGCTCAGTTCGCGGGAGAGCTTGACGCGCTGCGCCTCGCCGCCCGACAGCGTCGGCGAGCTCTGCCCGAGCGCGATGTAGCCGAGGCCGACATCGGCCAGCGTCTCGAGCGCGCGCTTCACCTGGGGATGGCTCTTGAACAGCTGCAGCGCGTCGTCGACGGTGAGGGCGAGCACGTCGGCGATCGACAGGTTGTTGTACTTCACCTGCAGCGTGGCCTCGTTGAAGCGCTTGCCCTGGCACACCTCGCACGGGACGTACACGTCCGGCAGGAAGTGCATCTCGACGCGCTTCACGCCGTCGCCCTCGCAGGCCTCGCAGCGGCCCCCCTTGACGTTGAAGGAGAAGCGTCCCGGCGTGTAGCCGTGCATGCGCGCCTCGGGCAAGAGCGCGAAGAAGTCGCGGATCAGGTCGAACAGCTTGGTGTAGGTCGCAGGGTTGCTGCGCGGCGTCCGGCCGATCGGGCTCTGGTCGATGTCGATCACCTTGTCGATCAGGTCGAGGCCGGTCACCCGGTCGTGAGCGCCCACCGCGACGTCGCTGTTGTGCAGCGCGCGCGCGACCGCGGGGTAGAGGATCTGGTTGACCAGCGTGCTCTTGCCGGCGCCCGACACGCCGGTGACGCACACGAACATGCCGAGCGGGATCTCGACGCTCACGTTCTTCAGGTTGTTCTCGCGCGCGCCCACGACGGTGATCTTGCGGCCGTCGCCCGGGCGGCGCCGAGCGGGGATCTCGATGCGCAGGTCGTCGTTCAGATAACGGCCCGTGATGCTGGCCGGGTTGGCCTGGATCTCCTTCGGTGTCCCGGCCGCCACCACTTGGCCGCCGTGCCGCCCCGCGCCCGGGCCGAAATCGATGATCCAGTCCGACTCCTCCATCGCCTCGCGGTCGTGCTCGACGACCACCACGCTGTTGCCGATGTCGCGCAGGTGCTTGAGCGCGGCGAGCAGCTTCTTGTTGTCGCGCTGGTGCAGGCCGATCGAAGGCTCGTCGAGCACGTAGATCACGCCGGTCAGCTCGCTGCCGATCTGGCTGGCGAGCCGGATGCGCTGGCCCTCGCCGCCGGAGAGCGATGGGGCCGGCCGGTCGAGCGTCAGGTAGCCGAGGCCGACGTCGAGCAGGAAGCGCAGCCGCGAGCGGATCTCCTTGAGCAGCTCCTCGGCGATCTTGGCCTCGGCGCCCTTGAGGTCGAGGCCGACGAAGAACTGGTGCGCGTCGGCCACCGAGAGCGCCGTGACCTCGGCGATGTTCTTCCCGGCGAGCCTCACGCCGAGCGCCTCGGTGCGGATGCGCCGGCCCGCGCAGGCCGAGCAGGGCCGGTTGGACAGGAACTTCTGGTAGTACGTGCGCATCTCCTCGGAGTGCGTCTCGCGCATGCGCCGCATCATCGAGTTGATCGCGCCCTCGTAGCGCATGCGGAACGCGCCCGAGCCCCACGCGCCGCGCAGGCTGATGCGCACGCGCTCGTCGCCGGTGCCGTACAGGATCACGCGCTTGTGGTGCTGCGGCAGCAGCTTCCACGGCTTGTTGAGGTCGATGGCGCGCTCGCGCGCCACGGCGCGCACGATGTCGGTGCCCCAGCTCGTCCCCTCGCCGACCGCGCCCAGCGGCTTCACCGCGCCTTCGTTGACGGACAGGTTCGGGTTCGGCACCACCAGCTCGGGATCCATCTCCATGCGCGTGCCGAGGCCGGAGCACTCGGGGCACATGCCGAGCGGCGAGTTGAAGGAGAACAGCTGCGGCGAAGGCTCGGGGAACGAGATACCGCAGTCGTGGCAGGCACGGTGCTGCGACATCACCTTCTCCGGCTTGCCCTCGGGCGCGACCACCACGATGCCGCCGCCGTAGCGCAGCGCGGTCTCGACGGAGTCGTTCAGCCGCTGGTGGATCCCGGGCTTGGCGATCAAGCGGTCGACCACGGCGTCGATCGTGTGCTTCTTCTTCTTGTCCAGCCGGACGTCGTCCTCCACCCCGAGCACGATCCCGTCCACGCGCACGCGCGCGAAGCCCGCCTTGCGCACCTGCTCGAGCACGTCGCGGTGCTCGCCCTTGCGCTCCTTGACGAGGGGCGCCAGCAGCAGGAAGCGCGTGCCGTCGGGCAGGTCGGCGATCTCGTGCACGATCTGCTGCGAGGACTGCTGCGACACCGGCTTGCCGCAGTTGTGGCACGTCAAGCGGCCGACGCGCGCCCACAGCACGCGCAGGTAGTCGTGGATCTCGGTGATCGTGCCGACGGTCGAGCGCGGGTTGCCGGAAGCGGCCTTCTGCTCGATCGAGATCGTCGGCGCGAGGCCGCGGATCGAGTCGTACACCGGCTTGTCCATCTGGCCCAGGAACTGTCGGGCGTAGGCGTTCAGGCTCTCGATGTAGCGGCGCTGGCCTTCGGCGTAGAGCGTGTCGAAGGCGAGGCTCGACTTGCCGGAGCCGGAGGGCCCCGTGATCACCACCAGCCTCTTCTTGGGGATCTCGACGGTGACGTTCTTGAGGTTGTGCTGGCGCGCGCCCGAGATGACGATGTGGTCGAGCTCCATAGGCGGCCGAACCTGCGATTGTAGTCGATGTAGCATCGCGCATCGCGACATGGTCTCCGCGAAGCCTCCCGGCAGGCTCTCCTTGCCGAACCTGGCGCTGTCGGCGGTCGTCTTCGCGGCGCTGCTGATGGCGCTGGAGGGCGCCAGCCGCTGGACGGAGCCCGCGCCGGCGCCGCCCTCCGAGGACATCGTGGGCCTGTGGAACTGGGAGAAGGAATGGCACGGCGATTTCTACGTGCTCGGCTCCGGTTCGCTGGGCTGGCCGCCGCGGTCGCAGATCAACCGCGACGGGCTGCGCGACCAGGCGCGGCCCCGTGCCAAGGCCCGCGGCCTGAAGCGGATCGTCTGCCTCGGGGACAGCGTGACCTTCGGCGACGGCATCGGGCCCGGCAAGGCCTATCCCCAGGTCCTGGATGCGCTGCTGCGCGAGCGCGGCTACCGCGCCGAAGTCTTCAACCTCGCCCTGCCCGGCTGGAGCACGCGCCAGGAGCGGATCGCCTACGAGCGCATCGCGCGGGCGTATCGGCCCGACCAGGTCCTGCTGGGCGTCTGCTTGAACGACATCCCGGAGCTGCACAACAACCTCGCCGCGCCCCATCCGCTGCTGGCCGAGCTGCACCGCCGCTCAGCCCTGGTGCGCCGGCTGGTGGACGCGCGCGCGCGCGAGTTACGCAGCGTCGAGGAGCTGTTCCAGCGGCCCGAAACCTCTGCGGTGCGCGCCGCCTACGAGCGCTTCTTCGACGAAGTGCGCTCGCTGCGGGCGAGCGTCGAGAAGGACGGCGCGACGCTCTCGCTGGTGCTGTTTCCGTACCGCTTCCAGTTGGAACGCGCCGTGCCGCCCGCGGCGCAGGAGCGCGTCCTGGCGTTCTGCGCGACGGAGAGGCTGCGCTGCCTGGACCTGTTGCCTGCCTTGCGCCGGCGCGGCATCGCGGCGTTCCGGGACGCCAACCACCTGAGCCC
>Ga0070695_100001702_pt1 | contig 12373 bp, 11 predicted proteins | sample KBSK1252metaG_FD_65471 | JGI IMG/M metagenome (GOLD analysis project Ga0070695, IMG submission 65471) | Corn, switchgrass and miscanthus rhizosphere microbial communities from Kellogg Biological Station, Michigan, USA - KBS K1-25-2 metaG | ecosystem: Host-associated > Plants > Roots >...
TTCCACAGCGTGCGCAGTCGATCGAGCTCCACGTGGCCGTCGAGCCCTTCGCGCACGTGCCGCGTCGACAGGCCGCGCCAGACGACATCGGCGAAATGCGGCGAGATGTGATTCAACGCTTCCGCCCGAATCAGCGGCTCGTGCGCCGTCGTCAGCAGCGCGAGGCATGAGCCGAGGCTCGTGCCGAGAATGCCGATGCGATCGTAGCCTTGCGCCGCCAGCCACGCGATCGCGCGCCGCGCGTCGAGCACCGCCTGCCGGCACACCTGCAGCGTCCGCGCGATGTTGGCGCTGACGATGTAGTCGGCGCGATGGAGCTCGGGCGGCATGCGGCGATCGTGATACGGCAGCGTGAGCCGCAGCGCGCTCATGCCGTTCCACGCGAGCAGCCGGCAGAGGCCGACGTGCGCGCCGGCATCGCCATTCCATTGCGGCAGGACGAGCACCGCGGCCTTCCGATCGGCGACGGTCGAACGCGCGCGAAAATATCGGCAGGAGACCGTGTTGTTTTCGCGATGCGGCGTCACGAGTGCGCTCGGAAAGGTGAGGAGATCGCCGTGGAGCGTGTAGTCGGCCGTCGGCGCCGGCGTGAAGAACGCGTCGGTGTCGGCCATCACCCCCGCGACCCAGTCGCCGACGATATCGGCGGCGGCCCGCCTCCGCTCGCCTGCGAAGCCGACAAGCTTCGGCGAGGCTCGCCGAAGCGCCTCCGGCGCGAAGGCGGCCGCATCGGGGCGGTGACCGTTCGACGGGATCCAGTCGAGCCCCCAGTCGAACGGGCGCACCACGCGATCGGTCGTGGCCGACGCGAGCCGGCGCTCCCAGGCGTGGAACAGCCACTGAAGCATGGGATGCATGGTATACTGCGTGGCTCATGACGTTCACGGCCGACACGCGAAAGCGCCTGACTCGAAAGCGGGCCAACCGTGTCGGAGGATGTGTGCTCGAACGCTGAGAGTCAGTTCAATCGGGCGACCACCCAGCCGACACGGTTCGTAACCGCGTCGGCTTTTTGTTTTTCAGGGGGAGATGTCATGTCAGCCATCGAAGTGGGGATCCTCGGCGCGACGGGAATGGTCGGGCAGCAGTTCATCGCGCTCCTCGCCAGCCATCCGTGGTTCAAGGTCACATGGCTCGGTGCGAGCCATCGATCGGAAGGCAAGCCGTATCGCGAGGCGACATCGTGGCGTCTCGCCGCGCCGCTGCCCGACGAGGTCTCGAAGCTGATCGTGAATTCGGCGGCGCCGGGCCATGCGCCGCAGCTCGTGTTCTCGGGGCTCGATTCATCCGTGGCGGGTGAGATCGAAGCCGCGTTCGCGCAGGACGGCCACACCATCGTCAGCAACTCGCGCAACTACCGGATGGAGCCGGACGTGCCGCTGCTGATTCCCGAAGTCAACGCCGATCATCTCGCGCTGCTGAAAGATCAGAGCGCCGCCCGCGGCTGGAAGGGACGCATCGTCACCAACCCGAACTGCGCGGTCGTCGTGCACGCGATGGCGCTCGCGCCGCTCCGTCAGTTCGGCCTGACGAAGACGACGATCACGACGCTGCAGGCGATCTCGGGCGCCGGATATCCCGGCGTCGCGTCGTGGGACATCCTCGGCAACATCATTCCGTACATCGGCGGCGGCGAAGAGGAGAAGGTCGAGACGGAGACGAAGAAGATTCTCGGCTGCCTGTCCGGCAACCGCGTCGATCCGCATCCGATCGTCATCAGCGCGCAGACCACGCGCGTCGGCGTGCAGAACGGGCACACCGGATCGATCTCGGTCGGTTTCGACCATCGCCCCGGGCCCGACGCGATTCTCGACGCCTGGCGAACGTTCAAGGGACGTCCGCAGGAGCTCGATCTGCCGTCCGCCCCGCCGAACCCGATCGTGTATCTCAACGAGCAGAACCGCCCGCAGCCGGCGCTCGACGCCGGCCGCGATCACGGCATGACGGTCAGCATCGGACGCCTGCGCACCTGTCCGGTGCTCGACTACAAATTCATCGCGCTCGGCCACAACACGATTCGCGGCGCCGCCGGCGCGGCGATTCTCAACGCCGAGCTGATGCATCGGGAGGGCCTGCTGTGATCACGAGGCAGGTGGGTCGGGTGGGGGTCAGGTGGGCCCCACTCGACCTAACAGACCTACCCGACCCACCCGACCTACGCGGCCTACGAAGGCAGGGAGCGCCAGCTTGAGCGTCGTCATGAAATTCGGCGGCACGTCTGTCGCCGATCCGGAGGCGATCAACCGGTTGATAGGAATCGTTCAGACCCAGCGGGCTCCAGTCGTCGTGGTGTCCGCGCTCGCCGGCGTGACCGACACGCTGATCGAGGTGACGCGTCTCGCGGAGGTCGGCGAGGGCGACAAGGCCGCGTCGGCGCTGCGCGCGCTTGGCGAGCGTCATCAGAGCGTCGCCTCCGGCGTGACGTCCACGCGCCGCGAGGCCGTGCTCGCCGCCGTGCGCGCGGAGTTCGACGAGCTGATTGGTCTCGTGCACGCGCTCGCCGTGCTGCGCGAGGTGTCGCCGCGATCGCTCGACGCGGTCGTCGCCACCGGCGAGGTCCTCAGCAGCCGCATCGTGGCGGCGGCGCTCGCGGATCGCGGCATCGCGAGCGCGTGGGTCGACGCACGCCTCGTGCTCGTCACCGATGCGGAACACACCTGCGCCGCGCCGGACATGAACGAAACCTGCCAGCGCGCGCGGCAGCACGTCGCGCCGGTGATGAAGGCCGGGCAGGTCGCGGTGCTCGGCGGATTCATCGGCGCCAGCGCCGGCGGCGTGACGACGACGCTCGGGCGAGGGGGATCGGATTACTCGGCGGCGATCTTCGGCGCGTGCCTCGACGTCGACGAAATCCAGATCTGGACCGACGTGGACGGCATGCTGACCGCGGATCCGCGCGTCGTGCCGGCGCCGCGGCTCGTGCCGCGCCTGTCGTTCGCCGAAGCGTCGGAGCTCGCGTACTTCGGCGCGAAGGTCCTGCACCCGAGCACGATCCTGCCGGCCATCGGCCGGAACATCCCGGTCCGGATTCTGAATTCACGCCGGCCCGGGAATCCGGGCACCGTGATCGCCGCGGACGGCCACCCGGCCGACGGCCAGCTGACCGCGATTGCGTGCAAGCGCAACGTCACGGTGATCGACATCACCTCGACGCGGATGCTGATGGCGCACGGCTTTCTGCGCCGTCTGTTCGAGGTCTTCGAGCGCTTCAAGACGGCGGTCGATGTCGTCACGACCTCGGAGGTCAGCGTGTCGGTGACGGTCGACGATACGCGGCGGCTGGACGCCATCATCGACAACCTGCGCAACTTCGCCGAGGTGAGCTGCGAGCCCGAGATGGCAATCATCTCGGCGGTGGGAGAGAATCTGCGATCGGATCCGATGCTGTTCGGGCGGGCGGTGACCTCGCTCGAACGGATTCCGCTGCGGCTGGTGTCGCAGGCGGCCGGACGGCGCAACATCACGTTCGTGCTGAGGGACGCGGACGTGCCCAACGCGATGAGCAAGCTGCACGCGGCCTTTTTCTGATGCGCATCGTACTCGTCGGTCACGGGAAGATGGGGCGCATGGTCGAGTCGCTCGCGCGTGACTTCGACTGCGAGGTGGCGGGCGTCATCGATCCGCTGTCACCGTCGCACGGCGGCGATCCGGACTCGGCGCGGTGGAACGGCGTCGACGTCGCCGTCGACTTCACGGCCCCGGACGCCGTGATGACGAACGCGCCGGTGCTTGCCCGGCGCGGCATCAACCTGATCATCGGGACGACCGGCTGGAGTCAGCACGAGCCGGCGCTGCGGCAGATCGTCGCCGACACGGGCATCGGCATCGTCACCGCGCCGAATTTCTCGACCGGCGTCGTGCTGTTCGAAGCGATCGCGGCGCAGGCGGCGAAGCTGTTCGCGCCGCACGAGAGCTTCGGCGCGTTCCTGCACGAAGCGCATCACGCCGCGAAAAAAGATGCGCCGTCCGGCACCGCGCTGTTGCTGCGGCGCGCGATGGAGCAGGCCGGGTTCCCGCGGCCGATCGACGTCGCCGCCACGCGCGCCGGCTTCATCCCCGGCACGCACACAGTCGGCTTCGACGGTCCGGCCGAAACGATTACGCTGACGCACACCGCCCGGGACCGCACCGCCTTCGCGCGTGGTGCACTGACCGCGGCGCGCTGGATCCAGGGCAAGCGCGGATGGTACACAATGCGCGACGTGCTGGGCGTGAGCGGGTAACAGGCAGTGCAAAAAGCAAGACAGGTGATCCGCGATTCAGACCGGGAGTGCTCATGATGCGAACACCATTCACCGGCGTCGGCACCGCGCTCGTCACGCCGTTCACGGCGAGCGGTGCGCTCGACGAAGCCGCCGTGCGGCGTCTCGGCCGCCGGCAGATCGACGGCGGGGTCCACTTTCTCGCGCCGTGCGGCACCACCGGCGAGAATCCGACGCTGACCGACGCCGAGCGGCTGCGCATCGTCGAGATTCTCGTCGATGAAGCCGCGGGCAAAGTGCCGATCCTCGCCGGCGCCGGCGGGTACGACACGAAGGAAGTGATTCATCTCGCCGGCGAGATGGCGACGCGCGGCGCATCCGGCTTCCTGTCGGTGACGCCGTACTACAACAAGCCGACGCAGGAAGGCCTGTACCAGCACTACAAAGCGATTGCCGAGAGCACGCCGCTGCCGATCGTCGTCTACAACGTGCCCGGGCGCACGGGCGTCAACGTGGAGGTGGCGACGCTCGCGCGGCTCGCGGCGATTCCAAACATCGTCGGCGTCAAGGAAGCGTCGGGCAACGTCACGCAGATGTGCGAGATCTGCCGCGCGCTGCCGGCGGATTTCATCGTGCTCTCCGGGGATGACGCGCTCACGCTGCCGCTGATGGCGGTCGGCGGCCGGGGCATCGTCTCGGTGGCGTCGAACGAGATTCCGGCCGAGATGGCGCAGATGGTCGAACTGGCGGCGCGCAACGATTTCGCGGCGGCGCGAAAGATCCATACGCGCATCCTGCCGCTGATGATGGTCAACTTCGTCGAGGCGAACCCGATTCCGGTGAAGGCCGCGATGGCCGCGATGGGCCTGCTCGAAGAGGCGTACCGCTTGCCGATGGTCCCGCCGCAGCCGGCATCGCGCGAGAAGATCACCAAAGTGCTGAAGGATCTGGGACTCCTCAAAGCGGCGCTCGTGTGAGTCTGCAGACCGAGATCGAAACCCTTGTCGCCGCCGGCGCGTCGGCCGATCGCGGCGCGGCACGCGCCGCATTCGCGAAGCTGCGCGAGGCGTTGTCCGCCGGAACCGTGCGCGCTGCCGAGCCCGACGCGTCGAGCCCGGCCGGCTGGCGCGTGAACACATGGGTGAAGCAGGGCATCCTGATCGGGTTCAAGTTCGGCGACATCGTGGACGCGTCGGTGGATCACGGACGCGTGCCGTTCTACGACAAGGACACGCTGCCGCTGAAAAAGCCGGGACTCGCGGCCGGCATCCGCATCGTGCCGGGCGGATCGGCCGTCCGCGACGGCGCGTACCTCGCGCCGGGCGTCATCTGCATGCCGCCGATGTACGTGAACATCGGCGCGTACGTCGGCGAAGGATCGATGATCGACTCGCACGCGCTCGTCGGCTCGTGCGCGCAGGTCGGGGCGCGCGTCCACGTCAGCGCGGCGGCGCAGATTGGCGGCGTCATCGAGCCCGTCGGCGCGCTGCCGGTGATCGTCGAAGACGACGTGCTCGTGGGCGGCAACACCGGGATCTACGAGGGTGCGATCGTCAAGGCGCGCGCGGTCGTCGCGGCGGGCACCATCCTCACCGGATCGACGCCCGTCTACGATCTCGTGCGCGGCGAGGTGATCAAGCCGGCCGCCGATCGCCCGCTCGTCATCCCCGAAGGCGCCGTTGTCGTCCCCGGCGCGCGCGCGGTGACGACGGGCAAAGGCGCCGACTGGCACCTGTCGCTCGCCACACCGGTCATCGTCAAGTACCGCGACTCGCGCACCGACACACGCACGGAGCTCGAGAAGTGGATCCGGTGAATGTGCCGGGATCGCCGCGTGACCCCTGTGATCCCTGATGTCGACATCGTCGCGCTGACGCGCGCGCTGGTCGACATCGATTCGACGACCGGGCGCGAGGCCGAGGCCGGCCGCTGGCTCGCCGATTACCTGCGCGGACGCGGCGCCTCCGTCACCGAGCAACCCGTCGACGGCGCGCGCTTCAACATCATCGCGACCGCTTCGCTCGAGGGCGCGGACTTCGGCCTTCAACGGTCGAGGGTCGTCCTGTCCACGCACTACGACTGCGTGCCGCCGTTCTTTCCGAGCCGCGCCGACGGCGATCGGCTCTACGGCCGCGGCGCCTGCGATGCGAAGGGGATCCTCGCGGCGCAGGTCGCCGCTGCGCATCGACTGTGGCGCGCGGGCGAGCCGCGCGTCGGCCTGCTCTTCGTCGTCGGCGAGGAGCGCGGCAGCGACGGCGCGCGCAAGGCGAACGAGGCGGCGAACGGATCGCGGTATCTCGTCGACGGCGAGCCGACCGACAACCGGCTCGGCGTCGCGACGCGCGGCATCCTGCGGCTGAAGCTGCGCGCGGCCGGACGCGCGGCGCATTCGTCATTTCCGGAGCTCGGCGACTCCGCCATCGACAAGCTGATCGACGCGCTCGTCGATCTCCGATCGATTCCGCTGCCTCGCGACGAGGTGCTGGGCCAGACGCATTACACCGTCGGGTTGATTGCCGGAGGCGTGGCGCCGAACGTCGTGTCGCCGTCGGCCGAAGCGGAAGTGATGTTCCGCACCGTGAACGACGGCGCGGCGATCCGCCGCGCGATCGCGCCGCTCGAAGGGCGCGTCGCGATCGAACACGTGCTCGAAGTGCCGCCGGTCAGGATGGCGGTCGTGCCGGGATTCGAGTCGGCGGTGTTTCCGTACACGACCGACATTCCGTTTCTCGCGGCCTGGGGCGAGCCGCTGCTCTTCGGCCCCGGGTCGATTCATGCGGCGCACACCGCCGATGAATTCGTGTCGATCGCCGAGCTGCACGCGGCCGCCGATCACTACGTCGCCATCGCGCGCGAGCTCCTTCGGCGGGTCTGAAAGCCAGGACGAATTCTTCCCTTTGTGTCCTTTGTGTTTGATCAGTTTTGCAAACCATGACCGAGCCGCGCGCGGAATACGGCGCCCGCCTCACACGCTGGCGCGAGCGGATTGCCGATCTCGATCGCCGTCATCTGCTGATCTCGAACGCGCGCCTCGCCGCGGCGGCGCTCATCGTGCTGCTGCTGTGGCTCGCCTTCGTCCGCGCCGCGATCTCGCCAGTGTGGCTGGTGTCCGGCGCGCTCGGCTTCGGCGCGCTGGCGGTGGTGCACGCGCGCGTGCTCCAGCGGATCGAGCGCGGGCAGCGCGCGGCGGCGCTCTACGAGCGCGCGCTCGAGCGGCTCAGCGGACGCTGGCAGGGCAAAGGCCGCGACGGCCAGCGCTTTCTCGACGACCATCATCCGTACGCGCGCGACCTCGACATCTACGGACACGCATCGCTCTTCGAGCTGCTCAACACCGCGCGCACCGAGGTGGGCGAGGAGACGCTGGCCCGGTGGCTCGGCCACGGCGCCGCCATCGAGGAAGTGCTCGCGCGGCAGGCGGCGGTCGACGAGCTGCGGCCGAAGCTCGATTTCCGCGAAGACCTCGCGGTGCTCGCCGCGGAAGGTGACGTGAGCCGGACCGGCGCGCTGGCACGCTGGTCGGCGACGCAACCGGCCGGCTTCTCGCGCACCGTCCCGATCGTGCTGGGCGTCTGCGCGGCCATCATGGCGGCGCTCGCCGTGCTCGCGTACAACGAGGTCATTCCGCCGGCGGTCGCCATCGGATGGCTGTTCGTCGAATACGGGCTCGTCAAGATCTGGCGCCGGAACCTGCAGGCCGTCGTCGAGCGCGTGGGCAAACCGGTCGACGATCTCGCGCTGCTGGCCGGACTGCTGGCGCGCGTCGAGCGCGAGCCCGCGAGCGCGCCGAGGCTCACGGCGCTGAAGTCGGCGATGACGACCGGCGGCCTCGTCGCCTCGCGCGCCATCGCGAAGCTCACGCAGCTCGTCTCGCTGCGCGAGTCGTCGACGCACAACCTGCTGTTCGCGCCGTTCACCGCCGCGCTGCTCGTCCCCGATCAACTCACCATCGCGATCGATCGCTGGCACGCCGCGCACGGTCACGCGGTCGAGGGCTGGCTGCGCCTCGTCGGCGAGCTCGAAGCGTTGTCCGCGCTCGCGACCTACACGTACGAGCATCCCGCCGATCCGTTTCCGGCGCTCGCGCCGCAAGGTGCGGTGTTCGAGGCCGCGGCGCTCGGGCATCCGTTGATCCCCGACGAGGTCGCCGTGCGGAACGACGTCACGCTGGGCGATGGCGGACCGCGAGTGATTGTTCTGAGCGGATCGAACATGTCGGGCAAGAGCACCATGCTGCGGGCGGTCGGCGTGAACGCCGTGCTCGCGCTCGCCGGCGCGCCGGTGCGGTCGACGCGCCTCCGCATGTCGCCGTTCGCATGCGGCGCGACGCTGCGCATCACCGACTCGCTCGAGGAAGGACAGTCGCGGTTCTACGCCGAGATCCTGAGAATCCGCGCGATCGTGGACGCGGCGCGCGGGGACGTGCCGCTGCTGTTCCTGCTCGACGAGATCCTCCACGGCACGAACTCGCACGACCGCCGCATCGGTGCGGAAGCGATCGTGCGCGCGCTGGTCGAGGCCGGCGCCATTGGATTCGTCACGACGCACGACCTCGCGCTGACCGAGCTGCCGTCGCGGCTCGGCGCCAGGGCCGTGAACATGCACTTCGAGGATCGCATCGAGAACGGGCGGATCGTGTTCGACTACCGGATGCGCCCGGGCGTGGTCGAGCACAGCAACGCGCTCGCGCTGATGCGCGCCGTCGGTCTCAACGTGTGAGTCGCGCAGCCCCTTCCACCTTCGCCGAAGGCTTCGGTGGACAAGTCAGGGCTGTTCGCGTCTCGGAGCGCAGGCCTTCAGGCCTGGCAGGCGCGTCCGGGTAGCCCTGGAGGACGGGCCGGGATGGGCAGAGTTGTTGCAGAAACCACAGGCATGATGGAACAACCGTCGAAGCCCGACATCAGGCCGCCCGACCCCATCGATAAACCGCCGCCGGACATCAAACCGGTACCGCCGCCGGACATTCCGCCGCCGGCCGGACCGCCCGATATTCAGCCACCGACGCCCGAGCGCGGCGGCGGAATTCCGGCGATGTAGCTCTCGCACGCGAGCGCGACTTTCAGCAGCGCGTCCGTTTGTGCGCGGCATCCGACGAGCTGCACGCTGACCGGCAACCCCGTCCGTGTTGCTCCGGCTGGAATGGCCAGCGCGGGGTGGCCGGTCAGATTGAAGAGCTGGGTCAGCCGCAGCATCATGCTGCGGACCGGCTGTTCCGAACCGCTCACGGGTACGGTGGTCGCGCCGATCGTCGGCGCCGGAATCGGCATCGTCGGCAGCACGAGCGCGTCGTGCTGCGCGAGCGCCGCGTCGACTTCGCGCCTCAGCACCTCGCGGCCCGCTAACGCGCGCACGTAGTCCTCGGCCAGCACGTAGCGCCCAGCCTCCAGCCTCAACCGCACCGGCTCCGTGTATCGCTCGGGCATCGCCTCGAGCGTCGGCGCGTGATACGTCGCGGTGTCGACGAAGCTGATGTGGAAATACACGGGCACGATATCGGCGGCATGATGGATTTCGATGTCGTCGACACGGGCACCTGCTTCGCGCAATCGCGCCAGCGCCGCCTCGAATTGCGCGCGAACGTCGTCATCGAGCACGTCGCAGAAGTAGGGCCGCGGCACCGCCAGCCGCAGCCCGTTGATCGGCATCGGCGCCGGCGGGATCGCCGCGGGGTCGCCGAGCAGCGCGTGATACATCAGGCACGCGTCGGTCACCGTCTGCGCGAGCGGGCCGAGATGATCGAGCGTCCGCGACATCGGAACCACGCCGTCGAGGGATATCTCGCCGAACGTCGGCTTCAACCCGACCGTCCCGCACGCCGCCGCCGGAATCCGGATCGATCCGCCGGTGTCGCTGCCCACGCTCGCGAGCGCCATGCCGGCGACGATGCTCGCGGCGGAGCCGCCGCTCGATCCGCCGGGCGACCGCGACGGATCGTGCGGATTGCGCGCCGGCCCGAACGCCGAATCCTCGTTGGTCGTGCCGAACGCGAACTCGTGCAGGTTGGTCTTGCCGATGATGACCGCGCCCGCCTGCCGCAAGTGCGTAATCGCGGGCGCATCGCGATCGGCGATGTGGCCGTCGCGCACGCGCGACGCGGCGGTCGTCGGAACGCCGCGGATGTCGACGAGATCCTTGATGGAGACGGGGACGCCGTGCAGCGGACCGCGGTCGTGGCCTCGCGCGAGCTCGCGGTCGGCCTCGCGCGCCTGCCGGCGCGCCTCGTCCGCCATCACGAGGATGAACGCGTTCAGCCGCGCGTTGTCGGCCTCGATGCGCCGCAGGCACTCGTTGGTGACGTTCTCTGCCGTGATTGCACGGGCGCGCAGCAGGCGCCCGAAGTCCTCGATGGTCATTGGTGATTGGTGATTGGTGATTGGTGATTGTTGATTGTTGTTGTTGATTACGTTGATTTCCCGCGGGCATCGTCGTTGAAATCCGCGGCGCGAAGCGCTTTCGTCGCCTTCGCCAGCGCCTCGAGCACCGGTTTCAAACCTGGAAGCCCGCGGCGATCCGCGTCGGCGAGCGCGGCCTGCAGCCACTCGTCGATGGTCATGATTTTTTCACCGAGATGGAGACGCCGTCGCGCAGCGGGATGACCGACGTGATCAACGCCGGATGCGTGGCGATGCGCTCGTTGTATTCCTTGATGGCGCGCGTGTCGTCGGCGTTGCGCGCCGCCTTCGACAGATAGCCGGGCACGACCTCGCCGTCCCACAGGACGTTGTCGGTCACCAGCAGACCGCCCGGGCGGAGCAGCGCCACCAGCCGATCCAGCAGCGGCGAATATTGCTGCTTGTCGCCGTCCTGAAAGATCAGGTCGAAAGGCCCGGACACCTTGGCGACCATCAGCTTCGAGTCGCCGACGATGACGTTGACGCGATCGGCGACGCCGGCGCGCGTGAAGTTGTCGCGAGCTTCCCGCGCCCGATCCCGATCCACCTCGATCGTCAGCAGCGAGCCGTCCGGCGGCAGCCCGCCCGCCATCCAGATCCCCGAGTAACCGATCGCGGTGCCGATCTCGAGGATGCGTCTGGCGCTGATGGCCGTCACGAGCACCCGCAGCAGCGCCCCGACCTCGGCATCGACCAGCGGCAGCTGCCGATCCGCGCCCGCCCGCGCTACCTCGTCCAGTACGGCGTCGTGCGTACGGTTCAGCGACGCCAGATACTGCTCGACGAGGTCGGGAACGATCATTCCCACAGGCGGTATTCTAGTGGAGCGTCACGCTCCCGTCAGGAGCGGCTGGCCGCAGACGTCCAAGATTCTCCTTTGCGGTCTTGGCGGTCTTTGCGTTCCCCGGCGCGCCAGGTCGTCGGCTGCATGCGACACACGAAGATTATCGCGACGGTCGGTCCCGCGAGCGACTCCGACGCCATGCTCGACGCGCTGATGGGCGCCGGCACCGACATCTTCCGGCAGAACTTCTCGCACGGCACGCACGACACGCATCGCGCCACGTTCGCGCGCATCCGCGCGGCCGCCCGGCGCGCGAAGCGCGAGGTCGCCATCCTGCAGGACCTCAGCGGGCCGAAGATTCGCACCGGGCTTCTCGAGGGCCACAAGCCGATTCCGGTGAAGCCAGGCGATCGCCTTCGGATCGTGATGGGCGATGCGGTCGGCGGACCGGGAGTCGTCTCCACGACGTTCGAGGAGCTCGCGCGCAGCGTACGGCCCGGCGATCGCCTGCTGCTCGCGGATGGATCGGTGGAGCTGCGGGTCGAAGAGTCCAACGGCCGTGAGATCACGACGACCGTGGTCGAGGGCGGCCAGATCGGCGAACACAAGGGGATCAACGCGCCGGGCGTGCCGCTGCCGGCGTCGGCCATCACGGCGAAAGACGTCGAGGATCTGCGCTTCGGCCTCTCGCTCGGCTTCGACATGGTCGCGGTGAGCTTCGTGCAGACGGCGGCGGATCTCGAGATGGCGCGCCGGTTGATGGGACACTCCGGCGCGGCCGACGTGCCGCTCGTCGCCAAGCTCGAGCGGCCGCAGGCCCTCGATCACATCGACGCGATTCTGCAGGCCTGCGACGCGGTGATGGTCGCGCGCGGCGATCTCGGTCTCGAGATGCCGTTCGAGCGCGTGCCGCGGACGCAGAAGGAGATCACGCGCAAGGCGCGGCTGCAGGCGATTCCGGTGATCGTCGCGACGCAGGTGCTCGAGTCGATGAC
>Ga0070695_100001703_pt1 | contig 12370 bp, 12 predicted proteins | sample KBSK1252metaG_FD_65471 | JGI IMG/M metagenome (GOLD analysis project Ga0070695, IMG submission 65471) | Corn, switchgrass and miscanthus rhizosphere microbial communities from Kellogg Biological Station, Michigan, USA - KBS K1-25-2 metaG | ecosystem: Host-associated > Plants > Roots >...
TGCCGCGGTTCAGCCAGACGAAATGCGTGCACTCCCCGCGTACGACCTTGTCGTACTCGCGCGCGAAGTCGCCCTCGGGACGCTCGAGCTTGATCACGCGCGCGCCGGCATCGGCAAGACGCCGCGCCGTCATCGGCGCGGCGACGGCCTGATCGAGGGAGATGACGAGGGTGCCGGCGAGGGCCTGCATGACGGTGCGCGCTCCTCAATAACCGAGCCCTACAAGAGACCGCGTCGCGCGAGGTTGCGCATCAGGGCAGCCGTGCCGAAGGTCCAAGGTGGTGCCGCGGTCGATAGCGTCATGCGGTTGGCAAGCATACCGAGCTCCGGCGCCGCGATCGTGGTCACGTCCCCCAACTTGTGCGTGAAGCCCTGCCCTGGAGTGTGACGATCTTCGATCGGGGCGAACATGGTGCCAAGGAACAACGCCGCACCGTCCGGATATTGGTGATGCCGCCCCAGCATTTGCTTGACGAGGTCGGCGGGGTCGCGGGCGATCTCGCGCATGGAGGAACGCCCGTTCAGCACGAAGCCATCTTCGCCCTCAACCTTGAGGCTCACCTCGATGCGGCGCACGTCCTCAAGCGAGAAGGTGGCATCGAAGAAGCGCACGAATGGCCCCAGCGCCGTCGAGGCATTGTTGTCCTTGGCCTTGGACAGCAGCAGCGCCGAGCGCCCTTCGATGTCGCGCAAATTCACGTCGTTGCCGAGCGTGGCGCCGACGATGACGCCTTGTGAGCTGACCAGCAGCACGACTTCCGGCTCGGGATTATTCCAAGTCGAGCTTGGGTGCAGGCCCGCATCCATGCCATGGCCGACGGCCGACATCGGCTGCGCCTTGGTGAAGATTTCCGCGTCCGGCCCGATGCCGACCTCGAGATATTGCGACCAGGCGCCCTCGGCGATCAGCACGCGCTTGAGTTCGGCGGCCTCGTTGCTGCCGGGAACGAGATTGGCCAGGTTGCCGCCGAAGTGGGCCGCCACGCTGTTGCGAATTGCCTGCGCCTTTTCCGGCGCGCCGCGGGCCTGCTCTTCGATCACCCGCTCCAGCATCGAGCGTGGAAATGTGACACCCGCCGCCTTGAGGGCCGCAAGATCGACGGGGGCCAACAGCCAAGGCTGGCGCTGGTCGCGCGTTGCTTCGGGCGTATTGGCGAGGGCCTCGCTGAGCCCGCCAATGCGCTCGCCTTGCCCCTCGTGGAGGATGCGCGCGGGTTGGGCGGCCTCGCATAAGTCGCGCATGGTCGGCGCCAGTCGCGAAATATCGTAGAGGCCATCGGCACGCACGGCGACGACGGCGGGGCCCTCTAGCGCGGGCAACCACACCCGGCCGGCGAGAGCGCCGGCGGTGCCGTCGCTGGGCAGGGTGGCGGCAACGGCCATGTGGTCGGCAAGACTAGGCATCGGTGTCTTTGGCCCTGGCTTGAAAATTGAAAGGCGAAACGATTTTTTCCCCGGGTTGGCGTCGGCCCGACGCGCTCCAATTGCGGCCGTTGGCCCGAGCCTGCCACACTAGCGGCTTGGCGCCGAAGGTACCAGGAGGCTTCAGGACGAGCCCGCAAGGAAAGCCTAAGCGCGCCGGGACGGGCGCCGAGCCAACGGGGCCTTCGGCTTGGCTCGCCCCCGTCGACGCCGGCCCGGTTTGCGCGCAAACATGGGGGCGCGGGGCATGGTCAAGGTTCGCCCAGGAGGGTGTTTTGCTGTTTTGGGCAGGTGTCGTTCTGACCGGCGTGCTCGGCTACAAGCGGCTCGACTGGTGGGTGCCGGGGGTGATCGCCTGCGCCGTTGCGGCGGCGCAATTTTTCTACTTTCAGACGCTGCTCGGAGGCCATGGCGCGCGACTTGAACTGTTATTTAGCCTGATCCTGAACCTGACCATGTACTATGCAACCTTTTCAATCGGCCGTGCGCTGGGCGAGCGCCGTGCGCGGCGCCGCAAGCGTGAACCGCGAAGGGGTGGATTATGAATGATCTTGGCCTTAAGGGGCATGTCGTGCTGGTAACCGGCGCCTTGGGCACGCTCGGCAGCGCCATGTGCCGGGCGATTGAGGCGGCGGGCGGCACCGCCATTGGCAGCGATCTGGCTGAACGCGGTGAGCCCGACATCGCCCTTGATGTGACCAGCGAGGACAATTGGAGGTCGGTGGTGGCCGAGATCGGGCGCAGCCATGGCCGCCTCGATGGTCTTGTCAACAATGCTGGCGTTGGCACACCGGGCGACGTGGAGCAGACAAGCTTTGCCGAGTGGCGAAGGGTGATGGCGGTCAATGCCGACGGCGTCTTCCTCGGCTGCAAGTATGCCATGCCGCTGCTTGCCAAATCCAAGGCGGCGTCGATCGTCAACATCTCCTCGGCCTCCGGTATTGTCGGCGGCGCCAACCTCGCCGCCTACAATGCGTCCAAGGGCGCGGTGCGGCTGTTGACCAAATCCGTCGCCCTTTCGGGGGCTCGCAAGCGGCCACCCGTGCGCTGCAACTCGGTGCATCCCGCCTTCATCGAAGGTGACATGGTCGACCGCATGGTCCAGGGCCGGCCGGATCCGACCAAGGCGATGGCCAAGCTCAACGCCCAAATTCCCATTGGCCGTCTGGGCCAGCCGCATGAGGTGGCAAACACGGTGGTGTGGCTCCTGTCGCAGGCCTCCTCCTTCACCACCGGTTCGGAGGTGCTGGTGGATGGCGGCCTGATCGCGGGCTGAGAGGGCGCCGCGCCGCTGCTCCCCGCCCACGTTGGCCGGCGCCTCTCCGCGGCCGACGGTCAAGCCAAGCTTAACAAGCTTTAACTGGCGTGCGCCCTGGCTGCGGCCTCAAATCCTCCCTCATGCCCCTCGAAAGGGCGAAGGATGGCAATGCGGCAAGCTTCGATCGCGGGCGCGCGCGGCGCAGACGGCGGCAGCCTTGCGCGATGGCACCGCAAGCGCTGGGCCGCGGGCGCGCTTGCGGTTCTGCTTGCCCTCGGTGTGCCCCTTGGTTTGCTTGCGCCGCAGCCGGGCCTGGCGCAGGAAGCGCCCCACGGCCAGATCGATCGTCTCGATGGCGAGGCCGGCAAAGATTACGGGCCGCTGTTTGATGCCGTGGTCGAGCGCATTTCCAAGTCGTTCTGGGACAAGGATCTGATCGCGCGCAGCGGCTGGGAGCGCCGCGCCGCCGAGGTACGCCAGAGCGTAATCGACGCGCCGACGCACGCGGAGGCGGCGCGGCGTATCAATGCCCTGCTCGACGAGCTCAAAACCTCACATACAGGGCTGTTAACCCCCGACGAGGTCGAATACTACATCCTGCTCGATGTGTTCTCGGGAGCAAACCGCGTGCGCGAATTCGTTTCGCAGCGGTTTTGGGGCGGCGGTGTACGTTATGCCGGCGCCGGCTTTTTCTCGGCGCGCCTCGACGGGCGCGACTTTGTCGACGCCGTGCTCGAGGGCTCGCCCGCCGAGCGTGCGGGCCTGAAGGTTGGCGACGAAATCTTGAGCGTCGATGCCGCCCCCTATCATCCGATCCGCTCCTTCCTCGGCAAGGTCGGCGACAAGGTGCGTATCGCGCTACGACGCTCCCCCGAGGCGGCGCCGCAAGAGCTCGAGGTCGAAGTCATCAGCATGGCGCCGCTTGAGGCTTTTCGCGATGCCACCGCCGCCAGCGCGCGCGTGCTCGAACGCGACGGCCGTCGCATCGGCTACGTGCACGTCTGGGCCTCGGTCGGCGAGCGATCGACGGAGGCGCTCAAGGATGCGCTCGATACTATCAGGGGGGAAAAGGAGGAGGACCGCGAGCACAAGCGCGAGGCCGCAAAGGCGCCCGCGCTCGACGGGGTCATCATCGACATGCGCGGCAAGATTGGCGGCACGGGCCAGAACGCCGGGCGCTATCTGGACGTTATCGACCCGCGCGGACCGCTCATGCGATCGCGCAACAGGGACGCCAAGGAGCGGCTGCGCAATGCGCTGAGGGGACGCACGGCGGTCTTGATCGATCACCACACGCGCAGCACGGCGGAGCTGTTCGTGCATTCCTATAAGCGCGAACGGCAGGGCCCGCTGATCGGGACGCGCACGGCCGGTGCCGTGAGTGCGGCGGCTGCCTACCTCATGCCGGGTGGGGATTTGCTTTATCTCGCCGTCACCGGTCTCGAGATTGATGGCGAAATCCTGGAAGGCCCAGGCGTTGCTCCCGATCTGGAGGTGACGCGCCCCTTGCCCTACGCCAACGGCGCCGACCCCGTGCTCGATGCGGCCGTGGACTGGCTGGCGCGCCGCGCCGAGGCCCCCGCACCTGCCCCCGGTGCGCCGGACCGCAGCAACTAGGCCACAGCCGCTTCACAGCGCCCGCGAACCGGCTAGACTGCGCCTCTCGTCCAAAGCCGGAGACCCCGGCAAACCCTCCGGGAAACGCTCATGACCAAGCCCACCGCCGCCCAGAAGAAGAAGCTGCGCTCGCGCCAATGGTTCGACAATCCCGACAACCCGGACATGACCGCGCTCTATCTGGAGCGCTATATGAACTACGGTCTCACCCGCGAAGAGCTTTCCAGCGGCAAACCCATTATCGGCATCGCCCAGTCGGGCTCGGATCTTTCGCCCTGTAACCGGCACCATCTGATTTTGGCGCATCGGGTGCGCGAGGGCATCCGGGAGGCCGGCGGCGTCGCCTTCGAGTTCCCGGTGCACCCGATCCAGGAAACCGGCAAGCGGCCAACCGCATCGCTCGATCGCAACCTCGCCTATCTGGGCTTGGTCGAAATCCTGTTCGGCTACCCGATCGACGGGGTGGTGCTGACCACCGGCTGCGACAAGACCACCCCCTCCCAGCTGATGGCCGCCGCCACCGTCGACATTCCTGCGATCGTCTTGTCCGGCGGGCCGATGCTCAACGGCTGGTTCCGCGGCGAGCGGACGGGCTCGGGCACCATCGTCTGGAAGGCGCGGCAGATGTTCGCCACGGGCGAGATTAGCTATGAGGAATTTGTCGAGTTAGTCGCCTCCTCGGCGCCATCGCCGGGGCACTGCAACACCATGGGCACTGCCTCGACCATGAACTCGTTGGCCGAGGCCCTAGGCATGTCGCTGCCAGGCTGCGCGGCGCCGCCCGCACCGCATAAGGAGCGCGCGCAACTTGCCTATGAGACGGGCAAGCGCATCGTCGAAATGGTCTGGGAGGATCTGCTGCCTTCCAAGATCATGACGCGGGAAGCATTCGAGAACGTCATCGCCGTCAACTCAGCGATCGGCGGCTCGACCAATGCGCCGATCCACTTCAATGCCATTGCCCGTCACGTCGGCGTCAAGCTCGACAATGCCGACTGGGAACGCTTGGGCTATCCCCTGCCGCTGCTGGTCGACATGCAACCGGCCGGCCGCTATCTGGGCGAGGAATACCATCGCGCCGGCGGCGTCCCGGCCGTCATCAACGAGTTGATGAAGGCCAAGAAGATCCACGAGGCTGCGCTGACCGTGAACGGCAAGACGGTGGGGGAAAACTGCAAGGGGCGTCCCGTCATCGATCACGACGTGATCCGCTCCTACAAAAAGCCGCTAAGGGAAAAGGCGGGCTTTCTCAACCTCAAGGGCAATCTGTTCGAGAGCGCCATTATGAAGACCAGCGTGATCTCGGAGGAATTCCGCAAGCGCTATCTGTTGAACCCGAAAGACCCGAACGCCTTCGAGGGACGCGCGATCGTGTTCGACGGTCCGGAGGACTATCACAAGCGCATCGACGATCCTGCGCTCAAGATCGACGAGATGTGCATCTTGTTCATGCGCGGTACGGGCCCCGTCGGCTACCCCGGCGGCGCGGAGGTCGTCAACATGCGGCCGCCGAACTACCTGATCAAGAAGGGGGTCCACGACCTCGCCTGTATCGGTGACGGACGTCAGTCGGGGACCTCGGGGTCGCCCTCGATTCTCAATGCCTCGCCGGAGGCGGCAACCGGCGGTGGGCTCGCGATCCTCAAGACCGGCGACCGGGTGCGCATCGATCTCAACAAGCGCAGCGCCGACATCCTGATCTCGAAGGAGGAATACGATCGCCGCCGGGCCGATCTGCAGGGCCATGGCGGCTATCAATATCCCGCCCATCAGACGCCCTGGCAGGAGATACAACGCGAGCTCGTCGACGACTTCGCGCACGGCATGGTGCTGAAGCCAGCGGTCAAGTACCAAAAGATTGCCAAAACCAAGGGCATCCCGCGCGACAATCACTAAGGCGCGGCGCCAGCACGGGCGGCGTGCGGTGCCGCCCCGGTTGCGCGCAAGCTGCCGCGCCGCCGGCCTCCGCTCCACCCTGCCCGCCACGCGCACACGGGCGGCCCCGCGGCCAATGCAGCGCGAGTGCGCTCGCGCGGCATTTTGTTGCGCTCCGAGACGGGGCTGAACCAGACCTGAGCTGGATCGTTGCTCGGGAAGCGATTCTGGTCGGCCGTCAGGCAGGGCCTCGTCTCACCGTCAGGCAGGAGAGGAAGCCATGGCGTTTCTTCGCCCGTTTCGGGCACAAATCTTGAGCGTGCTGCGCGTCATGGCGGGCCTTTTGATTCTCCAGCACGGCACCGGCAAGTATCTGAACTTTCCCGTGGGTCCAATGAACAATGCTTCGCCGCTGACGCCCGGCGGCGCGGCCGGGCTGATCGAGCTGGTGGGTGGGGTTCTCATCACCATCGGCCTCTTTACACGCCTAGCGGCGTTCATCCTGTCGGGCACCATGGCAGTGGCCTACTTCTATGCCCATGCTCCGCGCGGGTTTTATCCCATCCTCAATCAGGGCGAGCTGGCGGTGCTTTACTGCTTCGTCTTTCTTTATCTGGCCGCCGCCGGCGGCGGGCCCTGGAGCCTCGACCACCGCCTGCGACACGATCCCGGCTGAGGCGGCCAGCGGCCAAAGCCTCGCTTTAGAGAGGAAAGATGAGACAGGTGGTGGTGCCGTGCGCCAACAGCACTCCGTTGGCGTCGAGGATCTTTCCTTCGGCCGTTCCCGAACGCCGTCCGACATGGAGCGTGCGGCCTTCCGCGCGGATCGGGCCGGTCGTCTCGGTGATGGGCCGCACCAGGTTGACCTTCAACTCGAGGGTGATATAGCCCAAGCCCGCCTCCAGGTTGGTCTGCAGAGCGCAGCTCATGCAACTGTCGAGCAGGGTTGAGGCCACCCCGCCGTGCACGGTGCCGATCGGATTGTAGTGCTTGAAGGCGGGCGTCATAGTAAACAGCGCGTAGCCCTCGCTGACGGCGGCCAGCCGGAAGCCCAAGGTGTGGCAGATTGGCGGCTGCGCGACCTCCCCCTCGGCAATTCGGCGCAGGAACTCAAGGCCGCTGACGGCCTTGATCTCCTCGGCCGAGGCGACGTGCGGGTCTGCAAGCGATTTGGCCATGGGCGCGGGCGCTGCCTTTCCTTGTTCTGGGGCCCAGGTGCGGGGCGGCCCGTGGCAACCCGGGCGCACCGCGCGCCGCTCAGGCCTCGTTGCCGTTGCCGTGGCGCAGGGCAAAATCGAGCGGCAGGGCCGTGGTGTACTTGATCTGCTCCATGGCAAAGGCCGAGGAAACCTTCGATATCTCGATGCGGGATATGAGCTTTTTGTAGAAGGTGTCGTAGGCGGCGATATCGGGAACGACGACCCGCAAAAGATAGTCGACCTCTCCGCTCATGCGATAAAATTCGATCACCTCCGGAAAGTCGTTGACCGCCGTGTGAAAGCGCTCAAGCCAGGCCAGCGAATGCTGGTCGGTCTTGATCGAAACAAACACCGTGACGCCGGCATTGACGCGAGGGGGATCCAACACCGCCACGCGGCGCTTGATGACGCCGGCTTCCTCGAGCTTTTGAATGCGGCGCCAGCACGGCGTGGTGGAGAGGCCCACCTCCTTGCCGATGTCGGCCACCGCGCGCGTGCAATCCTGCTGCAGGATGCGCAGGATCTTGACGTCCATTTCGTCAAGTGTCGGGGAGGACCCCTTGGGAAGTGACATGGGACAAATGACCTTGTTGGAACATTTTTCTAGATGTAAGCCAATGGCTGCCTAAAGCAGCTTCATTATTGCGTCAATGCGGCCGAGGACTTGGGAATTTTTTGGCGTCGGCCAGCGTGCCATTTGGCCACGCAGCGTACGGAAAGGTCCCCTGAACGAAGCTCCTTGAACGAAGCCCCCTTGAACGAAGCCCCTTGAACGAAGCCCCTTGAACGAAGCCATGAACAAAATTGTACAAATCACCCCGCGGTTTGCCGTGACCGGCGCCTTGGCGCCCGCCGACCTGGCGGTGGCAGCGGGCCTCGGTTTCCGCGCCGTGCTCTCCAACCTGCCCGACGGCGAATTGCCAGCCGCGCCCGACAGTGCCGAGGAACGCGCGCTTGCCGCGCAAGCCGGGCTCGGCTTTGCGCACGTGCCCGTCCGCAAGGGCGACATGGATTTGGCCGCCATCGCTGAGGGGGTGCGTGCCGCCCTGGGCGACCTTGCGCCACCCGTCTTGGCCCATTGCGCCTCCGGTCAGCGCTCCGCCTTGGCCTGGGCGGCCGCGGCGGCGCTGCACCAACCGGTCGACCGCGTGCTCGCGGCCCTGGCCGCGGCCGGCTTCATGTTGGCGCCGCTGCGCGCCGAGCTTGAAAGTCTGGCCGCGTCAGGCGGTCCCGGCTCGCCGCTTCCGGCCGCACTCGCCCTGCGCTGAGGGTGGGCTGAGCTCGGGCGCACCCAAGCCGCCGGCCTGCCTTGAGAAATTGCGGCTAGAGCAGCCGGCGCACCTCGTGCCTGAGCGGCGGCAAGAGCTCGCGCTCGAACCAGGGATTTGCAGTAAGCCAGGCGTTGTTGCGCCAGGAGGGATGCGGCAAGGCCAAGCGGCGCGGTGCGACGGCGCTGGCAAAGAGCTCGCGCCAGCTCCTGACCGTGGCGGTCATGCTTCGGGCCGCCGCAGGTCCCAGGTGCCAGCGTTGGGCATGGCTGCCGACGGCAAGGATCAGCTCGAGTTGCGGCATCGCTGCAAACAGGCGCCGATGCCAGGTCGCGGCGCACTCGCGCCGCGGCGGCAGGTCACCGCCGGCCGCATCGTGGCCGGGAAAGCAAAAGCCCATGGGCACGATGGCGACGCGCCGCGCATCGTAGAACTCCTCCGGCGTGAGCGCGAGCCAGGCGCGCAGCCGATCACCCGAGGCATCGCTGAACGGCACGCCGGAGGCGTGGACGCGCACGCCCGGGGCCTGACTTGCAATGCACAGCCGCGCCGTCGGGCTCGGCCGCAGCACGGGCCTCGGCTCATGCGGTAGGGGCGTGCCAAGCGCCGCGTCGCGGCAGAGCCGGCAGGCGCCGATCTCGCCGAGGAGCCGGTTGAGCTCGCGCCGACGGCCGTGCACGCCCGGGCTTGGCACCGGCGGGCCTCAGATCTCGACGCTGAGGCCGTCCTGCGCCAACACAACGCGCGGGTCGGCGATGTCGTCGCACCGTGCCAGCATGGCGTCCGCCATATGCGTCAGCATCACGCGCTTGGCGCCGATGCGATCGAGCTCGGCGGCAATTTTGCTCCAGCTCATATGAAAGCGTGGCGCCCCATCGAAGTCGTAGCACTCCATGATGTAAAGGTCGGCGTTGCGCCCAGCCGAAACCAGGTTTTCCACCCACTCGCTGTCGCCCGAGAAGGCGATCACCTTGCCGTCGAGTTCGAAGCGCAAGGCATGGGAGGGGGCGCCCGCGGGGTGGTTCACGCTAAAGGCCGTGACGCGGACGCCGCCGACCTCGAGCGGCGCCTCGCTGCCGAGCTCGACGAAGTTCAAGTCGTAACGGCGCGGCCGTTGGCTCGAACCCGGGAAGAGGGCCTCGGCGGCGCTCACAAAGCGCGCCGCGACGCCCGGCGGTCCGATCACGCTGAGGGGGCCCGTGCGCTTGCCGACGTGCTGGGCATGAATGAGCCACCACACCAGTCCGGCGAAGTGGTCGCCGTGCAGATGCGAGATAAAGATGGTCGCCACCTGATTGGGGTCGAGCTTGAGGCGGTTGAGACCGATCAGGATGGTGGCGCCGCAGTCGATCAAAAAGCGGCCCCCGCTCCAGTCCACCTGATAAGCGCTTTGCAGGCGGCCGCCGGAGCCGAAGGCATCGCCGCAGCCGACGACTGTGAGCTTCATGATCGCGATCCCAGCGCAGTTGGCTTAGGCCTTGGCGCTCGGCCTGTTTGCCACGTCCTCATACCACCTGGCGAGATTTTTGAGCCCCTGCGGGCGCTCGATCCGCGCTGGTTTCATGAAGTCGATGGCCACCAGAGCAGTAATATCGGCGACGGAATAATGCTCGCCGGCCAGGAAACGTCGGCTGGCGAGTTGATCGTCCATGATCGTCAGGATTTCCAGCGCCCGCGGCTTATTGGCTTCACCCCAGGCAGCCACCTGCGGCACCTCCAACTTCGCCATGGCCGGGTGTAGGTGTCGGAAGGCCTGCGCAACGCTCAAGAGCAGGCCGAGGTCCATGCGACGGCTCCACATCTCGACGGTGGCCACAGCAACTGGGCCCTCACCGAACAATCTCGGCTCGGGCTTCAGCTCCTCAAAATAACGGCAAATTGCCATGGTTTCGGCGATGGCCGTGCCATCCTCGAGCACGAGCACGGGGACGCGCCGGAAGGGATTGAGCGCGGTGAACTCGGACGTCTTCAGCGCCCCTCCCATCAGGTCGACTTCCTGGCAGGGAACCTCGATCCCCTTCTCGGCCAGGAAGATGCGCACGCGGCGTGGATTGGGTGCCGTTTTGGTTTGCAAAAGCTTCATAGGCTCGCTCCCCCCCCGACCTCGACCTGCAACTCCTAGAGGAGGGCAGTTGCGCGTGCAAGCAAAGCATGTGCTGCGCCCGCCAGCACCGCCCCAAGGCTGCAATGTTACCGTAACTTGACGGCATAATACATTGATAAACGGGACGTTAGGGTTTTGCCGCGATCCTCAATCGATGTTGCGCACGCACTCAATCGCGTCGCTTCCCATGTATGCATCCGGCCGAGATGGCGAGGGAGACGATGCCCCAATCGCAGTCGAGGAGCACAGATCCCGAGCGTGCGCGCGCCAAGGACGCACGGGTCGCCGTGGCAGAGGTCATACGCGATATCCGCGGCCGCCTGCTGCAGGGTACCGTGCTCAGGCCCGAATTCGAGTATGAACTGTTGGCAATGTTCGTGCGCAACGAGCTTTCGGCGCGCGTCACCGTACCGCTGTTGGCGGTCATCTTTTCCTTGGCCTCGATGTTCTGGGCGCCCGTGCTGCAGGCCTCCGTCTGGTTGGCGCTCGTGATCTCGGCCAAGTTTTTCATGATCGCCGCCTGTCGCAAATTTCTCGCCCAGCCGCGCGGCACGGTGCGGGTCGACGAGTGGCGCCGTCGCATCGTCTTGCTCGAGATGGCGAGCGGCATCACCTGGGGCGGCATGGCCGTCGTTGGTTTCGGTACCGGCGACACGGCCTCCCACGTCTTCATGCTGACCTCGCTGATCGTGCTGTTGGCCATTCGCATGACCTTCGCATCGACGCTGATGATGGTCTTGTATGTGGGCACCACGCCGATGACGGTCGCCGTCGTGGCGCGGCTAATCCTGCAGGGCCACCCGTTTTATTATGCCATGGCCGCCATGGCGATCGGTCTGCACGTCTACTTCCTGTTTCTCGCCAAGGGGCTCAATTCGACGGCGCTATCGATGCTGGAGTTCCGGGCCGAGAAGGACGCCCTGATCGCCGAGATCGAAGAGGAGAAATGGATCTCCGATGAAGCGCGGCAACGCGCGGAAGCGGCCAACGTGGCCAAGTCACGCTTTCTCGCCACCATGAGCCACGAGCTGCGCACGCCGCTTAACGCCATCCTCGGCTTTTCCGAGGTGATGAAGTGCGAACTGCTGGGCCCGATGGCGAACGCAAACTACAAAGAATATTGCGCCAATATCCACGATAGCGGTCGCCATCTGCTGCAAGTGATCAACGAAATACTCGATCTGTCTCGGATCGAGGCCGGACGCTACGAGCTGCAGGAAGAGCCCGTTCGCCTATCCGACGTGGTGGAGGACTGTCTGCGCCTGTTGAGCTTGCGCGCAGAGAGCAAGGGGCTCATGGTGATCCCCGACTTTCCGCGCGGGCTCGACCAGCTTTGGGCCGATGAACGCGCAGTACGGCAGATCTGTCTCAATCTCTTGTCCAACGCGCTCAAATTTACGCCGCGCGGCGGCCGCATCACCGTGAGCGTCTGCGCCAACCGGGACGACGGCCAGACGCTTATCGTCAAGGACACCGGCCCCGGCATTCCCAAGGAAGAGATCCCGCGCGTGCTGCAGGCGTTCGGGCAAGGCTCGCTGGCACACGAGACCGCCGAAGGAGGGACCGGGCTAGGCTTGCCGATCGTGCAGAACCTGATCCGGTTGCACGGTGGCACCTTCGAGCTCCG